>ERZ791922.45-NODE-45-length-114774-cov-18.336439_pt1 | contig 114774 bp, 84 predicted proteins | sample MGYA00510134_ERZ791922 | MGnify/ENA primary metagenome ERZ791922 (study PRJEB30046, sample SAMN00792101) | human gut metagenome | study: EMG produced TPA metagenomics assembly of the A metagenome-wide association study of gut microbiota in type 2... | reverse complement strand
GGCGGCAGCGGCGGCGGAAAGGGCGATCGCGCTCCGGCGCGAGAGAGTCTTCTGCATTCTTTTTCCTTTTTTTCGTCGGGGTATCTGAGGGGAAAGCCGGAACTCCATACGTCTTTCCCCGTTTCACAGATCATCAATCTTATGTCCGCGGGTTACGGATAAACCCGCTCTTTTACAGGCTGAAACAAAGGGAGCTCCGGAACCGGGTTATGTACGGGTTTAAAGAACGGCTGAAGTAATTCATACGGACGTAACAGATACCGGTACATTTTCGGAAACTGCGCGCGGAATAACCGTGTACACAGGAACGTCTCAATAAAACGGAACCGATAAAACACTTTTGCCCGATGAAATAAGCCTTCTTACTCGGGTTAATCTCATCCACCAAAAGCGATTTTCTGTTCCAGGAAACGCAAATCCCGTTTGATTGTTGATTTTACGTCAATGACTGTTAAAAATTATTTCAAAAACCGGTATGACTAAAGTAAGATAGTCATTGTTGTGTTCCTATACATACACAGGAGAGAAGATGAAAAAAACTCTGATTGCGGCTGCTCTTTCCATGATGGTCGCGAGCCCGGCTTTTGCTGCTGAATCCGCTGATATTGTGGTCGTGGGTTCGGGCGGCGCGGGGCTCTCGTCCGCCATTACGGCGACTGAGCGCGGCGCGAAGGTGATCGTCCTCGAGAAGATGGCCTACTTCGGCGGCAACTCCAACCGCTCCGAAGGCGGCATGAACGCGGCCGGCACGAAGCAGCAGATCGCGGACGGCGTGACGGACGATTCGCCTGCCATTTTCTACGCCGACACGATGAAAGGCGGCCACAACCTCAATAACCCGGCGCTTCTGAAGACGCTGACCGAGAACGCCGCGGGCGCTGAAGAGTGGCTTCTGTCGCTCGGCGCCAAGTTCTGCCACCGCATGGGTCGCGGCGGCGGTCAGACGAAGGCCCGTGGTCATGGACCGTGCGATGGGTCTCCGGTCGGTATTGAACTGATGCGGGTCCTCGGTGAACGCGCGGATAAAGACCATATCGATATGCGTCTCAATAACCGCGTGACGAAGATCATCATGAAGAACGGCAAGGTCGCCGGCGTCGAAGTTCAGACCCCGAAGGGCAAGGAAGTGATCAACGCGAAGGCCGTGGTGCTTGCCACCGGCGGTTTCGGCGCGAACCACAAGATGGTGGAAAAGTATCGTCCTGAACTGAAGGGCTTCTCCACGACCAACCACCCGGGCGCGACCGGTGACGGTATCGTCCTCGCGCAGCAGGTCGGCGCGTCGCTCACCGATATCGAGCAGATTCAGATTCACCCGACCGTCATCAAGAGGAACGGCGCTCTGATCTCCGAATCGATGCGTGCCCGCGGCGGGTTCCTGCTGAATAAGAACGGCAAGCGCTTCACAAACGAACTGCTGACCCGCGACGTGGTCTCCGCGAATGAGCTTAAGCAGCCGGGCGGCATCGCGTACCTCGTGGTCGATGACTCGATCTACAAGAAGAACAAGATGCTCCGCAGCTACGTCTCCGAAGGTCTCATGAAGAAGTGCGACACGGTGGCTGACGTCGCGAAGATGATCGGCGCTGATCCGAAGGTCGTCCAGGCGAGCTTTGATCAGTACTGGAAGGCCTACGACAACAAGAAGGACGATCTCTTTGGCCGTCCCGAAATGGTGATCCGCCTTGATAAGGCTCCGTTCTATGTCGCTGAAGTCACCCCCGGCATCCATCACACGATGGGCGGCGTGACGATCGACCCGAAGGCTGAAGTGCTGAATAAGCAGAAGAAGCCGATCCCGGGTCTCTTCGCGGCTGGCGAAGTGACGGGCGGCGTGCACGGCGGAAACCGCATCGGCGGCAACGCTGTGGCTGACATCGTCACCTTCGGCCGTATTTCCGGTAACAGCGCCGCCTCTTACGTCGGCAAGTAATCGGCAATAAAAATCCGCAGTGCCCTGCTCCCGACAGGGCGCGTCGGAAACATAAAGCGCGTCGGTTTTCCCCGGCGCGCTTTTTTTGCCTCTGTCGTTTCTTCGTTACCTTTTTCTCTTTTACCGTGATTCAGGAAAGAAATTTTCCGTGTCTTATAAAAAAATTTTCTGACCCCTTGAAAAAATAAAAACCGCCCCCATAATATTTATTGCAGGGGGATGAAAAGAAGTACAAACATCCGCTCATCCCCCTATACAAATCAGGTTTAAGTCCCTGTTAATCAAGTGTTGACCGCTCAGACGACGGCCATAATGGAGTGATAATTATGGCAAATGTTCCTACTATTTTTGATGAATCCCCTCTGAACATTTTTGATCCGTTTGATGTGTTCTCTGGTTTCAAATTCCCGGATCCTTCCACTACGGTTTTTGGCAAGAACGCTGACCGCCTGATGAAGACTGATATCCGCGAGACCGACAAGGGCTATGAGCTCGCGATCGACCTCCCGGGCTTCAAGAAGGAAGAAATCTCCGCTGAACTGAAGGACGGCTATCTTACGGTTTCCGCCTCCAAGAGCCACAAGGAAGAAGAGAAGAAGGAAGGTCACCTGATCCGTCAGGAACGCTCTTCCGGCTCCTGCGCCCGTACGTTCTATGTGGGTGAAGGCGTGAAGCAGTCTGACTGCAAGGCCGCCTACGAAAACGGCATCCTGACTGTCTGCATCCCGAAGGTCACGAAGGAAGAAAAGGCCGCGAAGCAGATGATTTCGATCGATTGATCGGAGCGCTAATCTGAGCGGCGGTCCTCCACCGTAAAAACTGGAAGACAAAAAGAACCCGCGATACGCCTCACCCAGGCGCGCCGCGGGTTTTTTCTTTAAGCCCCTCAAAGGATATGTTTTTATGACGCCTCTTCATTGAGGCGCTCTTTTTGTTATTCAGACTCGGCGCGGCGCTTTCTAAGGCGTCCGCGCCATTTTTTTTCGGTTCTCAGTGATCGCTCTTGATCCCGGCGCTGCACATCGAAAGCAGCGCGTCATGCGTCGGGCCATACTGCCGGCAGTACGTGTAGTAAGCGGCGAGCGACGCGGCGGTCGTGTGCTCCGCGTAGATCCCGCGGTGCGCGAGTTCCGCCCGGGCGGGGAGGATATCCTCTTCCGCGGCGCAGACGATGCGGATCTTATGCTTCCGGATCATCGCGAGGATTTCGTCCGCCCTCGCGGGCTTCCCGATCGCGATCCCTTCCGCCATCGTGGGCTTCGGGGTAATAGAGACGATATGTTCGGCGCCCTCCGCGATCGTTTCGGCGAACGGCGCGCAGTTCGCGCCCTGGACCGCGATCACCTGCGGGAAGTGATCGATCGCGCCCGAGGCGTAGAGGTGCTCAAGCGCCTTCACGGCACCGATAAAGAGTGTCCCGTTCCCAAGCTCGATAAAGATGTTTTCGGGCATCCGGTGCAGCTGCTCAAAGACCTCGTAAATGTAGGTCTTCGTTCCTTCATAGAAGAAGGGGTTGAAAACGTGGTTCGCGTAGTACGCGCCTTCATCCCGAACCTTCGCGCGGCAGACATCGGCGCAGTGGTCACGGTCACCCGGCACCACCACCGCCTTCGCCCCGAACGCCTCGATCATCGCGATCTTTTTCGGGCTGGTGCCTTCAGGCACGTAGATCTCGCACTCGATCCCGGCGCGCGCCCCATAGGCCGCGACCGCGATCCCGGCGTTGCCGGACGAGTCCTGCACGCACTTCTTAACCCCGATCGACTTCATGTGAGCGACGAGCGCTGCCGCTCCGCGGTCCTTGAAGGACAAGGTCGGCATGCAGTAATCCATTTTTACGAGGACGTCGTCCGAGAAGGGGATCACAGGCGACATTCCTTCTCCCATCGTGACCTCTTTCCACGCGTCTCCTTCGAGCGCCATGAACGCCCGGTACCGGAAGAGGCTCCAGGTATCGCGGTCAATCTTCGAGTCGTCCCAGGCCGGAGGCACGAAGTCGAGCTCAAACAGTCCGCCGCAGTCACACGCCGGCGCCTTCGTATCGGTCGAAACCTTCTTTCCGCAGCAGGTGCAAACGAAATTCATGATGGAATCCTCATAGGGTGGGGTGAGTCCGGGAACGACTCTGATGACAGACATTCTACCTAGGGACTTTGCGTGCGACTGATACAGTTTGGTACTATCTCACTGATACAGATAGCAATAAAGGAAGTTCCCGTGGAAGCAAAGAAAAAACCGGTGGTGTCAGTCCCCATTCATATCCGGAAAAACGGGAAACTCCCGGTCGGGAAGCAGATCACGCGGGAACTGATCCGGCTTCGGAGCCGCGGGGCGCTGAAACCCGGGGACAGGCTCCCTGGGATCCGGAGTCTCGCGTCTGACCTCGGCGTCGCCCCGAACACCGTTGCCGGCGCCTACGCGGAACTCTCCGCGACGGGGTTCGCCGTCTCAAAACCCGCCTCCGGCTACTTCGTCGCGGAAACAAAACCGATCCCGGAACCCCCTCGCCCCGTACACCCGCCGGTTCACGCCCGCCCCTTGACGCGGAAAGCGGAAGCGGCCCGGAGCGCCGCGGCGGCCGCGGGTACCGGAAACTTTGAGAACCGCCCGTTCAAGATCTATGGGTCTGCGATGGAGAAGACGGTCGAACGGGACTGGGTGAAGATCGCCGCGTCTACCGCCCGAAGCCCTTGGCGGCACACCTTTTACAGCCCTCCTGCCGGCTACGCTCCCTTACGGAAAGTGATCGCGGCGAAGCTCCGGGAAACGCGAGGAATCGTGTGCGGAGAGGAGAACATCGTCATTACGACGGGAAGCGTGCAGAGTCTCTCGCTTATCGCCGGCACGCTTTTCACGCCGGGCGACGCCATTCTCACTGAAGCCCCGATGCTCCCGCTTGACGCGAAGGTGCTCGATTTCGCGGGGCTCCGCCGGATCCCGGTGCCGGTCGATCGGGAAGGCATGGTGTTTACGGCGCCGGAAGGCGTCCTGAAACCGAAGGGAATCCTCGTCACCCCGGCGAGCCAGATGCCGATGTCGGTCCCGATGGCGGACGCGCGGCGAGCCGCGATCCTACGCTTGGCGCTTGATACGGGAGCCTGGATTCTCGAAGAGGATACGGATGGGGTTGTGACGCTGGGCGCCAAACCCCGCTTTCCCATCCGGTCGCTCCCACGCGCGGATGAAGCCGTGATCTATATGGAGAGCTTTACGCTGCAGGTGTTCCCGGGGCTGAGGCTCGCCTACGCCGTGCTCCCGGAACCGCAGGCAGAGGCACTCGCCGGCGCAAAGCTTCTCACGGATCGCTTTACGTCGGAATCGCTCCAGGCAGCTCTCGCCGAATATCTCGAGAGCCCCGGCTCCGCTCATCACATCCGGAAGATGGCGCGGGACTACCGGAAGCGCTTCGCGCTCCTCCGGGATGCTCTTCGCTCGTCACTCGGACCTCTTGGCCGGGTGTCAGAAACTGAAGCCGGCCCTCACCTCGCGCTCCTTCTTGATCCCACTATCCCTGATACCGCATTGCAGGCCGCGCTTGAGCGTGACGGGATCACCGCAAGAGCGATCAGCAGTTTCACTGACGCTCCTGCCGGAACGAATGGGCTCCTTCTCGGATTTGGAACGTTTACGGAAAGAGAGATCCTCTCAGGTGCCGCCCGTATCGCGGAACGCGCGAAGGCGCTTTTCGCCGCGGCCAATCCCCGCTGACACCGTTCCTCTTTCTCAAAGTCAAAAAAAAACGGCTGATCAGAAACACGATTAGCCGGATAAGACTGGAGTCAAAGGAAAGAAGTCACACACTACACGCTGCCCCCACTGCACTGCTTTGCACGTTGGGGCTGCTCGGAGATTTTCCTTACAGATCATCCCCTTGCAGAATCAACAATAGGCGCTTTCCGTGATTGCGCGCGGATCAATTGCAACCAAACGATGCAGTGAGCGAAGTTTTTCGCATTTCGGATACAAATAGCGGCAGATGACGTATTTTGCCCGCCTGCGGATAAAAAAATTCCGGCATTTCTCGTGAAAACGCCGGAAAATCAAACACTTAGTTAGTTCAAAGGAGAGAGATACTTCATCACACTCTGCGCCTCGGGTACTCACCGAGACTGGCTGTCGCTGCGGGGTCTGCAAACCCGCACCTCTTGCGTAATTAAAACTCTATTCGAATTGCCTGCAACATTCTTCCATCAATTGCAACAAAATCTTTTAACAACAAGCGGGAACAGCACGGACGGGACTTCCGGAGCGATATCGGGGTTTTCGTGTAATCACCTGGATTACCTCCAACAGATCAGATAAATTCCGGCGTTTCTCGTGGGACTGCCGGAAAATTTCCAACACATTCAAAGGAGATCGAACAACTGCCTGATTATTCAGGAGATTCCGATACATCAGCAGCTTTTCCGACGAAGCAAGTTTGGAAAGACTCGCGCGGTCGGACGTCACTGCGGACACGGAAAATTTTCGTCTGCACTGCCTCTGATGTGAAACCCGGCGATGGGTCCCGCACGAGCCGCGACAGGAATCTCTCCCTGTCAGGACCCTTTGGCAGTTTAATGTCGCGCACAAACCCCGCAGACTTAAGCTGATGTTCCACAGCCTGCCAGCACCTCTCAATGCTGACCGGGTCGTGCTCGCCGTTCTTAACGCAGCAGGCCAGGAGTGCGCTGTAGATGTCTCGGGACACCAGCGTATCGCTGCCGCCCAATGAATGCCATCGCTGTTGCAGCGGTTTCCTGGTATAGGTCTGCGTTCTATGGTCATACTGGCTCATACGCAGTTTCCGGGTATCCAGTTCATTTACCGTCAAGGCAGCACTTTCAGCCTTCCTCTTGAGTCGCTGAACAAATAATCCCGATGCCTGGCGCTGAGCGCTTCTTCCAAAATTACGTTGATAGCTCCTATAGCTGATTGTTTCAAGATTGACCGTTCCGGCCTGCTCAAAAATCGAGTTAATCAGTGCTCCGTGGTCGCGCTTTCGTGTCTCTGCCGCTCGGCGATACAGGTCAGCCAATTCTCGTAACAGTTTTTCATAGTGATTGGAACGCTTCCATTCTCGTGCTCCTTTTTTAGTCGCTCCGCTGGGTTCGTAATTGTCCGGATTCATTGCCCGAAGTGACCGAGCCATCTTCCTTCGCAGATTCCTGATCTTTGCCCAGGGTATTTCTCCGTAAGGGGAAAGGAACGTAAATCCGGCGAAATTCGGGCTGACCATCGCCACCTTGGAAGGGCCGATATCAAGGCCTATCGTCTCGCTCTTCGGAGCGTACACATGGCGCACGGGTGGCAAACCAACCATGACAAGCTGGACGAACCACCGTTCTCTGCAATTAAGAATCCGACGGACAATGCGGCAGATCTTGACCTGCCTCGGGCTGTCTTCCGACCCAAGCGCTTCCTGAAAGTAAGCCGTGTGCTTTACAAGAGCCGGAAACCGATAACCCCTCCAGACCACAGACTGCAGCTGCGGTTTCCATATAATTCCTCTGTTGCCGCAGCAGTACATGGAATGAAGTCCGCGCCGCTTGGTTTTAAATCGGGGACGTCCGCCCTTAGCATAGATATAGCGCTCCAGTGCCCGCCACACGGTAAAACCGATGAACTTAGCTTCAGTAAAGCCAATCAGATTGGTTTTGCCAGACGCTTTGCGGTGGTTAGCGGCCATATCACCAAGACCGAACTCATTGAGTCCGTATTTTTTCTGAATTCGTTTGAGTTCAGCGTTCCGATCCGACACCTTCTTGATGAGGAAAGCGTTCTTCCATTCGGTGCTCTGGCGCATATGTGTCAGCTTTCCCAGTGCCTGACCGAGCGTGGCGTTGTAAATAGTTCGCCCAAACTCAAAAGCCATCGCGAGCCTCCGCGACTCTTCATCGCCGATTCGAAGCGGAAGCTCGACAACATAATATTGAGATGACGTTCCCATTTACAGCTCCGTTAGATCAAATCAGGAATAGACACCTTTCCTTCAGGTGTTCAATTCCTTTTTGAGTTTCATGACATAGAAAAGCCCGCTCCATTAATTACTAAAAATAACGTTTTAGTAGTTACGTTTAATAATTTTCATAAGGGTCCGAAAAATCGTCCCCGCGAGCACAATCCAATTCTCTTACCTGATTTAAATGGGTTTTCGTGTAAAAATATTTTGTTACATTTGGGTTGAAGTGAAACGAATCGACGTTTTTTCTGCTTGTATTTTCAAAAATTCGATGTGTTAAAGCAACGATTCGAGTTATCACAGACTTAACGAGATTCCGCCCGTAAGACTCATCCTCAGGCTTATCTGAGGCGACGATTGAAGTTTCAATCTTCAGACAGCGGATATCGGCGCGAGGCTATCAGCCGCCCAGGTCAGTGCCAACGCCGCGAGTCACCTGTCGGGAGGCGGTTGCGCCAATCTTTCTGGAGACTGATTTCCTAATAACAGCGGATTAAACAAGGAAGTGTTTCTGCTAAGAAACATGAATAGGCGGGGCTTCCGGTGCCGTAATCACTGATTCGTTCGAAGAGAACAAAAAAAGCCCGGCGATTCCAGAAAGAAACGTCGGGCAAATCTCGTTTAAAACAAATGCATGCCTGCGCGCGACACACAGAGACCGCGTCCGGAGGCTACCCGGACAGCTGAGGCTGCCAAGCGCAGAAAAGAATGGACCTCAGCGCGCTTCGCTACTTTATGCCCGCTGACTGCAAAGATGGCTCAGGAAAATGAAACAGAAGTGTTACTGAAAGCGGGACAGCACTCTCCTCTGCCCGCGTCAAATACTTTTGACAAGTGTGTAGTATTTACTCTACACTTCCCGCAAGTAATAACGATTGCTGATGGTTTTGGGTCGTTTTTGGTTTAGCTAAAATGTGGAGTAACTGCTACACAGGCTAATACCATGGACTTTGGAACATACATTCGCGAAGCACGGCTCAGACTCCAAGAGGAAGACCGACGCACCTATTCGCTGCGCCAGGTCGCTGAACGAGTCGGCATCGAGCCATCCTATCTTTCCAAGATTGAGCGAGGCATATTTCCTCCTCCATCTGAAGAAACGATTGTGTTAATCGCCCAGGAGCTTCACGAAGACAAAGATGTTCTTCTCGCCATGGCAGGCAAGCTATCCAGCGACCTCAAGGCCATTATTACCGCCCGGCCAAAGCTTTTCGCCCAGGTTCTCAGGCAGATGAAGCAGATGCCGGACGATGCGATTCTGGAGATCAGCCGTGAAGTGAAAGACGGCGATTGGTGATAACTGAAGGAGGTCCTCCATGTCTGAGAAAGGCCACACTGTCCAAGTACAACTCCGTACCCATAAGCCCCGCAGCAGCGTTCGTTTAATTGACAATAACGAACTGGAATTCGCCTTTCCCGCGATTGGCAAAGACTGCATACTGCGCATGAATTTCCAACGCACCCTGCGAGTTCCTGATGATGAAGTCAATAATCTTCCGCCCGGACTAGACCGGTTTGAACTCGAACACGTCGAAGACTATGAAGGCAGGATTCCTCAGAAATGGCTGGAGCACGGCGGACTTATGCTGCCAATGTACCAGGCTGAAGCCATGTGGATCTCCTTCAGGAGCCCCAGAGAATATCCGTTCGCGGTCCGAATCGCGGCAGGCAAAATCTGCGCGGTGACCGGGGATGAATGGAAGCCCGGTCTCGTTAAGGGCACACGGGTTGATGGCGGCAAAGAACAGAATCTTCAGAATTACCTTCCCGTTCCCGCCCAACCCTGGATCGACGGCTTCTGTGTAGAAAAGGGGGTCATTCGGCAGTTTGTCGCCGCCCGGCTCGGCGAAGGTCAAACCGCGGAGGAACAGCTGACTGGCAAGTCAGAGTTTGGCGGCATCCAGATTCAGGTTTATCCGCTTAAAAAGGAAAAGCGGGTGGAAGAAAGAAGCTTCTCCTCGTATCAGGAAGATTTCGTCCTCTGCAGCAGGTCAACTCTCAAACCGTCAGAAATGGGACTCGGCGCCGGCGGCCGCATTCATCAGGAAATCTACAAAGACCGCCGTGAGGTCTCGGACTACGATACAACCCGGTCGGCACGGGCCTATGTCCATCTCGTAAACTCAGCCGATTGGTCAAGAATCACAGGGCTTCCAATGCCCCGCAAACCTGTATCCGCGGAGGACTACATCAAGGCTGGGCTTCCTTGGTTCGATTACTACTCTGAAGAGAGCGCGGTTTCGGGAAGCAATAGGCTCGCCGGTCTTAAACCCGTTGAAGTGACTGACGGCGACTGGTAATCCTCAATCAGCTGACGATCAACTCTAAAAACTCGGGGATATCATGCCGATCAGCATCGTCTCTGCGGTCCGCCAGTTCATCAATAGCAATTCATTCACCTGAGATAATAGAAACCGCAAGGTGAACAGCCATCGGGGTGCCATATGTCTGAGGACAAAATCAGTTTTGCCAGCTACACGCTTTCAGGTCTTTTTTGTGACTTACAAGCCCGGCATCCCGAGATTCTTGACGAACTGGCCAATGAGTTCAAAGACTCTTTTGCTTTATTGCCTTGCGGCACGACGCAAAGTGAGAAAACGTACTTCGCTGAACGTTTCGGAACCCGATGCGATAAAGCTGTTGCGGAAATTCAAACCGACCCGAATTTCCCCATACCCCCGATAATGGCCGCGCTCTGCCGACAGAAATTCATGTCCTATTACACAAGGCAGAGCCTGGTGCTCACCCACAAGAGAGAAGATGGAACAGTCGACTATCGGCTGATAACCGCTAAAGGGGCTGTCTCGCAGCATAAGCGGCTTGATACCTCTATCCGCCGCCGGCATATTGAGAGCGATCGCGTCTTCTCCGTGGACCTTGCATCGCACGCGTTTCCGAGCGACATCATAAAGTCCTATACCTTAACGCCGAAGGGCATGATTAGGCCCAAGCGAACCATTTTTATTCAGGTGAAAGGCCTCCCCCAGGAATATGGGCCTTTTGCTGATGAGTTGGCTGATGTCGCTTTTATTGATCCCCGCAGCGATGCCTGCCCCGTATTCGAAAGGGCCGGCATGCCTATCGAATTCATAGGCGATGAAATGCGAATTTATCTCGATGAGGAGATACTGCAATTCATTCATCGCAATACTAATGATCAATTACGGATTCGGTTTTCCATCCGCGTATCCGATTTTTATTTTTTATATTTGCCGATTCCTTCCTCGTTTGACGTCACTGTCGAAGGAGGGCTGTTCGACACATACGGCTTTCACACGGTTTCTGAAATTGAAAATCCACCTTTCCCGGTTGAGGTTTCTCTTAAAGAAATGATTGATACGGTTATCAGCGTGACCGATTTCGAGAGGCATTGGGATAGAGCAGCGCGTTTGTATTTCGGAGGCTCAGCCACGATTTCCTTCGTTGATCCCGACGACGTTACTCATCCGGTTTTAGTTCAGGAAGATCTTCTAGCCGAGGCACGGGCTGATGGATTGCATATGCATTTGAATAATGCGATCGTCGGCTTTCTGAAGAACCATCAAAACGATCGAATCTGGCTTCAAATTGCCTTTGGCGACAATCCGTATGGCAGTGCGTTTATTCTCTTTCGGGTTTCCCGGTCAGGGGAAAACCTTACGGGCGGTCACTTTTTCTACTCAGAGCAGCTGTGGGACATCGAACAGCCACCCAGAGTTTGCTTGGTCTCACGTCGATTGGCGAAGAAACTTTTCACGATCTACCCTCTGCTGCCCCCATACGGATCGCCTGACGAGCTGATCCTCGCCATGTCGTCTCCGTAAAACAAAAGCATCTGCCTTTCCGGCTTTCGCTGAACCCAGAACGGAATGGTTTCTGAAAATTCTGGCGGCCTTCCGCAGATAGCGGGGCGGAGCCGAATTCCGTGAAACAGTAAATCTTTACCGAGGTCATGCCCTGTGATCTAAAAAAAAATCCGGCGAACCCGTGAGGGTAGCGCCGGAATCAAAGTTTCGTTATCACATTAAAGGCAAAACACCGTTTGACCAGAGCAGCTCCGAAGCGGCCCGGAGCTGATTGAGAACACCACAATGTATCTCAACGTCTGACCTCACTTTACTCCAGATCACGGGAATTCGCATCACCTAAAAAGCAACTCAAGCGTAAATTTTTATCCAGATTTACCCTATATAGTTATGTTTTTATTTAGTTTTGCTATTAATTTAATATATTGATTTAAATAAAAAAATTCCGGCAATCTATAAAGAAAGCCGGAACTAAAATTCACATTCAAAGGAGAATTCACTTATGCTCTTCACAGCTCTGCCGTGGCGCAAAACTGAATGGGAAACACCGCTGCGTTTCTCATCGCATGAGAATAATGTAGTACCAAAACCTGCAAAGTTCTGCCGCGAATTGCAACAGAATTGTGTCTGATGCAACGAGTCGGAGACACTTTGCCGCCCCCATTCCTGAAATCCGATTAGTTACTGTTTTTTAAGGATAAAAAAATGCCGGTACTCAGGAGAGACCGGCACGGGAAAATTCACAATCCATCGGAGAGATGTCGCCTTCGCTTTCAGGGACCGCGGCGCGCGGCACCCGTTAAAGAAGATTTTTTGTGTCTTCCTTAATGCGTAAGAAAAGCATATTCCTCTTCTCCGCAAAGAAAGAGCCCGAATTGCAACTAAATTATGTCTGTTGCAACACGATCTCCAAAGAAACAATCTTTCTCCCGAGTGATTTCTGTATTGAATTCAGCGGGATATCGATCTATTTATTCTGTTCCCTATGTGTCTGTGTGTCGGCTGACGGGAGGAAGGCGCTCACTCCCGGACGGTTCCCTCCCCCCCTGGCTGAGGAGAGACTGGAGAAAAGGGAATCGTCCGGCGTGATTTCTTAGCTAAGCGGCTTCTCTCCCGCGGCGGATTCACCCGCGATCTGGCCATAGACCAGCGCCTCGCAGACGTTGGATGATCCCTGATAGATCGAGCCCCAGATGGACCCGAGCTCTCCCGCGACATAGAGGCGGGGAACCGGACGGTCAAAGACATCCATCACGCGCGCCTTCACATCGCGCTTCGGTCCCCCCTGAGTGTTAAGAAGCGCGGGGTACGCCTCAATCGCGTAGTACGGCCCCTTTTCAGACAGCGGAGCCGAGAGTGTCGGCACATCGGTGCCGATAAACGCGGACTTCCCGGTCTTCTTGATCTTCCGTCCGAACTCGGTGTCGCGGCCCGCCCGGATATCGGCGTTCCACTTCGCGACCTGGGCTTTCAGGGCGTCCGCCGGCACGTGGATCAGTTTCGCGAGTTCTTCAAGCGTATCCGCTTTCTTCACGACACCGCTCTTAATTTCAGCCGAGCTGTCTTCGCTCCAGTGGTAGCCTTCGATTCCCGCCGCGTATCCATACTTGAAGTGCGTGGGCCGGCCGGCAAGCCGCCCCGCCTCATCCATCACGATGTAGCAGGGGATCGCCGGATATTTATGTTCCACGCCGTTCAGCGGATTCACGGCATAGATAAAGCCGTGGAAGTCGACTCCCGCTTCGTTGCAGAACCGCTTCCCGTCCTGATTCACCATGATGTAGTTCGGGGTCATCATCGTGACAAACACCGCAGCCTTGCATCCAGGAACCTTGATGCCAAGCGGGCAGGAGTAGGAGGTCATATGCCAGAGACGTGCTCCCATTGAGGCCGCCATCCGGAGACCGTCACCCGTGTTTCCTGGGTTCCCGAGCCCGAGGATCTTCGTCCCCTGAGCGAAATTCTGAAGCGACTGAGGGTCGTATTCATACCCGCCGCAGGCGAGAATCACGCCTCTTCGGGCCCTGACCCGGACGAGTTTCCCGTCATGCTCGACGAGAGCCCCGACTACCGTATTCCCCTCGCGGATCAGTTCCTTCGCCGGGCTTCCGAGCCACACCGGGATCTTCCGGTCTGTCTCCACCGCGGTCCTGAGAACCTTGAAGAGCTCGATCCCGCCTGGCTGATGGCCGCCGACGCGGTACTTCGTGATGTTCTCCGCAAACGGCAGATAGGGATAATTCGCGTGCCCCGTGACGCGGAGCTTGGACGCCGGCGCGATCCGCTTAAAGAATTCCGGGAGTTTCACCGCCCTCTCGCAGAATGTCCGCACGAGCGCCCCATCCATTTCGTTATCCGCGAAAAGGAAGGTCTTCTCGAGATACTGGTACGCCTCATCCGCGTTCTTCGGAATGATGAAGCCGCCGCCGGACGCCCGGGTATTGCCGCCCCCATCCTTCATCTTCTCGATCACGAGAACCTTTGCCCCGGCGTCATGCGCCGTGATCGCTGCGGCACCGCCCGCTCCGCCGTAGCCGATCACGAGGACATCGGTTTCGGTGTCCCAGTGAGTCTTCGGTTCCGCCTTCGCGTCAGCCGCGAGCAGCGGTGACGCGGGAACCGCGGCCGCCCCCGCGGCCGCGAATTTCAGAAATGTCCGCTTGGAAATAGCAGTCATAGTCTTCTCTCCTTCTGACAAGGTAAAAATCGGCAGCGCGCCGGTAAGCCGGTTTCGAATCCGCAGGTCCGGCTTTTGTCAGTGGCGGCGCTACCGGATATGCAGCTCGCGGCTGAAATCGTGGCAGCGGGCGCATTCGAGCACCGCGGGCTTATGCCCCCGGTGGCACTTCGTGCATTCGATCTTTCCGAGATGGGAATCGTGGGGATTGATTTCGAGGCTGTCCGTCTGCTCGGCAAGTTTTTCGTAGCTTCCGCCGTGGCACGACAGACACTTCTCTTTTTTGACCGGCGCGGGGTGCGCCGCGTCCGCGTGGCAGGATTCACACTTCAATCCGCGCGCGATATGACGGTCCGCGAGATTCTGGGCGGGTGCCGGGGTTTCTCCAGCCGCCATGGCGGCGGCCGCGAGGAATCCGAGCGCGAGCATCACGATCGTTCTCTTCATCGTTCTCTCCTAAGGTGCTGCAGAGCGCCGCGAGCCTTCTCCCGGGATGAAGGAAGGACTCTTTCCCGTGTCGCCGGGCACTCGTTCCCCCTCCTCCTGATAAGAGGCATGGCGCTGATTTAATTCGTTATTTTTGGTTGTTTCTTAAGTCACGCTTAATCTTACGGAGGAGATACCGTGACCACAATTCGTTTTTTCTGAAGGATTTATTTGTCTTTTACAAAGACGGAAACGAGAGGCAAGTAACTTAAAGAGAAGCGGTTTTGACTCTGAAGAGGCTGAGGCCCGCTGCGATCGCCATTAACTCCGTCGCCTTCAGAAAAGCGAAGGATCAGGAGGAAGACCTCACCTTCACCGTTCTTCCGATGACAACATTGCCGCTGCTGATTTCATCCGTTCGGTCCAATAGAATGTATTTATCAGGTTAGACAACAGAAGCGAGAAAAAGACGCGCGGAGAAACAGATGGGACTTTTCGACGATATTCTCGACACCACGGTAAAAGTCGCGGGAGTCACCCTTTCGGTAGCGGGCGGCGTAGCCGTGAACACGGTCCGTGGGGCAGCTGCCGCGGTGGATGACGCGCAGGAAATCGTCTCCGGCCTCACCCGGCTCGATTTAACGCCCATCGGAAACGTCGCCGAACGCCGGATTTCCGGAGCCGTTTCCGGCATTGAGTCCCAGGTCAAAACCGCCGCGACGCTTCTCGATGAACTCGGCGCCTGCGCCCTGGATTCAGACCGCCCCTTCCTCACGGACGAGAATACCGAGCGTCTGACGAGTCTCGCGACAGCCGGTCTCGTGGCTGCGGCGGGCGGCTCACTCGTCTCTTCAGTCCTCCCGGATGACCTGGGGTTTGACGGTGGGAGTGACACTTCCGGCGGTCTCCTCGCGTCTGACCTCTCTTCGATCCCGACTGAAGACGGCATGTTTGATGGCGACAGCGGAGACCTATCGGATTTAGCGAAGGCGGGCGAACTCGAGGATACCGATCATATTGAGAGCGACGACATCACGCGGAGCCTCGCCTCGCGCGACGCGTTCCTCGAAGAGAACGGCTACGACGGCGTCCCGGACGGGTACGAGGTTCACCACATCGTGCCTCTATCTGAGGGCGGCGCCGATACCCCTGACAACATGATTCTCCTCACCGAAGACGATCACGCCGAAATCACGGCTGAGCACGGCCGCTTTTACGGCTGGCATCGCGCGTAACGGGCTCTTCTGAACCCTGGATTCATTACCGCGGGGAACGTATAGAAAATCCTGGCTGGAAGCGGAAATTTTTCAATGCGGCGGCACCAATTTCACCCCCTCGCGCGGGCAAAAAAAATCGGCAGATTTCAAAAAATCTGCCGAAAATCAAACATTTAGTTCAAAGGAGAGTCGTCTTGATCCAACTGCAAACCTGTGCCCAGAGACGGAGGGGGCTCAGAATGAAGGGGGTTCCAATTCCTTCATTCCTTTCGGTTAAGAAGAACTATACCGACCGACCCTGAAAAAAAGTTATGCGGATTTGAAACAAACGAACGGCCCGTGTAACAAAAGATATCCCGGCTTCATCCGCGCTTAAGATATCCCATTGAAAAACAGGGTAAACCTCTGTTTTGTCTGAATTTTCAAGGACAAAAGCCACCTCAGGGGTTCATTCTATGACGCCGTAAAAAAGACTGTCTTTTCAAGAGAATAGAATGATTCTCATCTGACTGCAGTAACAAAAAACCGTCAGAGCCTTGATTCATAAAGAAAAACCGGAGAATTACGACAATCCTCCGGTCATCCGTGAAACATTTTTTTATGGCTATCCACAGTTGTGGTGGAAAAGGTTTGAGTGAGGCAATAACTTTTCCTTATAAAACAGCCACTTTGGCACACTGCCTAATTTTTAGGCATCGCCGTGAAACATCGATAAACAGGGACGCGGGTTCCCCTTTACTTCGAGCATTTCAGGTCGATCAGCACAGAGGCGACAGAACCCGGATCCGCGCCAACCCAGGATTCGGGATAGGTTTTGGATGCGAGCGCCGCGCCCTTCCCGTAGCGGTCCGCGTAGAACGTGACACCGGTATAGGCGATCTTCCTCGCCCCGCACTGAATCCGGAACGTGTTCACGGCGGATTTCGCGTCCGGGTTCGCGGGGAGCTTCCCGCCTGTAAACACCGTTTCCATCACGTACGCGGTGTCCCCCGCTCCCGCCTTGATCATCCGGTAGAACCCGTTCTGGCGATCCACCCAGCGAGGATCCCAGCCATTCGCGTCAGCGAACTTCCCGGATTCGAGTTCGTCCGTCTGCAGCGGCACCACGGGGGCAGCGAGGACCGCGTTTCCCGTGCCTAAGAGTGTCAGAGTGAGGGCAGCCGCGATTGCGAAGCGCTTCATGCTTTCTGTTCCTTATCGTTCTCTATATATAAAAGATGTCTCGAAGATTACTCCCGCGGGATCGTTTTCTTCACGACCGCGGGGTTCCCGGCGGCGAGCGAGTCATCCGGAATGTCCCGTGTGACGACAGAGCCCGCCGCGATGATGCAGCGTTTCCCGATCGTGACCCCGGGGCAGACGATCACGCCGCCCCCGAGCCACGTATCCTCGCCGATCGTAATCGGGCGAGCCTTCTCGATTGTCTTCCGGCGTTCGAGATAGTTCACGGGGTGATTCACCGTGTAAAGCTGACAGTTCGGGCCGATCTTCACCCAGTCGCCCAGCGTGATCGGCGCCTGATCGAGAAACACGCAGCCGTAATTCACGAAGACGTTCTCCCCCATCCGGATCCCGTTCCCGTGGTCACAGAGGAACGGCGGGCTCACCATCGAGCTCTCGGGGCACCCGGGGATCAGGTCGAGTAGCGCCGCGCGGTACTCCGCGCTGTGCAGCGTGTCGAGCTTCCGGAACGCGGCGCACGCTTTCCGCGCGTGCGTGAGACTCGCGTGGATCTCAGGATCCATGAAGTCATAAACCTCGCCCTGCCGCATCCGCTCAAATTCAGTCGTCATGGCACTCCTCCCTCTCCCGCGCCTCGGTTTTCCATCAAAGCTTACTGAAAGTTTACGTAAAGAGGCGCTACAAAGCGTGGCTCAGGGGCGGAACCTATCCCTTTATGCTTAGAATAGTTAGCCGTCTATTCATCAACTAACCACAAAACATTACCGAAGTATGAAGAAAATCATTCTGCCGATCGCCATCGCGCTCGCGATGACGGTACAGACCGCGTGGGCTGACGCGGCCTCTGAAGTCGTTAAAACCCAGGGAGCCGAAATCATTACGGTTCCCGTGAAAGACGGCATCATCGATACGATGTCGGGCGTGATTTACAGCCAGGTGAAGACCCCCCGGAACGTTCAGGGTCTCCGCATGACGCTGATGATCCCGCGTAACAACGCGAAGAAGCCCGCGATCGTCTACTTCCCGGGCGGCGGCTTCACTTCGGCAGCGTATGAGAAGTTCACTGAGGTGCGCTACGCCCTCGCCCGCGCCGGGTTTGTGGTCGCGGCCGCGGAATACCGTCCGATCCCGACGAAATTCCCGGGACTCGTGAATGACGGCAAGGCCGCGGTGCGGTTCCTTCGCGCCCACGCGAAGGAGTTCGGCATCGACCCGAACCACATCGGCGTGATCGGTGACTCGGCGGGCGGCTACCTCGTTGACATGCTCGGCACGACGAACGGCGAAAAGGCCTTTGATCAGGGTGACTGGCTCGATCAGTCCTCTGACGTCCAGGCCGTCGTTTCGATGTACGGCATCTCGGACCTCAAGGATATCGGTGAAGGCTTCTCGCCCAAGGTGGTTGAGAGCCACAAGTCGCCGTCCGCGACCGAAGCGATTCTCGTGAACGGCTTCTCCTTCGGACCGTCCGCCGGCGGCTCGATCCTCTCGGACCCCAAGGCCGCGGACTACGCGAGCGCGATTCACCACGTGAAGGGCAAGGAACCTCCGTTCCTCCTGATGCACGGCGTGATTGATCCTCTCGTCTCCCCGCTTCAGAGTTCCAAGCTCTACACCGCGCTGAAGGCGAAGAACGACGACGTGAAGTTCGTCCTCGTGAAGAACGCGAAGCATGGCGACCTTCCCTGGTTCCAGCAGCCGGTGATCGACCGTATCGTGCAGTTCTTCAAGGATAAGCTCGGCACTCCCGCGAAAGGCGAACAGTCGAACGGCATTTCGCTTTAATAAAAACGCCCCCTCTTTATAGGAGCGTCTGAATAGCGAAAGAGGCAGATTCCCTTCATCGGAATCTGCCTCTTATTTTGTTTCTCTGCCTCGCGGCAAAGCGGATTACTTCATCCAGGGCGCCTTGTCGTCCACGAGCTTCGCGTCCGTCATCGTGAAGCCGCCGAGGCTGTGAACCTTCGTCTGCACGCAGATGTATTTGAGAGACGAATCAGCAGCGGCGCGGATCGCGCGCTTGCCAGCCGGGTCGATGCGGAAGCTGTCACCGGCCTTGATCGGGAGCGTCTCGCCGTCGATCCAGAGTTCGCCCTTCCCTTCGAGAACGATGTAGAGCTCTTCGTTATTCGTGTGGACATGAACGAAAGGCACGCCGCCGTTCGGGGGAACCGTGTTGATCGACACCTCAGCGCCCGTGAGTCCCAGCGCCTCGTGCAGTTCAACGCGGGGAGCGGGTTCAGAGTGGACGAGCTTGTAATTAGCCATTGCAGTATCTCCAGTGTATTTATTCGACATCTTATTATTAGATGTCTAACTATTAATCAGACTGAAAAATTCAGTCTTGCCGAATTCCTACACGCCTGCCGCCTTCTTAAGCAGCAGCTCTAGCGTCTGGGCTTCTTCAGGGGTCAGGTTCCGCGTCATTTCTTTTGAAAGCTCTTCTGACACCTCGTAGAACATGGGTTCGAGCGCGCGGCCCTTATCGGTCAGCCACACTTCGGTTTCCCGCCGGTCCTTCGTGCTCCTGCGGCGTTCGACGTAGCCCGCCGCGATCAGCTTATCGACGAGCACCGTCACCGTCGGCTTCGTTCTGTGAGACCCCGCCGCGATATCGGTGCTTGTCGCCCCGTCGTGACGCAGCAGGTAATTCAGAATGTCGCCGTGGCTCGGCACAATATCCGTCACCCCGCGCCGGCGGAGCTCGGAAACGAGAAAGCGGTTCGCGTGAGCAACAATGTGACCCGCTGACTGAGCGATAAAGTTGATTGCCATAACCGATATATTAGTTAGATATCTAACTAAATGTATGCGTAATAACCCTAATTAAAGGGCAGAGTCGGATAAGAGATTGGGGGCGTTTTCGGCGGGGTATCTGCCCCGCGTTTGTCTCAGCCCCAGAGCTCGCGGTAATTACGGGCGAAGAGATCGAGCCCCTTCTGGACGCGCTCTTGGTACGCCTTTTCCGCTTCAAGCACCGCGTCCGGAATGGGATCCAGGCTTCCCGCCTCTGACTTCTCGTACCACTTCACGAGCGGCGAATGGCGCTCATCCTTCTTGATTTCCTTGAAGCTCCAGATCATGGCGTCCAGCACCTCGTTCCACGCCTTCTGGCTCTCAAAGGCATCGGGGAACGTGCGGCGGGAAGACTTCCGGAACTTCTTCAGCCCCTTCAGAATCACGGGAGCGAGCGTGTAGTAGAGGCTCCAGGTATCCACCTTCTTGAATTTGATTTTCTTCATTCCGAATTCGGACTTTTTTATATTGAATATCTTTTTATCCTAGCGGATTTAGGGTGGCGCTGCCCGGTATACCGGAGTCCGCAAACTCTCTTTACAATCGCTCTCATCAGTTTCGCGCTTAGTAAAAAGAAGAGGATTCCCGCGATGGAAAAGAAGTCGCTTGCGATACTCGCCACGTCGCACTTTGTGACCGACCTGAATCTCGGGTCGCTGCCGGCGGTGCTCCCGTTTTTCGTGACGGTCTATGGGTTTGACTACAAGTCGGTAGCCGGGCTCATGTTCGCGTCGAGCTGCCTCAGCACCGTGGTGCAGCCGTTTTTCGGGTGGCTCGCCGATAAAGGCCCCCGACACTGGTTTATGGGGCTTGGGCTTCTGATCTGCGGGATCTCGTTCGCGCTCGCCGGCTTTTTCACGAACTACTGGGCGATCTTCGCCGCGATCCTGCTCTCCGGTGTCGGAAGCGCGATCTTCCACCCCGAGGCCGCGAAACTCGTGAACGCGATTTCTGGCGCCAAACGCGGCATGGGGATGAGTGTCTTTTCGGTCGGCGGCAACGGCGGCTTCGGCGCGGGGCCGCTTCTCGCGGTCGCGCTTATCACGGCGTTCGGTCTTCACGGCATGGCGTTCTACGCGATCATGGCGCTCGCGGTCGGCGTGCCGCTCCTTCTCTTCAGCTCCAGAATCAAGGTGCCAAACGAAGGCGTGAAGCCGGTGAAGGCCGCTACGGCGGTCGCCGAAGAACCGCAGGCGAACGACTGGAAGTCGTTCTCAAAACTCACGGTCTTTATTGTGCTGCGGTCCGCCTGCTACACCGGGATCAATAGTTTCCTCCCGCTCTACTGCATTTATTCGCTCGGGGCATCCCACTCCGCCGCGAGTGCGACGGTGTCGGTGCTTGCCTTTGCCGGCATCTTCTGCACGTTCCTTGGGGGCCCGCTTGCTGACCGCTTCGGCTACGCGAAGATGATCCGGATCGGGAGCCTGCTCCTTGTGCCCGCGATCGCGCTTGCCGTCCTTCCGCATAGCCTCTTCTGGGTCTACGCGATGCTGATCCCGATCAGTCTCGCGTTCAATATCACCTACTCCCCGTTTGTCGTTCTCGGGCAGAACTTCCTCGCGAAGAGTGTCGGGTTCGCGTCCGGCATTACGCTTGGGATCTCGTTCAGCGCGGGCGGCATTCTCGCGCCGGGCCTTGGGTGGTTCGGGGACAAGTTTGGGATCGCGTTCACGATGGGGCTCCTTGTGGTGCTCGCCCTCGCCGCTCATCTGATCTCCTACTTCATCCCGAAGAAGCCCGCGGGGACTCCGGCAGCCGAAGTGAAACCGGAGCCCGCGAAACCCGCCGCCTGACCGGACCGGTTTCCGCCTGAACATAAAGCCTCTTTCTTTAGCTGGAAAGAGGCTTTTTTGATGAACCCTGAGCGCCGGGGGGATTGAGGCGCTGGTCTTTGATTTCAGTCTTGCTTCAGCCGGCCCTTCGCGGCGTTGGGCTTAATAAAGTGCTCAAGCTGCCAGGCCCAGAGGGCTTCGGACCCCTCATGCGTCCGGGCGTTCCGCTTCATCACCTGCGACACCTTCACGCCGTGCTCGCTCCAGGCGCGGCCGTCTGTCGCCGCGTTCAGCATCATCGGTTGGAACCGATCAAGCGACCGCGCGAATTTCGCTTCAGGCGTTTCCCACGCCTCAAACTCTTCCCAGAGAGCGCGCATGGTCTTCGCCTGATCCTCGGGGAGCTTGGAGAACAGGCAGTCCGCGCCGCTCGTTTCGCGCGTCCTCTGCGTCGCCGCGCCCGCCGCGTCGTACGCGAAGGTGTCCCCGGCGTAGATCTCCACGAGGTCGTGGATCAGGAGCATCTGGATCACGCGGCCGGTGTCGACTTTTTCATTCGCGTATTCGGAAAGCACCATCGCCATCACGGCCATGTGCCACGCGTGCTCGGCGTCCGTCTCTTTACGGGACTCATCCGCGAGATAGGTTTCCCGCACAATCGTCTTCTCTTTATCAATCTCAAGGCAGAAATCGAGCTGCCGCTCGAGCCGCTCCTTTTTCTCCGCAATATCGTTCGCCACACTCGTCTCCGATAAGTAACCGACCCCGGTCTGAGTTCTTTTTTCTCTACCCCGGCGCCGAAGCCAACATTTTAGAAATCAAATCGATAGAATGGAGCCATTTGCTCAAAATTTTGAGCGGCTTTAAAAACCTTAGGTGAGTAATGTCAGCAAAACTGAAGCTCCGGGCGGATACGCTCAGCTGCTTTTTCTATTTTCTGATGGTGGGCGTCTACTACGCCCTTTTCACGTCCCGGCTTCCGGCAATCAAGGCGGAAACCGGAATCGGAGACGCCGAGGTGGGGATTTCGCTTCTCACGCTCGGTATCGCTTCCGTCACCGGCCTCGTCTTCTGCAGCCGACTGATTGAGCGCTTCACATCGCGGCGCCTTCTTCAGGTGTCCTCTGTCGCCCTCTGCCTGATCGTCCCGTTTGCCGGTCTCGCCCCGAACGCCGTGACGCTTTATATCGTGACCGCGTGTCTCGGGCTCGCGGTCGCGATCTGGGATGTCTGCATGAACGCGCAGGCGCTGCTCCTTGAAATCGAGACGCACGGCCGCTACATGGGGAAAATGCAGGCGGGTTACAGCTTCGGCTGCATCCTGGGGGCCCTCGTCGGCGCCCTGTTCGCTTACTTCGCGCTCTCCCCCTTTGTCACGTTCCTCGCCTTTTCTCTCACGACGCTCTTCTTCTGGAGCTTCGCGTTCCGGCATCTGAAGGATGACCTCCCGCGTCAGAAAACGGAGAAGCGGGGCCGGATGCCGCTTTTTATCTATTTCTGCGGGCTTCTTGAAATCCTCGCCTTTACGGGCGAAGGCTCGATCGGCGACTGGGGCTCAATCTTCCTTCACTCCGCGAAGGGGGCGACTGAGGCGACCGCGGCGCTGAGTTTCGGTGTCTGCGCGCTCGCGATGACGCTCGTCCGGACGCAGAGCGACTCGCTTCGCGAAAAAATCGGGGATCAGAAGCTGATCGGGGGCGGGGCGCTTCTTGCCGCGGCTGGGTTCCTCCTTTCGATCTTCGTCTCAAACCCCTGGGTGTGCCTCGTCGGTTTCGCGATGATCGGGGCCGGCATCGCCCCCGCGGTCCCGGTCATCATGAGCCGCGCGGGAACGTACCCCGGAGTGGATCCGGGTGCCGCCTGCGCGACGGTCTCAACGCTTGGCTACGGGACGCTTCTCTTTATCCCGCCGCTTCTCGGCTCCGTCGCTGAGCATGTGGGTCTGGATACGGCGTTCTTTATCCCGTTCACGATGGCGTTGCTGCTCTTCGCGGGGAGCTTCGCGCTGAAACCCCGGAACTGATCCGCGAGCCGGTCAGAACCCGGAAACAGAAGGAGCCTTCGGGCTCCTTTTTTATTGACAGGATCTATCCGCCAGGATCTTTGAACCCCAAAAAAACTCCGGCGCTTTACAGAGTAAAGCCCGGAGTTCGGTCGGAAACCCGTTCGACGCTTACTTCACATAGTGAACGCGGGAAGGATCAAAGCGCTTTTCCTGCGGGTGGTCATCAAGGGGATAGCCAATCGCGACGAGCGCGAAGGGGACCACGGTGGAGGGGAGCGACAGAATTTCCGTCACTTTATCCATCCGGTCCTCTAGCGGCATGAGGCTCATCCAGGTGCCGCCGAGATCGAGCTGCTCCGCTTCCAGAAGGATCGAGAGTGTCGCGGCCGAGAGATCCATCTGGCAGTTTTCGGGGTAGATGAGTTTCGGCTTCACGAGGCACGGGACGATCACGACCGGGGCCTTCGCCGCGGCTTCCGCGTAGGGGGAGGCAAGCGACAGCGCCTCTTTCGTCTTCGGGTCCGTCACTACCCAGAATTCCCACGGGCGCTGATCGCCCGCGGACGGCGCCTGCATCGCGGCTTTGAGGAGACGGGTGATAAGGGCGTCATCGACCGGGAGATCGCGGAACTCACGGACGCTTACTCGGGTAAAAATCGGGTCAGTCATTTCGGTTCTTTCCTTTCCAGGTGTTCGAGTGGATACGGGCGGGGTTGTGGCGGAAGGCGCTCGCGCCTGAAACGGCGTCAGCCGGGACTTTGCCGACTGCCACCATGATTTCAGGAATAACGTCAGCGGGGAGCCCGAGCGCCTTCTGAGACGCGGTGATACGGGACTTCACCGGCGCGAGACTCATCGGGACCGAGTGGAGTCCCAGGTGCCCCGCCTCTGCGAGCACGGCTTCGGCCGCGGCCCCCGCGTCAAACTGCACGAGGTCCTCAATCCGCGTGTCTTTCAGATTCGCGCAGATCACGAGCACCGCGGGAGCGGTCGAGAGCGCGGAGGCGAAGGGCGACGCGGCTTTGAGGTTCTTCATCACCGCTTTATCCGTCACCCAAACGAATTCGAGCGACCGCTGATTGACCGCGGTCGGAGCGGAAAACGCGGCGGCGGTCAGCGTATCAAGAGTGGCTTTCGGAAGAGGATCCGACAGATAAGTTCTCGCGGTGGAGCGGGCGAAGACGTCACCGTCCGCCGGTGTCACCGCCATAGCTGAGGCTGAAATCAGGAGTGCGCTCAGTGCACACAGAGCGGCTGTTATTTTCATTTCTGTCCTTTTTTCGACCGGGAGCACCGGCTCCCGGGATTTCAGGACGCTATCGTAAACGGAAATTCATAACGCTGAGAGACTGGGTTTGAGAATCAAGGAGAAAGGAGAAATCGCATACCCCAGACAGCGCAAAACCCGCGGAGGCGGCTCGCGCGGGCTTTGCATGGAGGGGCGATTGCGGCCGGAGCAGCTGTCTTACATCGCCGATCCTCCGAATTGAGAGCCCCGGGGGTTAGATGCCAGCTATGGGCTTTTTCCGGGGCTGATGCGGGAGCAGATCTTGCCGGAACCTCTAACTGTTCCAGATCTCTCCGTGCGCATAACTATTATCGCTCTTCAGACCCGCTTTTGCCCTATCGAAAATCCTGTTGTTTCAGTGAGTTATTTGTTCTACACTTGAAAAGTTGGAGGTGATTCGGGGGAGCCCGTCCACCTCCTTTTTCGTGCGCGCTTTTAAAAGCGGTCCAGGTTTCGCTTCCTCACTTCCCCCACAGGAAAAGGCACCTTAAACGCTTCCCGCATTTCCGCCGCTTTCAGAGCAGTTCTTGCCCTTCCTCTCTGCTATCCCGCTATGCGTATCTATCAGTTCCTGATAGATCTTCCATAAATCCTATTAGCAGCTATCAGGATTTCTTTAAAACCTCATACGGTGAACCTCTCGCCGAATCGCCCTGATGGGGGATGAATGCGGGAAATGGAGTTGAGAGTGAAGCTCGGTTCGGCGGGTGCTTAGACAATTGGGCTCACTCCCCGAGTTGCTATCAGTTCCTATCAGATGCTGATAGGGCTTCCTTAAAAAATATTAGCTGCTGATAGAACTTCATACAAAACTCATAGTGAGCGCCGGCGGCCAGATCGATCGAAAAGCGGGAAAGCGCGAAAAGGACAGAAGCCTGGGTAGGGGTTGGGCAGGAATCAGGAAACGGCGTTCATCAGACAAAAGCAAAGCCCGCGGAGGCGGCTCGCGCGGGCTTTGCGGAAGGGGCGACCGCAGCGGAGTTAGCTGTCTTACATCGCCGGTCCTTCGAATTGAGAGCCCTGGAGGTTAGATGCCAGCTACGGGCTTTTTCCAGGGCTGATGCGGGAGCAGATCTTGCCGGAACCTTTAACTGTTCCAGATCTCTCCGTTCGCATAACTATTATGCTTCCGGAGCCTCTTTTTCGCCTCATCGAAAATCCTGTTGTTTCAGAGGTTTATTTCTTATAAACTGGAAAAATTGGGGGTGATTCAGGGGAGCCTGATCACCTCCTTTTCTTTTGCCCTCTAGCACCTGCTCTATTGACGCAATTGCTTTGATATTCGCAGTCTCTTCTATCAGTTTCTATTAGCTGCTGATAGATCTTCAATAAAAACTATCAAAATCTATCAGTTTCTCAATCATTTCTCATACCGATGGGAACCGCTCACCGGTGAGCCGCGCATTGCGAAGCGACGCTAGTGCCTGGGCAGAAAAGACTCTCTGTTACTGAGCCTGAGACGGCGGGTTTGTCACGGAAGCGCCAAAGCCAACGCTGGCCCCGATTACGGCTGTGGTGATGTGGCGCTTAGGGACGATGCCTGCTGCGAAGCTGTTTGAGTGTTGGGCATGGAGAGGCCTTTATATGCTGCCCGACATTTTCAGGAATTTCGACCTGGTCTTTTGCCGTCTGCAGGCGAAGGGCTTTTCGGACAAAAGGAATCTCTTTTCTTGAAAAATTTATGCACGCGTGCATAAATGCGTGCATACGTGATGACTCCTATTGTGCTTTACAGCAGCCCTGCCGGACTATTGTCCGACAAGTTCTGTATCGGAAAAATAAGAGAGGAAAGAATCGCTTAGGAATGCCGGACAAGGCGAACCCTCCTGGCCGTTGAGAGTCTTTTCACCGTCTGCTGGCGAAATGCTTTTCGGAGAAAAAGCATAGCTTCTCTCGATAAATTTATACACGCGTGCATAAACTCGTTTTTAACTTATGCACGCGTGTATAAAAATTATCCTTTGTAGGTATATCGAGTCTTCCTGCGATTTTCTCTTAAGCGATTGATTTTATTTTATTACCCCGATTCTTGGCGCCCCTCACACCGCTATTACCGACACGTAAGAAAGCCCGTGCCTCCGGACGCATCTATTGTGAGGGCTTTGCCAGGACAGGTTCTTCTCAAAAGAGCTGCGTTTCTGAGAGTCGCTTCATCAGCGCCAGAAATTGACCCACCTCAGCCAGAGAAACACCGCCTGTTGCAGGAATCCGTTTAAAGAAACGCATCCAAGATCTTCGTTCGTTTCCTTCTATCAGGAACTGATAGTTTTTATGCCTTTTCTATCAGCTGCTATTATTTTTTGAGTAAAGACTCATAGAAGGCTTCAGTGTGGGAACTGAGAGAACGCGGGGAGGTTTTGAGTGTTCAGACAAGAGCAAAGCCCGCGGAGGCGGCTCGCGCGGGCTTTGCGGAAGGGGCGATCGCAGCGGAGTTAGCTGTCTTACATCGCCGGTCCTTCGAATTGAGAGCCCCGGTGGTTAGATGCCCTACTGGCTTTTCCCGGGGCTGATGCGGGAGCAGATCTTTGCGGAACCTCTAACTGTTCCAGATCTCTCCGTGCGCATAACTATTATGCTTCCGAACCCCACTTTTCGCCTCATCGAAAATCCTGTTGTCCCAAGAGATTCAGTGATCTACACTTAAAAAGTTGAGGTGATCCGGGGTCTTTCCGGGTCACCTTTTTTCGTTTCCGATGCCCCAGGGGACGGATGAGCGGACCGCGGCTCCCGTTGTTCCTTCCCGCTATGCGTATCTATCAGCAGCTGATAGTTTCTCAATAAAAACTATTAGAAAATCTTAGGAACTATCAGGAACCTCTTCCCCTGCCATCCTTGAATCGGTTTTCGCTAACCGCCTTGAACCGTCCACATTCAATTCCAGGATCCTTCGCCGATCGTTCACCCTACAGCCAAATGTTCACAAAGTATCTGATTTGATCTCTTATGACACTTTTGTCTGCTGTGAACGGAAGCGTTCACTATTTTTCCTGATCCCGGAAAATCGGAGAACCGCAAAGCCCGATCTGGCTTAAATTTCTTCGCGCTCGGAGTTGTCTGATTGATTCATAGATAAAAGTAATATCTAAATATGGTCATAGCTTTTACTTGTAAACTACTTTTGTAGTTGGCATGCCTACAACACGAAACTGACCCCCAGCGTGCCCTGAGCCGCTTTATTGTGCCTATCAGCCGTTCTATAAAATCTATTAGCTGCTATGAGTTTTTATGAATCCGCTATCAGCATCTGTTAACTCGAACCGTGTGAAGCCCTGTCACTATGACATCTGAGATCCGAAAAGCTTTTCTCTCTGAGAATCTTTCTGAACAGAAGGACTGGGTGGTCTTTGCCCGGAATTCGGAAGCCGGTCACTCCCGGCCTGAACACGTGCATGACGTGGCGCAGCTTCTCTATGCGGAATCGGGTGTCATGCTCCTCGTGTCCGAAGGCATCCCGCGGCTCGTGCCGCCCCATCAGGCGCTTTGGATTCCGGCTGGCATCCCGCACTCTCTCACCTTTATTACGGAGACGCGGCTTCGGACGCTCTACTTCCCCGCTGAATCTTCAAAACGGGTTTCCGGTTCGATCCGCGCGATGGAAGTGTCTGATCTCCTCCGGGATCTGATCGCGGAGCTCTTCAGGAACACCTATCCGCCGTCCGTCCAGAAGCAGATGAGCCGCCTGGTACTGAGTCTCCTCCATGGAACGGCACCCACCGCGGATCCCCTCCCGCTCCCCACGGATCCCATGCTCCGATCCGCCGCGGAAGGAATCCTGCGGGAAAGCCGCTGAGCGGTGCCGCTTGAGACACTCTGTGATGAGGTTCACCTGACGCCCAAAACCTTCGAGCGAAAGTTCCTGAAGGACACAGGGATGACCTTTAAGGCCTGGAAATCCGCAGCCCGTCTCTGCTCCGCGCTCGACTGCCTCGCGAAAGGGATGTCGATCAAGCAGACCGCGCTTCACCTCGGGTTCTCTGGCCCCGGCCCCTTCAGCGCCGCTTTCACGAAATTCTTTGGTCTGACTCCCGGTTCACTCGTTCAGTCTCTCGGGAAACAAAAAGACCGCTGACCAAAAACACCGGTCAGCGGCAGAGGGAGGTTAGCTTCTAATTTCTTACGGCTCAGAGCTTCTTCGGAAGCGCGAGCGCGAAGATCCCGGCGAGCGGCATGAAGGATGCCGCGAGGAACACATTCTCAATTCCGATGATGTCAGCGAGCCACCCGAAGAACGCGGCGGCCGCGCCGCCAAGACTAAACGTCAGCCCGAAGAAGACACCGGACACCATACCGGTGTGCCGCGGCGCGACATCAAGCGCGCAGACGAGAATCGCGGAGAAGGCGGACGAGATCACAAAGGACACGAGGATCACGAGCGCGATGACACCCCAGAAACCCACGTAGGGCACCAGGAGCGCGAACGGCGCCGCGCCGAAGATCGACCCGAAAATCACCTTCCTGCGGCCAAAGCGATCGGTAATCGGACCGCCGAGCAGCGTCCCCGCGGCTCCCGCGCCAAGGAACGCGAAGAGCGCGTACTGAGCGGTCACCGGATCCACATGGAATTTCTCCATGACGTAAAACGTGAGGAAGTTCGTGAGGGACGAGATATAGACCTGCTTCGAGAACATCAGAATGAAGAGGATCGCGAAGATGAACTTTACGTTCCAGGCGGTTCCTGAACCCGAGGCAGCCGCCGCGCTTTTCACGGCTTCAGGCGGTGCCCGGTGATAGGTCTTCGCGACACCGACGAGAAGGAGGAACGCGAGCGCGGCGGAGAGGCTGAACCAACCGATGCTTGACTGCCCATACGGAATCACGACAAGGGCAGCTGCGATCGGTCCCATCGCGGAACCGGCATTCCCTCCCACCTGGAACACGGCCTGAGCGAACCCCCGCCTGCCGCCCGAGACATCCTGAGCGGTGCGGGAGGATTCCGGGTGAAACACCGCAGAGCCGCATCCGATCAGAGCGACCGAAATCAGGATGGCGGGGAGCGTCGCCGCGTGAGCGAGAAGAATGAGACCAAGACCTGAGAGCAGCATTCCGCAGGGGAGCGCTGCCGGCATCGGGTGCCGGTCACTCACTGCCCCGACGAAAGGCTGCAGAAGTGACGACGTGATCTGCACGGTGAGCGTGATGAGACCCACCTCAGCGAACGTGAGGGCGTTCGCTTCCTTCAGGACAGGGAGCGATGCCGGGATCACCGACTGAAGCAGATCGTTCAGGAAATGCGCCGCGCTGATGGTGAGCAGAATCCCCATCGCGGCAGTTTGATTTTTTGAGTCCATCTTTTTGGTCCCTCCAACGCGGACCTGAATCTTTCAGATGGAGTCAGTTTATGTACGGGGGTTGTCGTTTAAACGACATTAATAGAACCTGAAACGACATTCTGCGAGATCAGGAATCTGATTCGGAATCATCGCAGCTATTTATCAGAAATCCAATAGTTTCTATCAGTTTTTATGAGTTTCTGATATTTCCTAATATTTGCTATTAGTTTTTATAGATTGGAACTAGAAAGACCGATGATCTGTTTGCAGCGGCAGGGAAGATCTCCATCGGGAACTCAGACCCCGGGATTGATCATCCAACTCCCTCATCCGAGATGCGCCTTATCTCCTCACTTTCATTAAGTTCTATGAGATTCTCCATAAATCCTGATAGCTGCTATTAGCAGCTGATAGTTTTTATATCAGACTGACATTCAGTGACCTCCAGAGACAAAAAAACCGGCACTCGAAAAGAGTGCCGGTTCTTTGCTCAGGTCAACCAATGAATGGTTTATCAGTGGTGCTCGTGCGGCGAGAAGACACGATCCGCGGAAGCAACCGTAATCCGATAATCCGAGAACACGCCTTCCATCGATTCGCGCTGGGCTTTGCGATGTTCTTCAGAGGTGAGGAAGGCCTTAACGGATTCGTTATCCTTCCAGACCGAGAGGCTCAGGACCTTGTTCGGTTCGGACACGGACTGGAAACGTTCAGCTCGAACGAAGCCCGGAACATGAGCGAGGTGAGACTGAATCTGCTCGGCCTTAGCGAGGAAACCGTCTTTCTGTCCCTCAAGCAGAGTGACTTCGAGCAGGACTACAACATCAGCCATGAGTTTCTCCTTAACTTTGAAAAGGTTCAATTAAGGACAGTACATCACAGCTATCTGAAGCCGATCTGAAGAGAAATCTTTCTTTACGTTTCAGCCGTGCCTCAGATACCGGCGATCACTTCTTCCGGTCCCTGGGTGTCGATATTGATTTCGGTCCACGTCTGATGAGCATATTCCTCATGCTTCTTCAGCGCGCTGAGGTCAGACGGAGGCGGAATCGGGCGTCCGGCTTCGCGTTCACCTTTAACCCAAATCACAGAGGCTTCCTTGAGATTACGCATCGCTTCTTCAAGCGTCTTGCCGACAGCGTAGCAGCCCGGCAGATCCGGAACAGTGAGACTGAAAGCATAGGCGCCGCTGCCCGGTTCGATTGCAACTTCGTATTTCATACGAGAGCTCCGTTTACTGTTGAGATCAGGAGAAAAGAGCGATGGTCACACTCCGTTCTCCAATGCGAAAAATTCAAACGGCTTAGTGTCTCACAATCGTATCGGAAAAGGTAGTCCTTCAGACGAACCTATTTGTTTGTACAGTGTGTTTCTTCTATCTGTCCGTATCCGCAGAGGCGCTATCGGTAATCCCAAAAGTTATTCAATAACTATCAGTTCTTATGATTTTCTATTAGCAGCTAATAGCAAATCATAGATTTCATATACGGTTAACATCGCCAGGTGCCAACGGCCGGCAGAACCCGCACCTATATCCGCATCACTGTTCGATGAGGCAGAGAGACAATAACTGTCAGCCATACACGTTGGTGCGTCACTTTATGTCGCATTGAAAATGACTTTCTCTGCAGGAATCTACAAAAGAGCTGTTGGTGGATTTCTTATCAGTTTCTATTAGTATCTATTAAATACTATTAGTTTTTATGAGTTTCTGATAGAAAAGCAATACTGATAGGAGCGGAACCAAAATCCCCGGCGGAAAGAGTCACTGGCTTGAGACGAAGATCGGTTCCGATTTCTGATAGCAGCTATCAGTGTCTCTATAAAAACTCATAGTTCCTAATAGAAAAGGCTTCGGCCTCCGGGCCAAAGCCTTTTCACACGCGGCTGATCAGCCGTGCGGTTCAACTCAGAGTGTCAGACGCATTTTGATATGCGGAATTCCATCCTCGAGGAACTCATCCGACACCTGAACGAAGCCAGCGTTCTCGTAGAGCTTTCTTGCGTAGACCTGAGCCTCAATCGTGAGACTCTCGGCGTGAAGCTTTTCCTTCGCCACCTGGATACCGGCGTCGAGAATCTTCGTCCCCAGGCCGCAGCGTCGTTTCACCGCGATCACGCGGCCAATTGAGCATTCATCAAACGTCGCGCCTTTCGGGAGCACGCGGAGGTAAGCCTGAATGCCGTCCTCGTCTTTCATCCACACGTGATACGCGACCTTATCGGCGTCATCCACTTCCTGATACGGGCACTTCTGCTCCACAACAAACACCGAGACCCGGAGCTTATAAATCTCAAAGAGCTCCTCTGGCGTCAGCTCTTGGAGCGTCTTCACAAAGAGTTCCATCTTTCTTCCATTGCTTTGAATCACTTTTGAGCCGTCATTTTGTCATAAAGCCGGGACTGACCCCACTTCTCATAGTTTCTTATGATTTTCTGATAGATACTAATATTTTCTATCAGTATCTATTAACACCATGCAGATCACGGTGACTCCAGCCGTAAGTCAGAGTCTGGGAGTAACCAAGGCGCATCAGTCTCTTTTGCAGGGTACGGTAAACGTTATAAGTGGGATTTGAACCTTGTGGCTCGCGGGTCTTCAACGGAGCGGGATTCGTGCCGACTTGATTGTTTCCAGAGCAACGTGTGTCATTGATAGATGCTGATAGCTTCTATTAGTTTCTATTAATTGATCTGAAGACAGGAATCGTGCTGATTCCGCCCCCTGCTCGATAGCCTCGTTCCGGGTAAGGCTGCTGAACCGGATCGGCTTCCGGGTACGGTATCCGTTATAACGGATTCATACACCCTAATCGCCGGCTTCCGTGCTCCAATCCTGAAATCCACCGTCCGCGCCGATTTCTGGCTGGACCGGTTTACTCATCTATCTTTTAATATTTTCTATTAGATTCTATTAGTATTTATGATTAGCTGATAGTTCCTCTATGGCCGCGTCCCTTTGAGACTCCACACAGCATATTTCGCATTTGGAACGTGGCTTATTTCCAGTTCGCCCTTATGAGTTTCTATTAGAAGCTAATAGAAGCTCTTAGGCTTGAACCTTCATTGAGATACCGGTTTCCAATCGGTATAGGGTACGGTTTCCGTTATATCGGGTTCATTTCGTCCGATAACGTTTACCGTACCTGAAAGGGTTGCAACTGTTCTTTAGGGCGGTCGTTCCAATGCTCGTGGACAAATACTGACCCACCCCTGCTTTTCCCGATCCCTTCGGGAGTCTTTTTCCTGATTGATAGCTTCTATGCGTTTCTATGATTTGCTAATAGAAACTAATAGAGAGCTAGTTGGTGAACCAGATCCCGGAGGAAACGTAGACCGATCTCGCTTCGGGTACGGTAAACGTTATAACGGGGAATTGAGCGCCCGCTCGCTTTCTGATCCGGTACGGTCTCCGCTGCAACTGGTTTCTCTCCGTTTTCTCTCTGATTTCGATTCAGGGTACGGTTTCCGTTATTTCTGACGAGATCACGCTGAACTGCCGCCTCATTAATAGCTTCTATTAGCTTCTATCAGAAACTGATAACGGGCAGGCACCCGCCCTTTCCCAAACGGAATTGGAGGCTCAAGCCTTTTGGCACGGACACGGATCCTCCGCGCCCTCCTTTTCCAGTACCGTCCTGAAGACCATCACATCCCGAGACAAGGTGTGGTGACCACGGGCGGCGGACTTCTCCCCTCCAGACCGGGATCCTGAGCCTTACGCAGACCGTTTTTTTGATGGGTACGGTTTCCGTTATATCGAAAGAGAAGCCTCTCATTCAGACTGAGACCGTCGGCTCTTCCTTTGTCTTCTTATTAGGTACGGTAAACGTTATCGATCACGGGGCTCGCATATCTGCTAGTCAGCCGTCTCGAAGAGTTTCACGTCGATCCGATTCACATCGTCCTCTCAGGATCGAGGTACCGAAGTAACAGTCGCGTGTCAGAAGATCTTCAGCTATGGGTACGGTTTCCGTTATATCTGAAAGAGTCCTGCCTCCGTGACGTCCTTCTTCATCATGATCCCCTCAATTACTCCGTTGCCTGTCGCTCCTGACTGAGGAATAACGAATTCCGTACCTGTTTAATAGAAACTATTCGTATCTATCAGTATGTATTAGATGCTGATAAATGATGGGGATTCGACCATTAATCGCCTCCACACCTGGCGTCGGCAGTCCTGACACTTCTGACCGCTATCCATTTCGCTTTTCTTTTTGGGACAATCGCGCTTTGGCTGCCGTTCACGGCATCGACACAGGTGGTCGAAGACCTTTTCGTGTCGGAATGGGTACGGTTTCCGTTATATCTGGAGCTTAAAAAAATCCGAATGCCTCACCCGACACTGTTTTTTGAACTTTTTAAATCAATAAACTCTTTTGTAATCAAATAGTTATACATTATCAATGTTTCACGTGAAATACAGACACTTTTCACGGGACTTTTGAAGTATCGTTTAACTATTTGATTTTATGTTATTTAATATTTTCTATTAGTTCCTATTAAATTTCTGTCATTCTGAGCAGATTCCGCCTGACCCGAAAAGAACTGAAAAATGGGTGGAAATGGACTTTTACTATTTGGTATATTACTTATAAGTATTTTTTTAAACATGAAAACATGTCTGATCGCCAGATAATCGGCAGAAGCCGCGAAACCGAAAGACTGAAGGAATTGCTTTCAGCGCCAGGACCTCACCTCATTACGGTGCGAGGAGAGACCGGTGTCGGTAAAACCGCACTCCTTGAAGAGGCCGCGAAAGAACGGCGTCTCTTCCGTTTTGAGGCCGCGGACATGAATAGCCGGCTGCTCCTCAGAAGCTTTACTTCGGACTTCAATCAGTTCTTCGGGAAGAATGAAGCGGAATTCCCTTCCTGGGAAGACGCCCTGAAATCGGTGTTTGAGGCGTCTCTCCAAACGGGGTCCGCTATCGCTTTTGACCGGTTTGAAGCGCTCTGCGGCGCGGTGCCGGAATTCCCCGCCGTGCTTCGTGAGGTCTTTCAGTCCGTCCGAACTCCCTCCCCCTGCCCTCTCATCCTCTCTGGCGGCGGTGTCGCCTGGATGCGGGAAACGGTTTCCGGCTTCAAGAGCCCGCTTTACAGCCTTCCGAATACGACAATCGAACTCTCGGGGCTCTCGCTTCGCGATATGCCAGCGTTCTTCCCCGGGTGGACGCCAGCCGATCAGTTCACCGTCTGGGCGCTTTTCGGCGGCGTTCCCGGTGTTCTCGCGCTCTTCAATCGGGAGGAAACGCTGGACACCAATCTCTCGCGTCTTCTCACCCGAGGGAGTGTCTTTGACTTCGCGGTTCGGCTCGCGACCGAAACCCCTTTCCGGGAACCCCGGATCTATCACTCCATCATGTCGGCTGTCGCTCGTGATTGCGACACCCCGGGGAAGATTGCCGCCTGGATCGGTGAAACCGAGGCGAAATGCGGCAAATACCTCTCAGGACTCGTCCGGTCAGGTCTCGTCACGAAGATCTTCCCCTGCGGTGTTCCGAAGGACGGCAGAAAGGGCCTTTACCGGCTTTCCAGCCCCGCGCTGAAGCTTTGGTACCGGTGCCTCTTCATGGGTTCGGGAAACGGTGCCAGCGGGCTTAAAACGCGTTTAAATGCGATTCTCGGTGAACCCCTCGCTCTGGCATCCTCTGACGCGCTGACGCGTCTGGGACGCCGTTCCAGGCTCCGTTTTATGCCGGAGGAAAGCGGGCTGCTGGAAGGGGTTCAGAGCGATTCCGGTACCCTTTTCGCCCTGACAGACGCCTCGAAAACGGATTGGCTGATCGGTCTCGCGTCAGCTGATCCGACCCCCGTGGGAGAGGCGGCGCTGCGGGGCTTCGCGCTTCACGCGCTGAAAGGCCGGGATGATCGCCGCACAGACCTTGCGGCGTCGAGCCTCGCGGGGTACACGGATGAGGCTCGGAATTTCGCGGAAACCGCTGGAATCCGGCTTCTCGAACTTCCTGATCTTCTCCGATAAAAAAAGACCGTCAGATGATTTCTGACGGTCTTCGCTTCAGAGCTTTTTACTCTTCAGTCTTCTTTTTCGCGGTCCGCGTGGTTTTCGCTTTGACGGTCTTCACGGCCTTCGCGGCCTTCGTGGTTTTCGTCTCCGCTTTTACCGTGGTTTTGGCTGTGGCCGCTTTCTTTGTGGTTTTCGCTGCCGTGGTTTTAGTGGACTTAGCTGTTTTCGCGGTCTTCGCCGCGGCAGTGGTTTTTGCCTTGGTGGTCCGGGTTTTCTTCACCGCGGTCTTCTTCACTTTCGGCGTCTCTTCCACAATTTCGGGCTCAAGAATCGGTTCCATCGCGGCGGCTTCAGCAGCCATCTGTTCCGCGAGTTCAGCCGCCGCTTTCTGGGCCGCCCGCTTCGCGGCCGCGTCGACCTTCGGCTTACGGGGCTTGAACCCCAGCTGTTTCAGCCACGGCACATAGACTTTCTGCACAAACGCGGGTTCCGCGAGGTGCAGTTTCAGCCATTCGACAAATTCCTCGATCGAATGCCCCTTCGGAGCGAACTTATTCGCGCGAAGCCAGTTAAAGAATTCGTGGGACTTGTAGCCTTTCTTCTCCGCGTACGCTTCATTCGCGCCGCCAAGCAGATCCGCGTAGTACGAAACCTGGCGCGCGGTCAGCACGGCCTGGTGATCATCGAGCTCCAGCGAATCCATGACGGAGGTCTTCCGGCGGCGGGACTTCTTCGAATCGTCGTCATCCCGCGCGAGCTGCACATGATTCTTCGGCGACAGGTGGAATTTCAGCTGTGTCACCTTGTTGTGAGCCCCCCGGATCAGCTCAAGTTCCACGCTGAAACGCGTGAATTCCGAGCTGTTGATCTGGCGGATAGCGACGTCGAGCACGCGCTGCTTGAAGTTCCCGAAACGCGTATAAGCGTCTTTTAAATCAAGGAGATTGCGCAGTTCCTCGAACGTCGTGAAGAACGTCCGGTCCGGATGGTTCTGGTACTGAAGGCACATCGTGTAGATGCGGATCGCGAACACACTCCGCAGACCCGTGAGTTCCATAAGGTTGAACTCAGTGAACTGCTCTTTCAGCCGCTGAACAAAGGGGATAAAGGCGGGGGTGAAACGAAAACCGATCTGACCATGCCCTTCCGCGTAGGTGACCGATGTGAGGAAGTGGAAACGCTCGAAAACCGGCTTTGTCGGATCCTTTCTGAAGAGGTCATACGAACTCTTGAAAGCCGCCTGAAGTTCCGGGAAATTCTGAATCGACCGCATCTGAATCGTGGCGAATCCGTTGAAGAGCGAATCCGACACCTTACGGAGCGCCGCGTATACCTCCTGCTTTCGGGTACCGAGAGCCATGATGTCGGTGGCGTTCACGAAGTAGGTCTTGTTCGGATCAATGGCATCAACGTTGGACACATTCGCGATCGCGCTCATCACCACGCGCAGCTGGAATAGGTCCAGGTGATACGACGTGAGATTGAGCGGATTCGAATAGCGAACAACCTTCGATTCAACGTATTTTGTCTTCGGTTTTTCAGCCATAGCCCAGATCCACAAGGAAAATTGACAGGTACGGTAAACGTTATAACTCGAATCCCCATAAACAAAACGAGCCGAAAGGTGATGGCCTTTCCGCTCATTTTTTTGGTGGGAACCTGTGCATAACGGTGACACTTCCGATTACATAGTACTAGCTGAGAGAAGAAAATTCCAGCCGAAATTCAGAAATCTGCCCCCTCACCTCAACCCCGGAAAAAAGCGTCTGGTACGGCAGAAGTTACAGACGCGGTACGGCATCCGTTATCAAAGGGTACGGCGGACGCTGCACCAGAGGTACGGTAAACGTTGCTTCTGGCCCCTCTCTATATAGAAAAAGAATTTAAAAAGATAAAAACTAAGAAAAGAAGAGAGCCTGTGGATAACCCGAGGACACTGGCTTTTTCTTAAAAAATCGCCTTTAAGGTACGGTAAACGTTATAGAAAAAAAGAAACCGGAAAAGAAAAAGGTACGGTTTCCGTTATACCTGTGAACAGACATCCACTCCAAAAAAAACCTCAGAACCGCAAAAAACATCAGAAAGCCTGTGGATAAGTCAAAAAAACACCCAGTACGGTCTCTGTTATCCGTGAAGTACGGGAAAAGTTATCGAACGGTACGGCAGAAGTTACCTCTAGGGTACGGTAGACGTTGCTTCTGAGGCCCCTCTATATAGAAAAGGTTTTAAAAAGATAAAAATTAAGAAAAGAAACGATTCACGCAGATTTCTGTGGACAACCTGAGTGAAGTGTAGTAACGGGTACGGTTTCCGTTATATCTGACTCAGAACAACAACAGAAAAAGAGACTGGTACGGTAAACGTTATTCAAGTTTTTTACCGTGTATTCAATGAGATAGAAAGACAAAAACCGTACAGAAAAGAGAAAAGAAACTCCGCTCTTTCTTCCATCTCTTTATAGGTACGGTATCCGTTATAAGTGACAAAAAAATAAAGAAAAATCAGCTCACTAAGGAGTCAGCAGGAGAAAGCCACACTGAAATCCCGACTTCTGTGACGAAGAAACCGGTCCATTGAACGGCTTTCAGGTCTCAACACGGCGCTGCAGAGCAAACGTTTATCGTCAAAGAGTAACCGTGTAGCAAAGATCACCGCAAGGTCCTGAAGCGATTCTGACTTTATGCAAAAGAATTCACGCTGAGAGAAAAACGCCGTCCGTTTTTAAGATCTTCTTTTCGGGTACGGTAAACGTTATAACCGACTCCTGAAGGTCCAGGGTACGGTTTCCGTTATATCTGGGTCTTTCAGACCGCCAAAATACGTTCATTTAAGAGGCTTTAAATTTTTCTATATGTCCTCTCCGATCGATCTATCGAATTTAAATGCACCGTTTTTTGATCCGAAAGAAGCGAAAAACGGGTACGGCAAACGTTATACCAACAGAGTGATCAGGGTACGGTAAACGTTATCGTAAAGATTGTCCATTACCTGAAGATGTGTCTCTTAACATCCTGTTTATTTTAAACAAAAATTGATTAAGAAATTTCAATTGTCTGATGTACGGAAAGTGTTACCGATAAAAGCAGGGATCAAAGCAAGTCGACCGAATTCTAAGCTTCCCGTTGGTACGGTAAACGGTATAACTGAAGGGCTTTGACATCATTTTTTCCGGTTTTGACCGGTATATGTCTCTTTTGCGGTAACAAGGTACGGTTGATGTTATATCTGACTTAAAACCCACCTGGAATGGAGTACGGAATCTGTTATCGACCGCGCCCTCTTCTGCTCGGGAATTAAACGCTAACTTATTGTTTTATCGTCATAAAAAACCACGACTGTACCCGAACAAAGTGAGGTACGGTTTCCGTTATATCAGACCTTGGTCCAGCGGCTGCGGAGACACTCATCTGTTACATCAGGATTCTTCCTCAAAACGGGTACGGCAGACGTTACAGCTGAGGCTTATTTCCCTATCTGAAAAGATCCGGAACGGGGACGATTTTGGGTACGGTAAACGGTATATCTGGTCATTCAAGACGTTAACCCAACCGTTTTTTTCTTCAGATGAAGGGATGATTGAAGAAAAGTGTCCAACTCTCTGAGTCCACAGAGGAAACGAGCGGCACTGACCGGATTTCCCGGATCGACCCTGTTTTTCCCTCCGATAACGTTTACCGTACCGGAATTTGACAGTTTTTGATAAATGACCGTCACCTCTGACTCACTCGAACGGCTGTCAGGAAGTGTCCGTTTAAGTAGGTTTTTTTGCCTCTGTTTGCGCTGCTTTTGGATTTTGCATACAATCTGATTTATTCAATAAATATTAATATTTATGAATAACATCTATAAATTCTAATAGATGCTAATAGCATCTATTAGAAAATGGCATCTACAGCACAGATCGTAAAAACATTTTCTGGGGGCTCGAATGATCATTGCGGTTGCATCCACTAAGGGCGGAACGGGTAAAACCACGGCCGCTCTGCAGGTAGCGCTTTACCTGCTGGTGCAGAAAAAAGCGAAAGTCTGCCTGGTTGACGCGGACGTGCAGGGTTCCTCCAATCTCGCGATTCAGTCCCGGGAAAAGAATCTCGTTTCCCCGAAACTGCGGACCGAGGTCATTACGGATGGGCGTGAGATCCTGACCCGCGTTCCGAAACTGAATGAGAAGTACGAGTACGTGGTGATTGACGTCGGCGGCCGAGAGACGGATGCTCTCCGCGCCTCCATGGCGATCTGCGACACGCTCCTTATTCCGTGCCGTCCGACCGGGCTCGACCTTCTCGCTTTCACGCTTAACATCCGCGATGTCATTCAGAAGGCTCGTGAAGAGGCTGGCGCGAAGTTCAAGGCCTACGTCTTCATCTCCCAGGCGCATACCCGCATGACGAAGAATGATCATGAGGTGGTGCAGTTCCTGCGGAGCCTTGATGACATCAAATACGTGGACGCGAAGCTCACCACGCGTGTCGTGTTTGAAGAGGCTGGAAATCACGGCCTCTCTGTCTACGAGATGAAGCCGAGAAACGAGAAGGCGTGCGCTGAAGTCCGCCATCTTGTGAATCAGACGGTCTTAGCCAAGTAAAATACGAGCCAAAGGAGACGGCAATGTCTATCGATCTTAGCGTTACGAATAAACCGGCTGTACAGAAGAAGGCTGAAGAAGAGCCTGATAACCGCGAACAGATCCGCGATTTCGTTCAGAAGGCTGCCCCTCAGAAGGCGGAACGTGCCCGTAAGAAGCACGCTCCTGTTCAGAGAAAGATGTGCTCCTTCATGATCCCGGTTCCCCTGCTTGAAGAACTGGATCGTTTCTGCGAAAAGAAAGCGCAGACCCGTTCCGGCATTATCAACCTCGCGATCGTGAAGATTCTTGAAGACGGACTCTGATCCCGTTCTTCGATCCTTCGGCCCATGAATCCTGATAGAAGCTATGAGTTTCTATCAGGATTTAATATTTCTTATTAGTTGCTATTAGCTTCTATGAGATTCTGATAGCAGATCCGCGGTTCTTTCTTAGGCTCTTTCCGTCTTCTTTTCTTTTCCCCGTCGGCCGATCCCTGTTCTCTCTCGCAGCGCTGTTACCTGATCCCGGGTTCAATCACTGTCTGCAGCGTCATCTGCCTTTTCTCATAGAAAATTCATAATTTCTATCGGTTTCTGATAGATCCTATTAGAAGCTATTAAAAACTAATAGAAACTCATAAAAAACGAAAACTCAGGTTTCTGAGATACGAGGTTCTCTCCAGCGAGTGAACAACGGGTATGAGGTTATCCCGCTTTGATCAGAAAGAAAAATAGCTCCTGATAGGTTTTATGAAAAAACTATCAGGAGCTATTAGCTTCTATTAGAAATTAATAGAAGGGGTCAAAAGAGCTGGGTACGGTAAACGTTATCGATCGAGTCGCGGGTCAGATAGCTGATGAGCGCTGAGGTCCAGGGACCGCGGAGCGCCGGATCCTCGTTGACGGCGATTCTGAGCTCTCTCTGAGCCCAGGGGTTCGATAGACGTACCGGAACCGCCCTCGCGTACGCTGAGAGCGATGTAAAGGCTTTGCGGCTGAGAACCCCGATACCGAGTCCCTCGCTCACGAGCCGCAGCAGAATCAGCGGATCCTCAACCTCAAGGCGGGACTTCAGGACGCGGCCGATTTCGTCCGCCTTCTCGTAGAGGAACTTCTGCATCGCGAAGTTCCGATCGAGCGTCACGAATTCGTATTCAAGCGCCTCTGAGAAGTCGACGATCTCCCGGTCCTTCAGAGGGTGGTCTGCCGGGACCGCGAGGATCAGCTCATCCTTCCGGTAATCCGTGAACTTCACACCCTCATAAGGGCCTTCAAAGGCGGTAACGCCCACGTCAGCGCGCCCACGGGCGATCTCCTCCACGACTTCAGGAGAGGTCTTCTGTTCGAGATGCGCCTGTACGCCAGGATTCGCTTTGAGGAACGACGGAATATCAACCGGGAGGAAGTCGAGCATCGCTCCGTAATTCGCGGCGATGCGGATAACGCCGCTTCTGAGACGGGCGTAGGGCGCGATTTCGTTCTCCATCCGAGCGAGTGTCTGCTTGATCTCATTCACGTGCTGATTCAGGATCACGCCCGCCGGAGTCAGTTCAATGCCCCGCGGCTTTCGGTTAAAGAGCGTCACATGCAGTGCCTCTTCAAGCGATTTCATTCTGAGAGAGGCGGATGGAAGCGAGAGATGTGCTTTTCTGGCTCCGCGCGTGAGACAGGACTCTTCAGCGACAGCGGAGAAAAGCAGCAGGTCCACCAAAGAATAGTGGTACATAGGTTTTGGCCTTAAGTGAGGAAGTCAGGCGTCAGCCAGTTATAACGTTTACCGTACCTGCGGACGGTCCCTGTGCTGTTTACGTCTGTATGGGTCTACAAGAAATTACCTAAACATAATTACCTAAAGATAATATTGAAAAAACTGTGCCTTGGAAAGAGTTTGTGAGAGGCAAAAGCGGAGGGTTCCAGGGGGAAGGATGGGCCGCAGCCTAGTGGCGAACGTACGGTGCCTTTCAGATGCTTAAATTAATCATCAGAAAGTTAATAAATTATTCATAAACAGTATTATTAAAACACCATAATTACCCGATAAATAAGCGATTCTTCTGCATCATAAATTTACTTCCAAAAAATGGTAATTTCCATCTACGTCTCGTCGATTGACGAAACTGAAGATATCGAGGGCAGTTATCCGATCTTTTAAAGTCAGATATAACGGAAACCGTACCCGTCTCATGCGGTCTTTGGAGTGTCCCGATGAAAAGGCGGGAGAGAATTTCTGTGCTTTGCCCGCTCTCGATGAAAAACAAGGTCTACGGCTGATTTCATAAAATCTGATAGATGCTATGTGTATCTATCAGGAACTATTAGGAACTATCAGGAACTCATAGAAATTCCGGAAGCCTCAGCTCTGAGATCGGCTCTTCCTATAATCGGGGGCTGTTGGTTGGTTACAGAAAATCGGAGAGAATTTCAATGGCAATGACTGAACTTGAGAAGCTCGACGCGGGGCTCCCCTATGACTTTATGGATCCGGAAGTGGATGGGAGAAAGCTGCACGCGCTTTCCTGCGCCCAGAAGCTGAATGCCATTCCGATGCAGAACGCGGCGGAACGTGAAGCAGCCGTCCGTGAGCTCTTTGGTTCCTGCGGCAAGCATCCCACCGTACTCCCGGTCTTCAATTGCGACAACGGTCTCAATATTCATGTGGGTGATGAGTTCCTCGCGAACTACAACGTCACGATCCTCGATATCGCTCCGGTCACGATGGGGAACAACGTGATGATCGGGCCGCACACGTTGATCACGTCGGTAGGTCACCCGCTCTCTCCCGCTGCCCGCCGTAAGCACATGGGCATCGCGAAGCCCGTCAAAATCGGAAATGACGTCTGGATCGGCGGCAACGTGACGATTCTTCCTGGCATTACGATCGGGAACAACGTCGTTGTGGCGGCCGGTGCGGTTGTCACGAAGGATGTCCCGGATAACTGCGTGGTTGGCGGTGTGCCGGCCCGTGTTCTGAAGAACATAGAGAACGACGTGGATGACGTCGAATAAAACAAGCGGCGAATAGTTTCTATTGAGATCCTATGCGTTTCTGATAGATCCTGATAGATGCTATTAGATGCTAATAGGATCTCATAAAGCACAAGGAAGACGATCAGATGCCGGTTTGCCTGGGTCTGATCGTTTTTATTTGTCTTTTAGCTCGGCTGGCAGGCCGGTTTGTTTGTTCTCACTGAAGCCTCAGCTGGTTTTCGGACTCAGGTCTCGCTCTTCCTAAGAGCTGCTGATAGTTTTTTCTTAAAAGCTATGCGTTTCTATCAGCTCCTATTAGCAGCTAATAGGATTTCCTTTAGTACTGCAAAGCGCCAGGTGTCGCGGTCCTGGTGAAGATCGATTTAGGCAGCCTTGCCGGTACTGGGCTGGTGAATGACGGTTTTTTCTCGATCGTCGTTTATTCTGTTTTTTCTGATAGCTTCTGATAGATCCTGATAGAACCTGATATTTCCTATAAGAAACTATCATATGCTAATAGCAAATAATAGAAACTGATAATTCACAGGAAAGCGATCAGAGTACGGACAGGATTCTTTTTTCAGCCAGGGTTTCACGGCATCCACTCTCCGGTCTAATATCACCGTATTAGAGACTCTGAAGTGAGCGTGTTATGAGCCAGCCTGCCTTTTCACGCCGTGTGCTGCTGTCAGCCGCCGCGGCTGCCGGTGCGGCTATCAGTCTGCCGTTCGGAGCTGAATCGAAGGAAAGTACGAATATGGATAAAAAGGACATGGAAGGCATCAGGCATTACGAGTTCGGTAATGTGACTGTTACCTCAATTTCTGACGGCACGCGTGCCCAGGATCCGGGGCTTTCTCTCGCGTCTAAAGAACGTATTGAGGAACTGGTTCGTCAGAGCTGCCAGACTCCGGATACGCTCGAGCATTACGTCAACGTCTTCCATATCAAGAGCGGCCGCCGTTCGGTTGTGATTGATACGGGGTATGGGATTGGGAAGGGTCTCGCTCTCACGCGGCTTTTCTCTGAAGTGAAGCCCACGACGATCACGGACGTCCTGATTACGCATTGCCATCCGGATCATATTTCAGGTCTTACGCATAACGGCGAAGCCGCGTTCCCGAAAGCGAAGGTCTGGGTTCCGAAGACGGACTATGAGTTCTTCACGGGTGACAGCGTTCCTGAGGAAACCCGGAAAGCCACGGCTGAGTTCTTCGCTCCCTATGAGGAAGCCGGTCACCTGAGACTGATCGATAAGGCGGAAACCCTTTTCGGTGATTTCTCTGCTGAATTCCATCCGGGTCACACGCCGGGTCACGCTTTCTTCGTGCTCGACACTGAGCAGGGCGAGATCGTGTTTGCGGGTGATGTCGCTCACGTGGCTGCGGTCCAGTTCGCGGATCCCACGATTTCCGCGCGGTTCGATATGGATCCGAAGCGGGCCGCCGCGGAACGTATCGATCTCTTCACGGAACTCGCGGATTCAACGCATCTCCTCGCGGGCGGCCATCTGCCGTTCCCGGGAATCGGCCGCGTGAGAAAGTTTGGTACTGGCTTTGAATTCCTGACGCTTCCGTACCGCGACCGCCTCTGACGGTTCGCTGACCGATACCGTCTGATAGCCCTGGATTCCGGCATTGCCGGTCCGGGGCTTTTTTATGATAGAAATTAATAAGAAAATATTAGTTCCTAATAGGAAATAATAAAAGCTATTAGGAAATAATGAAAAATCCACAGGCCTCTTTAATGGCCTGTGGACTTTATAAATCCAAATATCGGATCTCGCGATTCAGCTACTTGGACGCGGCAATTGAGGTCGCTGCCAGACGACCAAACGAAAGCGCCTTGGCGTAACCCGATCCACTCATGTAGTTGGACCCATGGATGCCACCGGTTGTCTCTCCGGCAGCGTAAAGCCCCGGAATGACCTTATCAAAGACATCGACCACCTGAGCTTTCGGATTGATGCGGATGCCGCAGTAAGTTCCAAAGAGAACGCTGGAGGAGGGGAAGATATAGAAGGGACCCTTCTCAACCTTTACGAGTTTTCCGATTCCGGAAGCCAGGGATTTCCGCCCGAATTCACTGTCAGCTCCCTTATCGACATCGCGGTTGTATTTATTCACCGTTGCCGTCAGCGCTTTGGGATCGATGCCCGCTTTGGAAGCCGCCTCTTCAAGCGTATTGCCCGCGAAGACATAGGAGGGGATTTTGCCTTTGGGAATCATCTCAAAGAGTTCCCGTCCCTGAGGTTCTTTCATTGCGGCATTCAGGATGTTGGAATCAAAGACAATGTAGGAAGCTCCTTTAGGCTGCTTAAGAGCTGCGTCGGAGAGCGTCATATAGGTCTGGGATTCATCAACGAATCGCTGACCGGCCTTATTCACGATAATGGCGCCGCTGTAATAGATCGTCGTTGATTCCGTGACCGAGGTCAGTCCAGGTTTAGAGCCATACGTCGCCTTGATAAAGGCGGTGTCCCGGAAGTCAGCGCCGAGCTCCAGCGCCATCAGGAGTCCGTCACCGGTAGATCCGCTGGCGGAGAGTACATCGCAGTTAGTGAGGTAAGGATTGAATTTCTTCAGAACTTTGGGAGAACGGGCAAAACCACCGGTCGCGATAATCACGCCTCTCTTAGCCTGATAGGCATGTTCTTTGCCATCCTTCCCGGCGGCAATCACGCCAACGACACGGTGAGTGTCGGCATCCCACACCAGATGCTTGGCCGGCATATTGAACCTGAACGCGGCACCGTGCTTGCCGGCGTAGCCGTACATCGTCTCAATAACCTTCTGGGCCGTAAATACATGTCCACGAGGCTGGCTCATGCCGGCGCCGACCGCCAGTTCCCTTGGTTTCAGTCCCACTTTCTGCATCCAGTCGTACTGCACTTTGGATGCGTGGACAAAAGCATGGACGACAGCAGGATCATTGAAATTTTCACCGAGCTTCATCATGTCCGATTCGAAAAGAGCTTCAGAATCTTTGGTGACGTTGTGTTCCTTCTGGAAATCTGTACCCGCGACCGCGTACATAGACGTGCAGATCAGAGACGATCCGCCGGGGAATCCATTTTTTTCAAGAACGATAGTTTTCAGATTCTGTTCACGGGCGGCGCAGGCTGCGGATAGTCCGGCTCCGCCTGCTCCCAGGATGACAACGTCATAGGTTGCATCCCAATGACGGGGTTTATTAGCGGGAACCGCGACAGCCGGCAGGGCAAGACCCGCCAGACCGGCACCGATACTGCCTTCAAGAAGCTTACGGCGTGATACGTTTGCCATGATGCTTTCCTCTCCAAATCAATGTTTAAAAAAGTTTTTTCCTTATATTTTTGAATCTAAAAAAGGGCTCCCCTAGGGGAGTTGACTGGAGGCAAGCGGAGAGAGTTTCAAGAATTTTGGGTAGATCGTTATTTCTATAATTTCCTTGAAGACCTTACTGACAGGAAATCCAGAAGACCATGAAACTTTCCCGGCGAAATCTGCTGCTTGGCGCGGCGCTGTTATCCGCAGAGACGTCGGGTTCTATGCCTCAGCGCGTTTTTTTCTCTGGCTTGGACAGGCTTCGGGCCGAGCCCTGGGATCTCATCATCGTTGGTGCCGGCATAGCGGGACTGATGACCGCGATCCGCAGCTCCATGAATGGTCTCCGGCGCGTTCTGATTCTTGAAAAGACCCCATTCACCGGCGGGGCAGCGCTTCTGAGTGAAGGCGTGTTTGCTTTTTCTGAGACTCCCTATCAGGCGGCGCGCGGGATTCGGGATAAAGACGAAATTTTCTATGAAGACATGCGCCGGACAGGAAATTACCGGAATGATCCCGAGCTCCTGAAGGCCTATCTGAAGTTTTCCCATCCGGTTTACGAATGGCTCTCCGCAAACGGAATCAACCCAGTGGCTGTTGATACCGGAAGCGGGATCAGTATGCCGAGAGCTCATACCTATCGGGTTGTTCCCTTGATGGAGAAGCTCCGGTCTGAAGCGGTGAAATCAGGCGCGGTTATCGCCTCAAACACTCAGGCGGTAACTCTCGAAACAGAGGGCGGAAGAGTCTCAGGGGTCGTTGTCCGGAGAGGTGAACGCACGGCAACCCTCAGGGCGAAATATGGTGTGGTGCTGGCTTCCGGCGGTTTTCTCCGACGCCCCGATTGGGTACGACGCTACAGACCGACGATGTCGAACGCTGTCCGGGTCTGCGCGGCCGGCGCCGATGGTGACGGCATTTCCATGGCGCTCCCGCTTCACGCGGGGCTCCGGGATATGCGGTTTCTGCATGCGTCTTACGGTTTCTCACTCTTTCCCGCGACGGTCGGTGACTTTACGCATGTCGGCTATCGGGGCGCGATGATCGTGAATCAGCAGGGACTCCGTTTCGTGAATGAGTCTCTTCCTTATACCGATATCGGCCGCATTGCTCTCGAGAAAGAGCATAACCAGAGCTATTTCGTTTTCGATGAGGAAATCCGGCAGCGTCAGATGAAGGCCCGGGAGGTGGACGCGAAGCTTCTCGCGAACCCCGTCAGAGCGGATGGTCAGGTGATCTTCTATTCAGGAGACTCCATTAATGAGGTCGCGGCCAAAGCCGGTCTCAATCCATCCAATCTTTCATGGACTGTGACGCGCTACAACCGGTTTGTGGAAACCGGACACGACGCGGATTTCAGACGTGATTCACTTACCTTTGGGTATGGAAGACCTTCGAGAATCATTAAGCCCCCGTTCTATGTTTTTCCGACGCTCGCCGGAATGATGGGGTCTTACTGCGGTCTCGCGATTAATCAGGAGGGAGCTGTCTTAACCGCGGGCGGCAGGGTGATCCCCGGGCTCTACGCCGCGGGTGAGGTGACAGGCGGTTTCCATGGGGAAGCCTTTATCGGCGGCACCGCGCTTGGGAAAGCCATCATCTTTGGATGGATTGTGGGGAACACGGTGGGGAGGCTGCATGCGTAGAGGTATTGCTATCCTCGCGGCTATCCTGCTTGGAGTTTCGGGGCTTGCCTCGGCCGCGGCGGAGGAAAAGACGGTCCTCACGCTCTATATCAATCAGGAGGATGTTCCGTCCTTTATGCGGGACTGGGTGATCCGATCCTCTGACGCCATTGCCGCCGGTCTTCCTGAATACGCGGTGAGGACTGTCTGGACCACGTCCGAGGAGCTGAAATCCAATCTAGATAAGGGCGAGGTGTCGCTCTTTATCGCTTCAAGCGGATTCTTCAGGCGCCTTGGGTTTTCCGGTGTCCGGGACCTCGCTGGCAGCATGCAGGATACGGATGGCGACCCTAACCGGTCTCTCGGGACGGTTTTTATTGTGAGATCGTCACAGACCGACCTGACGGATATTCCCTCACTCAAAGGAAAAAAGGTTCTCCTGCAGAACGGGTCCGGCTTTTTCGGCACCGATGCTGTGCTGGGCGAATTCGGGAGCGAGGTGAGCGCGAAAAGTTTCCGGTCGCCGGAGCAGCAGCTTGCCCGGTATGTCCATATTGAAAAATCGGGGGAGTCAGTTCCCAGCCTCCTCGATCACCTCGCGAAGGGGGACGCGGACGCGGTGGCGCTTCCCGCCTGTCAGATTGAGAGGACCGCGGCGGCTGAAGACCTGGATACCAGCTGGCTCAGGACACTCAGCCCGAAAGGCAGCGTTGAGCTGAATTGCGCGTTGACTAGCGGGCTCTACCCGGGGATCGTGATCAGCGGAACTCCGAATCTCTCAGCGAACGACGCGCAGGCTGTCACCCGCGCGCTGCTCTCCGCCCCGGCAAGAGATCACCTGAAGTGGGGTCTCGTCACCAATTACAGCGCTGTCGACGCCGTGATCCGAAAGTTCGAGCTGTCCTTTGATCACAGGGGTGAGGGGATCCGTTCGATCCTTCTTCAATATAAGAACTGGATCATTGGCATTGCCGCGCTGATTGTCCTTCTGATTCTTCACAGCGTTACGGTGAGCTGGCTCATACGGAAAAGAACCCGCCATCTTCAGGTCGCGCTCGCGAACCAGAAGCGGCTTCAGGCGGAGTCTCTTAAAGCGTCCCGTCAGATTGAGTATTGGGAAAAGATCGGCACGATGGGGCAGATGAGCAGCCTCTTCGCGCATGAAATGGGGCAGCCTTTGAACGCCATTTCTTTTTACGTTTTCGGGCTGAAGCGTCTCGTGAGCAAACCGGGAGCCGGAATCGCGCCCGCAATGAAACAGCAGATTCTGGAGCTCCTCGGCTCGATCAATGAGGAATTCAGCCGCGCGTACGGCATCGTCGAAAAGGTGCGCGAGTACGTCAAGTCAAAGCGAAAGGAGGGGACGCGGCAGGATCTCGTATCGATCGTCCGTCCGTCAGGCGGTGTCCTCTTTTGAGAAAACCTCCGTTTCCGGCCGACGCCACGAAATCCGGATCGAGGCGCCTCAGTCTCCGATCTGGGTGACCGCGAAAGCGATGGAGCTTGAGCTTGTGGTCGTGAACCTTCTGCGGAATTCGCTCCAGGCTCAGACAGACCCGGAGAAAAAGGTTGAGGTGTCCATCACCGTCCGGGAAAACGGGAAACGGGCGGAGCTTTGTGTGGAAGATAACGGACCGGTGCTGTCTGACGAATCGATGCGCCGTCTGTCGGAAACCGTGCTGCAGTCTGAAAAGCCTGAGGGGCTGGGACTCGGTCTCTCGATTGTCCGGATGCTGGTTGAGGAGCATAACGGGACAGTCCGGTTTGAGCGCGCGGCCCCCACGGGGCTTAGAGTCGTGATTTCGCTTCCTGAGGAGGACGCATGATGAAGCCTGATCTGAGAAAGCGGTAGTGAGACTCGTGGATGACGATCTCTCTATTATCAAATCCGCTTCCTTCATTCTCAGGCAGGATGGCTGGCAGGTAAGGAGCTGGACCTCCGCACGGGATTTTCTGATTGAGGATATGCCGAGTGACGTCGGCTGCCTCGTTCTCGATATCCGGATGCCCGGGATGACAGGCGTCGAGCTGCAGGAAGAAATGGCGAGGCGCGGCATCCGTCTTCCGATTATTTTTCTGTCGGCGCACGGCTCGATCGATATAGCCGTTCACACGATGAAGGTCGGCGCCTTTGATTTCCTGCAGAAGCCGATCGATCCGGAGGTGTTTCTCAGCACCGTGCGCCGCGCTGTGACGGAGGACTATTACGCGCGGGAGCTGGGATTCTCGCCGAAAGACTGTGAGCCGGCCTACGCGAGTCTCACGGACCGGGAGAAGGAAATAGCCGTGTTTATCGCCTCAGGGCTTGAGAACCACGTGATTGCTGAACGCCTGGGGCTCAGCGTGAAAACAATCGAGAATCACAAGGCGAGCATTTATAAGAAGCTCCGGATCAGCACGCCGGGGAAGCTCGCTCTCATGCTCCAGTATCTGAATAAAGCGAACGGGCTGGAATCAGCCCCTGAAGAGAGGAAGTGACTCTCTATTAGAGCCTCAATAATTTCTATTAGCACCTATGAGTTTCTGATAGATCCTTCTGACAAGCTATCAGGAACTCATAAAATTTTTTTGAAAAACCCAGCAAAGCGAATCTAATTAAGAATCACTTCATATACTTATGCGAGAAATATAAGTGCAAGAAGCACGAGTCCCAGCACGACTGCGCTCCCCGCGAGAAGCAATGTTGAGCTGCAGCCTTTGACAGCGTGGATTCCGCTGGTGTCAGCCGGAGTCTTCGTTTTCTTACTGCTCGCCTTATTCGCGATGTAAGTTCCTGCGATCAGTCCGATGCCGATCAGGATGATGAAGTAGGAAGCCAAGGGAAGGATCCTCCGTGTTTCCGGGTTTTGAGGAAATCAAATAATCAATCTTAAGCTTTGCCACACGAAATGGCAGGCTGAGGCAGAAATTCCGACACACAGATACGCAGAAAAAAACCGCCGGTCCGCCCATGGCTGTAGCTGATAAAGGTGACACCGGAATGGCTAAGGGATCAGCCGCCCGAATGATCTGAGTCGCGGCGCTGACCCTCGACCCACTCCGAAACCCTGCAAAATCGGGGCTTCGCGGGGGACAGATAAAGATGGTGCTCTTTACCACTATTTTTTGTCCCGTGAAGCGTCACCCCCATGTCCATGGGATGCAAAAAACGGGCTAGGTAGTTATGGGTTTCCCTAAGCTACTCCGAAGTGGACTCAGACAGATAGTCACTTCGGATGAGTGGGCGTCTTTGATATGAGTCTTTCAGGCTCAGGTCTAAGACTGAATTAAAAGATGCATTTGTTCTACAACTTTAAAAAGTAGGTAGTAACGGCGTTATCCGGGACCGAGGGGTCAGTTTTATTAAATAATTGTATTTAAAGAAATAATGAGCGTATACCTGTATGAAATAGGTACGCCTTTTCGTGTAGGGAACTAGTCATCCGGCTGTGAGGAGTAGGGGGAGGATTAGCCTGAACTCCATATTTCGTAGCCAATTGCCGTTACTTAGAATGCAGGCGTTCCATGAAGTACCCTAATTCCCAAATAAATCAGGGGATTTAGGGGGTTTTTTATTCCTCTCCGCCGGGCACCGAAAAGCGCTCCGGAGGCCCGAGGAAAGGGCGATTTCCCCAAAAACTCAAAGGAGCGTCTCATCTCGGCAGACCCGGAACCGAAAAGTTCCGCTTCAGACGCTTCTGAAATATAAAAACCAATCAGATATGAGCAAAGAAAACTTTCAGCTGAGCGGGTCTCCCAACCGAGCCCTTCTCGCAGCAACCCTCGGATTCTTCTTCGGCGCAATGTCGATTTCCCTTTTCGGACCGACCGCTAAGGCTCTGACGGATGTCATGGGTCTTACCCCGGCGGAAGTGGGTCTTCTCGTTGCCGTCCCGTCCCTCTCGGGCTCTCTCCTTCGTATTCCGTTCGGCGCGTCGGTTGACGTGAACGGCGGCCGGAAGTCTTTCAACTTCCTCATGCTTTGCTCCGCGATTGGCCTGATCGGTCTTTCGATCCTCTTCTCCACACGCTTCCCGGAGAACATGAACGGGCTCTACCCGGTGATCCTGCTGCTCGGCTGCCTCGCAGGCTGCGGTATCGCGACGTTCTCGGTCGGCGTGAGCCAGATCTCTTACTGGTTCCGCAAGAAGGACCAGGGTTTCGCCCTCGGCGTCTTCGGCGGTCTCGGCACGGCTTCTGCCGGCGTCCTCGCCTTCTGTCTGCCGCTGCTCCTTAAGGGCATCGGCTTCATCAACGCCTATCTCGTTCTCACGGTCGTTCTCATCATCGGCGGCATTCTCTACGCGGTGATTTCCTGCAACGCTCCGTACTTCCAGCTCCGCAACCACGGCGTCTCTCACGACGAAGCGAAGAAGGCCGCGGTTGAGCACGGCGAGGAACTTTTCCCGACCGGGAACATCGTCGAGTCCCTCAAGATCTCTGCCGGCATTCCGCAGACCTGGCTCCTCGTTCTCACCTACTTCACAACATTCGGTGGATTCATGGCTCTTACCGCCTGGTTCCCCACCTACTGGACCCGTGCCCAGGGTCTTGAGCCGATCACGGCCGGCGCTCTTACCGCTATCTTCTCGATTCTCGCGGCTCTGATGCGCGTCCCGGGCGGCAAGTTCGCTGACAAGGTCGGCGGTCAGAAGGTCTGCATCGGCGCTCTCGTCGTTGTCGCGATCTCCTGCGCCCTGATGAACCTCAACCTCCCGTGGTTCGGCACCTTCCTCATCACGATCGTGATCGCTGTCGCCTTCGGCTTCAATAACGCCGCTGTGATGAAGCTCGTCCCGGTCTATGTGGCCAAGTCGGTCGGCGGTGCCTCCGGCTGGGTCGGCGGTCTCGGTGCCTTCGGCGGCTTCGTCTTCCCGATCATCCTCGCCGCTGTCGTTACCGCTTACGGCAACGCCGGCTACGGTCTCGGCTTCCTTGTCTTCACCCTCTTTGCTATTGCAAACATCGTGCTTAACTGGCTCGGCATGATGCGTAAGGCCAACTAATAGCCTGAAAACCACCCCCATCGGTTCCGGCACGCGTCAAACGGGACGTCGCAGCCCGCAGTGCCGGAACCTTCAGGAGAACAAAAAATGACTGATGCCTTTTCCAACCTTCGCTACTTCAGCGCCCAGGATCACGCCGCGCGTGCCTGGGAAAAGTTTTATCGCAATCGCTGGCAGCACGATAAAGTGGTCCGTTCCACGCATGGCGTGAACTGTACCGGTTCGTGTTCCTGGAAGATCTTCGTTAAGAAGGGAATCGTGACCTGGGAAATCCAGGCGACCGACTACCCGGATAACGGTCCCGATATGCCGAATCATGAGCCGCGCGGCTGCCCGCGTGGCGCTTCTTATTCCTGGTACCTCTACAACTCGGGCCGCGTGAAGCACCCGATGATCCGCCGCGAGCTGCTCGAGCTCTGGGAAAAGGCGAAGGAGAAGGAAAAGGACCCGGTGAAGGCCTGGGGTTCTATCGTCTCTGATAAGGAAAAGGCAAAGTCCTATAAGAAGGTCCGCGGTCTGGGCGGCTTTGTCCGCATGGACTGGAATACGGCCTACGAGATCATGGCTGCCGCGAACATCTGGACCACGAAGAAGTACGGTCCGGACCGCAACGCCGGTTTCACCCCGATTCCCGCGTTCTCGCAGGTCTCCTACGCTGCCGGTATCCGCTACCTGTCGCTGCTCGGCGGCACGTCGCTCTCCTTCTACGATTTCTACTGCGACCTTCCGCCTGCCTCTCCCCAGACCTGGGGCGAGCAGACTGACGTACCCGAAAGCCAGGACTGGTTTAACAGCGCGTTCCTGATGCTCTGGGGCTCGAACGTCCCGGTGACGCGTACCCCTGACTCTCCCTTCATGACCCAGGTGCGCTATAAGGGCACCCCGGTTGTCGTCATTTCGCCTGACTACTCCGACGCGTCGAAGTTTGCTGACGTGTGGCTCGCTCCGAAGCAGGGCACGGACTCCGCGCTCGGCATGGCGATGGGTCACGTGATCCTGAAGGAATTCTTCGTGGATCGGACGACCCCGTACTTTGACGAGTACGTCCGCAAGTACACCGACCTTCCGTTCCTCGTGAAGCTCGAGGAGCAGCCGAACGGTCAGTACTCCGCGGGCCGTCTGCTTCGCGCCGGCGACTTCGCCGATAACCTTGGGCTTGACGACAAGGAACGCCCGAACTTCGCTCCGGTTCTCCGCGATACCGAAGACCAGCTCGTGATCCCGAACGGCACGATGACCACCCGTTACGCGGGCAAGGGTCAGTGGAACCTGAAGAACGAAGACTGCCGCACCGGCCGCAAGTTCACGCCTGAGCTCTCGCAGAAGGATCACCACGACGACGTCGTGGAAGTCCTCTTCCCGTACTTCGGCGGCGCTGAATACAAGAACCCGAATTTCGCTGCCACGCCTCACGACTCCCTGATCTCGCACAAGATCCCGGTCCGCCGCATCGACCTCGGGAACGGCAAGACGGTCCTCGTCGCGACGACGTTTGACCTGCTGCTTGCGAACTACGGCGTTGAGAATGGCTACGACGATCCGAACTGCGCCCGCAGCTACGCGGACGATCTCCCCTGCACCCCGAAGTGGCAGGAAATCATCACGGGTGTTCCTTCCGAACGCGTCGTGCATGTGGCGCGCGAATTCGCGAAGACCGCTGAGAAGACCCGCGGCAAGTCGATGATCATCATCGGCGCCGGCGTGAACCAGTGGTTCAACACCGACATGACGTACCGCGCGGCGATCAACCTCCTCATGCTCTGCGGCACGATCGGCGTGAATGGCGGCGGCTGGTCTCACTACGTGGGTCAGGAAAAGGTCCGTCCGCAGGTTGGCTGGGCTCAGCTCACCTTCGGTCTCGACTGGATCCGTCCGTCCCGTCAGATGAACACCACGAGCTTCATCTATATGCACGCCGACCAGTGGCGTTACGAACGCGTGAAGACGGGTGACCTCGTCTCGCCGCTCGCGAAGCATAAGGAAGACTGGAACAAGATGTCGCTCGTCGACTGCAACATCCGCGCTCAGCGTATGGGATGGCTGCCGACGGAGCCGGAATTCGAGCGCAACCCGCTTGACCTCGTCCGCGAAGCGAACGCGGCCGGCATCGCCCCGCGTGACTATGTCGCGAACCAGCTCGGTTCCGGCAACCTCCACCTCGCGAGCGAAGACATCGACGGCGAAGGCAATTCCCCGAAGTGCCTCTTCATCTGGCGCGCCAACCTGATCGGCTGCTCCGCGAAGGGCATGGAATACTTCATGAAGCATCTGCTCGGCAGCGAGAACGGCGTTCTCGGTGACAACATTGAGCAGATGGGTGAGGAGCTGCCGCTCTTCACGAAGTGGAAGAGCGAAGACACGGTCGGGAAGCTTGATCTCGTGACGACGATCGACTTCCGCATGACGACCTCCGGTCTCTACTCGGATATCGTGCTCCCGGCCGCCACCTGGTACGAAAAGGCGGACATGAGCTCCACCGACATGCACTGCTTCCTCCACCCGTTCTCGAAGGCCGTGGATCCGGCGTGGGAAGCCCGCACCGACTGGCGCATCTTCAAGGATCTCGCCCGCACGTTCTCGAAGCTCTGCGTGGGTCACCTCGGCGTTGAGGAGGACATCATGATGTCCCCGCTCGCCCACGACTCCCCCGCTGAGACCGCCGCTCCGATGGAGCCGGTTGACTGGAGAACCGAAGGCAAGACCCCGATCCCGGGTGTCACCATGGGTAACCTCACCGTCGTGAAGCGCGACTACCCGCACCTCTACGACATGTTCACGGCTGTCGGCCCGCTGCTCCGCGATAAGGGCGTCGCGCCGCACCAGATCGCCTGGAAGACGGGCGAAGACTACGAGACCCTCGGCGACCTGAACGGCCGCGTGGAAGAGGGCTTCGCGAAGGGCGCTCCGAAGCTTGATACCGACATCAACGCGGTCAACATGATTCTCACGTTTGACCCGGCCGGTAACGGCGCCGCTGGACGCCGTGCCTGGAAGGGCCTTGAGAAGCTCACCGGCATGCCGTTCGAAGAAGAAATGATGAAGGGCACGGGCTCCACCCGCTACACGTATGACGACCTCGTGCAGCAGCCCCGCCGTTCGCTCAATACCCCGATCTGGACGGGTATTTCGGACCGCGGTGTCGCTTACACGGCGAATTACGTGAATGTCCACAACCTGATGCCGTGGCGCACCATTACGGGCCGCCAGAGCTTCTACCTCGACCACACCTGGATGCTTGACTTCGGTGAAGGCTTCGTGGGGTACAAGCCGCCGCTCGCGAAGCACGAGATCGACGGCATGAAGGAAAAGCTCGGCATCAAGGATAAGACGCTGGCGCTTAACCTCCTCACCCCGCATAACAAGTGGACGACGCACTCCACCTGGTCCGATAACCTCGTGATGCTGACGCTCGGCCGAGGCGGCCCGGTGATCTGGATCAGCGAAACGGACGCGGCGAAGCTCGACCTGAAGGACAACGACTGGATTGAAGCCGTGAACATGAATGGCTCGACGATCGCCCGTGCCTGCGTTTCGCAGCGTATCCCGGAAGGCGCGGTCTACATGTATCACAACCAGGGCCGTACTGTGAACGTCCCGCTCTCCCCGACGACGGGTAAGCGCGGCGGTCTCCACAACTCGATCTCGCGCATCTGCCCGAAGCCGACCCATATGGCCGGCGGCTATGCCCAGTTCTCCTTCGCGCTGAACTACATGGGTACGATCGGCGCGAACCGCGACGAGTTTGTGCTGCTGCGCCGTCTCGACCATGTCGAGTGGTAAGCCGATACCTGAGAACCAATTAGAGAATAAGGACAAACCATGAAAGTACAAGCACAGATCTGCATGGTGATCAACCTTGACAAGTGCATCGGCTGCCACACCTGCTCGGTCACTTGCAAGAACGTCTGGACCAGCCGCAAGGGTATGGAATACGCCTGGTTCAATAACGTCGAAACGAAGCCCGGCATTGGTTACCCGAAGAAGTGGGAAGACCAGGAGAAGTGGCAGGGCGGCTGGGAAGTGAAGGACGGAAAGGCGGTGCTGCGTCACGGCAGCCGCCCGACGATCCTTGGGAAGCTCTTCAGCTCCCCGCGTCAGCCGGAAGTGAAGGATTACTACGAACCCTTCACGTTTGACTTCGACACCCTGAAGCAGAGCCTCCGCCGCAAGACCGCCCCGACCGCGCGTCCGTACTCGATCGCGACCGGGAAGCGGATGGACAAGGTGGAAGACGGCCCGAACTGGGAAGATAACCTCGCCGGCCCCTTCGCCGCCCGTTCCGCGGACCCGAACCTCAAGGGCACGGACACCGTGGGCTACGAAGAGTTCGAAGCCTCCTTCATGTTCTATCTGCCGCGTCTCTGCGAGCACTGCCTGCATCCGTCCTGCGCGGCGTCCTGCCCGAGCGGCGCGATCTACAAGCGCAGCGAAGACGGCGTGGTCCTGATCGATCAGGATAAGTGCCGCGGCTGGCGTCAGTGCATCTCCGCCTGCCCGTATAAGAAGATCTACTTCAACCCGGCCCGCAACAAGTCCGAGAAGTGCATCTTCTGCTACCCGCGTATCGAGTCCGGCGAACCCACGATCTGCAGCGAATCCTGCGTCGGCCGTGTCCGTTACCTCGGTGTCGTGCTGTTCGACGCTGAGAAGATCGAGGCTTACTCCGCCGCCCCCGAGAACGAGCTTTATGAGCGTCAGCTCGACCTGATTCTCGACCCGTTCGATCCTGAAGTGCAGCGCGCCGCGCTCCGCGACGGTGTTTCCCAGAACTTCATCGACGCGGCCCAGAACTCTCCGACCTATAAGCTCATGAAGGAGTGGAAGATCGCCTTCCCGCTGCATCCGGAATACCGGACGCTCCCGATGGTGTGGTACGTTCCGCCGCTCTCTCCGCTCGGCCACCAGGACGTGCCGGAGCAGTTCTTCGCTGGGATCGATGACATGCGCATTCCGCTTGAGTACCTCGCCCGCCTCCTCACCGCCGGTGATCAGAAGGTTATCCGCGAGGCCTTCGGAAAGCTTGTCGCGCTCCGTATCTACATGCGCGGGAAGACGCTTGGCGACGAGATCTCTCCGGATATCCTCGACAAGGCCGGTGTCACGCCTGAGGAACTCACCGCGATGTATAAGCTCCTCGCGATCGCCGACTACAAGGATCGCTTCGTGATCCCGACGGCTCCCGCGGTCCGTGAGGAAGCGGAACTCTTCGCTCTCCGCACCGGTCTCGGTTTTGAGGGTGAGGATAAGGAAAACGGTCTCTTCGGAGGCCTCTAAAGAGGCGATCGTATGATCAAAACCTACCGAATTCTCTCATCTCTTCTCGATTATCCCGAGCAGGAGCTGTGGGAAAACCTGGGAGAAGTGGAGCCGCTCGTCGCGGCCGAAGGGATCACGGAAACGGGTCCCGAGTCGCCGCTCGGCACCTTCCTCTCCTGGGCCAGGGGTTTTAAGTCGCTTCGCGAATGGCAGGCGGAGTATTCGAGTCTCTTTGACTCAAACTCCGCCGAGAGCCTCTATCTCTTTGACTTCGTCTACGGCACGAACCGTGACCGGGGTCAGGCGATGGTGGACCTTCGCGAGAGCTACGCTGCAAGCGGCATGGACTGCAGCGCCTCTGAGCTTCCGGACTACGTCCCGCTCTTCCTCGAATTCGTGGCGGCTCAGCCGACCGAAGAGGACGCCAAGCGGGTTCTCGCCGAGGTAGGCGGTGTTCTTCGCATGATGGAACGCCGCTTCATCGACCGGAAGCACCCTTACGCACCGCTCATCACTATTCTCCGGACGCTTTCCGGTGCGGCACCCCGACTGGTGACCACGGAAAAGATTGCCATCCGAGCAGAGGACAATTGAAATGGAACAGCAAATTTCAGCCACCACCGCGTGGATCTACAGCGTCTTGTTCGCTTACCTGCCGTACGTCGCGTTCGGCATCTTCATCGCGGGTCTCATCTGGCGTATCCGCCACGCGAACCCGACGATCCAGGCGCTTTCAACTCAGTTTCTGTCGAACGACAAGATGATCAAGTGGGGCAGCCCGCTCTTTCACTTTGCCGTGATCGGCGTGTTCTTCGGCCACATCTTCGGCCTGCTCGCTCCTGAGCCCCTGTACATCTGGCTCATGAGCAACGAGACGAAGCGGCTTCTCGCCATCATCATGGGCGGCGCCGCCGGCATCATCGCCCTGATCGGCATCACCCTCATGATGGTCCGCCGCTTCTCGAACGAGCGCGTCTCTGTCCGCAGCAGCTTCGCGGATAAGGCGATCGTTGTCCTGATCTTCGTTCAGATCCTGACGGGGCTGCTTGGCACCTACGTGACGAGCCAGAGCCCGCTTGAAGCCTATATGACGATTGACCACTGGGCTCAGGGTCTCTTCATCTTCAAGCCGGATAGCTGGATCCACCTGCTCGATACCTCGCTGATCCACAAGATCCATATTCTGCTTGGCTTCCTGATTGTGATCGTCTTCCCGTTCACGAAGCTCATGCATATGGTGGCGACCCCGCTGCAGTACCTCTTCCGCCCGAATAAGGTGATCAATAACGGCAGCCTCTAAGCGCTGTCTGATCCCGGCCTGAAGGGGAGGCCGGGGAAGAAGAAAGAAAGCGATCCGTGTAAAAAGCGGGTCGCTTTTTTGCTGCCCTGAGAAAAGCGGAGACGGGGATGGGGAGGCAGGTGAGGGGAGAGTCTCCGCGAAGATGCGGATCCAGCTTCCGCTCGGGAGTCTGACACTCTGGACTCTATGGAGACGCCCGGCCGCCGGGGATCTCCGCGGTTTTCTAAGCGTCATGGGTACGGTATCCGTTATATCTGGAAAGCGGAAATCTGAGAGGAAGAACCGCCGGACCCCTGCTGATCCCGCGATCAATGCTCTTCAAATCATTGAAATTCTCGTTTTTCTATGAGTTTCTGATAGTTCCTATGAGTTTCTATGAGGATCTATCAGCAGCTATCAGAAAAAGGGGCTTAAAAAGATGATTCCGCCTCTTTGGGTACGGTAAACGTTATAACAGGGAAAAGAGTCAGAAATCCCCTGAAGACGCCCGGAAACCGGGGGTCTTCGTGAATAAGAGGGCGTTTCCCGCTCTCAGCTGCTGCAGGAGAGAGAAAACGGAATCCGACAAATCACGGAAATCCACCGGAAACCGCAAGATATGGGGTTATTTGTGAGATCCATCCCGATATAACGGAAAGCGTACCGATAAAAATCAAGCGGAAACCATCACGTCAGGTACGGTTTCCGCTGCACCAGAGAGACCTCTGGTTTCAGGACTCCCCGTCCTTTCGATCTTTTGAGAAGCTGGTATCGACGGTTTCGGCACTCCGCCAGTCGCTCGGTGTCGCGCCGTACGTTTTTTTGAAGACCCGCCCGAAGTGCGTGAGACTCGCGAAGCCATTGTTTTTCGCGATCTCTTCGATCGTGAACGCTTTGGACGCCGCGTCCCGGAGCTGCGTTGAGGCGCGTTCGAGCCGCAGCGCGAGAAGCCGGTTCATGACAGAACTCCCGGTCTTCCGGAAGAGGTCCGAGAGATAGCGGGAGGAGACTCCGACCTCGCGCGCGATGTCATCCGCCCGAACCTCAGGATCCGCGATGTGCTTATACATCGCGTCGACCGCGCAGGCCCGGAGGAAATCCTGGTGCGTCGCGAAAGATTTGTCGTTCCCTGAGAAGCTTTCTGAGAGCACGGGGCGAAGGGCAGCGGAGAGCGTATCGCAGTAGTCTTCCGCTTCTTCCGGTGTCATGTCCCCGAGGTAATCGTGCACAGCCTGGAGCACCGAGAGGAAACAGCGTTCGCGCGGCGTTTTCCCGAGGATCGGGAGCACCTTGAAGAGCGCCGCCTGAAAGCGGGTCCGCGCGTGGAAGTAGTTGCTCGCGACGAGAAGTGAGATCCCTTTCGTGTCCTTCACCGCGGCGTACGTGATGTCTTCCGTGGGGTCGAAGAGAAGCGCTTCACCCGGCGCGAGTTTCACGGTCCGGACGCCGTTCACTGTAATCGTGAAGGTGCCGGATGTCGGCATCATGAGCTTAATGAGGCTGTGGTAGCGGTTCTTCCGGATGCTGTAGCGAAGCGTCATCGCGTCGGTTTCGAACGCGGCGAGGCGCGCCACTCCGCACCGCACAAGGTGAAGCGAGTACGTGTACGAGCGGACGCCCTTTTTCACGCGGCAGGCGTGCCGGTCGACGTCATAAAACCGCTCATCGAGAAACCCCATGAAGGACGCGAAATTCTCGTCGCTTGTGCGTCTTGGGTCACTCTTCCGGGTCTCTGTGCTGAATTTCGGCGGGCGTCTGCGGTCCTCAGCCATGGCACTCTTTTCCTATCGATAAAAGAGGAACTGATATCGATCTTTTCAGCACTCCATCATAAGCCTCAGGTTTGAGGAACGGAAGCGTTTTTCCTACATTGGTCTCAGGCGGAAGGAGAGACCCCTTCCGCTAAATACCTGAAACCATTTGGAGAGAATAAAAATGACCAATCTTTCCCGCCGCAGCCTGATGAGCATTGCCGCTCTTGCCGCTCTCGCTCCTGCCGCCAATTCCGCTTTCGCCCTGGATCCCGCGAAGAACACGAAAGACATGCCGATGCGGAACCAGAAGTTCGCGCTGACGCGTGAAGAGACGCTCGACGTCATCCGCCGCACGGACCACGCTGTGCTGTCGCTCGCTGACGGCACCGGTGAACCCTACGGCGTGCCGATCACCCCGATTCTGCTCGACGGCAAGATCTACTTCCACGGCGCTGGCATGGGCGACGGCCGCCGCAACGCCGACATTCAGCAGAACCCCCGCGGCTCGATCTGCTGGATCGCTCAGGACCGTACGAATCAGCCGAAGCTTTCCGTTGACTTCGTGTCCGCCATTGCTTCCGGCCCGATCCGCATCATCAAGGACAAGGCTGAGAAGACCGCGATCATGCGTAAGATCCTCGAACGCCACACCCCGAGCGTTGACATCAATAAGGAAATGAGCGCCCGCCTCGAGAAGATCGATAAGTACACGAACGTGTTCGAAATGAAGATCGAGCACCTCACCGGCAAGGCGAAGGATCTGGGCTATCTCCGCTTCTTCGGCCACAACCGTCCGGCTCAGAAGTAAGACTCTCTCTTCAGACCGGATCTGATCGCTGACAGCTGAGAACACAATTCCAGAACAGCAGCTGCTCAGGTCTCTCTCCTGGTTCCTCGCGCGGCGCCCTCTTGAGTCTGGTCATTCCAGGCCGCGTGAGGAACCGGATCAGTTTCCGGCTGATTCTCCTCCTCTGAAGGAACGGCTTTCTCTCCCTTTGACCTTCCTTCAGAAACAGAACCTGAAGCGCGCCCGCGAGGCGCGCTTCTTTTTTTCGCGGTGCCGGATCGGCTCTTAATAGATTCTGATAGCAGCTATCAGAAAAACCGTATTTCCTATGAGGAACTATGAACCGAGGCGAGGTCAGCGGAAAGAAGTTCCGCTATTAAGGACCCCGCAGAGATCAGCACCGGTTTCTTTGGCGATGTGATATCCGGGCTATTCGACAATGTCCGTAGAAGCCGCCAGTTTCGTCTCCGTTTCGTATTCGGCAAGGCGTTTTTGAAGCGTCGCGATCGTAGCCTTCAGAGCCTGAGATCCGAGCACCATGTGCAAAAGGGGCTTCTCGGTTTCCGCGGATTCAATGATGCGCGCGGCCATCTTGGCGGGGTCTCCTGGAGCCAGCCCGTTTTTCGGATCCAGCATCTTCAGGAACGCGTGCGTCGCGGAGCCGTCATACTCCGGCATCAGTTTGGCAACGCGGGCCGAACCGTAACGGAATTCCGTGCGCGCTCCGCCCGGTTCGACGATGGTAACGTCAATCCCGAAGGGGGTGACCTCTTGGGCAACGGATTCACAGAAACCTTCAATACCGAACTTGGTGGCGTGGTAGAGAGAATTTCCGGGGTAGGCGACCTGTCCGCCGTAGGACGATATCTGGATGATTCGTCCTCCGCCCTGTTTGCGAAGATGCGGGATCGCGGCGCGGATGAAGGCGATTGAGCCGCGGAGATTGGTGTCGAGGATGCGGTCGATTTCTTCAAGAGACAGTTCTTCAGCCGCCCCAAAGAGGCCGTAGCCGGCGTTGCTCACATAGACATCGATGCGGCCGTGCTTCGCGGCGGCTTCGTTCACTTTTTCAGTCACCTTGACGGCGTCCGTGACATCCAGAATCACACAGTCAAACGTGTCGGGGTACTTTTGAATCAGATCAGCGACCTTCTCCGTGGAGCGGACGGTGCCGATGACACGGTCGCCTGCCGAAAGAAGCTGTTCCGTCATTTCACGGCCAAAGCCGCTCGAAACACCGGTAATCATCCAGGTTTTAGCCATTTTCGCATCCTAATAGCGGCGCGCTGAGCGCCTGTTTTCGATGGGAAGGATTCTAAAAAGCAGGACCGGCAGGAACAATTTTATTTATTATTTTTCGAATAAGTAATTCTTATAGAGCCTGGAGGAACGTTTATGCTGCTGAAGCAGCTCAATTATTTCGCGACAGTGGCTGAACTCGGAAGCTTTACCGAAGCGGCCTACGCGCTCGGTATTTCACAGTCGGCTGTATCGCAGCAGATCAAGGCGCTGGAAGAAGACCTCTCGGTTCAGCTCATCATCCGCAATAACCGAACTTTCACCTTAACCCGCGCGGGAGAGTATCTGGCCGTGCGGGCTCGGCAGCTCATCACAGAAACCGAGGCCCTGAGGCGGGAAACGGTTCGTATCTCCCATAGCAAAAAACGCGTGATCCGTTTGGGATTCCTGCTTTCCTATCGGGGGAGTGAGCTTTATGCAGCGATTACCCGGTACGCGAAAATGAACCCAGGCGTTGAGTTTGATATCGCGAGCGGGAGCCACGAGGAAATCTACGAGATGCTTAAGTCAGGGAAGATCGACTTTGCCTTGAGTGATCAGCGCAGAGCCTTTTCTGACGACTATGAGAACCTCGTGCTTTCTTCCCCCGCGGTGTATATCGAGTGCGCGCCGCAATACAGTCCCGGGGAAGCGTCGAGCTTCCGCGCGGCGACTCTGCCCGATAAACCCTGCATACTCGTTGCCGGTGTCGGTCAGCGCGACTCGGAAAAGAGCTTTTACCGGGAGCTGCTGGGGTTCTCGGGGAGTTTCCTCTTCGCGGATAACGCGGAGGAAGCCCGCCTGATGGCGGCGGCCGGCCAGGGCTTTTTCCCCGCGGAAGGCGAGCCGGAACCCGTAGCGGCGTCGTTTTTGAAACGGATCCCGTTTTTTAAGGACGACAAGCCCGTGAAACGCAATTTCTGTGCGTTTTGGCTGAAGAACAATACGAGTCAGGTCATCACGGACTTTTCCGCCATTTTGGTTGACTTGTTTTCTAAAGACGTAAAGAGCGATTAATAAGATTCGCTTATTCGAATGACTGATTATTGAGATTGGAGCGTACACGGCCGCTTCGTAAGATTCCCCCCTGCATGAATTCATAAGGGGGTGTCATGAGTGCTCTTATCGGTCATATCGCGGCCTTTCTCTCGAATCTCTTTTTCGGACTGAGCATTCCGGTGACGAAGGAACTCCTGAGCTCCTGGCTGGATCCTATCGGATATACGCTCCTCAGAGCTCTGTCGGCCGCGGTGATTTTCTGGACGGCGAGCTTCTTTCTGCCGCGTGAAAAAGTGGCTGGCCGCGATCTTGCCATTATCGCGGCGGGCGCCTTTCTCGGCTTTATCGCGAGCCAGTTCCTCTTTGCCCTGAGCATGGAGGAGACTTCGCCCGTTAACTACGCGATGGTGGTCGCGCTGAGCCCGGTGATCGTGCTTTTGATGTCGGCCGCGCTTCACCGTGAAAAAATCACGCCGCAAAAAGGGCTCGGCGTGACGCTGGGTGTGGCCGGGGCTCTCGTGGTGGTGCTTGGCGCTGGTTTCGGCACGGGCGGGCGAAATAATCTGCTCGGTCTTCTCTATATGCCTTTTTAAGCGTGGCGGGGTACGCCGTTTATCTCATGATTTCGGGCGCTGTCGCGCAGAAGTATCGCGCGGCTACCATCATGAAGTGGCTCTTTCTCTTTACGTCGCTCATGCTCCTGCTGTTCGGCTTTAAGGCCATTCCGGAAGAACCGCTGCTGAACGGCGGCTTCTTTACGGAGGGCGCGCTTCTCTTTGCCTACATCGTCATTTTCTCTACCGCGATCGGCTATTTTCTTTTGCCCGTGGCGCTCAGAAAGCTTCAGGCGACGACGGTGAGCGTGTACTACAACCTGCAGCCCATTGTGGCGTCCGTCGCGGCCATCGCGGCGGGACAGGATACGTTCAGCTGGGATAAGCCCCTCGCGGCCGCTCTTGTTATCAGCGGGGCCTGGATTGTGACCCGGGCCAGAAGGTCATCAGTAAGAGTTCAAAAATAACTTGCTTAGAGTCTCAGCAACGGAGGCAGGAAGCTTTTCCTGATGAAACTCCCTGCCCTGAGGATGAATGTCTAGAGCGCAATAGGTTCCTCGGGTTACCTAGAGATAAAAATCCTGAAGGATTTTTATGAAGTCCTTCACAGCTTTCCGCTTTTCGTTCTTATGGGTATAAAGCGAACAGGGAATGGTCTCTGCCGTATCAAAAGGGGTCCAGCAAAACTCTTCGCAGTGATCGTTCAAAAAGTCGGGGGCGATGCAGACACCGCGCCCGGCCGCAACGTTCGTGAGTGTGGTGTCGTGATCGCGGCTATTGAAGTACATCACTTTTCCTTCACTCACAACCCGGTTTTGAATGGCTCGCAGCACAGGCGGTGACCCCCCGCCCACCATCAGTGTGCGCCCCGCGAGATCCGCTGCTGTGACCTTCGCTTTCCTGGACAGGGGGTCATTGCGGTCAGTGATGAGAAAGAAACGGCTGTCAAAAAGAGGGTGACGGCTGATGTCGGGCACCCGTTTCATTTCGAAGTCCATCGCGAAGAGAATGTCCTGTTCCCCTCTGAGGAACGAATCCTTGCATCCATACCAATCAAAAGTGGGGGTAACGGATACCGCCGGATACTGTGAGGAAAATCGGCGGATTGCCTCAGGCAGAAAATAGACGGCCGAACGGATCGGCATCGCGATCCGTATGTCGTCCTTAACGCTTCGGCTGAAATTCTGCCCCTGTTCGATAGCCGAGCGAAGCGACTCGTAAATGCTTTTCAGCTGCCCCGCGAACTGCGAGCCTGCCGGGGTCAATACGGCGCCTTTGCCGGACCGGTCAAAAATATCGAAGCCGATCTCTTTTTCCGCTGACTTGATCTGGTAAGTCATGGTCGGCTGCGAAACACCGAGATTTTCAGCGGCCTTATTGAAATTCTGTGTTTTCGCGAGCTCGAGTATGAATTCAATCTGCTTGGTATTCAAATTCAGTCTCGTCAATCGATTTAAAAATTAAATTAATTATATAAATAATTGATTGGATTTTAATGACTTCGAAATCTAGAATTTTTCTGAATAAAAGCGGCAGATCCGCTTGTTAATCTTAAAGAATCCTATTGCGGGGACGAAAAATGTCACTTGAAATTTTGGAAGCCAAAGAAGCCATTCGCGAAGTCATTGACCGCTTTTCCAATCTGGAATGCGATGTTCACGCTCAGATGCCTTTCTTTACGGAAGACACGCATGTCATGGTCTATATGGGCGGCAATCTCGCTATGGATATCCACGGACGGGAGGAATTGGAAAAGACGTTCAGCGGTTTTACCTCGGGCATCAAGTCTTCCCATCACATGAACGGTCAGCAGGTCATCACCGTAACGGGGGACACCGCCGTAGACGAACACTATTGCCGCGCCGCGCTCGTCACGGAAGAGGATGGCCGCGACATCGTGTCAGACAACTATATCCGGTACCGCGATACGCTCGTCCGTCAGGGTGGAGAGTGGCGGATCGCGGAGCGGATTCAGCATTTCGTTATCACGAAGAAGCAGGCGTTGGCATAAGCCGTTTCAGTCCCCGAGATTCCGTTTCTCCTTCAGCGCATTTCTTTTTTCGGGAGCCACGTCTTTCCAGCATCGCTCCCTGACCAAGTCCCGGCAGGAAAACCTTTTTCGCCGGTATGCCAGAATTGGACGAGAATAGAGCTGTTATGTATTCAGCAGAGTTCACTTAGGAGAAAGCGATGGCGGATTCCCGGATTGAGCGTGACTGTCTTGGTGAAATGGAAATTCCAAATGACCGTTATTACGGCATACAGACCACGCGGATGCTAGGTGTGTCGGGAGCCGCGGGGTTGCCCATCGTTTTCTATCCGGATATCTTCCGCGCGATGGCGCGGATCAAGCGAGCCGCGGCCCGCGCGAACGCTGAGGTCGGGGCGCTCGACCCCGAGATCGCGGACGCGATCGTGAAGGCAGCGGACCGGACGCTCGACGGCTCCTTTGATAAGGAGTTCCCGCTTGATATGTGGCAGGGCGGCGGCTACACCTGCCTCAACATGAATGTGAACGAGGTGATCGGAAATCTCGCGAACGAAATCCTCACCGGTCACAAGGGTCAGGACCGCGTGCACCCGAATACGCATGTGAACATGGGCCAGTCGACAAACGACACGATCCCGTCCGCCACGCACCTCGCGATGATTCCGAGGATTGACGCGCTGAGAAGCGAGCTCTGCGACCTCGAGGCCGCCTTTGAAAAGAAGGCGGAGCAGTTTAAGGAAGTCGTGAAAGTCGGGCGCACCTGCTGGCAGGACGCGCTCCCGCTCACCCTCGGTCAGGAATTCTCGGGCTACGCTTCAGCTCTCCGGCGCCTCATCCGGAAGCTGGAGCACGTCCGCCCCGAGTGCCTTCAGATCGTGATGGGCGGCACCGCGGTCGGAACCGGACTCTCCACCGCGCCGGGGTACCAGGAAGCGTTTTACCGGTTTATTTCGGAGGATTACGGCGAAGAGATCCAGCCGATGGAGAACCTCTTTGACGGGTTCCAGAACAGCGACACCGCGGTGACGGTGTCGGGTGTCGTGAAAGAAATCGCCTGCACGCTCGCGAAGTTCGCGAAGGACCTCCGGATGATGAGTTCAGGCCCCAGAGCGGGCTTTATGGAGATTGAGCTTCCGGCGCTTTCTCCCGGATCCTCGATCATGCCGGGGAAAATCAACCCGACAGTTCCCGAGATGGTGGTGCAGATCGCGCATCAGGTGATCGGGAACGATGTCGCGATGTCAGTCGCCCTCTATGACGGTGAGCTGGACCTCAATGTCTGGGACGCGACGTTCTATAAGTGCCTCTTTGAGTCCTTCTCGCTTGTGGAGCGGGAGGTGACGATCTTCCGCCGCGATTGTGTTGAAAGCATCACCGCGAACCGTTCCCGCTGCATGGATGAGGCATCGGAGTCGATCGCGCTTTCCACGATTGTCGCGACCTGCTACGGATACCCGACCGGCGTCAAAGTCGCCCAGTACGCGACGGACCATGGCTGCAAGGTACAGGACGCGGTGGTGGAGCTTGGACTTATGACAAAGGAAGAGGCCGATACCCTCGTGAACCCCATCCTGATGACGGATCCAGAGCGAATCGACGCCGCGGCCGCCGAATTCAAGCGCCTCCACGCGAAGAAAGCCTGACCGGTTAGTCCATTTCAGCTTTCATGCGCCGCCGTCTGAGAGAGCTTCAGGCGGCGGTTTTGTTTGGGAAAGAAGAGGGGCGGGCTATCAATTTTTAATAGATTCTGATAGGAACTATTACAAACTATCAGGATCTATCAGAAACTCATAAAAAAGCGTCTGGGGAAGCCAATCCGCGGCTTTCAAAACCGAAACCTCATCCCCGCTGTGGCGGAAAAGGCGGGTTCGATGTACAAAAGAAAAAGAAGAGCGTCCGGCAGCTGCCGGACCGGGGATACAGAAGAGAGAGCCTTCCATGACAGACAAACGCCGTTATCCGGATCCGCAGGAACTCGCGATCTTTCTTGAGGTCGCGAAGCAGAGGAGTTTCTCCCAGGCGGCGCTGCGCCTTGGGGTGACGACGTCATCCGTTTCGCAGTCCGTCACGCATCTCGAGAAGAGTCTCGACGCGACGCTCGTGAACCGGGCTCACCGCCCGATTGAGCTCACAAGGGCCGGCGACCGCCTCTACCGGAAGGGCGGCCCGATCCTTTCGGAGCTCGAAAAAACCGTGCGCGGTCTCAAACCCGCGCCGGGGTTCTATCCCGAAGTGCGTCTCGGACTCTCGGAATCCGTGAGCGGCACGCTCTCCCCCTGTCTCCTGCAGAAAATCCGCACGGTTTCCGACCGTATCACCGTGAGCACGGGGTTCACGAATACGCTCGCGAAGAGTTTCCAGGCGGGGGACATCGATATCCTCATTTCCGGCCGCACGTTCGTGAACGAAGCGGATCTGTGGCGCGGGACGATCTTCACGGAGGAGTTCCTCCTCCTCTTCCCCGAATCCTGGGGGCGGCCGGTCGCGGAAGAAAATACGCTCGATTCCCTCGCCCGCGACCTTCCCTTCATCACCTATAACGATCAGTCAGACGACAAGAGTCTCGTGCGGCGGCTGCTCCGCGCGAAGGGCGTGCCGATCCTCCCCGGCCCCCGCGTGGAATCGAGCTACACGATGGTGGAACTCGTGTCTGAGGGGAAAGGGTGGGCCGTGATGGCCCCAACCAACATTTACCGCGGCGGACTCTTCCTCTCAGGCGTCCGGCTCGCGTCGCTCCCCGCCCCCGGTCTTCAGCGGACACAGAAGGTGCTCGCGCGGACTGACGAATTTATTCCGCTTGCCGGCCGCATCGCCGGCTGGTGCCGGGAACTCTGCCTCTCCACCGTGAAGCCCCGGCTGAAGGCGCTTTCTTCCAAACTCGACGAGGCGGTGTTCCTTCCCCCGCATACCCCGTAACGGGCTTTTTCTCCGCGGGACGCGATCCTAAGTTAAGTCATTGCTTAACCTATCCGAAAGTATTAGTTATGACGATTTGAGGATCCGGGGTCTGATCTCAGAATGGGAGTCATTGGAGATGCAGCAACCTCATTCCTTAGGAGAAAAAGAATGGCTGATACCCGCATTGAGCGTGACTGCCTTGGTGAAATGGAAATCCCGAATGACCGTTATTACGGCATTCAGACGACCCGCATGAAGAAGGTGTCGGGCGCCGCTCACCAGCCGATCGTGTTCTACCCGGACATTTTCCGCGCGATGGCGCATATCAAGAAGGCGGCCGCCCGCGCTAACGCCTCGGTCGGCGCTCTCGACCCCGAAATCGCGGAAGCGATCGCCGAAGCCGCGGATAAGACGCTGGATGGCTCGTACGACAACGAGTTCCCGCTCGACATGTGGCAGGGCGGCGGTTACACCTGCCTCAACATGAACGTGAACGAAGTGCTCGGCAACATGGCGAACGAGATCCTCACCGGCCATAAGGGCCAGGACAAGGTTCACCCGAACACCCACGTGAACATGGGCCAGTCGACGAACGACACGATTCCTTCCGCGACCCACCTCGCGATCGTCCCCCGGATCGACGCCCTGATCGGCGCGCTCCGCACCCTCGCGAAGGCCTTTGAGAAGAAGTCCGCCGAATTCGCGGACGTCGTGAAGGTCGGCCGTACCTGCTGGCAGGACGCGCTGCCGCTGACTGTCGGTCAGGAATTCTCGGGCTACGCCTCGGTCCTCAATCGCCTCATCAAGAAGCTGGAGCGCGTGCGCCCCGACTGCCTTGAAATCGTGATGGGCGGATCCGCTGTCGGCACCGGTCTCTCCGGCGCCCCGGGCTACAAGGAAGCGTTCTACAAGTTCATTTCCGAAGACCTCGGCGAAACGGTTACCCCGATGGATAACCTCTTCGACGGCTTCCAGAATGGCGACACCGTGGTGACGGTTTCCGGCATCGTGAAGGAAGTGGCCTGCACGCTTTCGAAGTTCGCGAAGGACCTTCGACTCATGAGCTCCGGCCCCCGCGCCGGCTGGATGGAGCTTGAGCTTCCGGCTCTCTCCCCCGGATCCTCGATCATGCCCGGCAAGATCAACCCGACGGTCCCCGAAATGGTGGTCCAGATCGCGCATCAGGTGATCGGAAACGACGTCGCGGTCTCGGTCGCGCTCTACGACGGTGAACTCGACCTCAACGTCTGGGATTCCACCTTCTACAAGTGCCTCTTCGAATCCTTCACGCTCGTTGAGGAAGAAACGAAGATCTTCTGCCGCGACTGCGTGGAAGGGATCAAGGCGAACCGTGAACGCTGCATGAAGGAAGCCCGCGGCTCGATCGCGCTCTCCACGATTGTGGCGACGTGCTTCGGCTACCCCACCGGCGTCAAGGTCGCTCACTACTGCGAGCAACATGGCTGCGACGTGCACCAGGCCGTTCAGGAAATGGGCCTGATGACGAAGGAAGAAGCTGATTGGCTCGTGGATCCGATCCTGATGACGGAACCCGAGAAGATCGCTGAAGCCGCGGCTGAGTTTAAGAAGAAGCACGCTTAAGTCAAAGCAGTACCCATCTCTCTCCAAAGACGTAAGCGAAGGGGCGGTTCCTTTTGAAAAGAAGGAGCCGCCCCGTTTTGTCTTCAGAACACGATATCCGCGGGAGACGGAGGCTCCCGGATCCGCTATTGTTTAAAGAAGCCCGTGTGAACGGATACGAAAAAGGACATCCCCGCTATGCATCGCAGCAGCCTTGATCTGCAGACCCTCAGGATCTTTCTTGAAATCAGCCGTGACTGCAATATGAGCCGCGCGGCGGAGTCGCTCGGGCTCACGCAGTCCGCAGTGTCGCAGGCGGTGCATCGGCTGGAAGCCGCGGTCGGGGCGGAGCTCCTTGACCGTCACTCCCGGCCGCTTACGCTCACGGTTTACGGCCGGAACCTGATCCAATACGCGGCGCCGCTTGTCGCGAGTCTCGATGGGCTGATCGGCGCGATCCGGCCTGGATCCGGGCGCTATCCGCTTGTCACGGCGGGGTATTCGGAGTCCGTGAGCGCCACATCCGCCCCGTGGCTCACGTCGTACCTTGAGACGCGGTCCGATAAGGTCGTGATCGAGACCGGGATGACCGCGGAACTGATTGAGGCGTTCCTGAATGACGACATCGATATCCTGATCGGGCCGGTTCCGCTGCTTGACACCGATGGGCTCTGGCGGGAGAAGGTGTACGAGGAAGAATTTCTCCTCGTGCTCCCGGGGAAGGCGGAAGACGCGCCGCAGGCTCCCGCGGAAGAGGCGCTGAAAGACGCCGCCTCACGCCTCCCCGTCCTGATCTATAACGGGCAGTCCGCGGACCGCGAGATGATCCTGAAGTTTACGGAGACGCTCTCCTTCCCGGCGTTTGAACGCTACGCCGTGGAATCAAGCCGCACGATGATGGGGCTCGCGCTCCTCGGGGAAGGCTGGACCGTGATTCCGCCCGCGAACATCTGGCAGGGCCGCGACTTTGTCCCGGGGCTCCGCCTTGAGCGGCTCCCGGGGGCTCCGATCGTGAGGCCGCAGTACGTGATCGCGAAGGAAGGGATCTACAGCAAGCTCGCCGCGGATCTCGCCTCCCAGTTCTCGGAAATCCTCGAAAAAGAGATCCGCCCGAGGTTCTCGGCGCTGAACCCAATACTCTCTGACGCGATCCATCAGCCGCATTCTTAACGAATCACTTAAACCGCTGATAAATCACTCTAATTTCAAGTTAAGCGAATCACCGGAATGAACTATTAATTCCGCTAATAATTCTCGGAAAACTGACCGGTGTAGGAAAAAATATCTACGAAGGCTGGAGAAAGGATTAGCTTCAGCCGCCCACAAGTACTCCATAAGAAGTATCTAACAGGCAATCGGTCGGGAGGCGCCTTAAAGGCGTCTTCCCCTTGTCAGAAACAACAGGAGAGGGGGTCAGGTCCCAGGGGCGAGGCAGCATCCGCCGCGGGACCGGATTTCCGGGAATCGCTATGACAGCAACTATCATTGAATTCGCCATCGTGCTGGCGGCTATTCTGCTTGGCGCCCGACAGGGCGGCCTCGCGATTGGCTATTGGGGCGGTCTGGGGCTCGTGCTCCTTGCCGTGTTCTTCGGCGTGACACCGACCGCGCCTCCGGTCGACGTGATGCTGATCATCATCGCGGTCTGCATGTCGGCGGCCTGCATGGACGCGGCGGGCGGCCTCGACTTCCTCGTGCGGATCGCCGCGCGCATCATCCGCTCGAACCCGAAATACGTGTCGGTCATCGCGCCGCTCGTCGGCTTCTTCCTCACGTTCTTCTCGGGCACCGGGAACCTGATCTTCGCGATCCACCCGGTGATTTATGAGGTGGCGTACTCCGCGGGTGTCCGTCCGGAGCGTCCGATGGCCTCCGCCACCGTGGCGGCCCAGGTGGGTATCACGGCGTGCCCGATTTCAGCGGCCACCGCGGCCCTGATCGGCCTCTTCGCGGCGTACGGCCACGCTGAGGTGACGCTTTCCTCGATCCTCATGGTGACGTTCCCGTCCTGCCTGATCGGCGTTCTCGTCGGCAGCTTCGTCTACATGTTCTGGGGCAAGGAACTGAAGGACGACCCGGAGTATCAGCGCCGTCTGAAGGCCGGTCTCGTTGAGCCGCCGGAAGCGATTTCCGATAAGCCGCTCCCGAAGGGCGCGAAGCTCTCGGTCGCGATCTTCCTCCTCGGTGTGCTCCTCATCGTTCTCACGGGCTTCTTCCCTGAACTCCGCACGATCAACGGCAAGGCGGTCAGCATGTCGCTCGTGATTGAGATGGTGATGCTCGCCGGTGCCGCCCTGATGGCTGCCTTCTGCCACGCGAATCTCGATGTCGCGGCGAAGAGCCCCACGCTCCGCGCGGGTGTTGTGTCGGTCGGCGCGATTTTCGGTATCGCCTGGCTCGCTGACTCCTTTATCGGCGCGAATAAGGGCTTCTTCATGGAACTCGCGGGCGACCTCGCTGCCCAGGCTCCGTGGCTCTTTGCCTTTGTCCTCTTCTTCATGAGCTCGCTTCTCACGAGCCAGGGCGCCACGACCCGCGCCATCATGCCGCTCGGTCTGCTGCTTGGGATCCCGGTTCCGATGCTGATCGCGATGTTCCCGGCTGTGAACGGCCTCTTCTTCCTTCCGATCACGGGCCCGGCGCTTTCCGCCGTGAGCTTCGACCGCTCGGGGACGACGAAGATCGGGAAGTACATCCTGAACCACTCCTTCCAGATCCCTGGAATCATCATGGTCGTGGTCTCGGTCGGTGTCGCGATGCTGCTCACGCAGCTCGGGCTCTGAGTCTGAAATAAGCAGCCCCGGCGCGGCGCTCCGCGCCGGAGTCTCACACAGTCTGAAATCGAAGGAGGGGATCCGGGAGTGAACGCTTTCAGGGTCCCTTTTTTCAATCGGCGGCTCATGACCACATGACCCCATGGCCGCCTGAGGAGAAACGTTATGGCAGCGCCGCTTGAAGCTGGTTGTTCTGAGGACCATCGGGGGAAGATCCGGAAGCCCCCGCGCGACAGCGTCATCCGGAACATCATCAGCCCGGCGATCGAAGAGGATCGCGCGCACGGATCGTTCCAGGATTATCTCGATATCAATAAGGCGCACGTCCTGATGCTCGCGCGCCAGGGGATCATCTCGGAGGATGTCGAAAAAGCGATTCTTACGGCGACGGACCGAATGGCCGCGATGGGACCGGAACCGGATTTCCCGCTCGACCCCAAGCTCGAAGACATGTATTTCAACCTTGAGCGCCATCTGATCGAGATGACGGGGCTTGAGATCGGGGGGCAGCAGCATACGGCCCGCTCCCGGAACGACCTCTTCGCGACCTCCGCCCGTATGGCGTACCGCCGGTACTACTTCGCGGTGTCAGGACGCTTTATCGCGATGAGGCGCGCGATCCACGCGCTCGCTGAGAAATATAAGGACGCGGTGTTTTCGGGGTACACGCACCTGCAGCCCTCCGAACCGATCACCTTCGCGCACTACCTCTCCGCGATCCTCGCGGCGTTTGAGCGCGATTACCGTAGGTTTTCTGACGCCTACCGGACGCTGGATCGGTCACCTCTCGGAGGCGGCTCCATGGGGTCCACCACGTGGAATATCGATCGCGGAATGACAGCGGATCTTCTCGGGTTTTCTGAGGTGATCGATAACTCGATCGACTGTGTCGCGAGCCGTGATTACGGCCTTGATATCGCGTAAAGCATGACCGCTGCCGGCAACACGCTTTCCCGCTTCTGCTTCGATCTCTACATCTGGGCGACGCCGGACTACGGCTACATCGAAGTGGATGACGCGGACGCGGTGTGTTCCTCCATCATGCCGCAGAAGAAGAACCCGTGGACGCTGGAACACATCAAGGGGAAGGCGTCACACCTCGAAGCTGCCTGGATTTCTGTCATCAACGCGATGAAGAACACGCCTTACACCCACTGCCAGGACGTGAATGGCGAAGCGCTTCACTGGCTCTGGCCCGCGATGCGGGAGATGGAGGCGTGTCTTGAGATGATGACGGATACGGTCTCGGGTCTGAAATTCAATAAGGACCGCGCGATTCAGACGGCCCGAGGCAACTTCTGCACGGCGGCGGAGCTCGCGAACACGCTCGTGCGTCACGACCATATCTCCTTCCGCACAGCGCACGAAATCGTGGCGGAGGTCGTGAACCGGATGATCGCGGGGAACCTGAAGGCCGATGAAACCGGGCTCGCTGTCATCGCGCCGGTGTTCCGCGAGGTCGTGGGGCGGGAGACGACGATGACGGAGGACGACGTCCGCTCGGGGCTTGATCCGGAGCGCATCGCGATGGCGAAGCGCGTCACAGGGGGCACGGCGCCGGATGAAGTCTCGCGGCAGCTCGACAGCCGTCTCCGGTCGATCGACGCCGATGAAGCGGAACTCGCGCACCGCGTACAGCGGGTCGCGATGGCGAAAACGAAGCTCGAGCGTGAAGTCCGGGCGGCGATCGGGTAGGGCGCCCGGGGATTCCGATACGTGTGAGATTAGCGGAGCCGCGGTCAGGTTATTAAATCCGCTAATAGCGCGTGAACCGCGCGCGGCTCCTCCGTAGAGTGACTCCTGCAGTCCTGCTGCGCAGAAGCTGAACTGGAGAGTCCGCCTCCACGGATTATCTCGAACCGTCCCAAGGGGGAATTTTTCCCTTGGGACTTTTTTTGAATGCGGGTCGGAGCGTTTAAAAACGCGTCCGGCGGGTTGGGTAAAGATGAGTGAAATCGTGGTTGCCGTCATGGCGTGCTTTATGGTGCTTGGGGCGGCGGATAAGGCGATCTTTTCGGGGCGCTTCGGCTACGGGGAGGAGTTTGAGAAGGGGCTCGGCGCGATGGGGCCGCTCTCGATGAGCATGGTGGGCATCATGTGCGCGGCGCCTTCGATCGGCGCGTTTCTTGGCCCGGCGCTCACCCCGTTTTTCAACGCGATCGGGTCAGACCCGTCCGTCGCCGCCTGTATGGTGCTGGGGGTGGATTCAGGGGGCCTGCCGCTCGCCCTCGCGCTCGCGAAGACGCATGAGGCCGCGATGCTTTCAGGGCTCGGGCTCGGGGGGTCGTTCGGCTGCATCATGACGTTCGCGCTTCCGATCTCACTCTCCATCTGTTCTGAGGAAAGCCGCCCCGATGTGGCGCGAGGGCTTGTCGCCGGCATTATCGCCGCGCCCTTCAGTCTCTTCGCGGTCGCGGCCGTGATGGGGTATGGGTTCGGGGACGTGCTGCGGCTTGGGCTCCCGGCATTCGCAGTCGCCGCGATCCTCGCGCTCCTTCTCACGTTCTGCCGCGACGCGGCGGTCCGGGGCTGTCTTCTCGTCGGGCGGCTCATGATGGCGGCCTTTGTGGTGCTGCTCGCCTGCGCCGCGATCGAGCACTGGTTCAGCGTCACGCTGATCCCAGGGATGGCGCCGATCGGGCGGCAGCTGGAGATTGTGGGGGAAATCGGCGTGATGCTCTCAGGCGCCTTCCCGATGGTGAAGTTCGCGGAGCGGCACTTCGGGGGCGCGATCCGGGGGCTCGCAAGGCTTCTCCGGATCGACAGCACGGCGTCGCTCGGCATGATCGTCTCGATCGCGAATCCGCTTCCGATGTATGTGACGCTGAACCGCATGACACCCGAGGGCCGCGTGGTGTGCTCGGCGTTTTCAGGACCGGTGCTCTGTCTCCTTGGGGACCACCTCGGGTTTATCACCGCTGCGTATCCGGCGGGCACCATTCCGATGCTCGCGGGAAAGATCCTCTCCGCGCTCCTTGCGCTCGCGATCGCGCTGCTCCTTGTCCGGGCGGGGCGCGGCAAACGGGCGGAGACGGCCGCCAGCGCGGCGTAAGCGCCGGATCGTAGCGTTTACATCCGCTCCTCTGTTAATAAAAACTCATAGATCCTGATAGGAACTGATAGATACACATAGGAACTATCAGGATCTATCAGAAAGAGGTTTCAAAAATCTTCTATCAAGGCCTCCGGCGCTTTACTGCCGGAGGCCTGATTTTTATAAAATGACTGCCAGATCCCCGGGACCGGATGAGACGCCGGCCGCGGATCGGTAGGCACGGGTGAAGCGGCGATTGCTTCAGCCCCATTTTTGTCCGCCGGGACGCTTAGAAAAGTCTCAGAGGTCAGAAATGATCAGCGGAATCGTGGTCGCCTGCATGGCGGTCTTCATGGTGATCGGGGCGGCCGATAAAGCGCTCTTCAATAATCGCTTCGGGTACGGCGAAGAGTTTGAGCGGGGACTCGCCGCAATGGGGCCGCTCGCGATGTGTCTCGTCGGTATCATGTGCGCCGCGCCCGCGGTTGGCCGGGCGGTCGCGCCGGCTCTCAGTCCTTTATTCACGGCGATCGGGTCCGACCCCTCGGTCGCGGCCGGCATGATTTTCGGGATTGATTCCGGCGGTCTTACGCTCTCCATCGCGCTCGCATCAACGCGCGAAGCCGCGATGCTTTCTGGCCTTGGGCTTGCGGCCTCCATGGGCTGCATTATCACTTACGCGCTTCCCGTGTCACTCTCGATGTGTGCTCCCGAAAGCCGCCCGGCGGTGGCAAAGGGCCTTGCGGCCGGCATTGCCGCGGCTCCCGTGAGTCTCTTCGGGGTCGCCGCGGTGTCGGGCTACAGCCTCACAGACGCCTTTATCACCGGGATTCCCGCGTTTCTCATCGGCGGCCTCATGGCTTTTCTTCTCATCGCGCGCCAGGACGCGGCGGTACGCGGCTGCGTGCTCTTTGGAAAACTCATGATGGCGGCGTTTGTGCTCCTACTCGCTGTTGCGGCAATCGAGTACTGGTTCCCCGTGACCCTGATCCCTGGGATGGATCCGATCGGAAAGCAATTTGAAATTGTGGGCGAGATGGCGGTGATGCTGTCAGGCGCCTTTCCGATGGTGAAGTTCGCGGAGCGGCATTTCGGTGGAGCGCTGAGGCAGCTCGCCCGGTTCTTCTCAATTGATGATCATGCGGCGCTCGGGATGGTGGTCTCCATCGCGAACCCGATTCCGATGTACATGATGCTCGACCGAATGTCGGATCGCGGAAAAGTGATCTGCTCCGCGTTTTCAGCGCCGATCCTTTGTCTCCTGGGGGACTATCTCGGGTTTATTACCGCGGCGTATCCGGAAGGAACGGTTCCCATGATGGCGGGGAAAATCGCGGCGGCGATCGCCGCGGTTCTCCTCGCGGTTCTGCTCTGCCGCGCGGAGAAGCGGTCAGTTTGATGCTTTTTTTTCCCGAAAAGACGCGAACAGCAGGGATTTACGAAGAAACGAGGTCAGGTTTTAAGTTCTGCCCGGCTTCAGATATTAATTTCACTGATAGCAGGGGGCGGGAGGCGCCGCGATCCGTAGACTGGATCGTGCAGGATCAATCGAACTCTGTGTGTGGTGTTCCGATCTCTGCTTCTCTCTGTTTTTTTAATGAAAGCAGGACCTCTACTCTGCTCCGCCCGGAAGACTCAATACGCTTCCGGGTTCTTTTTTTATTTTTACGCGACCCACTGATACTCGCGGTTTGTGTGTTCGAGCATCTTCCGGAACCGCACCTCGAGCCAGTCGAGGAAATAGCGGACCCGCTTTTTCCGATAGGCGTTTTCAGTCGCGAAGAGGCAGCTGACGCGCGGCGGCCGGGTCCAGCCCGGCATCACGGGGACGATCTGCCCCTCTTTGATACCCTGGATCGCGAAGTAGAACGCGAGATCCGGAATGATTCCCGCGCCCATCAGCATCGCGTCGCGGCCGTTGATCTGGCTGTTGAAGGTCATCGTGCGGCGCCACGTGATCCGTTCCTGGACGCCGTCCTTCGTGAGGTAGGTGACCGACTTCCGGTTCGGGAGATTGAGAAGGACACCGCGGTGGTTCTTGCATTCCGCGGGGCGCGTCGGTTCCCCGAAACGCTTGATATAGAGCGGCGACGCGCAGGCGATAAAGGGCATCACGCCGCACTCCCGCACTTCCATCCCGGGCGGCAGCGCGTCCTGCGGCTTATACATGAGAACAACGTCGTTTCCGCTTTCCGTCGCGTTATTGAGGACGTCCGACACCCCGGAATTCATTTCCCGAAGATCAATCACGATATTCGGGTGATCCATCTGGAATTCAACGAGTGACGGCGTGAGGAACATCTGACGGAACCCGGCGGTGGAGCACACCGTGATGCGTCCCGCCATCGCTTCCGTATCGTCCTTCAGCTCCTCAAGCATCTGGTGGTGAAGCTTCAGGATTTTGGAGGAATAGCGGTAGAACTGCGTCCCGTAGGCCGTGAGCTGCATCGGGCGCTTATCGCGGTCAAAGAGCGCGACCCCAAGCTCATCCTCGAGCTGCCGGACGGTCCGGAAAGCGTTGCTCGTCTCCGTATTCAGCGCGTCGCTCGCCGCCTTCACGCTTCCGGTGCGGACGATTTCACAGAATACGTGAAGGTTTTCAAGATTCTGCGTTTTCTTCATATCAGCGCCTTGTGATCATATTTGATTCATTGATGAACATAATAAACCTTTACGGCATCGAATTTGATATACATAATTTTGCTTAGGATTAATCAGGTGGATCGGCACTAAGTGCTTAGATAACCTGAATTATCTTGTTACATTTTCCTCAAATCCGCGCTTCCACACACAAACAGACGCGGAACTTTTTAGGAGTGTTAGATCAATGTCCCGTATTGAGCATGATTTCCTTGGCGACCTCGAGATTCCTGATGACGTGTACTACGGCGTTCAGTCCCTGCGCGGCAAGGAGAACTTCCACATCACTGAGCACTCGATGAACGAAGACGAGTACTTCATCAAGGCTTTCGCTCAGGTGAAGAAGGCTGCTGCCCGGACGAACAAGGAACTCGGCACGATTCCGGCGAACGTCGCTGATGCCCTGATCTACGCCTGCGATCAGCTGCTCGAAGGCAAGTACCGCGACCAGTTCGTTACCGACTGGCTCCAGGGCGGTGCCGGCACTTCGACCAACATGAACACGAACGAAGTGATCTGCAGCATTGCCTGCGAAAAGCTGGGTCTCCCGAAGGGCTCCCAGAAGCAGGTTTCTCCTAACGACCACGCGAACTTCGGTCAGTCCACGAACGACACGTACCCGACCGCTCTGCACCTCGCGATGTACTACCGTTCGGAAGACCTCCTCAAGGCTCTGCAGCAGCTCGTTCAGGCCTACTACAAGAACGCTGACGAATTCAAGAACGTTCTGAAGATGGGCCGTACCCACCTGCAGGACGCTGTCCCGATGACCATGGGCCAGGAATTCCACGGCTGGGGCCGCACGATTGAAGACGAAATCGAAGTGATCAAGGACGCGCAGAAGCACCTCCGCGTGATCAACCTCGGCGGCACCGCTATCGGCACGACCGTGACCTGCCACCCGGATTATCCGGCGAAGGCTGTGAAGTACCTCGCTGAACAGACCGGCATCGACTTCCATAACAGCGACGACCTGATCGCCGCGACGAGCGACTGCGGCGCCTATGTCGCGATCTCGTCCGCCGCTAAGAGCCTCGCCGTTAAGCTCACGAAGGTCTGCAACGATATGCGTCTGCTCGCCTCCGGTCCCCGCACGGGTCTTTCCGAAATCAACCTGCCGATGCGCCAGCCGGGCTCTTCCATCATGCCGGGCAAGGTGAATCCGGTGATCCCGGAAGTGACGAACCAGGCTTCCTTCCTCGCGATCGGTCTCGACACCACGGTGATGCTCGCTGCCTCCGCTGGTCAGCTTGAACTGAACGTGATGGAACCGGTGATCTCCTTCGCCGTCTTCACCCAGATGAAGGTTCTGACGAACGCCATGATCGCCCTCCGTGAGAAGTGCGTCGACGGCATCACCGCGAACGCCGAACACACGAAGGACCTCGTGATGAACTCCCTCGGCATCGTCACCCTCCTGAAGCCCCACTTCGGCTACATGCTCTGCGCTGAAATGGCCAAGGAAGGCTACACCGAAGGCAAGTCTCTCCATCAGATCGTCGTTGAAGAACGCAAGCTGATGACGGAAGACAAGTGGAACGAAGTGTTCTCCTTCCAGAACCTGATCGCTCCGAAGTTCGAGATGTAATTCAGAAGGAAAGAATCCGCGGCGTGAGTGCACCGCGGATTCTCTGAAGAGTCGGCCGTGCCGCTGGGTCAAACCATCGGCGCGGTTTTTTATTGCCTGAACGGTAACCGGTGCTATAAGAAGATTTCCGATAGGTTTTCTATATTCCTTCCAGTTATGAATCAGAATGAGCAGCAGATCCTCACCCGGGCGCTTTTCTGTCACGCCGCGCATTCGGGGAGTCTCTCCGAGGCGGCGCGCGTGCTGGGCGTTGACCGGGGGTCCGTCCGGAATCTGATCCGGAGCCTGGAGAGTGAAGTAGGAGAATCGCTCCTCACCCGGTCTACGGCGGGCGTGAAGCCTACAGCCGCCGGAAAGCGTCTTTACAGCCTCTGGAGCCCGGCGGTCGCCGCGCTTGAAAACGCCGCCGAGGCAGCTGGAACTGCGGAACGCGCCCGGATTAACGTTTCGCTCCCGACCACGACCGGCACCACGCTTCTGATGCCGGTGATCGGCCGCTATGCCGAGGGGCATCCTGAGCTGCAGATTGATGTGCGGTTTACGCACGGCTCCTTCCATCCGCTCTGGGACGGCGTGGATCTCCGGGTAGGGCATGGCGAATACTGGCTTGAGGACGTGAAGACCTATCGGCTCGGGGCCGTGCGCCGGATCGCGGTCGCGTCGCCCGACTATCTGAAGACTCACGGCTGCGTCCGCTTCCCGAAGGATCTTCTGAATCACCCGGTGTTCGGCGCGCGGGACGCGGTGGAAAAGAAAGAAGTGATCCTCACCCGGGAGCGACGGCGGGAGGCGCTGCAGTTTGACCCGCAGGTGATCGTCCGGAACCACATGGCGAGTCTTGCCGCCGCTCTTACGGGGCTCGGCGTTGGGCTTCTGATTCCGGCGTACCTCGCGAGACCGTATCTCGAGTCGGGGAGACTCGAGCGGCTGCTCCCCGAGTGGGAGATGCCTTCCCTCAGGCTTCTCGCCTTTACGGGGAAGGAGGCCGCGTCACCGCATCTCGCGGGGCTGATCGAAGAGATGCAGGAACTTTTCCGCGTGAATCCTGATCTGGAGCCGTCCGTATGAAACCGTCACTTCTTTACGCCGCCTGGGCGCTGCTCCTTGATGTCCAGGAGCTCGGGAGTTTTACGGCAGCCGCTAAAAAACGGAACCTTGCGCCGTCCACCGTGATGCGAAGACTCCGCTCTCTTGAGGAACACGTCGGAACAGCGCTTTTCCTTGAGTCCCCGACCGGTGTCAGGCTCACCGAAGCCGGTCTCCGCGCCGCCGCGGCTGTCAGCCGGGAGTTCGCCGTGCTCCGGAGCACCGGAGAGCGGTCCGAGGCGCTGCCGCTCACGCTTTTCGTGGATCCGAGAATCAGTCTCCGGTCGCTGATCCCGATCGTGTCAGACATGCAGAGGCGCCATCCGGTGAGACTCCGGGTGACGCAGCAGACCGTCGCCGCGCCGGATGCCGCGCTGACCGCCTACGAGTCGCTTCATACAGAAGAGAAAAGGACAGAGCCGATAGGCTATGTGCCGCAGACGATTGTCGCGAGCCCCCGCTATCTGACAGACAGCTTTGTGCCGGCGGGGCCCGCTGATCTCGCGCGCCACGCGCAGATCAGGCTTCATGGAAGCCGGTTCCCAGGGCGGGGAGTGCCGGACGGAGTGTCGACTCTCACCGTGGATGATATGGATGCCGGAATGGATCTCGCGGTGCAGGGCTGCGGGATCTTTCCGGGAGCGGACTTGAGAAGCGCGAAGCCGTACCTCATGGCGGGACAGCTGAGCCTCGTCCCGGTCGAAGAAGGGGAGCGAATGCCGGTCTTCTTTTCGGGCACCGGAGACTCTCCCGCGGTGACGTACCTCAGGCTGAGACTCGCGGAGTTTTTCGCGGTCAGGCCCCGCAGTGAGCGGTAGGACTGTCTGGACTGCCATCCAGCGCTTAAGGCGCTTCTCCGCTTCAGGATCTGCCGGCGGAGAGTGACCGGACAGCTGAAGCGCGTCCGCTCCCGGGAAGACGGGGGACGGAGAGAAAAGCGCCGCCCGGACTTAAGGCCGGGCGGCAGAGCGCGGTTACTTCGCGCGCTCGAACTTGAACTTGTGGCACTCGTCACACGGGATCGACTTCTTATCTTCGTGCACCGAATGGCACTCATTGCAGTCCGTGATACCGAGATGGTTATCGTGCGGATTGGTGGGCTTCATCTTCGCGGTCTGAGCGACGAGCTTATCCCGCGGATGACACCCCTCACAGACCGCCGTATCAGGCACATCCTTCGGCGGATTCGTCTTGTGGCATTGTGTGCACTTGACGCCCGCCTTCAGATGCAGGTCCGCGAGTGTCGCGCCCGCGGTCTGCGAGATGAGGAAGAGCCCCGCCATCAGCGCGATGCTGAGAGCGGCTTTCTTCATGCGGCGGCTCCCTTCGCGCGCTTCGCGGTCTGCTGCGCCGCGATGCGGCCCCAGATCACGGCCGCGGTGAGCTGCGAACCGTCGAGGTAGTTGTCGTAGAAGATGCCGCCGACCGCGTTCCCCGCGCCGTAAAGACCGTCAATCGGCTTATTTTCGGTGTTGATGATCTGAGCGAACTCATTGATCTTCGGGCCGCCGAAAGTTGCCGTCATGCCGCCCATGAAGGGGAAGGCGTAGAACGGGGGCTTCGTGATGTCGTGGGGCTTCGGTTTCATCGTGGCAGGCACCTTGAGTGAAGCGCCGTTTCCGGCGAGCACCGCCTTGTTGTAGGTGTTCACGGTCTCAGCGAGCGCCGCGGGCGGAAGTCCCGCGAGCTTCGCGAGTTCCTCAATCGTGTTCGCCTGGAAGTACTTCGCGTTCGCCTTCTGGTAGCGCTGGAAGCGGAGTTTCACGATCGGAACGTCCACCACCTGGCTGTCGAGAATGATGTAAGCCTGGTTCTCAGGAACGCGCTTCGGCGTGTTCTGGGCGACAGCGACATAGGTGCTCGCCTCGTCGATGTAGCGGTGAGCTCGCGGATCCACGCAGATACCGAAATTCACCATGTTCGACGGGTTCGCGCGGGTCGGTCCGTGAATCGGGCCCGCGTGGAACTGGTCCATATTGAGGAGCTGCGGGAAGAAGGGCGCGGTGAGCGTCACATTCTCACCCGTGCAGCAGTTGGAGCCGCGGAGCGGCATCCAGGCGGCCGAGCCGCTGATGTACTGCGTCACCATGCCTTTGTTCGCGTGGAAACCGCCCGTGCAGAGAATGACACCGCCCTTCGTGTAGATGTTGCGGCTACCGTTCTTATCGAGAACGCGGACACCGGTGCACTTCAGCTTGTCGTCATGGAGCAGCTCAATCACCTTGGTGTTGAAGAGGACCGGAACGCCGAGCTTCTTCACTTCTTCCATCATGTTGCGCGTGAGCTGGGATCCGCCCGGCTGAAGCTTGCCTGCCACTTCGTGGCAGCGGGCGAGCATCGGGGCGATCTGGATATCAAGGGGCTTCCACGTCATGTGGCAGCGATCGGTTACCCACTGCACGACACCCGCGGACTGCTCGCAGAACATGCGGGTGAGCTTCGGGTCGCCGCGGCCGCGGGAGACCATCATCATGTCCTTATAGAAAGCGTCAACCGTATCCGTGACGCCGGCCTTCTTCTGAACCCAGGTGCAGGTGGCGTTGAAGTTGCCGCCCGCGTAGATGGTGTTCCCCATCGGGCGCGGCATCTTTTCAATGACAACCGCCTTGGCACCGAGATCACCCGCCTCAATGGCGGCGGAAAGCCCCGCGCAGCCGGAACCGACGATCACGATGTCATAGGTTTCATCCCGGGGACCGGCTTTGCCGGACATGCCGGTTTCAGCGGCAGACGCGGTGGTGGCAGCGGCCGACACGGCAGCCGTGGCGCCAATGACACTGGCCGCGGAAAGCAGCGAGCGACGCGAAAGACTAGGCATAGCATTCTCTCCTATATAGATAAAACAGAAGTTATTGATTTAACAGCTGTTCAAACTTTAGGATTAGTTCTTTTGACTAGCTATGACGCAATACCTGAGTCTTTTAAAGATGACAAAAAACAAGGGATAGAGATAAAACGAGGATAAAAGACGCCGTCTATTTTTGATTTTCGTGTTTGTGTATTGCGTTTTTCTGCTAACAGAATAGAAGAAAGGGCCGGCACCCGCCTCGGGAGCGGGGTTTTGAGGGGAGACTGAGACCGAAGCGGCCGGCCGGCCGTCAGTCTGAGACAAAGAGCGGCGGGGTCTTTTCAGGAAACCGGACAAAAATCGCTCATCTTTTGCGCTGACCCCGCTTCAAGTCTGTCTTTTTACCTAGAGTTATCAATTTATTAAAGAGAGTCCCGGCGGTATATTGAAAAAAATATAACCACGCAGAGCCCCCCGAGGCCGAGACCCCAAGATGACAACCACTTTCGTTCCGTACCGGAACCCCGAAACCGGTCTGCCGCATCACGTGCAGCCTGAGATCACGAAGATCCCGGCGCCTGAGTCACTGCTCTTTGTCGGGAATTCGCTGTTCTTCTTCAATAACGGCGTTCACCGCTTTGTGCGGAAGCTTCTCGCCGGAGCGGACCCGAAGGTCGCCTGCCGCACGAATCTCATCGCGATCGGCGGGGCGAGTCTCTACTGGCACGATCTCGAAAGCTATTTCCGTCCGGACGCGATCGCGTCCTACGCGATCAAGAACGACGGCACAAACCGCCTCGTCTGGCGCGAGCCGCAGAAAAAACTTTGGGACGCCGTGATTCTCTGCGACAGCACCCAGGGGCCGATCCACCCGGATCTGCGGGACCGGTTTATCGAAACCGCGGCGCGGGACGCCGCGATCGCGCGCTCTCACGGGACAGAGCCGATCTTCATGATCACCTGGGCTTACGCCGACCGCCCCGAGATGACGGAGCAGATCGCGGACGCGGTGCTCACAGTCGCGAACGCGAATCACGCGATGGCGGTTCCGGCCGGGCTCGCGTTCGCGGAGGCGGAGAAATTCGCGCCGACGATTCCGCTGACAATCGAGGATAAGCGTCATCCGACGCCGGAAGGGAGCTATCTTCTCGCCGCCGTGATCCTTGAATCTGTTTTCGGGGTCAACGTGCGACGCGTGAGTGAGGACTGCGATCTCACTCCCGAGACCGCGATGATTCTCCGCGAGATCGCCCATAAAACCGCGGTCCGGTTCTTTGACCGGCCTCTTCAGTCCCCGAGCCGCAAGGGATCATCCGGCACCAAAGCCTGATCCCCACCTAAAACAATAAGAGAAGGAGTTACTGGATTATGAAAATCGTGATCGCGATGGATTCGTTTAAAGGGTCTCTCACTTCTCTAGAGGCGGGAGAGGCCGCGGCGAAGGGGGCGACGGACGCGCTGCCAGACGCTGACCTCATACTGATGCCGCTCGCGGATGGCGGCGAAGGTACGGTATCCGCTATCGTGAATGCGCTCGGCGGTGAAATGGTGCCCGTAGTGGTCCGGGGGCCGCTTGGGACGCTCGTTGAAAGCTCGTACGGCATGGTCTGCGTCGATGACGCATCAGGTACGCCCCGCGTTACCGCGCTGATTGAGGCCGCGGATGCCGCGGGTCTCACACAGGTGCCGGCGTACTTCCGGAATCCCCGGAAGACAACGACGGCCGGGCTCGGTGACCTGATCCGGCACGCGATCAAGCGCGGGATCAAAGATTTTGTGATCGGAATCGGCGGGAGCGCGACAAACGACTGCGGCCTCGGGATGATGGAGTCACTCGGGGCCCGCTTTTTTGACGCGAACGGGGAACTTGTCGGCGGCACCGGGGACGACGTGAAGCGGGTCGCGGAAGCGGATCTCGGTGATCTCTTAAAGCTCACCCGCGGGTGTCACTTCCGCGTCGCCTGCGATGTCACGAATCCGCTCTGCGGCGAAAACGGCTGCTCTTTTGTGTTCGGCCCTCAGAAAGGCGGAACCCCCGATATGCTCGCCGAAATGGATGAGGCGATCGGCCGGTTCTCGCGATTGATTGAGACTCAGATGGGGACAGAGAACGCCGCCGAAGCGCCAGGGGCCGGCGCGGCAGGAGGTCTCGGGTTCGCGTTCCGCACGGCGCTCGGGGCGGAACTCGTGTCCGGCACCGACCTTGTGCTCCAGACGATCGGGGCCTCCAAAAACCTCACGGACGCTGATCTCTTCATTACGGGTGAAGGACGGCTCGATTCCCAGACCGCGCGGGGGAAAGCGCCCGCGGGCGCTGCCCGGTTCCTGAAGCGGCTGAATCCGAAGTGCGTCGCGGTGGAACTCTGCGGCTCAATCGGGGAGCGCCCCGAGACGATCCACGCGCTTGGGATTGACGCGTTCTTCCCGATTATCGGGATCCCTGCGACCGAAGCCTCCGCGATGGACCCCGAAACCGCGAAAGATAACCTCCGCCGTACCGCGGCGGAAGCGGTGCGGTTCTTCGCCGCGGCGAGGAGCGCCGCGTCCTGAACGCCTGAACGCCGGATCTCCGGGCGTCTCAGTTTGGCTCGGGGAAGGCGCTTTTGTGTTCCGATTCAAAACGGACTCAGAGTCAGAATTCAGAATGGCAGAAATCCATCGTTAGCTGTCATTTACCTTGTCATGCCTCTTTTGGCGCGTCCTTAGTATGGCTTTCACGGTGACGACCGGGAGAAGTGCTTCCCGCGTGAGCCGTTAAAAAACAGAGACTGAGGAGAATAAAAATGACGATGAAAGCCATCAATGAATGCAGCACGGTCCAGCTGATCCGCAGCGCCACGATTAAGGTGTCGCTTGGCGGGACGACGTTCCTGATTGACCCGATGCTTTCCGATAAGGGTGAGTTCCCGGGGTTCCCGGAATCTATGAACATGATGCAGCGCAATCCGACCGTGGAGCTGCCGCTTCCGGTTGATGAGATTCTGAAGTGCGACGCGATCATTCTGACGCACACGCACGAGGACCATTGGGACGCGCATGCCCGCCGCGTGGTGCCGAAGGATAAGCTGATCTTCGTGAATAACGACGCTGAGCTCAGCCAGGTCCGGGACGCGGGCTTCACGAACGTCCGCGTGATGCAGGATGGTGAAGTGTTTAAGGGTGTGACGCTCATCCGCGCGAACGGCAATCACGGGTCTGACGAGATCCTGAGTGACGGCGTCTGGGGCGATCTGCTCGGCCACCCGATGGGCGTGATTTTTGAGCGTGAAGGATGCAAGACGGTTTACGTGGTGGGTGACACCGTCTGGATTCCGGAAGTTTCAGAACGCATTCAGAAGTACAAGCCGGGTGTCATTGTGCTTAACACCGGTAACGCCATGATGTCTGACTGGGCGACCTCGATCATCATGGGCGGCCCCGACTTTATCCGCGCTTACCGTGAAGCGCCGGACGCCGCGATTGTTGCGGTTCATATGGATGCCGTGAATCACTGCGTGCTCCACCGTCCGGAACTCCGCATGCTCACGCAGCGCCTCGGGATGGATCCGCGCCGCGCGCTGATCCCGGCGGATGGCGAAGTGCTGGTCTTCTGATCACCGGAAGAAAAGAACGTTCCCGGACATCCTCCCGCGGTGCCCGGGATTTTTTATTTCCCGCTCTCAGGCTCGGTTTCTTCCGCCCGGAAGGTCTTCCGGTAGCTTTGCGGCGACACCGCCTTCGCGGCCTGAAAGGCCTGCCGGAAGGTGACCGGGGACTGGAACCCGGTGTCCTCCGCGATCACGGCGATCGGAAGGTCGGTGGTTTCAAGGAGCTCCTCCGCTTTCCGGAGTCTCAGGATACGGAGCCAGGCAGCGGGGGTCTCGCCCGCGAACTTTCTGAAGCTGCGGGCGAAGTTCCGAGGTGACATCGAGGCGACCCGCGCGAGAGTCTCCACGGTGATTTCCTCTCTCAGATGCTCCTCCGCGTAACGCATCGCGAGGTTGAGGCGCGCGGACGGTGTCGTGCGGGCAAGCGGCTCATCGATATACTGCGCCTGGCCTCCGTCCCGCACCGGCGGAATCAGCATATTGCGGGCGACGTCGTTTGCCGCGGCTGCGCCTTCATGCTTTCGGAAGAGGTAAAGACAGCAGTCGTTGCCGGCCGCAATGCCGCCAGACGTAATCCGGTTCCGGTCATCGATATAAAGGGCCTTGGGATCAAGCTCCACGCGGGGGAACCGCGATCGGAAGTCCCGCGCGAAACGCCAGTGGGTGACCGCCCGGTGACCGTCGAGAATGCCGGCGTAGGCAAGCGGATACGCGCCAAGGCAGAGCCCTGCCACTTCCTTTCCGTCATCCGCCGCTTTCTGAAGCGCCCCGATCAGCGCGGGGGAGGGAACTTTCGCGGGGTCTGTCCAATGCGGCATCAGGACAGTGTCCGCGTCATCCAGCGCTTCAAGCCCGGATGAGACCGGCACATCAAAGCCGCCGAGCGCCCGGATGTTCCCGGGCTCCTCAGCGCAGAGCGTGACAAGCCACCGGTGCTTCTCAGGCGGCAGCGTCTGCATGACGAGCCACGGGATCGACAGCAGATACGTGATGGTTCCGGGAGTCACGATGACCGCGGCGCGGCGCGCGGGGTGAGCCGGCGGCAGCGGATCCACATCCGGAAGCGGAAGGTCATAAGGCGTCATGAGTGAGAAATCCGAAATGGCAGAAATTCATCGTTAGCTGTCAATTTACCTTATCACGATTGGGTACGCGCGTCCGTAGGATGGTTTTCATGGAAAGCGGAGGCGGAGAAAACCGCTCCGCGGACATTCAAAAAAACTATCAAAGGAGATTAACGACTATGAAAGCCATCAATGAATGCAGCACGGTGCAGCTGATCCGCAGCGCGACGATCAAGGTGTCGCTCGGCGGCACCACGTTCCTGATCGACCCGATGCTGGCTGAAAAGGGGGCCTTTTCCGGGTTTCCGGAGTCGATGAACATGTCCCAGCGGAACCCGATGGTGGAGCTGCCCTTCCCGGTTGAGGAAGTGCTGAAGTGCGACGCGATTATCCTCACGCACACGCACGTTGACCACTGGGATGAAGAAGCCCGCCGTGTGGTGCCGAAGGATCACCTGATCTTCGTGAATAACGAAGAGGAGCGCTGCCAGGTTGAGGCAGATGGCTTTACGAATGTCCGCGTGATGCAGGATGGCGAGGTGTTTAAGGGCGTGACGCTTTTCCGCGCGAACGGCAATCACGGGTCGGATGAGATCCTGAATAGCTACATGGGCGATTTCCTCGGGCACCCGATGGGCGTGATTTTTGAGCGCGAAGGCTGCAAGACGGTTTACGTGGTGGGGGACACGGTCTGGATTCCTGAGGTGTCTGAGCGCATTCAGAAATTTAAGCCGGGTGTCATCGTGCTCAACACCGGAAACGCGATGATGGCTGAGTGGAGCAGCTCGATCATCATGGGCGGTCCCGACTTTATCCGCGCTTACCGTGAGGCGCCGGATGCCGCAATCGTCGCGGTCCACATGGATGGCTTCAACCACTGCGTGCTCCATCGTCCGGAGCTCCGCCTCCTCACGCAGCGTCTTGGGATGGATCCGCGCCGCGCGCTGATTCCGGCGGACGGTGAAGTTCTCGTTTTCTGATTGATCAGAAGGAAAAGGCGCGGGCGTTTGAGTGACCGCGCCTTTTTCTCGGGCTTTCTATCCTCTGAATGGGTAAAACTGCCGGCAGTCGTACCACACCACCGTATAGTCAATCTCGTACCCCTCCGGACTTTCGTACCACCCCTGCCGGATGGTCATCACGTAGCCGCCGGTGAGTGAACAGACAATCGGGAGCGTGGAATCATTGAAGTCGAATTCGGGGCTCCCGAGCGATGTCTGATGTTTAGGGCCTCGGACACCGAACCGAAGCATGATGCCGGGCACGATACTCTGATACCGGGAGAAATCGTCCGGCGCGGGGAGCGGCGGAAGATCTGTCCTTGCGGCATCGGTGAATAGATCGTTAATCAGATCGCGCGCGTATCCGACCCGTTCCGGATCATTGCCGCCGGAAGCTGAACCCGGCGTTGCACCCGGTTCCGGGGCCGTAAAACCATAGGTCCCCATGGGGAGCGTCGGATCCGCGCAGACCCCGAAGATCGTCTCAATTCCGTATTTCTCAAAAATTCCGGAATGAATCACCGCGTCCGCTCCGCGGCCGGTTTCAGAACCGGGTTCGAAAATCAGAACGAGGGTCGAATTTCCCATCTTTGTGTCGTGCGCGAAATCCCTGGCGACCCCGAGAAGCCAGGCGATTTCGCCGTCGTGCCCCTGGGTGTGAGCGGCACGAGGATTCCGGCTGCGGTAAAAGATGTCGCTTCGTTCCGTCACCGGAGAGGCGTCAATCCGGGCCCGCAGCGCGATAACGGGCGGATTGTTATCCCGCTCGTCAGGGAATCGCCAGCGGAGGTGACGCCGGATGACCGCGATGACTCCTCCCGGGACCGACTTCAGATCAATGTGACGGACACCGAACCGGAGCAGGATGTCCGCGATCCGCTTCGCTGTCCGATGCGTCTGGAAACCGAGTTCAGGGTGCTCGTGGAAGTCACGCCGGATCCTCAGCAGCTGACTCTGCCAGAGGACAAACTGCTGAAAAACCCAGTCCTTCCCAACCAGTTTCATGGTTTTCATTGAAGATCGGTCCTTTGATTTGGATAACGCGTCTCCCGGGCGTCTAACTATCCCGTCCAGACTCTCCTGTCGATATGCGTTTGATTACTTCGGTGTCAGATTCGCTGTTCGCTTTTAATTGTAGAACAGGGGGAAAAGAGAAAGAAAGCGGCCGGGCTTCCGCGCGGTTTTGACAGCGATCAGGAGAAATCATTTTTCATTGCGCCTGATCTGATCCCCGAGGGGAGCATTTCTGTCGCTCACGGTACGCGGAAATGCTCCTTCTTTCTAAGCAATTCCTTTTAATCACAATGCCTTATTGGCAAAAAGATTCCGGCAGTTAGAATCGAAATTAGCGCTGAAGAAAGCACTTAGGGGCTTTCTCCGCGCAGCGAAAAAGCTGAATTCTGGAGGAGAACTGAAATGGCATTTGGACAGAAAGTGCTATCGCGCGTGAAGTCCGCTCTCATGTTCGACCCCCGGTCGGACGCCCCCGTGACGCGCCGGGTGGCTTTTGTGATTGAACCGAATACTGAGACTCAGGGGAAAGCGCCCGAGGCGGGTGCCGCGATCAGCGGCGCGGCGGAGCTCATTCTCCGGGTCGAAACAGCGGCCCAGGCGATCTGGGGGGCTGAAGCGCACGTGGTGTCGCTTGGTGACACCGGGGTGCCGCTTAGCTGCGGCCCGACCCGCGTCGAAGTGAAGATTGAGGCTCGCGCCCGGAGTGAAGGCGAAATGAAGCATCTCATTTCGCTTCTCCGTGAAGAGGCCCGCGTGATCTGCGACCACCGCCGTCTCATCATCACGGAGGAGCAGATCAGTGAGCGCGTGGTGAAGCCGGGAACCCCGGAACCCGTCATCGAAACGGTGACGGAAGAAACCCGCGTGTACGGCGTGTAAAGCATTCCGATCTGGGGCTCCGGATCGAGAGTTTGGGAACGACCGGCGACCTGGAGGACCTCTCCTACAGCCTTCCAGGCACCGTCCGAAGGAGTCTTATCAGAGCCGTTTCGATAAGCTCCTTTTTTTTGCCCGCGCGAATTGAATCCCTGGAAATGAGTGACGTCAGCTCGGATTGATTTTGGATGGGCGATTCGGTATGTTTAAGGAGCGGACGGGGGCTTACCCATCCGTGAAGGCAAGGGACGGGGGTTCACACCCATCCGGCAAAAAGAAGGCTCGCGATTCATACCGCGAGCCTTTTGCTTTATCCGGGATTCCGGAATCAGAAGACAAAAAAATGGATGGAACCGGGAGAGGAGAGAACTCCTCGGATCCATCCAACAAGCCGTTATGGGAGAGTGAAGAGACCGCCTCTCAGAGGGAGAGAAGGAGGGGCGGCCTCACGGCTTTCGGCAGGTGGCTTAGGCCTTGCCGAGAGCGTTCATCGCGGAACCGGCGCGGAACCAGGTGAGCTGCTTCGCGTTATACGAATGCTGAGCCTGGAAGCGGTCTTCGGTGCCGTCTTCGTGCTTGCAGACGATCGTCACCGTCTTCCCCGGAGCGATCTGGGAGAGGCCGAGCACCGAGATGCGGTCCTTCTCGCGGATCTTGTCGTAATCCTTCGGGTCCACGAACGTGAGAGCAAGGATGCCCTGCTTCTTCAGGTTGGACTCGTGGATTCGGGCGAGGCTCTTCGCGAGCACCACCACGACGCCGAGGTAACGCGGTTCCATGGCGGCGTGTTCACGGGAAGAACCTTCACCGTAGTTGTCGTCACCGACGATGATTGACTGGATGCCCTTGTTCTTATAGAGGCGGGCGGTCTTCGCGGGGGACTCGTAGTCCTTGTTCACCACGTTCCAGACGCTCTGGCTCTTGCCGTTGAAGGCGTTCGTCGCGCGTTCGAGGAGGTTATCCGAAATCCGGTCGATGTTGCCGCGGTACGGAAGCCACTTGCCCCCGGGGGAGATGTGGTCCGTCGTGCACTTGCCCTTTGCCTTAATCAGCAGCGGGAGATCGACGTAATCCTTGCCGTTCCAGGCCGGGAACGGGGTGAGGAGGCGGATACGCTCGGCGTTCGGGGCCACCACAATCGGGACCTGCTTGAAGTCCGGGATGATGCAGCCGCCGACATTCGTGGCGAAGCCCTTCGACGGGAGTTCTTCACCGACCGGAGTCGCGAGCTTGAAGGAAACGCCGTTCGCGCCCGTTACCGTGCTCTTCAGCGGGTTGAAGCGCATATCGCCGTTGATTGCCATCGCGACCACGATTTCAGGAGACGCGAGGAAAGCCTGGGTCTTCTTGCTGCCGTCGTTACGGCCGGCGAAGTTGCGGTTGAAGGACTCGATGATCGTGTTCACCTTCGTCTTATCGCCGATGTGGCGATCCCACTGGCCGATGCAGGGGCCGCAGGCGGTCGTCATCACGGTGGCGTTCAGCTTCTCAAACTGCTGCAGAATGCCGTCACGCTTCAGGGTCTCACGAATACGGACAGAGCCCGGAACCACGATCAGCGGGGTCTTGATCTTCACGCCCTTATCGAGGCACTGCTTCACGATCGAAGCGGCGCGGGTGAAGTCTTCGTAGGAAGAGTTCGTGCAGGAGCCGACGAGAGCGACTTCGATGTTTTCAGGGAGGTTCTTCTTCGCGAGCGTGTCACCGACCTGGTCAAGTTCCATCGCGGCGTCGGGAGAAACCGGGCCGTTGATGAGGGGCTTGAGTTCCGAGAGGTTGAGTTCAATCACGCGGTCGAAGTACTTCTCCGGGTGAGCATAGACTTCCGGGTCCGCCTGCAGGTCCTTCGCGACACCGTCAGCGAGGTCAGCCACCGCTTCGCGGTTCGTGGCCTTCAGGTAAGCCTTCATGTGGGAGTCATACGGGAAGACGGAGGTCGTGGAGCCGACTTCAGCGCCCATGTTGCCGATCGTCGCCTTGCCGGTCGCGGAGATGGTGTTCGCGCCGTCGCCGAAGTATTCAATAATGCAGTTCGTGCCGCCCTTGGTCGTCAGGATCTGAGCGACGCGGAGGATGACGTCCTTAGGAGAGGCCCAGCCCTGGAGCTTGCCGGTGAGCTTGATACCGACCAGCTTCGGCATCTTCAGTTCCCACTCGGAACCCATCAGCGCGTCCACAAGGTCAGCGCCGCCGACACCGATCGCGAGCATGCCGAGACCGCAGGCGGTCGGGGTGTGGGAGTCGGTGACGAGCATCATGCCGCCCGGGAAGTCGTAGTTCTCAAGGAACACCTGATGGCAGATGCCGGAACCCGCGGGCCAGAAGTCGAAGCCGTAGCGGCGGGACACGGTGCGCAGGAAGTCGTACGTTTCCTTGTTGTAGTGGTCAGCGAAGGCGATGTCCTTACGGGCGCCGGCGTTCGCGGTCACGAGGTGATCGCAGACCATAGCGGCCGGGAGGGCGATCTTCTTCTTGCCGGAGACCATGAACTGCAGAATGGCCATCGGGCCGCCGATGTCGTGGGTGCCGGCGCGGTCCGGACGGAATTCGGCGTATGACGCGCCGCGCTTATATTCCTTCACCGCTTCCGGATCGTAGAGGTGGGTGTAGAGGATCTTTTCAGAGAGGGTGAGCGGGCGGTTCAGCTTCGAACGGACCGCGGCGAGCTTCTTCGGATAGTTTGCGTAGAACGCTTCGATCATGTCGAAGTTGCGGATCTGGGCGGTCGGAGCCTTGTGAGCCTTCTTGGCAGGCTTCTTCGTGGCAGCGGAAGCGATATCCGCAATGCCCATCGTCGACACACCGGCGGCGCCGATCGCGGTATCCTTAAGCAGGGTACGGCGGGACACCTGGAATTTATTCTGAGATTCCATGTTGTTCTCTCCTCGGCCGGAATTCGAATGGCAGTTCGGACTCCGGACGTTGGTTTCAGGTTTGATTCTGGTTTTCTAGGCCCGAAGAAGTTTCTGAGACCTCTTCAGTACGGTGAACATTGTTCCGCCGACCTACCACTACGTAGTGTGTTTTCAGTCAAAAGACTATTCGGCGGTTGTCCTTTCTGGGTAAGCATTCCGACTTTAACGCCATGAAACGTTCCCACACACTCAGGACAGCCTTCGCTGCGATCCTTATTTCAGCGGCTTTTCAGGTCCTCACGGCCGGAACGGCAGGCGCCGCTGTGGCCGTGGAAAAAATCCCGGACGTGACGCTCGGGATCGTCTACTACACAAGCCCGTCCCCTAACGAAGAGATCATTCCGGATACGATCCGGGCGCTCGAGAAGCGGATCGGGAAGCAGCACCTGCGGATCAAGGAGTACACCCTTGAGCAGCTGCGGGACGCGATCAAGAATGGAGACGTGGATGTGTTCCTCGCGTCTTCCGGTTTCTACCGCCGCATGGTGCAGTACGGCGCGAGTTCGCTCGCGACGGTCGCCTCCAAAAATTACCCGGACCCGAATCACAGTGACGGCTCAGCGCTGATTGTGCGTAACGACTCCGGGATCCGGACGCTTTACGACGCGAAGGGTTCCGTCCTTGGAGCCTCGTCCCCCACCGCCTTCACGGGGTATCAATTGGCGCTTGGCGAGGTGCTGCGGCAGGGGTTTGACCCGGAAGCGTTTTTCAAGAAAACGAATTTCTATGGCGGCGGCCCCGGCGCAACAGCGATTCTTGACGCCCTGAGGCGGAAGGATGTCGACATCATCACGCTTCGCATCTGCTGGCTTGAGGGGTGGCTGAAGAAGCATCCGGAGGATAAGGGGCTCTTCCGCGTGATCGATCAGCGGGACGCGAACGAGCCCTGCCAGCGGTCAACGGACCTCTATCCGACGTGGACGATCGGCACAAGCGCGAATACGCCTCCCGAGATCTCAAAGATTGTGACCTCCGCCGTGCTCGAGATGCCGCCGACGAGGGACGGCTTCTACTGGAGCATCGCGACTGACTTCCGGTCAGTGGACGCCCTTTTCAAGGGACTCAAAATCGGTCCCTACCGCTATTTAAGAGAGTGGTCGCTTTCCCGCTTCATCATGACCTACTGGAGCGCGATCCTGATCGGGATCCTCCTGATCCTTGGCCTCATCCTTCACAGTGTCCGAACCGAGGTGCTCGTGAAGCGCCGCACGGCGCAGCTTCAGGAGTCGCTCAGGATTCAGAAGGAATACGAGGCGAAGTCCCGCGAAGACGCGGCGAAGATCAGCTTTATGGAGAAGATGGGGATCATCGGGCAGCTCTGCTCGGTGTTCGCGCATGAGATGAGACAGCCGCTCGGCGCGATCTCGCTCTACGCCCAGGGGATGAAGTCGCTTATCAAGCGCGGGAAAGCCTCTGAATCCCAAATGGAGATGGCGCTCGGGAAACTCGAGACCCAGGCTGAGCGCGCGAGCGACATCGTGGAACGCGTGCGGGCCTACGCCCGGGCGAAAGATATCGACCGGAAACCGATATCGCTTAACGACGTCGTCACCCGGTCGCTTGCCGGGTACCGCTCCGCGTCTGGATCCCGCGTGCGGTTCAAGCGCACCGACGCGAATCCGGTGACGCTTTTCGCGGACCAGCTCGAAATGGAGCTTGTCGCCTATAACCTCATCAAAAACGCGGCGGAAGCCGTAAAAGATCAGCCGGACGGGGTGGTTGAGATTATCATCGCGTCGAACCCGGGTAAAGCATTGCTCGCCGTGTCCGATAACGGGCCGGCGCTGACCCCGGCTCAGCTCGCCGAAATCGAGAACCCGTCGGGAGCCCTGAAGAGCTCGAAGCACGAGGGGATCGGGCTTGGGCTCCTCATCGTGAAGGCGATCGTGGAGCGGAATGGCGGCCGGCTTTCGATCGAGAACGGGAGTGTCCGGGGAGTGACGATCTATGTCCACCTCCCGACGGCGGACGGAGCCGAAGGGAAGACGTCAGAGGAAGCCGGCGAGGACAATAAAAAAGAGCCGGCGGATCCGGCAGCGGGGTTAGGGAAAGCTGAAACCGCCGCGGATTCAAAGAAAGAATCGGGCGCCCAAGGGACGGGCGCTCAGAACTGAAAAACGCCGGGCAGCGACCCTCGGGGAAAAGGCCGCTTCCTGAGACAAAAAATTAGGAGAGAGAAATATGGCGAATACGGAGATCCCGGAAATCACGGATGACATCAAGGCAAAGTGCCTCATCCGGACCGTGGACGATGACCCCGCGATGCGGGAGGCACTTGAATTCATGTTGACCGCGGAAGGGTGGCGCGTGAAGACGTACGAAAACGGCCGCGCGTTTCTGACAGACGATGCCCCATCCACCCCTGGGTGCGCGATTCTTGACGTCCGGATGCCCGGGATGAGCGGTCTTGAGCTGCAGCAGGAAATGAATGTCCGGGGCTACGCGCTTCCGATCATCTTCCTCACCGGGAACGGCGACATCGATATGGCGGTCAGCGCGATGCGGGACGGCGCGGTGGATTTCGTGCAGAAACCCGTGCGTCAGGAGCGGCTTCTCAAAGCGATCGCGCGCGCCGTGACGCGGAGCGTGAGTGAGACGGGAGCGGTTGAAACCGAAGGCGCGATCCGGGCGAAGGTCCAGGAACTCACGGACCGGGAACGCGAGATCGCGGAACTGATCGGGAAGAAGCTCACGAACCGTCAGATCAGTGAGCGCACCGGGATCACGGTGCGGACTGTCGAAGTGCACCGCGCGGCGATTATCCGGAAGCTTGGCGTCCGGAATCCGGACGAAATTGAGCGCTATCTGAACGCGTAATTGATGCGGGGTGAAGTTCCCGCCGCCGACCGCGCCGGGACCCCTGCTGAATGGTTGTTCACCCGCAATTTCACAGATAAAAAAATGGAAGGCAATTATGTAACTGCCTTCCACTAAATTCGATCTTGTCTTCACTTCACCGACGCAGAATCAGGATGAGAGTGATCTAGACCGACACACAGAGTAAAAACCATGTTCAACGCCCGTGATTTCTCTCGGTAATTGAACGATTTACAATGTATCACTTGTGATTTGATAAATCAACTTTGACCACTATCACCAAGTAGGTATTTGCTGATTCATGTCAATAATCTTTGGCATAGATCAAATACGGGATTACCTCTCCGCAATACCCCGATAATACAGCGTTTTTAAGAACTTATGCGACTTTTATCTGATCTCACAAGTAGGTACGCCGTGTGACAGATTTTTGAGGGGCTGTAGGGATTACAGGTATTTTGTTGGGTGAATAAAAACACTACTAATCCGATTCTTGTGGCGGTTTTTGTCGTACGGGTTTCCGGATTTAAGAAACTGTTAAGGACAGATGCCGACTTTGGATGCAGAAATAGGCAAAAATCCCGTTATAAGGTGAATTTCTCATTTTGATGAAAAAAGACGGGGGATTCCGAGGGCAGTGCCGCTATTCCAATAACGAATAACGTGGAAAAATATTCGGGGGCGAAATCAGTGTCCCCAGTCTCCTGAACACCCCCTGGCGGGTTCAAAAAGGGCAAAGAAGAAAAGAGCGGGATGCCACAAAAACGGCATCCCGCTCTTACGTAGGGTTAAAGAAAGATGGGGCTCAGAGTGACGAGAAGAGTCCGAGGATCTTCCAGTACGGAACACCGATGAGCGCGAAGATCACGTAGCTCAGGAGTGTCATGAAGAGACCCGTGGCCCACCACTTCTTAAGCGGGACGTAGCCCGCGCCGAAAAGCACCGGGCCCGCCGCGTTCGCGTAGTGCGTGACGTAAGCGCCCATCACGCCGCACATCACGAAGACAAGGAACATGTCCATCTTGGGGAGCCCTGCCGCGAGACCGATCGTGTACTGCACCGGAATGACGGACGCCATATACGCGCCGCAGGAGACGAAGAGGTAGCGGCAGGCGGTGCCGGCGAAGACAAGGGTAATCAGAAGCCCGATGTGGCTGAAGGACGAGAAGTCGATATAGGTCTCGAGCCACCCGGCAAGCCAGTTGAAGAACAGGAATTTATTGAGGGCGCCGGCCATACCGAGAATGCCGCCGTACCAGATGAGCGTTGACCAGATCTGACCGTTCACCGCGATGTCCTTCCATTTAAGGACGCCGGTGAGCAGCGTGAGCGCGATGAAGGCTAGCACCACCGCGGTGGAGTTGATATTGGTGTAGGACGAAGTGGACCACAGAATGATCGCGAGGAGGAAGAGGACGAGGAGGATCTTCTCGTTTCTCGAGATCGGGCCGAGGTCTTTGAGGCCTTCCGCCGCGATCCGCTTGTTATCGATCTTTCCGATTGTTGGCTTGTAGATCTTATAAATGATGAGCGGCGCAAGGAGCAGCACGACACCGGCCGGCACGATAAAGCTGATCGTCCACTGGATCCACGAGATCTGAAGCCCCAGGATCTGATCCGTCATCGCCCAGGCGACCCCGTTCGCGGCGTAACTCGTGAGGAACGTGATCCCGGTCGCCATCGTGATGATGTAGAGGAGCTGCGAGAGATAGGCGCCGATCTTTTCCGGGTTGTGATCCGGGGTGGAGCCAAGCGTCTCCGCGACTGAGCGGAAGATCGGGAAAATGATGCCGCCGGTTCGAGCGGCGTTCGAGGGCGTCATCGGCGCGATGATGAAGTCAGAAAACGCCGCGGCGTACCCAAGCCCGATCGCGGACTTTCCGAAAATACGGATCAGGTGATACGCGATCCGCTTCCCGAGCTGTGTGTCACGGAACGCCTGCGCGATCACGAAGGCGCCGACGACGAGCCAGGTCATCGCGAGCGCGTAGCCTGAGAGCGCCACGGCCTGGCCTTTCATCGCGACGGAGTAGAACCCGAGGAAGATAAGGAGAATGGCGGCTTCAGAGAACGGATGCAGCATGATCCCGAGAATCGCGCCCGCGTAGAAGGGGAAGAGCTCCCACGCTTTCGGGTTCATTCTGGATGGGGCCGGAAGAAAGAGGAGGAGAAGCGGCAGGAAGCACACAATGATTTTGATGATCTGCGACTTTTTCATGGAAAAACTCCATCAGCAGAAAGCACCGGAACGATCTACCGTCAATGAACTGTATACCAGTATACCAATAAATCTAACACTTTGATAATCAAAGCGGTCTACCTATCAGGAGGTAACCGTGGTCCTGAATTGATGTAAGACGGTTTTCCAGTACCCGGGGTGTCTCAGAGGTGGGTTTTTCAGAACGGAAAAAAAAGCGGCAGGCCCCTCCCCGGGGACACTGCCGCTCCGGCGCTTTTCCTAAAGATTCTTTTACGCTTCGCGCGTCCGGATCACGTAGAGCTTGTCACCCGGGCGGACACGCTCGGGGACCTTGAACGTGATGTCGTCCTTCTTTTCAAACGAGTCTGCGGGCTTTTCGTCCGCGAAGATCTCAGAGGGTTCGGCGTACACCGCGCCCGTCGTGGGGCCGGTGATGAGGAGCTTTTCGCCCTTTTTGAAGCCGCCCGCCTCAAGCACGAATTCGGCAATCGAAGGCTTCGCGAAGAAATTCACGCACTTTCCGACGTAGAACTTCTTCTCCGTCGCCTTGGTCCCGTAGCCGTTCGTGATATCCGCGACCGGGGCTCCGAGGTAGTACCCCTCCCAGAACCCGCGGTTAAAGACAGCGGCGAGTTTCGCGTCCCACTTCGTGCGGCAGGACTCGTCCCACTCACCCGCGATATAGGTCCGGATCGCTTCGTCGTAGCACTCCACCACCGTGCGGACGTATTCAGGACCGCGGGCGCGGCCCTCAATCTTGAAGACGCGCACCCCGGCGTCAATCATCCGATCCAAGAACCCGATCGTCTTCAGGTCCTTCGGGCTCATGATGTATTCGTTATCGACCTCAAGCTCGATATCCCGCGTCTTATCCTTCACGAGGTAAGAGCGGCGGCAGGTCTGCAGGCATTGGCCGCGGTTCGCGCTTTCGCCCCGGGTCCCGAGACTCATAAAGCACTTTCCGGAAACCGCGAGGCAGAGCGCCCCGTGGCAGAACATCTCGATCCGCATCGGCTGGCCGGAGGGCCCGAGGATCGGTTCCGAAACGATGGCGTCGTGGATCCGCTTCACCTGCTTGAGGTTCAGTTCCCGCGCGAGCACCGCGACATCGGCGTACGCGGCGTAAAACCGGAGCGCCTCGGTGTTCGAGATGTTCATTTGGGTCGAGAGATGCACTTCCACTCCCGCTTTCTTCGCGTAGCCGAGCACCGCGGCGTCAGACGCGATGATCGCCGAGATCCCGGCCGATTTCGCGGCGTCAACGATCCGCCGCATTTCGTCGAGTTCCTCGTCGTACACGATCGTGTTCACGGTGAGGTAGCTCTTCACGCCCTTCTCGCGGCAGAGTTCCGCGATCTCGCGGAGGTCATCAATCGTGAAGGCGTTCGCGGAATGCGCCCGCATGTTGAGCTTCCCGACCCCGAAGTACACGGCGTCAGCCCCGGCCTGGAACGCCGCGTAGAGCGACTCGCGGGAACCGACAGGAGCCATGATTTCAAAGTCAGAGCGAAGCATAAAGGGTGAACCTCAAACGAAAAAAAGCGAAAAAAATAAGAAGCCCCCGCATTCTAGGCGAAAGAGCTTCTTATGTTGAGCCGGGGAAGCGTGTATCAGGCGAGCGACGCCATCACGTCACGCAGCAGCCTGAAACCGGAGTCGAGCACCGAGAGCACCGGGGTCTTGAAGCCCTTCATCTGCGGGGCGAGCGCTGCCATCGAGGGCTGAGCGAGAAGAATCGCGTCCACCGTGCCATCCACCTTCGCGGCTTCGGCGGCGAGGGTTTCCCGCGTCACGTGATGCGTTTCCACCGTGACATCGAGTCCGCGGCGGTAGGCGAGGTTAAGGAGCAGCGTTTCGCTCGGGTGAAGCGCGGCCTTCGCGGTGCCGAAAATCGCGAAGCGCTTCCCGATCTTCAGCGCGTCGAGGATCATCCCTTCATCGATACGGACGATGCGGGGGTTGAAGAAACTCGCGAGCGCGGTCGCGGTGTTGCCGTACACCACGCATTCATTCAGGATCGCGTCGCAGCCGACATTCTCAGCCGCTTCGTAGAGGTGAAAAAGCGCCCGGTTGTCTGACGGGGTGGGACCGGATTCGGAAACGGCGGGGTTGAGCAGCCCTTCACCGACAAACTGACGCACTTCGATCCCCGGAAGGTACTGTTCGCAGAGCGACCGGAGGAGAGCGGAGGAACCGCTTGACGTCTGAACAATGCCAAGAATCTGAGCCATGGCTTTCTATCCTTTTTTGGAATTTTTTGAGTTACGGGAGTGTGAGACTCTTGAGTGACTTCAAGGATAGCCGGAATCGGGTCGACAGGTGCGCCGCGGGGTTACGCGGCGCTTCCTTCACCCTTCTTCCAGTGATTCGGCGTGACGCCGAACCGGAGCCGGAAGGCGCGGGAAAAGTGCTGCTGCGTCGCGAAGCCGTTCCGGTCAGAAATCGTGCGGAGGGGGAGGCGTGAGAGTTCGGGGTCCCGGAGGTCGGATGCGGCCGCCTCCACCCGGATCCTCACAAGCTCATTCATCGCGGTGGTCCCCGCGTCCCGGAACGCCTCCGTGATGTAGCGCGTGGTGACGCCGGCATCCGACGCGATTTCTTCGAGCGACAGGCCTTTCTCCGCCCGGCGGCGCGTCATGATCCCGAGGACGGTGGTCCGGAGGGTACCGAGCGCCGCGCTCGGGTGCTTCGCCCGGCGCATCGGGAGCGCCTCAATCACGGGCGGGAGAAAGGCGGGGAGAGCGGAAGCGGCTCTCGTGAAATCCTCGTCCCCATAGAGAAAGGCCGCGCGGAAGAAACTTTCGAGGATCCGGATAAAGGCGTCAGAGGCCCAGCCGCTCCCCTGGATCCCGGTTTTCGGGATCTGGCGCCGGGGGATTTCGTCCGCCGCCGGCACGGCGGCAAGCGGGAGCGAAAGGAGAAAAATCTGGCCTCCCGCCGGGATCGAGATCCGGAGGTCTTCGCCCTCCAGCATCGGAACAAAACTGCCTGGGGTCACCAGGAGCTTCGTCTTCCCTTCCGCGATTTCAGCGGTTCCCGCCGCAGCGAAGAGAAGGAGAAGCCGGGCGTCGTCGGATGCCGCGCCGGGTTTCGCTTTCCGCTTGAAAACAAGCCTCTGGCCTTCAGCTCGGGCGGCCGCGGTTCCCCCGGCCTCCCGGACACTCACCCGGAAGGTGAGACCCGGTTCCGCCGCTTTCCCGCTCCCCGCCGTGAACCCAAAGGGGGCGAGGGCTTCCGTGAGACGCGCGAGGTTCTCATCAGAAGTGAATTCAGGAAGCGGTGTCAGGTCAGACGTGATCGGCATAAAGAAAAAGGGGAAGGCATCAAAAAAGTCTTCCCCATTCTCCTACAGGCGTGAGCCCCGGGCAAACCGCGCCGGGGCGACGAATCTTCGGTCAGAAGCCGCTCTTCTTAAGCCACGCCTTCAGTTCCGCGTCACTCTTCCGGGCTTCATCCCCCGGCACCCAGAATTCAGGCTTGATCGTGGCTTTGGGGCAGAGCTTATGGATATCCGCGACGACACCCGCCGGGGACGAGCTCCCCGAGGTCGTCACCGGGAAGACGGTCTTTCCGGCGAGCGGATGATCCATGAGGAACGTCCGCATCGGGGTATCCAGGTGCCCCCACCAGAGCGGGGCGCAGATAAAGATGGTGTCGTAGCCCGAGAGATCCGGGATCTTCGTCTTGATTTCGCGGCGGCTCCACTTCCGGATTTCTTCCCGGGCGCCGTCTGTCATATCGCTGTAGCGGGGGGCGTACGGGACCTTCGGCTCAATCCGGAGAATCGGGGCGCCGGTTTCAGCGTGGATCCGCTCCGCGAGGTACGCGGTGTTTCCGGAGCGGGAGAAGAGGATGATGAGCGCCTTCGCTTTCGGCTTAGGGGCGGCGAAGAGCGCGGGAGAGGCGGCGGCGATCGCCGCGGCTGAGACACCGGTGAGGAGCGTCCGGCGCGAGATAAATTTTGTTTGGTTCATTGCGTATAGCTCTTGCTTTATTGTTTTCTTCGCTGCTTGCGTCTGAGGACAGGCCGCACTCTGATTCATCGAAGAAGCTTCCATCGGGGCTTACAGCTTTACCTCGGGCGTTTACAACTTTTTTCTGACGGGTTGAAGTAAAAATTACTTCAACCCCTTAAAATATAAAGGAATTCCTCAAAAATATCAGTTAAGTATTTGAGAATTTCCGTCAAGAAAGTGGGGCTTCGCGGTCTCATAATCCGCGCTCTTTTAGCGTTAATCTAAAAGGCGAAACCACAAAAAATCCCGGCAGCAATAGAAAAAGATGGAGAGCTTTTTCCTATGAAGAATGCAGCATTGGAGTCCCCGGATCTCGTCCGACGGCGCCGCCAGATGTTTGAGCGGCTGGACGGGATCTGTCCCACCCCCGAAATTCTCTACTCCGACATCACAGGCGTTTCCGTTTATCGGCGGGAGAGCGACGACGTGATCGACTGCAATGGCGGAAAAGCGATAGCGTGCTTCGTCGTCTCCGGCACGAAAGAAAATCATATCGGCGGCCGCAAGTATGTTTACACGGAGGGTGAGTGTTTCGTGTCCTCACTCTGCGTCCCGGCGTCCTTCCACTCGGTCGGCGCGTCGCACGAAAAGCCCTTTATTTCAGTCGGCCTGCAGTTTGAGCCCGAGGTTATCGCGGAACTCACGAAGCGTGACCCGATCCCCCACCCCGACTGGATCCCGGATGAGCTTGGGTTTGTGTTCCAGACTCCGGAACCGCTCGCGGACGCCTTTGACAGGCTCACGCGGCTTCTCGAGCACCCCGAGGACGCTCAGGTGCTGCAGCCCCTCGTGTCCCGCGAAATCCACTACTGGATCCTGAAGTCCCCCGCCGGGAAAACCATTCGGCAGCTCATGATGCCGGGGGCCCGCTGCCACGCGATCACGGAGGCCGTGCAGTGGATCCGGTCTCACTATCGGGAACCGATCCGGGTGAATGAGCTTTCGGACCGCGCCCACATGTCGACATCCGCTTTCCACCGCGTTTTTAAAACCGTGACGGGGCTTCCGCCGCTGCAGTTCGTGAAGACGCTGAGGCTCTACGAGGCTCAGCGGCTCATGGTCCGGCTGGGCTGGAATGTCTCGGACACGGCGGCCGCCGTGGGGTACGAAAGCTCGCCGCAGTTTATCCGCGAGTACAAGCGGCTTTTCGGGGAGCCCCCGATGAAGGACGTGAAGCGGCTGGAGACGCAGGATGGCCCGGGCATTGTCCGCGTGATCTGATTCCGAATTGATTCCATGAAAACGAAGAGGGCAGTCCTTGAAAGACTGCCCTCCTGTTTTCAGCTCAGGAGATCCGGCTTTAATCAGAAGCGGAATCCCGCCTCAAACCCGACATTGAACCCCGTGCCGTGGACGTATCCGGAGGTGAGGTTCGCGAAGACGCGCCGCCCCGGGCTTTGGAGCGACGCGGTGCCCTGGATCACGAAGCCGTCCCGAGCGCCGCGCTCTGTCCTCGTTTCAAATTCAGTCCCCGGGTATCCGGCGAACGACGCCGTGGTCGTGTAACTGCTCCCTGTGAATTCATGCTTCCAGCCTGCCGTGAGGTTCGCGGCGAGCCGCAGCCCGGTTTCGGTCCGGGAGAAGCCTGAGAGGTGACCCCCGACTGTAGTCGCGAAGGTGTCTTCGCTTCCGCCTTTGATACGGAGATTCGCGCCGTCACCGCCCCGCTCCGTAAAGCCTTCGCGGTGTGTGACGCCGTACTCCGCGGTGACGATCGGGCCGAACGATACGTTCCCGGCGTAAAAGTCTTTGCCGAGCGCGGCAAGGCCCGACGCCCCGACACTCGTATAGTGGCCTTTCGCCGTACGGCGGTAGTCACTGATCGCGATACGGCGCTTCGAGTGGTTTTCATCAAACCCGACCCGCGCGGCCCCGGCGATATAGAAGCCGTTCCACGCGTCCGGCGAATAGAAGGCGTGGGTTCCGATCGAGAACCCAGCGGAATTCACGCGGTCATTGTGATTCTGATGAAGAGACGTGTGACGCCCGATGAGACCGGCATCGAGCCCCCAGGTGAAACCGTTGCTCGCGTTCCGTTCGACGCCTGCGAGAATGCCGGCAGAAGACCCCCGGTAGTCCGCATGCCCCGAGAGTCCGTGCCGCAGCGTTCTCGACGCGAACGGCATCGCGTAGCCGGTCCATTGCGAGACAGGGAAAGCGTCCTGAGCGCTGTCCGACGCTGCGAAGTCCGCCTTCGCCTCAAGTGTCGACGCGTGAACCCGGGAGAAGAGCGCGGTGTTCGCGGCGCTCATGCTCCGGAGCTCCGCGTCCGCGGCGGCGTTATAAGTTTCAGCGGAGAGCTGCGAAAGCGCCGCGTCCACCGCCGCGCCGTTCGGAAGGTAGTCGATTGTGCGGATGAGTGTCTGGGCGTCACCTTCCGCGGCCGAGGCAAGCGCGAGCACCCCGGATCCCGCGCCTTGGGCCGCGGGCGATGTGGCGTATTGGCTATAGGCGTCGCTCGTCCGCTCCACTGTGATCGTGGGGGTCGCGCGGCTACCTGAGACCCTGAGTTTCAGCGTGACCGCCGAGTGACGCGCGGTGATCGCGGTGCCGGTGCGGTAGTAGGTTTCAGGGGGTGTCAGGCGCCACGTCCCCTGAAGGCTGCTCCCTGATTCCCCCGTGGCGATTTCACCGAGTGTTCCGTCCGCCGTGATCGGTGTTACGAGCGTCGCGTTTTCGCTATTCGTGAAGGCGGTCGTCGCGGCGACTGACGCCTGGGTTCCAAGCGTGAGTGTCGCGTCATTCCGGACCGAGTTCACAATCGATTCGCCGGTCAGAGTCAGGTTCCCGCCGATGACATTCAGCCTGATCGTCTCGGGACCCGAAATCGAGCCGCTGTAAGTAAGGCTGAAATTGGGATCGGCAGATGACGTGTCAGCGCTTCCGTCCGCCGCGGTCCGGTATCCGAAATTGAGATCCGTGTAAAGCGGGACACCGGCTTCCGCGGCCGCCGCTTTATTCACGACGGATACGGCGACGCCATCGGGCGTTTCGATCGTGAGATCGGGGTTCCAGTCCGAAACGATGTCTCCGGTGATTGCGGCTCCCCGCAGAATGTTGATTGCGGAAACGAGCGCGTTTTCGCCGATATAAATCGCGGCGTCCGACCCCGAGAGACTCCCTGAGAGGTCGTATGACCTGACAAGCGGTCCATCGAGGTTCAGCAGGTATCCGTTCGAGAGACCCGAAATCGGCTTATTTATTCCAGATCCGTAATGGATAAAGGAGCCGCGGTATTCCAGGGTGTCCAAAACCGTGTTGTGGCCGAAATCAAAGCGGACCCCGATACCGCCTTCGCCAGGCGCGGACACCGTCCCTGACTGGATCAGGCGGTTCTCTTTTCCGTAGGCGAAAAGAAGACCGATGCCGTGAACACCCGTGGAGGACACAGTCGTTCCCGCGGGGACATAGATCGTGTTCTCCGAGCCGTCGTTCCGGATTCCGACCGCGGCTTCGCCTGAGGCCGCGATTGAGGCGGCCTGCGTCACGGTGTTCCCGCTTCCGAACACATGAAGGCCGACCCCAAGCGTCGTCCCGTGGCTGTAGCCGTATTGATTCGTGGCCGTGAGACCGTCGTTATAGATCGAGTGACCGTAGAAGAGGCTCCGGTCGATGTCATACCCGATATCCTGCAGCACCGCGAGCTCCGCTTCGAGGAATATTGTGTAGTTGCGGTACCTCTGATGGCCCATGAGACCGCGTTCAAGCTCAAGATGCGAAAGCTCCGCGTAAAACCTCGTCACTCCTTTCTGAAGATCCTTGTGTTTTTCATATCCGTTCACCGGAATGGAGTTGCTGAAGGCGCCGTTCAGCACTTCGCTCACATGCGGACCCCTGAAGTACACCCCGGAAGTGCTGGCTGCAGAGACGAGAAACTTTCCGCCATCCGCCGGGGTCGGAGTGACGGTCTCGCTCAGTACATCCGTGACATACGGGGAGGGGGTGAGCGTAATAAGGCCGCCTGGCGTCGCTTTGACACCCGGTACCGAGGGGTCCGGTCTGAACTTTTGCGCCGTCTCATCCCAGACCATGCAGGAGTAAAGGTGGTCCGCGAACGGAGTCCAGCCGTTTTCGTCGAAGCGGATCAGATCCTCTGACAGCGTCTTTTCTGTCGTGCCTCCATCAACCTCTGACACGATGCCGAGCGAGTGACCGAGCTCATGCACGATCACTGACGCGTACTGTGTGCCCGCTTTCTCGACAATCGGATAGAAGTACGGCGTGGGCTGCGTGAAGACCGGTTCAGTGTCAGATGCAAAAATGACCTGCACCCCGCGCGTCAGCTGATCCTGTGTGACAAGATCGAAGATCGGCGTGTTATAGGTGCCATCGGCGTTTTCGGCACCTTTGATGTAGGCGGATGACGCGTTGCCATTGTGTACCACATAAACGGCCATCCGGCCTTTTGAATCGTAAGTCCGTCCCTGTGTCACGTAGCCGAGCGCGTAGTCGATCGCCATCCCGACCGATTTTTTCTGATCGGCCGAAAGTGTTCCTTCTGAAGTTTTCGGCTCTTTAACATTGTCGCTTTCTATTGGTGCCGGGGGCGTAAAGACGTCCCCTTCGTCATAAAACTCGATCGTGAGGAGCGGGTCCCCTGAGGCCGAGTAAGCCTGTGCGGTGGTGAGCGCGAAGGCTGAAGCGGGAGCGAGAAGCGTGAGGCTGAGCGCGAGACTGAGCGCTGAGCGCTGGAATTTTCGGGTGAGCATGCCGGGAACGGGATTTTTGTGCGGAGCCTTGTTCGGCTCTCTGATGTCATTATTATCGCTACCGGGTTTAGTAGCTTGGCTATTTAATTGCCTTTCATCTGTCTCGTTCTGCTTTAAAAATCAGAGAAAAAGCTCTGAACCGACGTAAAAAAGAGGAGGCGTGCCTGGCGTGAGCCGGGCCTCCTCTCCTTCACTTGGCGGCGAGTGATGCCAAATAAACTTTTCTGTTATTCGATACGTTCTCCGTGGAGCTTTAGGTCGAGAACGATCTGTTCGTCGTCCGGGTCTTGTCTGACGCCGCATGGATACAACGAAAACGAAGAGGGCAGTCTATGAAGGACTGCCCTCCTGTTTTTATAAGCTCAGGAGATCCGGCGGGATCAGAAGCGGAACCCCGCTTCAAATCCGACATTGAACCCAGTGTCGTGCGCGTACCCCGAGGTGAGGTTCGCGAAGACCCGGCGTCCCGGGCTTTGGAGCGACGCGGTGCCCTGGATCACAAAGCCGTCCCGGGCTCCGCGCTCTGTCCGGGTTTCAAACGCGGTGCCGGGGTACCCGGCAAACGACGCCGTGGCCGTGTAACCGCTTCCTGTGAATTCATGCTTCCAGCCCGCCGTGAGGTTCGCGGCGAGCCGCAGCCCGGTTTCGGTCCGGGAGAAGCCTGAAAGGTGGCCACCAACCGTTGTCGCGAAGGTGTCTTCGCTTCCGCCTTTGATTCGGAGGTTCACGCCGTCACCGCCCCGCTCCGTAAAGCCCTCGCGGCGCGTTACGCCGTATTCGGCGGTGACGATCGGACCGAACGACACGTTTCCGGCGAAGAAGTCTTTGCCAAGCGCGGCAAGGCCTGACGCTCCAACACTCGTGTAATGGCCTTTTGCCGTGCGGCGGTAGTCACTGATCGCGATACGGCGCTTCGAGTGGTTCTCGTCAAACCCGACGTTGGCGGCTCCCGCGATATAGAACCCGTTCCAGTTGTCCGGCGAATAGAAGACGTGGGTTCCGACGGAGAACCCAGCGGAATTCACGCGGTCATTGTGATTCTGATGAAGTGAGGTGTGACGCCCGATGAGCCCGGCGTCGAGCCCCCAGGTGAGACCATCCCCGGCGTTTCTTTCTATCCCGGAAAGAATGCCGGCGGCCGACCCCCGGTAGTCCGCATGCCCCGAGAGTCCGTGCCGCAGCGTTCTCGACGCGAACGGCATCGCGTAGCCGGTCCATTGCGAGACAGGGAAAGCGTCCTGAGCGCTGTCCGACGCTGCGAAGTCCGCCTTCGCCTCAAGTGTCGACGCGTGAACCCGGGAGAAGAGCGCGGTGTTCGCGGCGCTCATGCTCCGGAGCTCCGCGTCCGCGGCGGCGTTATAGGTTTCGGCGGAGAGCTGCGAAAGCGCCGCGTCCACTGCCGCGCCGTTCGGGAGGTAGTCGATCGTGCGGATGAGTGTCTGCGTGTCACCTTCCGCGGCCGAGGCAAGCGCGAGCACTCCGGATCCCGCGCCGCGGGCAGCGGGCGATGTCCCGTACTGGCTATAGGCGTCGCTTGGCCGTTCCACCGTGATCGTGGGGGTCGCGCGGCTCCCTGTGACCCTGAGTGTCAGCGTGGGGGAGCGGGTATAGGCTGCGATTGTGCCTTCCCACTCGAGATTGCCGCCGTTCAGCGTGACCGCCGAGTGCCGCGCGGTGATCGCGGTGCCGGTGCGGTAGTAGGTTTCAGGGGGCGTCAGGCACCACGTGCCCTGAAGGCTGCTTCCTGCTTCCTCCGTGGCGATGACGCCGAGCGTTCCGTCCGCCGTGATCGGCGTCACGAGTGTCGCGTTGTCGCTATTCGTGAAGGTAGTCGTCGCGGCGACTGACGCCGGGGTCCCGAGTGTGAGTGTCGCGTCATTCCGGATCGAATAGACGTCAGACTTGCCTGTCAGCGTCAGGTTCCCGCCGATGACATTCAGCCTGATGGTTTCCGGCCCCGAAATCGAGTCGTTATAAGTAAGGTTGAAATCGGGGTCAGCGGATGACGTGTCCGCGCTTCCGTCCGACGCGGTCCGGTACCCGAAATTGAGATCCGTGTAGAGCGGGACGCCCGCTTCCTCGGCCGCCGCTTTATTCACGACGGAAAGGGTTTCACCTTCGCTTGTTTCGAGCGTGAGATCGGGATTCCAGTCCGAAATAATGTCTCCGGTGATTGAAGCTCCCCGCAGAATGTTGATCGCGGAAACGAGCGCGTTTTCGCCGATATAGATCGCGGCGTCCGACCCCGAGAGACTGCCTGAGAGGTCATAGGACCTAATGAGCGGCCCATCGAGATTCAGCGGGTATCCGTTCCAGAGTCCCGTGACAGGCTGGTTTTCTCCGGCGACGTAATGGATAAACGAGCCCCGATACCCATAGAAATCCGCGATCGCGTTGTGGCCGAAATCAAACCGGACTCCGATACCGCCCTCGCCAGGCGCGGAAACCGTCCCTGACTGGATCAGGCGGTTATCCTTTCCGTAGGCGAAAAGAAGCCCGATACCGTGAACGCCGGAGGACGATACAGTCGTCCCTGCGGGAACGTAAATCGTGTTCCCCGAACCGTCGTTCCGGATTCCGACCGCGGTTTCGCCTGAAGCGGCGATCGGTGCTGCCTGTGTCACGGTGTTCCCGCTTCCGAACACGTGAAGACCGATCCCAAGCGTTGTCCCGTGGCTGTAGCCGTATTGATTCGTGACCGTGAGACCGTCGTTATAGATCGAGTGACCGTAGAAGAGGCTCCGATCAATGTCATACCCGATATCCTGCAGCACCGCGAGCTCCGCTTCGAGGAGCATTGTGTAGTTCCGGTACCTCTGATGGCTCATGAGACTGCGTTCGAGCTCAAGGTGAGAAAGCTCCGCGTAAAAGAGCGTTATTCCGTAGTCTTCGTAGAAGTAGTCCTGGTAACCATTCACCGGAATGGAGTTGCTGAAGGCGCCGTTCAGCACTTCGCTCACGTGGGGCCCCCGGAAATACACCCCGGAAGTGTTGTAGGCGGAGACAAGAAACTTCCCGCTATCCTCCGGGGTCGGGGTAATGGTCTCTCGCAGTTCATCCGTGCGGTACGGGGACGGGGTCAGCGTGATCACGGTGCCAGCCGCCGCCCTGACACCGGGCACGGTGGGATCGGGTCTGAAGAGCTGGGCCGCCTCGTCCCAGACCATGCAGGAGTATAGGTGGGACGCGAACGGCGTCAGATTGCTCTTATCGAACCAGATCAGATCTGTTGAGAGCGTCTCCGCTGTCGTGATTCCTTCATTCGGCGCGATGATGCCGAGCGAGTGTCCGAGCTCATGCACGATCACCGGCGCGAACACGGTGCCCGCCTCCTCAATAATCGGGTAGAGGTAAGGAGTCGGAGTCGCGATGTCCGACGCATTGTCAGCTTCAAAGAGGATCTGCACGCCGCGCGTCAGCTGATCCTTCGAGACAAGATCGAAGATCGGCGAGTTATAGGTGCCATCGGCGTTTTCGGAGCCTTTGATGTAGAAGGATGACGCGTTGTCATCGTGTTCCACATAAACCGCCATCCGGCCTTCTGAGGCGTAAGTCTTGCCCTGCGTCACGTATCCGAGCGCGTAGTTAAGCGCCATCTCGACCGAGTTTTTCTGATCGGCTGAAAGCGTTCCTTTCGAGGTCACAGGGTCTGTCGCCTGGTCTCCTTTCACCGGATCCGGAGGCGTGAAAACGTCTCCCTCGTCATAAAAGTCGATCGTGAGGAGCGGCTCGCCTGAAGCCGAGTGAGCCTGAGCGGTAGTCAGCGCGAAGGCTGAAGCCGGAGCGAGAAGTGTAAGACTGAGCGCCGAGCGACGGAATTTTCGGGTGAGCATGCCGGGAACGGGATTTTTTCTGCGGAGCCTTGATCGGCTCTCTGATGTCATTATTATCGCTACCGGTTTTAATAGCTTGGCTATTTAATTTTTTCTCATCTGTCTCTTTCCGCTTTAAAAATCAGAGAAAACGCCCTGAACCGACGTAAAAAAGAGGGGAGGCGCGTCTGGCATGAGCCAGGCCTCCTCCCCTTAATTTTGCGGCAAGTGATTCCAAAAAACCTTTCTGTTATTCGATACGTTCTCCGTGGAGCGCGAGGTCGAGACCGATCTGTTCGTCGTCCGCGGACACGCGGAGCCCCATCACCTTATCAATCACGTAGAGGATCACGCCGCTCATGAGGCCGCCGTAGACCAGCGTCGCGATGACGGAGAGCGCCTGGATGCCGACCTGTGTCATGACAGGCGGGAGATCAGTGCCGGTCACGCGGGCTGTCGCGAAGACACCCGTGAGAAGAGCGCCCACAATGCCGCCCACGCCGTGCACGCCCCAGCCGTCCAGCGCGTCGTCATACCCGAGCTTCCGCTTCAGGATCGTGACGGACCAGAAGCAGACGAGACCTGCCGCGATACCGATCGCGAGGGCGGGAAGCGGCTCCACAAAGCCAGACCCCGGGGTGATGCCGACAAGCCCCGCGATGGCGCCTGAAATCATGCCGAGCAGTGAGGGCTTCCCGCGGTACGCCCATTCGGCTGCCATCCAGGCGACAAGGCCGCCGGCCGCCGCGATCTGGGAGACCACGATC
>ERZ791922.43-NODE-43-length-124825-cov-3.506051_pt1 | contig 124825 bp, 108 predicted proteins | sample MGYA00510134_ERZ791922 | MGnify/ENA primary metagenome ERZ791922 (study PRJEB30046, sample SAMN00792101) | human gut metagenome | study: EMG produced TPA metagenomics assembly of the A metagenome-wide association study of gut microbiota in type 2... | reverse complement strand
GTAAGCGCTTATATTTACAATAAATATCAGTTTAATACAATTGTCAAAACAATAGATAGATGTAATTAATATCTTTTTATTGTTTAACAAGTGAAGCAGTAAGTTGCCTTACTTGATAGGAATAAATACAGGCAAAGGATTCTTTACATACCTTAGCTTGTCTGATTTATTATTATATTATATGGAGGTCGTAAAAATGGATTTTGCAAAGAAGTTTTCCCTTGAAGGTAAAATCGCTTTAGTAACTGGTGCTTCTTATGGTATCGGATTTGCTATTGCTAGCGCATACGCAGAAGCTGGCGCTACTATCGTTTTCAATGATATCAAACAGGAGTTAGTTGACAAAGGTATCGCTGCTTACAAAGAAGCTGGTATCAATGCTCATGGTTATGTATGCGACGTAACAAATGAAGATCAAGTAAATGCAATGATCGCGCAGATTGAAAAAGAAGTTGGTGTAATCGACATTCTTGTTAACAATGCTGGTATTATCAAACGTATTCCTATGATTGAAATGACAGCTGCTGAATTCAGACAAGTTATCGATGTAGACTTAAATGCTCCTTTCATCATGGCTAAGGCAGTTATTCCTAGCATGATTAAGAAGGGTCATGGTAAGATTATCAACATCTGTTCTATGATGAGTGAATTAGGTCGTGAGACTGTATCCGCTTATGCTGCTGCTAAGGGTGGTCTTAAGATGTTAACTAAGAACATTGCATCTGAGTATGGTGAATTCAACATTCAGTGTAATGGTATTGGACCTGGATACATCGCTACTCCACAGACAGCTCCTCTTCGTGAAGATGGACATCCATTCAACAACTTTATTATTTCAAAGACTCCAGCTGCTCGTTGGGGTGAGCCAGAAGATTTAGCTGGCCCATCTGTTTTCTTAGCTTCTGATGCATCTGACTTCGTAAATGGTCACATCCTTTACGTTGATGGTGGTATCTTAGCATACATCGGAAAACAGCCTAAATAATAAAAATATAGAAGCTAGAATGGCGTTTCTATTATTATAATGTTATTAAAAAGAGCTTTTGCAAAATAGATGAGTAATCATTTATGGAGCAAAAGCTCTTTTTTTACAATGAGCAAAAGCAGGTTCCGAAAGACCTGCTTTTGTATTATGTTGTCCGACTACTAATCCAAGTATGGGAGGCCTTAGATTACACGAAGTTAACATAAACTTTTTGTGGCTTCATGCAAGGAAAAGGCCTCAGATCAAAGCACAATTACTCGCTTTAGAATGAGCAACTAGAATAATGTACTCAAAGGCAACAAAAATATGATTCTTATAATAATATCTCAATACCACAAAAGAGCGTCGCTCCGTAGCTATTGATTAGTTATTTTACAACGCTCCCTTTTTTGTCGATTGTTTTCTATTGGACTATCAAGGTAGAAATTGCATAGAGTAACTACGTTCAAAGCTCTCACCCATATCAAGTTCATTAATATACTCTTTCTCACTTAATTCCCCATCAAATTCTTCCGAATCACATCTTCCATACCAAGGTTCAATACATACAAATGGAGCGTTCTTTCCTGCTGGTGACCATAAGCCGAACAAAGGAGTATCAAATTTCACTATAACATAAGGCTTATTGTCCGCTTTACACAGTGCCACCTCATTTATACGACTTTGTTCTATTATCAAAGCATCACGATCAAAAAGTCCTTTTTCTAATTTAAGATATCCGTATTCCTCTTTTTTTACTAAATCCATTTGATAAGTATTTTCCTGTTTCAAGCCATTTTCCATATTAACAATAGAATAAGTAAGAGCATTAATGTGCGGAAAGCGGAAAGAATACTCTTCCTGTAAAGTTCCTTCCACTAATGGACAAGTAAACCCAGGATGAGCCCCTATCGCAAAATACATCTTCTCCTTCGAATAATTCTCAACTCGATAGAAAACCTGTATTGTATCCTCTTCTAACTCATAACCGATCCATAATATAAACTCAAAAGGATAACATTTTTTTGTCTCCTCATCAGATGATAATTTAAACCAGATTCGATTCTTCTCTTTCGTTTGCATTACAAACTCTTTATCTCTTGCAAATCCATGTTGTGTCATCGGATAAATAATTCCTTTGTGTTGATACTGCTTTCCCTTTTGCGTTCCTACAAAGGGAAACAATATCGGAGCATGACGCCCCCAATATTTTGGATCTCCAGACCATATATATTCTTGTTCCGCTAATTCTCCAGATATTCTATTCTTTCTTTTTACAGAGAGTAATTCAGCCCCTTTGGTGTCAAAGGTCGCCATTAACTGTGCATTTTCAAGATAAACTTTTGCCATTCCTTATCCCTTTCTTTACCTTTTTTGGCATGCCTGGATAAAAGCACGAAAAATAAGCTGTGATGTCTTATCAACCTCATATAGTTCTTCTGGATGCCATTGAACCCCTAGTAAAAAAGGATAGTCTCGCATCGCTACTGCTTCGATGTAACCGTCATTCGAATAACCAACAATTTCTAGGCCCTTAGCAACATTGCATATTACTTGATGATGATAGCTATTAACCATAATTTTTTCAGTATTAACAATATGATGTAGCAGTGTACTTTTCTGCACATTTACGTAATGAGTTGGTACATCACCTCTGGATTTTTGATAATGACCAACATTAGTATTCGATGATTTAAGATGTTCTATATCTTGATAGATGTCCCCACCTAAAGCGATGTTGAGAACTTGGATTCCTCGGCAAATTCCTAAAATAGGTTTCCTCAAATCCAAAATATAGGGAAGTAGCCCTATCTCAAGTATATCCCTTGCTGGTTGTATCACTCTACATTCCCAGGTAGAATCTTCCCCCCAATAAAAAGGGCTCGCATCTGGTCCTCCCGGGTACAATACTCCATCTAGCCATGGTAAAAGTGCTATTAAATCGCTAAGCTCTTGATACAAAGGGAGAATGACAGGAACTCCACCCTCCTTCTGAATTGCTTTCACATAGAACTCTTCTATCTTTATCCTTTTTGTTTCAATTTCATATTGCGGTAAGATACCAATAATGGGTTTTTCCATGTTTTATCCTGCCAATAATCAAATCTTATTATATCATACGGATTCCTTATGTAAACATGAATAAATTATAAAATAAAAAGCGGAAACAATGAAATTCCTTCGTAAGAAGCATCAACTATTGCTAATGCCTCTACCTCGGTAAGTTACTATTGTTCCCGCTATTATATATTATTACTCTAATTCTTAAGTTCTTTAATTCTTTAAGTTCTTAGTTCTTTAAGTTCTTTAAGTTTTGATCTAGTTTAAACCTATCATAGCTTATATTATCTATTCCTAAGTCACAAAGAAACAAGTAATAAACTATTTCGTTAAAACTCTCTACATCATCCAACTTCTTCCGAGTTTGAATATTTTTCAGATTCTTCAATAACTCTCTGTTGAACATCACTAGGTGCTTGTTCATATCTAGAAAATTCATAGGAATATTCTCCAATACCACCAGTCATGGAACGTAAATCCGTAGCATAGCCGAATGTTTCTGCGAGAGGGATATCCGCTATGATTTCTTGTTTCCCATTATGAAGAGGATTCATACCTAACACTCTACCTCTCCTTCGGTTTAAATCACCCATAATATCACCAGTAAATTTATCCGGAACTTGTACCTTTAAGGTAACGATAGGCTCAAGAAGGGTTGGAGAAGCATCCATTACACCTTGCTTAAAGGCTTGAATCGTAGCCATCTTAAATGCCATTTCAGAAGAATCTACAGGATGATAGGAACCATCAACCAAGGTTGCTTTTAGACCAACAACCGGATATCCTGCCAAAGGCCCTTTTAATACACTTTCAGCAATACCTTTTTCTACCGCTGGGAAGAAATTCCTTGGAACAGCCCCACCAAATATATTTTCTTCAAATACATAAGGAAGTTCCATATCACCAGATGGTTCAAACTCAATATGAACATCGCCATATTGTCCATGACCGCCAGATTGCTTTTTATATTTTCCTTGAACACGTACTTTTTTACGAATCGTCTCGCGATAAGGTACTCTTGGCTTCGTAATTTCTATATCTACTTTATAGCGTTGTAACATTTTACTAACTACTACTTCTAATTGCTGTTCTCCGATGCCATATAGCAGAGTTTGACGATTTTCTTTGTCATTTATAACACGTAAGGTTAAATCTTCCTCCATTAACTTCTGTAGTGCTTGAGAAACTTTATCGTCATCTCCTTTATTCTTAGTTCTAAATCTTTGATAAGCATATGGTATCGATAATTTCGGACGTGCATAAACAATCGGAGTTGCTTTCGTTGATAGTGTGTCACCAGTTACAGTATTCGATAATTTACCAATGGCACCAATATCTCCAGCATACAACTCTTTTACTTCAATTTGATCTTTACCACGTAATACATAAAGTCTTGATAATTTTTCTTCAGTATCCTTATCTGCATTATAGATTACAGAATCTGACTTTAGCACTCCCGAACATACTTTTATTAATGAGAATTTACCGATAAACGGATCTGCAATCGTTTTAAAAACAAAAGCAGTCATTGGTTTGTTTGCATCATAATCCGCTGCAAAATTATCGTTCGTTTTGGTATTTACACCAGTAAGCACTCCCTTATTCGGCGATGGAAAATACTTCTCAATTGCTTCAAGCACCATTCTGGTTCCTTGAGCATATAAACCAGAACCCATAAGAACTGGTACGATACTACAATCAATCACACTGCTTCGTAGGGCTGTAGAAATCTCCTGAGGAGTGAATTCTTCTCCTTCAAAATATTTTTCCATTAACTCTTCACTGGATTCCGCTACCGCATCTAATAAAGCTTCACGATATTTATTCACGTATTCCATGGAGTAATCTGGAATTTCACATTCTACATAATCACTTAACTTTGTAAATCTACGACCTGCCATCTTTACAACATTAACAAAACCAACAAATTTTTCATTCTCACGTATTGGTGAGTGAAATGGTGCTATCTTTTTTCCATACAATTCTTCCAAACGTTCTACTACAGCTCTAAAACTAGCATTATCATCATCCATATCAGTTACAAAGAACATTCTTGGGAGTTTGTTTTTTTCACAATAATCCCAGGCTTTCATTGCACCAATTTCAACGCCTGATTTAGCTGAAACAACAATTATCGCAGCATCACATGCAAGCAATGCCTCTTCCACTTCTCCTACAAAATCAAAATAACCTGGCGTGTCTAGTAAATTAATCTTCGTGTCTTCCCAGATTATCGGTACAACTGTAGTGCTAATAGAAAAAAGTCGTTTATTTTCTTCCTTGTCATAGTCACTGATTGTATTACCTTCTTCGACCTTGCCTTGTCGGTTCGTAATTCCTGTTGTGTAGGCGATGGCTTCTACTAACGTGGTTTTACCACAGCCACCGTGTCCTAGCAATGCAACATTACGAATCTTCTCATACTTGTAAGTCTCCATGTCTGTTGTCCTCCATTACTTTATAGTCAAACTGCCTTCCAATGCAATAAGTACTTTCATTGGATTACATTTGCTGTATGGGGTATAGCCTGTTCCCTCATATATATTTTACCTAATTTTCAATAAACTTACAACAGTTTTATGCATTTATCACAAATCTATTTTTTAATATCCATTTAATCTAAACAATCTACATAAATCTAATAAATGTGACACTTTAGATCTATTTTATCACAACTGTGAGACAGACCTATGTTATGTTACAATAAAGACAAGCGAAAATTTGTTATTATTATTCCTACTAATCTATGTGCTTAATCCTATTTATGCCTTGATTTTACATGTATATGGATTATTTCCCATCTTATTCCACACTTTAAAGCGTTGCGCTTTAAACCGTTACGCTTTAATGTATCATAGTATTGACATTAAAATTAAAATAAGGTACAATACAATTCAGATTTTAGTAAATACTATACATATGTTAGGAGATAAAGTTATGATAATCGTTATGAAGCCAAATGCAAAAAAAGAGTCTATTGACAATATACTTAGACAGATAAAAGAAAAAGGACTTGATGTGCATATCTCGGCTGGTAAAGAAGTCACCATTATTGGTGTCATTGGAGACAAAAGCAAATTATCCTGTTGTAATCTAGAGATTGCAGAGGATGTTGATCATATTCTACCGGTAACAGAGACCTATAAGTTGGCAAACAAAAAATTTCATCCGGAACCATCTATCATTAAAGTTGGTAATACAACCATTGGTGGCGACGAACTTTGTGTTATGTCCGGTCCATGTGCAGTAGAAAGTGCTCAGCAGGTTCTTGAAACAGCGATTGCAATTAAAAAGTCAGGTGCAACCATCTTAAGAGGTGGCGCTTACAAGCCAAGAACTTCCCCTTACTCATTCCAAGGTCTTGAGGAGGAAGGCCTAAAGTATATGAAGGAAGCAAGAGAAGCTACAGGGCTTTCGGTGGTATGCGAAGTGACTAGTCTTGCTGCAATTGAAGCGGCAGTAAAGTATGTTGACATGCTGCAAATTGGAGCAAGAAATATGCAAAATTTCTATTTATTAAAAGAAGCTGGTAAAACTGGTTTACCTGTTCTTTTAAAAAGAGGCCTAGCTGCAACCATTGAAGATTGGTTAAATGCTTCCGAATACATTATTTCAGAAGGTAATCCAAATGTAGTCTTATGTGAACGAGGCATACGAACCTTTGAAACCGCAACAAGAAATACATTAGATATTAGTGCGGTTCCAGTTATTAAGCATAAGAGCCACCTTCCAATCATTGTGGATCCAAGTCACGCGACCGGAGTTAGACGTTATGTGGCTCCTCTTGCAAAATGTGCAATAGCTGCAGGTGCCGATGGTTTGATGATTGAAACCCATCCTAATCCAGCTACTGCGCTTTCCGATGGTCCACAATCTTTAACCTTTGAACAATTCGATGAATTATGTAAGGAATTGCGCCCATACGCTCAGTTAGCAGGAAAACGCTTCTAGGAAGGATGGATCGCATATGAAACAATTATGCATAGGATTTATTGGCCTTGGTTTGATTGGTGGCTCCATCGCCAAGGCCTTACGGGCTAATCATTATCCCTGTACTATCGTTGCCTATGAGAAAGAGGATGTTTCCTCCATTGATTATTTGCAGATTGCTTTATCCGATGGTACGATTAATAAAATCAGCCATAACCTAACGGAAGATTTCGCTAGCTGCGATATTATCTTTTTATGTGCACCAATTCAAGTTAATATATCCTACTTACCTCAATTAAAGACATGTATTAAAAACACATGTATCTTAACTGATGTTGGAAGTGTGAAATCAATCATGCATACTGCGATTTCTAGTTATGATTTAGAGCAACATTTTATTGGTGGACATCCAATGGCTGGTTCTGAAAAAAGTGGATATCTAAATTCTAGCGAGTTTCTTCTGGAAAATGCCTACTATATCCTTACTCCAACAAATAAAGTAGCGAAGAAACAGGTATCATTGTTTACGAATATCATAAAGAGAATCAATGCAATCCCGATTGTACTTGACCCAAAAGATCATGATAGTATAACAGCTGATATTAGTCATGTACCACACATTATTGCAGCAGAACTTGTTAATCTAGTAAAAGAATCCGATGATTCCACAGAAAAACGTAAATTATTGGCGGCAGGCGGATTTAAAGATATTACTAGAATTGCTTCCTCTTCTCCTGCTATGTGGCAAAATATCTGCATTACGAATAAAGACAGTATCATACATAGTCTAAAAAAGTTTCAGAGTAATTTAGATCAGGTAGTCACTGCTTTAGAAAATCAGGATTCTGAATATCTCTATCAGATATTCGAATCTGCTGGTATCTACCGTAATCAGATTCCAAATTCCAAAGGTATTATTCAACGTATTTATGAGTTATATATCGATATCACTGACGAACCTGGAGCAATTGCCATCATCGCAACCCTACTTGGAAGTAATGGTATTAGTATAAAAAATATCGGTATCATACACAACCGCGAATTTGAACAAGGTGTGCTTCGTATTGAACTCTATTCAGAAGAAGCCTTACTAAAAGCAAAGAAATCTTTACAATCCCATAATTATGTAATATATGAACGATCTTAGGATTATACTCCAGATATAAATGATTTTTTGTTATTTCAAAGGATAAGGTATGCAAATGTAATATCTTAATCAACTTAGAATGAGAATCAGAAAGGAACTTGTATGAAATTTCATAAAGTGAAACAAATCAATGGTACTCTTTCCGTACCAGGTGATAAGTCCATATCGCACCGTGCAGTTATGTTTGGAGCATTGGCAGAAGGAACAACAGAAGTCCACAATTTCTTGAAAGGTGCCGACTGTCTCTCAACGATACAGTGTTTCCGGCAATTGGGAATCGATATAGAAGAAGACATACAAAACCAAGTGATTCGCATTCATGGAAAAGGACTTTACGGATTATCTCCTTCCTCTTCTATTCTAGATGTGGGTAATAGCGGAACGACACTCCGTCTTATCTCTGGTATTTTAAGTGGCCAGCCATTTGAAAGTAATCTGACTGGTGATTCCTCTATCCAAAAGCGTCCAATGAATCGTGTCATTACCCCTCTTAGCCTCATGAATGCCGATATAAAAAGTGTTCTTGGCAACGGTTGTGCTCCACTTTGCATTAATGAATCTTCTTACCACTCAACAAAGTCAACCTTAAAAGGGATTCATTACAATTCACCCATCGCTTCTGCTCAAATCAAGTCTTCTGTCCTCTTAGCTGGTCTTTATGCAGAGGGTGAAACTTCAGTAACAGAGCCAAACGTATCAAGAAACCATACCGAGCTTATGCTAAAAGAGTTCGGTGCAACACTTGCCGTAAATAATAAAACAGTAACGATCCAACCAGAGCCAAGATTATTTGCACAAAAGGTTCAAGTACCAGGTGACATCTCTTCCGCCGCTTATTTTCTTGCTGCAGCCTGTATACTACCTAATTCTGAGCTTGTTATTAAAGATGTTGGTGTCAATCCAACACGCGATGGTATCATAGATGTCTTAGTTTCGATGGGTGCTGACATTACAAAAGAAAACTTAAAGAACCAAGATGGTGAAGCAATATGTGATCTAAGAGTGAAAAGCAGTAATCTTCATGGCACTACGATTGAAGGTGGTATTATTCCTCGTCTTATTGACGAAATTCCTGTAATTGCCGTTATTGCATGTTTTGCAGAAGGAGAAACAATCATTAAGGATGCCACTGAATTAAAGGTAAAAGAATCAAACCGAATTGATGTTATGGCAAAACAGCTAAACAATATGGGAGCTAATGTTATTGCAACCGAAGATGGTATGATTATACACGGAGTTCATAAACTTACTGGTACAGTCATCGAAAGTAAAGAGGATCATCGCATCGCAATGTCCTTCGCAATTGCAAGTTTAAAGGCTGAAGGTGAGACAATAATACAAGGCGCTGAATGTGTAAACATCTCTTATCCAGAGTTTTATCAAGATTTACAACGTCTAACGAGCCCTTATTAGCTAGATACTTTTCAATAAATAATATAATATGATGGACTACCCCCTTAGTAATAGCAACAAGAAAAAGCACGCTTCGCGAACTTTTCCTTGTCATGTATAATAAAAAAAGCTTTTCTCATCTTGCTTCTAGTAAGATGGGAAAAGCTTTTTATCTATAAGTTTGCAACTATACTCTATTCTTTGGATTATACTCTATTATTCCTTTGCACTTGGCTGTTCGGTTGGCTGCCCAGCCTGCTGTTTATTATAATCATCTTCCATTAACAATAGTATAGAACGGAAGTAACCTTCCTCCATATTATCGCTAAAGATGTCTCGTAAATAGTTCTGTGGAATCACTGACTTAACTTCTGCTAAGATCGTTTGATCATCTACATATTCTTTATTTATACGATCTATGAGAGCTGTTAATTTAGTGTCCCATAATTCTTTGTCCACATAATCGAAGATATCGGTCTTAGTTGTAGGATATTCGTCACGAAGTAACTTAATTTCATAATTCCAAAATTCAGTATATGGATTCAGTCCTTTACTTTCAGCATCTGAATTGGCCACAGCTGCTCTAAGACTTTCTAATGTTCTGCCACGATCGTTTGTATCTAATTTACTGTCGATATTATTGTTCACGTAAATTGTCACTTCTGTTACAATTAACAACAAAATCACAAGAATTATCAACCTGCCATACTTTTTCATTTTTCATTGTCTCCTTATATAAAACTTACACGTTGCGCTTGAATGAAAACACTATTTTTGTAAACGCTTTCCTTAAAATATTTGTATTCACTCTCAACGTTTCTCTTTTTATATGAGATTGTAACTAATCAAAATGATTCATTTCCCGTTACAAGGACCTCACAAAAAGTTTCTATATTTATTATACAATAAGACGACAAATTTTCCTATTAATATTTTATAAAATTATGAAAACGCTTACATGGCGTTAAAACTTCTTTAGTCTCTACTCCTTTATTCATTGAATCATCGCAGTAATGTTATGAGGTGCTAAGTATTTGCGCTACAAATATGATTATCGGATCATTAACTTAGTTCCGATAATATGGAACGATCAAATAACATCCGCTATGTATGGTATCGTTTTTTAAAGAATTACTTTCTTTTATTACTTCAATATAATTTTCTATACTTTTATATTCCTCGGTGTAATATTTCGTAGCAATTGACCATAGGCTGTCCCCTGCTTTAATTTCAACACTTTGGAAGGTTTTATATCTTACGGTATTCTGATCAGCATATGCAATCTTTGTTGGAACAATCGTTACAAGATATAATAATATGACAACAACAAACAAAAAGCCTAATGCTTTATGATTAAAATGATATTTCATAAAACTTTTAAATTCTTCTGAGTAATTTTTAACACTTCTCTCTCTCATAGTACCCTCCATTATAAACTAAACTATGTAATAGGATTCCATTTTCAAAAACAGAACATGTGTTTGGAACATATGTTTTCTTAATTATATCGAACATATATTCGAATGTCAATAGTTTGTTTATAATTCTTCTGAAAAATCGAACATAGGTTTTGCATTCTTTATTTCTTTATGTTATAATAACAATAGTTAAGTTACTTATTTACTATATTTTGATTTTCTACTACTAATGAATCAAAATATAGGTAACAAGTTTGATACTTGTTTTGAAAACAAACTTAAGTTTCTAGTTTTTTAGGAGTTAGATATATTATAAGTTGTGGGATTGATTATAGAGATAACTATAATATCAATCTTTATGATCAGTTTTATTATCAATTAAACGAAGAACAATCCTAGCAGTTATATGATCAAAGAATTATAAGTTACACAGAAGTACATAACAATGGCTTTCTGATATAAAGGGATAAAGAATGGAGGTATCCAAATGGGATATGGAAAAATAAGTGCAAAACAACAGGAGATACTAGACTACTTAAAGGCACAAATAATAAGCAGAGGTTATCCACCTGCGGTTCGTGAGATTTGCGAAGCCGTTAATTTAAAATCTACTTCTTCTGTTCATTCCCATCTTGAGACGTTAGAAAAAAACGGTTACATAAGAAGAGATCCTTCAAAACCGAGAGCAATTGAAATCGTCGATGATGAATTTAATCTAACAAGAAGAGAGCTTGTGAATGTACCAATCGTTGGAACAGTTACTGCTGGGCAACCTATTTTAGCTGTGGAAAATATTGATGGATATTTTCCAATTCCAACCGAATATATGCCGAATGAGCAAACTTTTATGTTAAAAGTAAAAGGTGATAGTATGCTCAATGCTGGTATTTTCAATGGCGATCAGATTCTAGTAAAAAAACAGACTACAGCTGAGAATGGGGATTTTGTCGTTGCGTTAATTGACGATTCTGTTACGGTTAAGACTTTTTATAAAGAAAAAGGGCATTATCGTTTACAGCCAGAAAATGATTTTATGGATCCTATTATTGTTGAGGATGTTCAGATTCTTGGTAAGGTAATTGGATTATTCCGCTTATTCTAAATCTGATTTGTAAATCAATCTTCTTAGCGAATATCACTCTATGAAATTATTCGCTAAGAAGATTTTCGTAAAAAGCAACTAAGACTATAGAACAAATTATCTATTTTAAAGAAGCAACCAATAAAAAGTTATAAAAAAAACTCGAGTAAAAATATAGAAGCAAGTTCGGCTTCTTTATTTTTACTCGAGCTTTTTTTATTTACTCCATTAGGCTGTCTTTAGAAACATGCTTTCCATCTCTCCAGATTCGTTCCAAATCATAGAATAAACGGTCTTCCTTTGAAAAGATATGAACGACAACATCACCAAAATCCATCAATACCCATCCTGAAGATTTTACACCTTCAATTCTCTTTGCATGATAACCGTTCTTCGCTAATTCCTCGTCCACTGCTCCAACCATAGCCTCTACTTGAGAAGGATTGTTACCATTTGCTATCACAAAATAGTCTGCAATGACAGAGATGTTACCAATTTCAATTACTTTAATATCTTCTGCTTTCTTATCTTCTAAAGCTTTGAATGCAAGGCGTACCATTTCCTTCGAATAATTTTCCATTCGTTATTCTCCTTATTCTGATTCTAAAATTTCTATATTGTTATAAACATGTGATTTTATAACAATCATTATCCTTTGCTTACTTTTACTTTATAATATTCCAGTGCATCAATTGACATACCGTCTATTAAGCGGTTGTTCCGTTTTAAGAATTGTAAGGTATTATCGAGTGCATAATAAACCGCTAAGTCAAGATCTTGAAACGCCGTAGTTCTGATTACATCAAGTGTAGGCCTTGTATTCTGCGTTCTATGAACCTCTATATAGTCAGATAGAAATATATTTTTTTCCAAAAATGTCATTGCAGGTTTTCCTGTCGTATGGAAAATAATCGAAGATAAAATTTCATCATCACAAATACCATATTTGGTTCTCGCATAATAGGCACCCAACTTCCCGTGTAATAGCATCGGACTATTTCGCTCACATTCTGAGATCAAAATCCCAGCCTTATTACATTCTTTCAATGCTTCCTCAAAGGGTATATATTTTGCGTTATCATGAAGCAAACCCGCAATCATTGACTTTTCAACATTTTCCCCGTAACACATCGCGAGGGATGCTGCCATATAAGCTACCCCAACTGTGTGTACATAACGCTTGGCGGGTAATAACTGTTTCATCTGCTCCTCAATCTGCTCTACGAATTGATTCATCGCTTCCTTATCAATCGCTCCAACTTTAGAGATAGAATCCGTGTTCTATAATATAGCTTCTCACGGCTTCCGGTAAAAAATATCGGATTGACTGTCCTTTCTTTACTCGTTCTCTTAGCATTCGTGATGATACTTCCAACATTGGTACTTGTAATAATTCAATCTTTGCCTTATATTTCTCGTTTAGCTCCGTCATCTTCTGCACCATAAGGTCATTGTCTTTATCATCCCGTTGTGCTGCTACGATATAAGCTTTTTCCATCACGATCTCTGGCCTGGACCATTTCTCAAGTTCGAATAAAGAATCTCCTCCAAGAATAAAATAAAATTCTGTATCCGGATATTTCTTTGATAACTCAAGTAATGTGTCCGCAGTATACGTATTTCCTTCTCTATGAAACTCCATATCGGATACAGAAAAATATGGATTATCAGCAATCGCTAATTCAATCATATGAAATCGATGTTCTTCTTCAATTAACTCCGATAATGGTTTATACGCTGGTCGTTTGGAAGGTAAAAACATGATTTCATCCAAATGAAACTGCTCATAAGCAGCTTCAGCAAGCAATAGATGAACGAAGTGGACAGGATTAAACGTACCACCCATGATACCAACTTTTCTCATAACCGTTTCACTCCCACTACTTTGGCAATTCGATTTTTTTCTTTTCCTTAGACTCACGATATAACACAATTTTTTTCCCGATGACCTGAACAACTTCTGAATGAGTACGCTCTGATAATACAGAAGCGATTTCTCTCGGATCATCTAAACAGTTTTTTAAGACTGATATCTTAATTAACTCTCTCGCCTCTAATGCTTCACTGATGCCAGTTGTTAGCTCAGGTGATATACTCGCCTTACCAACTTGAAATATTGGATCTAAGTTCATAGCAAGACCCTTTAAATATGCTCTCTGCTTACTTGTCATACTTACCTCTATTCTAGCATTTTCACGCTACTATTTATAATAATCAAACTCAAGACCATACATACGTACGGAATCGCCTTCCTCAATTCCCAACTCCTCTAATTGATCTAAGATACCATTTTCTTTTAGGAACCTCTGGAAGAACTCAAAACCTTTTTCTGTATCTATGTTTGTATAACCAAGCATTTTTTCAATACGAGGTCCTTCCACAACATAGACATTTTCAACTTCATCAAACTCAACTGTATAAGGCTCATCCATCACGATGTTTTCCTCTGGGAAGTATTCCTTCTCAAATATAATTGGAGAATCATCCACTGTTTTTAATACATCACTCACATGATAAAGTAATTCTTTGATACCTTTTCCGCTAACTCCAGAGATTGGGAATACTTTAATTCCCTTTGATTCGAAAGCTTCTTTGATTTTATTGATTGCTTCTTCTTCCTCTTCACCATATAAAACATCAATCTTATTAGCAGCAATTACCTGTGGTTTTAATAATAATCCTTCATTATAAGAGGCTAGTTCATGATTGATTTTCTCAATGTCTTCTACTGGATCTCTACCCTCGGTTGATGCAGCATCTACAAGATGTATGATAACCTTTGTCCGCTCAATGTGTTTTAAGAACTCATGTCCTAAACCAATTCCCTCCGATGCACCCTCAATCAAACCAGGAATATCAGCGATAACAAAACCATCTGCACCCTCTAAATCTACAACACCAAGGTTTGGATTTAATGTAGTGAAATGATAATTTGCAATCTTTGGTTTTGCGTTGGTGACACGAGATAATAAGGTAGATTTGCCTACATTCGGAAATCCTACCAATCCAACATCCGCGATTACCTTAAGTTCTAACGTAACATTTAGCTCCACAGCCTTTTGTCCTGGCTGAGCATATTTAGGTACCTGCATTGTTGGTGTCGCATAATGCTGATTACCCTTACCGCCACGGCCACCTCGTAGTATAACCTCTCTACGATTTTTATGAGACATATCAGTAATAACTTTACCTGTTTCTGTCTCTTTTATAATGGTACCTTCCGGAACCTTTATGATTAAATCTTCTCCATTTTTACCAGAACAACATTTTTTACTACCGCTTTCACCATCACTGGCACAGTATTTTCTCTTGAAACGGAAGTCACCAAGGGTATTTAAACCTTCATCAACTTCAAATATTACGTCTCCACCCTTACCGCCGTCGCCTCCATCAGGACCACCAGCAGCGACATGGGCTTCACGACGAAAAGAAACACATCCATCGCCACCTTTGCCGGAGCGTAAATAAATTTTTGCACTATCTGCGAACATCATAACCTCAATTCTGGCACTTTAGCGCCTTTTGAAAACAATAATAACTATAGGAGAAGTAGATAGTTCTTTATACGTATCTACTATCCCTTAGAAAGAGAACATGCGCCCTTTATCAAAACACAATCCTCAAAATAATATCAATCTATATAAAACTAATCTATAATAACTTTAGTATTTCACTCTAGTCATTTTTCATCAATGGAAAATCTTCTCTATCTTCCATCGAATAAAAGGGCTGTTTCAAAATGAAACCTCTTGCAAACATTCGTCGACTTTACGTGCGATTGTTTGTCACAATAGAAAGAACTCTAAGAAACTCTCTACTATGAAGAAAAAGACTCATTTTGAAACAGCCCTCTAGTGTATCGTTGTACTAAATTATAACGATGAATACAAGATGAAGCGGTAAGCCGTCTCTCTTGTTCAAATTATTTAGCTTCTACTGGGTAAACACTAGCTTGTTTCTTGTCTCTACCCTTTCTTTCGAACTTAAGAACACCGTCTACTAAAGCAAATAATGTATCATCTCCACCACGTCCTACGTTAACGCCTGGATGAATCTTAGTACCACGTTGTCTGTAAAGAATGTTTCCAGCTAATACGAACTGACCGTCAGCTCTCTTCGCGCCAAGTCTCTTAGACTCAGAATCTCTACCGTTCTTAGTAGAACCAACACCCTTTTTATGAGCGAAAAATTGAAGGTTCATCTTTAACATGACCTACACCTCCTTATATAATAGGTTCGGATACCATCACATCTGCTACTGTATCCGTTTGTCGATTTTAATATAATCACGCCCAAATTCATCTTCAATTCCTTGAAGTCCGAGTAGTAAAGAGTATAATAATACCTCTGCACGATCGGATAGATTTGAGACAACTTTAAATTCTATCAAACCCTTTTTTTCATCTTCTTTAAAATCAAAAATATCTGAAGTAAATGTTTCAATAGAATTAATGGTATTTATCACAAGAATCGATACGGCAGAACAAACGATATCCTGACCAGACTCTGCATAACCTGCATGCCCTATACATCGAAACCCATTAATTTTACCATCTTTATTCTGATGAATTGATACTTTAACCATATCAACCTCTCACCAATGATTAAGCGTTGATCTTGTCAATCTTAACCTTAGTATAAGCCTGTCTGTGACCGTTTTTCTTGTGGTATCCGGACTTTCTCTTATATCTGTAAACGATGACTTTCTTATTCTTGCCTTCTTCTACAACTGTTGCGGAAACATTAGCACCAGCTACAGTAGGATTTCCTACTACAACCTGACCGTTGTTTACAACAAGAACTTGGTCAAAAGATACAGTTGCACCAGCTTCTACACCAAGCTTCTCTACTTTAATGATATCGCCTTCGGCTACTTTGTACTGTTTACCACCTGTTGCTATAATTGCGTACATATGGCACCTCCCATTATCATTACTCGCCAACTATGGTGCCTGTCTAGAAATAGACAGAACTTGAACCTCGTTGTGCGGCACACTAAAGAAGTTTATCATAACTCAACGTGATTGTCAATAAGAAAATACACCACTCTACATTATTAATCACTCCATCGAGTCACTAAAATAAAATAATTTCAATTTTTAAAATTACCAGAGTTTATCATTTATTCTTCTATCACAAGCATTAATTTAAATATTTTTTGTCAAACACAAGCATTAATCCAAGTATTTTTTTCCACCACAATCATTAATTTAGTTAAGTAGATAAAGTCGTTCATTAAGTTGCTTCGTTTCTAAAAATTCTATTAATTAATATACATTACGTGTACATAGTCATAATCATATTATTCACTACTTACATTCGAAAGCATTCTAAATTACATGGACAAAACAGATTATTTCACTTACAATACTTATCAGATATTATTATGTAATAATATGATAGATGAAATTTACTTCTTGAATTTACTTCTTAATAGAAAGGTTACACTATGGAAATCATACTGAATGATAAGAGCATCCATTTTCACATCCAATACACGAAGGCTAGTAAGTTTAGTCTTGAGTTTTCACCCGAAGGACTTATCACTTTAAAAGCTCCAAAAAAATCTACACCAGAAGAAATCAATGCCTATATGAAAACTAATTCAAAGGTATTACTTAAATTTGAGGAAAAATTGAATACAAGAACTTATCTTTCCAGTGTAAAAACTTATGAGAGTGACGAAAACTTTTTATTTCTTGGTAAAGTTCACAAGTTATCCGACCTTCTATCCGAACTGCCAACAACGCAAGAAGAAGTTCATGTGGCACTTAAAAAATTTTATATGAATAAAACCAAAGAAATTATCACGGAACGACTTGCTATCTATGAACCGATTCTGCAAGTAAAAGCAAAAGGATTTACCATTGTAGACTCGCCTGCTACCTGGGGAACCTGTAACTCAAAGAAACAATTAACCTTTAATTATAAATTATCAATGGCTATGCTTAGTGCAATTGATTATGTTGTCATTCATGAGCTCTGCCACATTATGCATTTAAATCATGATCGCTCCTTCTGGAGAAAGGTCGGTATGTATGATAAGAATTATAAAAGGCACCAGGAATATCTAGCTCGTTTTGGTGCCTTTATGACTATTTAATATGAGCTATCTGTTAGAATTTCTAGAAACTTTGCCAAGATTCTTCGATTGCTCTAAGTTTATTCTCTAATTTGACACGTAGTTCTATCATCCATTCTGGTTCGCTGTCATAAGAATCACTTAAGCAATGAGAAATTCTCACATAAGAGTATAGATTAATAAAGCGCCTCATCAGTGGTAAACTATTTTTTGCTTCTTCTAGGATTGGATATTCGGATTGATATCCTTCATAGAATACTTGTTTTATTTGTTCTACCTCTTCTATCCCCTTTTCCTCAGATACAGATTCAAAAAATTGTTCTATGTCTGTAGAATACCAATGATACATTCCATCATCAAAATCAATAACAGAGCAGCTATTTGTTGTTTCATTATAGAATACGTTATCTAATTCAAAATCATAATGGATAAGTCCATAGGTCATATGGGTTTTCGATAATTTTGCAAGTTCTTCTCGTAGCTTAACTAATTCTATTGTTGCTTGCCTTCTACAATGGTAAAGTGATATCATTCTTTCAATATCATAAAGAACATCCTCATGGGTCCATTTTTTTATGATAGGTTTGTATTTAGAGGATAATCTGTGCAACCTGCCCATTGTTCTGCCACATTCATAATACATCTTATCTGAATACTCGCACTCTTCTACTTGTTTACCTTTTACCCGCTCAAAAACTGTTGCATAATACTCTCCCCACTCCGTTTTCTCCCTTCTTATATATTCTCCATCCCTAGAAGGTACTGGGCGGAGAGCATCAAAATCATGTTTTCTCAAATACTGTATGAACTCCAATTCTCCATAGATATTCTGCTTGCGCTTTTCTTCTGTTGGAGCAATTCTTAAAAAGTGAACGTCCCCTCCGCAATGAAATGGATAAATGGCATTTGAGGATATCCGAAAATAAGATAGCATCTCATTCAAATCCTCTTCTTCATAGTTCCAGTGTTTTAATAATGTTTTTGCTAAATCATAATTTTCTACTAAATATCTCATTTTTAACATGTATAAACCTATCCCTTCTTTCAAAAATACTTAATTCTTTGAATGTAATAGTACAATATGGTATAGCCAAAAATACAAATGATTCCTGCACTCTGTTTTATCTTCTTAAAAAAGAGTACAAAAAAAACACCCTCATTCGAGTGTTCTGCTGGTTTCGATAGGTAATTATCTACTAAGTTACAGAATAACGAAAGGAAAAATTTGCATACAAAAAACGTTTTAATACGAATTTTGTTATGCTCGATATAATGTTGTTAACCACGAATCACCGTATCGTTCATTTTTTTAACACCCCTTTCGTTTTAAGATACTATTATTATAAATCATATGGTATATTATGTCAATTAAATTAATGAAATCCAAATAAAAATTATGTTATATATAATATGTACCAACCAACGAAAAAACCTATCAGTAAAACAATCTTATTTCTTGCTTTACTGATAGGGGAATCTAATAGTATACTGGTTTCTATTTTTTATCGTCTTTTATGTCCTTTTTTAAATAATGCATTCTCATATATAATAAATCCGACTAACACGACAACAATAGTTATAATCAATTTTCGCTTTTTGTTCTTCATAGGACCACTCCTCTTTGATTTATTTCTCATACTGCCTACGTATAAGTATAAAGGATAACCTTGATTCAAACCATCGATGTGCCTTACAAATAACATTCAAACCTTACATTTTTGTCATCTAAACTTCTGTATAGTTTCTTGTAACTATTATTTCCTCTTCTGTTATCTTCTAAAGAATGCGATACCGCAGGCTCCTGGCCCTGCATGGACACCAATCGTACTACCAATGGCAATCTTTACGATATCCTGTTTTTTTAGATACTCTCTAGTATAAGTTTCAAAATTCTGTATTGAACTTGCATCACCTGTATAACCTATGTTATATGGAAACTCCATATCAATCCCATTTACTTCTTCCACTAACTCAATCACTTTCTTATATGCTCCCTGCAATCCTCTCGACTTAGCCGCAACTTCAACTACACCATCCTTCACTTCGATGATTGGCTTGATTTGAAGTAATGTTCCCGCTAGCGCTGCAGACGCTGATAATCGACCACCCTTTTTTAAGTATTTTAAGGTGTCCACTAGAGCAAATACTCTGATTTTGTGTTTATTTTCTTCCAGCTCCTCTACAATTTCTTTTGCAGAAAGCCCTCTTTCTCTAAGTATTTTTGCGTATTGAACAAGACAATTTAACCCCAAGGTTGCCGTATTACTGTCTACAAGATAGATTTCATCATATTCACACATATCCTTTGCAATACTAGCACTTTGAAAGGTTCCGCTTAATTTACTGGAGATTGTAATAACAATCGCACTACTCCCTTCCTCCTTACAACGGTTAAAATGAGTGTAGAATTCCTCAGGCGATGGCTGACTTGTCGTTGGTAGTTCTTCTGTTGTCGAGAGTCTTTGATAGAACTCCTCTGTCGAAATTGTCACCCCATCCAGGTATTCTTCTTCACCGAATAAATTATGAAGAGGTACTACGATCAAGTCTTCCCTTTCAGCTTGAGCCTGTGTAATATCGGATGTTGAATCAGTTATAATGTGTATCATTGGAAATTCCTCCTGTTATATAGAATCAAATAAATTGTTATATAAAATCTTATAGATTGTAGAAATCTTTCCATCTCTTAATTAACTTTCTACAGCACTGGCTTCTTGTGCTCTAACAAAGAATTCCATGGAAGAGCCAAGTTTTTAAGAAAATTACTTTAGCTTTTGGAAGAAACGATGCAGCGTTCCTAACGCCAGTGTAAGCGCTGCTATCTCTGCTTCATTTAACTGTTCTGATACGCTTGCTATCAAACTCTCATGAAAGGTCAGATGCTCTTGATAAGCATCTTTTGCTATCTCTGTTGTACATACATAAACCTTACGTTTATCACTTTGTGCCCGATTTCTTATTAGATACCCTTTTTGTTCTAATGTCTTTACGGCGATCGTGAGGCTACTCGCTGTAATCATTAGTCGTTTAGATAGCTCCTTCATGGTATTTTTATCTTCTTTCTCGCTATTATACACTGCTTCTATGACATGCATCTCATTTACAGATAACATCTTGTGTTTTCCATTAGCTAAGGAACCTTCTTCCAGTCTTAGTATGTCATTAAATATTGTAACAAAAAAATCATTTAACTGTGCCTCATAGACATTCATCTTGGCTTCCTCCATTTACTTTGAACTTCAAACTATTTTGCATTATAACAATAGATTTGGATTTCGTCAAGATATTTTGAAGTTCAAAGTAATAGACATTAAAATAGCTATCATAGCCGACTCACTATATAAATTACATAATGAATCAACGATGATAGCCACCTAAACTTCACCACTCTATGCCCTAAACTACCGATCAGAGCTTTCACACTACTATTGTTTTTCACCTTTTCTTCTATTGAATATTGTTCTTCAAACCTGGATTAAGAAAAGATTTAATAATCTCTTTCGATTTTTCTAAGTCCTTGATTTCTAGTACAGCCTTGTAATATTTTCCATTTGGTATCTTTAAGTTTCTATAGTCTCCATCCATTGGTATTCTTAAAGTTTCTATGTTATCTAAATTTAAATCCATCCCTATTGTAAGATAATCCTTAAAATCACTCTTTGTTATGTCTGTTGTGATATGTACCGTTGATAATATATCATCTAATAAAAAGGCCAGACTTATTATATTTTTTGACTTTAATTTACTAACTATACTCTGTAGTACATTTCGCTGTCTTTGTGTTCTGCCAAAATCATTGCTTTCTGTTCCAGTAGATACTTTCCTAATCCTGCAGTAACCCAATACCTGATTACCAACCATTAACTGTTCCCCTTCTACAACATTTCTATATTCTGGATTCGAGATATAATTATGATAATTCAAATACTCCGCTTCGGCTTTTGTAAGAGTTACATTAACTCCTCCTAATATGTCAACAATTTGCTCAAAAGCTTCGAAATTAACGAGCAAATATCCATCCAAGGATACTCCAAAATTAGAATCTATTGTATCGTATAGTAACTGTATACCTCCTTTTGAATAAACAGAATTTAGCCTATCTTTGCTATGTCCCTCTATATCAATATATAAATCTCTCATGAAAGAAAGCAACTTTAAAGTATTATCCTTCGTATTGATAGAAGCCACAATCATGGTGTCTGTATTCGCAGCATTATCAAATTCTTCAAGTCCAATCAACAGTATGTTAATAATTTCCTTGTCCTCTTTCTTATCCTCTGTCAAGTTATTTAATACTTCCTTCTCGCCTTCCTTTTGATAATTACCTAAATTATTTCCAGAATCCTCAAATACTAATTTATCATAGAGATATTCACCAACGATATTACTAAGAATTACTTTTCCAAGTGGGGTGAAAATTAAGATAGCTATAAATACCCCAAATGCAGCAATAGCGATTCCTAATCTTCTTCTTAATTTCTTTTTTCTTCTCTGTTTCGTCAATTCATCAACACTATTTTCATCCAATGATTGTACTTGCTTTGCCAATGATTCCTTCATATCCTCCATAGACTCATCGTAAGTTTCAAGTCCACTCGTTATATTAAGAGTGCATTGACTCCATTCATCCTCTTCTGAATGCCTATCGATTAGATTGCTATCATCATCCTTCATCAATAACGTTTCCTTTCTGTCACCTTATGAAATGTTGTCTTGAATATAAATTTAAGAAGTTTAATCTATAAATAGTAGTATCATCGTCTGTTTCAAAGACAAGTTTGTATATTGGGTATTATAGCATATTGTTTATTTTTTACAATATTTTAACATAATTATTTCCTTATAAAGTCTTAAGGAACATTAAATCAAAAGAGTTGTTTCGATAAAAACATCCTTCCTTTCATGACAAGAAAAAGCACGCTACTCGAACTTTTCCTTGTCATGAATAAAACTGTAGACAATTTGTCTACAGTTCACGTAGGAAAAATGAAACATTAACTAAAAACTCTGATATTGTCGTATATGGATTATTTAAATCAGCTTTAACCTCAGCAATCACTAGCTTTAGCACCCGGTAAAAGTCAACTTTATTGGGTATTAACATTGGATTTCTAGTAGTAGTTATTACAATACAACGTTCTAATGAACTACCATCTTTAGAAATTAACATTTTCTCTATCATCTGTGCACTAATAAAAATTCCTGTTTCCTTATACCATTTGTTTGCAGCCAAAATCCAACTATGCACTGCTAAATCTAGATTAATTGTAATGTTTTTGAGTGTAGCAAATGTTATTTCATACTTTTCGGTTTGCATCATTATTAATAGCCTTTTTTATTATTTTATGTAATTAAATAACTTAAGTTCGTTAACTTTGATTACTTTACAGTTTAAAAATGTAACTCTGTTATTAACAAAATAGATAGTTTAGAGTTTTAAATATACTTTTATAGATAATGAATATAAAATCACATTAATTAATCTCCTACTAGAGATTTACTAAGAATATTCTGGTAAGGTTTGATTCACTAAATACTCATTAACATTGTGTTCTAGAGATCATAGTAGTAATAATCTTATATAAACTAAAATCAGGAGTGAGGATCTATAGCGTTCCTATTCTTCACTCCTGATTCAGACTTCTACAACAACTCAATATTTACTTTCAAGTCTCAATTTTTGTTTTCCAACATCTTAACTATAAAACTCTCTATCTCCTCTAAACTCGTTGCTCCCTCTAGGGAAGGATAAGCAAATTCCGCGTATTGGATTCCAGTAGGTGTTTCCAAAAAAGCATAACGCTCCCCATCCAGTAATCCATAATCTACAATATCTTTCCAATATAATGTTGTGTCACCTCGACGATAGAATGAATTTTCTTCGTCGTAGGTAAATGGCATAAAGATACCTTTCATACCAACACGCATCGCAGACGCTATTCCCGTATCCTCTACCCATACCTCCGTATCAATTGGACATGGTAACTTCATCACAATCACATCACCTACCTGACTTTGTCCTTGATATACCTTCTCTACTAAAATGCTGGCAAGTGCATAATATTCCTTATTTCCTTCCATGATAACCTCGATATTCTTTATCTCAGTAATTGTACCCTTTACTATCTCTAATCCTTCTCGTTGTATCAACTCTTGTTCTGTAAAATATACCAAATCATAACTTACTTTGAAATCTGGTGCATTATTAATATACTTTATTTTAATATTTCCATGTGAATTCTCCAGAGGGATGAGATTTCGGTTTTCTAAAATCATCTTACCTGTAAGCGAAGCGATAAGAAATAGGGCCATCGCAGCAAACATTATTTGCATAGGTTGTTTGAACCAGAAGGGCTTGCGAGTTTTCTCTTCTTTATTAGGTGATTTTTCTAGATGTAATACCTTTTCTTGTTCTAACGCTTTTACTTGTTCTAATACCTTTTCTTGTTCTAACGCTTTTTCTTGTTCTAACGCTTTTTCTTGTTCTAACATCCTTACTTTTTGTAGCATATTATCTTGTTGTAACATCTTCTCTTTTATTTTTTGCTTTAACGGTTCTGACGCTTTTACCTCATTGATAAGTTCTGTATATTCATTCTTTCTCATGGACGATACCCTCCTTCCATAAGGATAGTTTTTAGTTTCTTTCTAGCTCTGGTTAGCCAGGAACTTACAGTATTTTCTTTCCTCTTTAAAATTTTCGCTATCTCAGAGACGGTAAGTTCTTCGTAATAATACAAATACACAACATTTCGATAATTTTTTGGTAACTCCCAAAGTTCCTCTAATACTCTCTGTTGCTCCTTACTAAATGGCTCCCAAGCCTCGTTAAATCCTTCCGTTTTGCGATTCCAGGCTTGTTTGTTCATATCTTTACATAGATTAATAGTTACTCTTATTAGCCATGCCTTGCGATGTCCTTCGTCTTCAAACTCCTCTTCCCTCATCAGTTTTAGAAAAACTTCCTGTGCGACATCTTCTGCATCTGCCTGATTCCTTAGATTATGATAGGCAATTCTTATAATCATATCAGAGTATGTTTCTACTACTGCATCGATTTGTTCCCTTGTGTTAATCACGATTTCTCCTCCTTTCACTAATATAACGATTTATGTAGTCACTTTCCGTGCACAGAATATAAATTTTATTTAATTATTCTTTTTATACGAGTTTTTTGATGTTTTCTAGATGCATTATTTTCTAGTATGTATTGTTTTCTAGAATGTACTTTTTGCTAGAAGGTACTATTTATTAGAATGCATTTTTTTCTAGTTGCATTTTTTAGTCAAGCACCATTTAGGCACCACGAATGCAATAAGAGATAGTTTGTAATTAATCCGCTTGTTTTCGATTCCGTTCCGATATTTGAGTGTAGTAAAAAGGATCATGCATAGGAAGTGTGGTCTTACTTCCGAAAATTAACTTGTTGAAAAACTCTCAACCAACACTCAAAACTTTTTGTTGTTACTAATGACTAGTTTTGTAAAACTAATGGAAACAGGTGGAATTATGAGGTGATATATGGTACAATTTAACTATTAAAAGAAGTGATGTCATTTCAGATAATAGGAGGGAACAGATGAGTAATTCATTTTCAGAGATAATACTATTTCAAGTAAAGCCTGATAAAATAGAGGAGTTTGAAATGCTTATTAGGACAATTCAAGCAGAGCAAGAAAAACTGCCTGGCTGTACTAGCGTCAAGTACATGAAACGCTTTTACACTTTTGACGGCGTCGAAAATGGTAGCCCACCAAGAGAACTCACCAAAATCATAAAATGCGTCAAGTACTATTCTTACTTAGAATTTGATACCATAGAAAACTGTGGAAAAGCGAATGGTTGGTTTTTTGATACTTATGCAAAAGAGGTTATGAAGTTACTCATCATGCCATTCGACATTAACAGCGGTTATTCCATCTAATAAGAGCGGTATAATGAACGAAGAGTTAAAAACCATAGTAACTAAGTTCTCGGAATCTGGTTGGGATTTGATTGATTCCGTTGACATAACGTAACTAACATTTTATTTTCTTTATTATCGTAATGATATCATTACCCTATAAATTCATTTTACTATGCGGTAAATTGTGATTCAATTCAGATTTTGAAAAAATACGAAACAAGAGAATGAACGCTTAAATTTAACATAGAAAAAATGCGACTTGCTTTAGACTTTAAAAATCCATTTCAAGACGCATTTCATATCATAATTTATAGTACCAGCTGCTAGTTTTCCACCGTTAAATCACAAAGATTCGCTTGAAGATAATCGATGAGTTCTTCTCGTGGAAGCAATAGCTGACAGCCACGAATCCCCGCACTTACGGTTATTTCATCAAAAAGAATTGCGGTTTCATCCACATAGGTTGGAAATTTCTTTTTCATTCCGATTGGAGAACAACCACCACGAATATATCCGGTAAGTCCAAGAAGTTCTTTCACAGGAACAAGCTCTATTTTCTTATCTCCAATCAGGTTCGCAGCCTTTTTTAAGTCAAGTTCTTCTGCTACCGGAATACAAAAGACGAGATAGCCTTTTTTCTCTCCATGCGCCACTAGGGTTTTAAATACCTGCTCTACTGGCATCCCTATCTTTTCGGCAACATGGACTCCTGCAAGATTATCCTCCTCTACTTCATATTCCATCGCTTTAAATTCTACTCCAGCTTGCGTTAACATACGCATGGCATTTGTAATCTTCATACTTTTCACCATTCCTGAACATGTTTTCTACCTATCTAAGTTTTTATTAAGAAAACTAGACAAAAAACATCTTATGTGAATTTTCTAATATCCTTCGTTTACGTCATAAACAACAAAAGCTACAAAACTTCATTATAAATCTTAGTATTTATTCTTCTTTGCCTATCTCAAGTTCTACATGCTTCATTTGCTCATGTAGAGGCTTCCTAACTTTCTTTCTTGTAATCTCAACAAGGTTAAGGGCAGTCATATCCACTAGGGTTGTTTTTATTGGGTCTTTTCTTAGATATTCTTCAAATACTCTTAGTAACTGTGTCTTTGCATCTTCTGCAACCATATCGATAAAGTCAACAATAATGATTCCAGACAGATTACGCAGTCGAATCTGAGCAGCTATTTCTTCTGCTGCTTCTAAGTTAACCTTTAAAAAAGTCTCTTGAACATTCTTTTTCTTAGATACTGCCTTACCAGTATTTACATCAATAACGGTTAGAGCTTCCGTAGGCTGAATTACTAGGGAACCACCACATGGAAGCCAAACCTTTTCTCTAAGTGCACGCGATAGTTTTGTTTCTATGCTATAAAGTTTTGAAAGTGCTAATAATTTATCCTGATAGAACGAAAGCTTCTCAATATCTTCCCTCTGATGCTCCATCAGATATTCTTTGATTTCATCATATAAAGATAAATCATCCGTAATAATAGCTTCTAAATCCTTTGCAAAACCATCTCGAATTGCACATAAGAAGGGTTGTAAAGTCTTAGAAAGAAGTGAAAAACGATTTCTATAGATTCCATAGGTTAAGATGCGGTCATATTGCATTTTTAACTGTTCTATTTCCTCCACAATTAGATGATCCTCTGCTTCGCTCGCATTGGTTCGTAACACAAAACCATACTGTTCACCAAGGAACGGTGAAACCAAGCTTCTTAAACGCTTTTTTTTCTGCTCCGAACCTATCTTGGTAGAGATTCCAATCGTTTTTGTTCCATGCATCAAAACTACATATTTACCAGTGAAAGAAATACTGGTAGTCACCACTGGAGCCTTTGTCTTAATATCCTCTTTAATCACTTGTACTACTAATTCATCACCAATATTTACCTTGTCACTAGATTTGCCATGGGTAAATATTGGGTTAGAAACGTCGGCTAAAGGTAGATAGCACATCTTTTTTTCTGCAATTTCAACAAAGGCAGCATTAATGTTTTTTACAATGTTTTTTACCTTTCCAATATAGATATTGCCAAGAGATGATACTTCTTCCTCGCGGTCGACATTTACCTGAATCATCTGATTGCCTTCATATAATGCAGTCACAATATTATCATTCATCTTCGTAACAATCAGTTTTCCACTCATAATAAGCCTTCCTTTATCTCCTCTGTCTACAAACCTTGGAGAGTTTTTTAATATAATTCCCTATTTGTCCATATTTGCTGCAACAAGAGGATATTCATACTTCACCTCTTTGGGTATAAAAGGTTTTAATTGCAGCTTTGGTATAAACGTACGAAAAAAATTTTGTTTTCACTACTCTTCCCTATTTAATTCCAACTTTGCTTAATGAATCAAGCTTTAGTGCATAGGATTCTTTTTGCTGTACAGCTAAAATCATTTCTTCAATTGTCTTTCCGTGATCAGCAACATTTGCATAAGTTTCCATGCGGTGATATTGAAATGCAAAAGTTTCAAATTTGATTCCATACTTTTCACAAAATGCTTCCATCACAAGCTCAGGCTTTATATTAATCACGCTGCCTGTTGCTAAGCATAAAAATACGCGAATCCCATTCGCATAAGTATCTGCATGTTTTAAACCTTGCACTGTATTGGTAACCTTTAGGTCTTCCCCAGACTTAATAAAATCTTCTTCTGTGATTCCACAATGGAAGATGTATGGACGGATATCCATTTCCTTCTCACTTTTCTTTGTCTTTTTATTAATCACAATCTGGCTCTGATCAATAAACTTAGCAAATAATTGATTAAAATCGTTCTTCTCTAGTATTTGCCCATTTTCTGTCTTTAACTCATATCCATCTTTTAAAGAAACTAAATAATCTGCTGCCGCAACCAAAGACATCGCAGTCTCTCTCTTCTGATTTGGTAATGGCTCTTTTAAGATTTTAGCCTCTGTCACCGCAAATCCTTCGTTCATAACTGCATTTAAGCTATTAACGATTGCTTCCTCCGACTCGACTATGTTAAAATCAACATCCACATACTCGCCATCACTGGTTAATCCAACACCAAGCGGAGCTGCAAAGGACATAATCTGATGTGGATTAAAACCCTGGCTGTAAGCCACATCGATTCCTGCTCTTCTATTTGCTTTTTGAAAATAGCGCATTACATCTAAGTGACCTATGAATTTTACTACGCCATATTTCGAAAATTTTATTCTTACTTTCATATGATTAATCCCTTCTTATCAATAAACTATATAAATTAAACTTTAGCTTTCTGATGTTTTTGGTGTGAAAATGCTTGCGCTTATGGAATTTTGACACCTTAGACAGTGTAGAAAACTTAGATCAATTTATAATTATCAGAACAAAACCATGTTCTGATAATCGGATTTACGGTGCTAAAACGCACCTTTTATCAGAATCTGCTTCGCATCTTCTGATAAGTTATATTGAAGTTCCTGTATGTGCCTCAAAGCATATTCCACCTTGAAAAGTAGCAGCACCACAACCGGAACAAGACATCTTACAGTTTGGAGTTACCGTTTCTTCTATTGCACGCTCATATTCTTTACGAAGAAATTTCTTAGTAACGCCAATATCAATGAAGTCCCAAGGGAAAATCTCATCTGCTCCACGCTCTCTGCTCGTATAGAACGGAATATCTACGCCATTTTCTTTAAATACTTCCATCCAGGTATTATAGTTAAAATACTCTGACCAAGCATCGTAAATACAACCTTTTTGATATGCATCATAGATAGATTTTGCAATTTTACGATCACCTCGTGCAAAAACACCTTCAAGAATTGTTACCTCTGCATCATGCCAATTATAACGAATACTCTTATAGTTTAACTGTTCCTTCATCTTACCATTTAAGAAACGCTGCTTTTCTAGGTATTCTTCTCTGGTTACCATTCTAGACCACTGGAATGGGGTAAATGGCTTTGGAACAAAGAAAGAGGTACTTGCAGTAATTTGCACTTTACCATTTCTCTCTTCTTTTGGTATGGTATAATACTCTCTTGCTATCTTATCGGAAATCGTAGCAATTCCTTCAATATCCTCCATGTTTTCCGTCGGAAGACCTAACATGAAATAAAGTTTAACTTTATTCCAGCCAGCAAGAAATGCATCCATTGCACCCTTTAGTATCACTTCTTCTGTAAGTCCCTTATTAATTACGTCACGAAGACGCTGAGAACCTGCTTCCGGTGCAAACGTAAGACTACTCTTTTTAATATCTTGTACCTTACTCATAACATCAAGAGCGAACGCATCAATACGAAGTGAAGGAAGAGAAATATTTACACCATTCTTCTTAAACTCATCGATTAAGTAGTATACGAGCTCTTGAAGTTTATCATAATCACTGGAGCTTAGAGAACTAAGAGATATTTCTTCATGTCCAGTGGACTCAATCATATCTTTTGCTAAATTCTTTAGATAGTCAACATCTCTCTGTCTTGTTGGTCGATATAACATACCAGCCTGACAGAAGCGGCATCCACGAATACATCCACGTTGGATTTCCAGCACCACACGGTCTTGAATTGACTTAATATAAGGTACTAATGGCTTTCTAGGATAATACGTTTCACTAACGTTCATCACTACCTGTTTCTTTACCTTATCTTTCGCAAACTCATTATTTGGAGTCATAGAAGCAATGGTTCCGTCTTCCTTGTATGTCACATCATAGAAAGAAGGCACATACATACCCTCAATCTGAGCAACTTTCTTTAAGTAATCTGCTCTACTACCCGAAGCTGCCTTGTTCTCCTTATAGGCATCAAGTACCTGGTCATATACCGTTTCTCCTTCTCCGATGTAAAAGAAATCAAAGAAATCTGCAATCGGTTCCGGATTATAAGAACATGGACCACCACCAATTACGATCGGATCGTCCTCTGTTCTATCTTTTGCATAGATTGGAATTCCAGATAGATCTAATATCTGTAGAATGTTCGTATAACACATCTCATATTGTAATGTGATACCAAGGAAATCAAACTCTTTCACTGGATCTTGGGACTCGAGCGCAAACAAAGGTATGTTTTTCTCTCTCATGATCTTGTCCAAATCCATCCAAGGAGAATATACACGTTCGCAGTACGTATCTTCTCTTTGATTAAACATATCATAAAGAATTTGAATTCCCAGGTGTGACATACCTACTTCGTATACGTCAGGAAAACACATACAAAAGCGGATATCTACCTTATTCTTATCCTTTACCACCATATTCACTTCGTTACCGATATAACGAGCTGGCTTATCTATCGTTAATAATATTTCATCAGATAATGCTAGTCTTTTCATGAAAACCTCTTTCTATTGTATTATGCTTGTACATAATATTGTTTATTTTTAATGAAATAAACAACCTCTCTACTGCATCCTATATTTTTGTTGCATCTTTTTGAAACTGGCGATTGCACTGCCACCGCCTGTCAAAATTTTAGTCCGTTATTCATTATAACAAAAAAGAGTGGAGATATCCACCCTTTCATTGAAACGTAATTTTACTTTTCTATTTCTGATTCACTATTTTCTGATTTTTGGAAGACTTCAGATAGCTTTTGCTCTAAGGATTCCACAAACTTGTTGTTTCTAACCTCGTCTAATACACTTTCAGTATTTTGACCAACAACATTAACAGAAAATATCCTTCCTAGAAATAACAATAGAAAGAGAAAGCATGCAATAATTATTCTTCCAAATAAACCTTTAAAGTATCGAATAGACTTGGTCTTTTGATCCGACGTTTGATTATGTACTCTTGACTCCCCGAATTTAGGCAATTTTCCTGCATTGTTTTCAAGTTCTCTTTTATTTTTTCTATTATATTCAGAGTCACTAAACTTCTGTTCTTTCCGTTCTCCTGGTAACTCTTCCGTTTGTTTTTCTCGTTGTTCTTCTTGCCATGTTTCCCATTTTTCTGCTACTTGCTCCATAACCAAACCTCATTTCTGCGCATGTTTTGCGAAAAGGTTGTTAAGGATTAATATCCATAACTCCTTTTCACAAAATATCATATAAAAAATCATTTCTGATAGCATGCTCGTACAATACCTTGGTTAATTGTATGCAAATTACTAAAAATTATGACTACAGTCAGCTAAGACTTCCTCTTTAAATACATAGGATTGATTTAAATTATTCTGATTAGTTACCGAAACATTCTTAAAGAAAATCTGATTCGCATTCTTAATTTCAATTCCTTTCTTTGCTTGTATCACAACATTTTCTAACGTGATATCATGAATTGGTAACTGCTCTAACCCATCAATTTTGATAGCTTGTCCTGCACGAAGACAGTTTACATCACTGATGGTTATATTCTTAAACTCTGGAATATCTTCTTTCGCAATTGTATCTGGTTCATCAGAAGCTTCATGGTCAAGGCGGAATAAGGTATAGCCCATGGTAAATATAATTGCTTCTGTCTCAATATCTGTCATCTGAATGTTTCGAATTGTAATATCTTCTACAACTCCACCACGTCCAATTGCACTCTTAAAACGTATTCCTGTATCGGTACCTAAGAATAAGCAGTTTTCAATTACAACATCACGTATGCCACGTGACATCTCACTACCAACTACAAACCCACCATGTCCATGATATACGACACAATCTCTGATACGAACATGTTCTGTTGGTACGGTTATTTTTCTGCCAATTGCATTCTTTCCAGATTTTAAGCAAATAGCATCATCACCAACATCAAATTTTACTCCGTAGATATCAACAAAACGGCAAGATTCTAAGTCAAGACCATCTCCATTTTGAGCAAAACTATCATTACGGATAAATGCATTACGAAGTGTTACATTCGTACAAAGTAAAGGATGAAGATTCCAAGCCGGTGAATTCTGAAGTGTTACTCCTTCTATTAATACCTTATTACAACGAACTAGGTTGGTCATCACCGGGCGATAAAGATCATAGTATGGAGCTGCCTTCTTAAGTGCATCTGGTTCTTCAAAACTCACTTCTCCAGCTAAACAACCCTCATAGGATGTTTTACTTGGGTACCAGATACCACCCTCGTTCGTATCAATCACATATGGACTCTTCTTTAAACGTGCTTTCCACTGTCTTTCGGTCACCTTAAACTCTTTTAAAGGGCGCCACTCATGACCGTTACCATCAATAATACCCTCACCAGTAATTGCTATATTTTCTTCCTCAAATGCATGGATTGGGGAAACTGCACGAAGTCTTGGTTGACCTTCATAATCGGTAAGGATTACCGGATATTCTTCTGGATTCTTATCAAAAGTGATTAAAGCACCTTTTTCTAGATGAAGGTTAATATTGGATTTTAGAGTAATTGGACCTGTAAGCCAGATACCTTCCGGTACAATAACAGTACCACCACCTAAGTTTGATAACTCAGTGATTGCTTGATTGATTGCAGCTGTATTTGATACAATACCTCCAGATACTGCCTTGTAGTCTGTAATACTCACCTGTCGGTCTGGAAAAATCGGTAATTCAACAGTAAACGTTTGCATTCATATTCTCCTTTTATAATTTTCTTAACACTCACTTCATATGAAATCTACTCTTAGATTTGCTACTACTACAAACAAGAAAAAGCACACTTCGCACACATCTCTTTATATAAATAAGAGTTGCGAAAATCACTCTTCTTTCTTCATACAAAATATTTTTTTGAGCCATTCTCTTGATTCTATGGTCAAAAAACTGGAATAGTAGTATTATATCTTAATTTTATCTAGAATTCTAGGAAATTTCTCAAGATAATCACTTTAGATTACTGATTTTTTGACTAATATCTCCTAATAGTCAAAGCATATATTTACATGAATATTTACAATACGAGACGTCTGTGAATCCATTTTACCTATCTACAAATTTAAGATTACATCACGCAAAAAGCTACTATAGCCGCTTTATTTATCCATGCTACCGTAGCTTTTTTACGTTTCTTTATTGTTATTATTTTATATCTTTTTTAATGTTATATTTTTTTCTTACTCTTATTTTAATTACATATTGACTATTTACTATCCATACGGATGTTATTTATGAAATAATTTTCTTGATTTCCAGAATGGTATTCTTCCTAATCTTATCAATATTCCATTAAATTAATTACCAATCAAACGATACTATACTATAGTTTTCCATCCTGTAAGAAACGTTCTCCAAGACCGTAGTTCTCTACTACATAGTCAATATCCTTATCTCCACGGCCGCTTAAAGAAACTAGGATGGATCCTCTTCTTCTCTTCCTTGCTTCCTTCATCGCATATGCGACAGCGTGGGAACTCTCGATTGCAGGGATGATACCTTCAAAACGTGACAACTTAAAGAATGCTTCCATTGCTTCTTCATCGGAGATTGTTTCATATGAAATACGACCAAGATCATGTAAAAAGGCATGTTCCGGTCCAACCGATGGATAATCCAATCCACTGGCGATCGAGTATACTGGTGCAGGTTCCCCTTGCTCGTCTTTTAACATAATACTTTCAAATCCATGCATAATTCCCTTTTTCCCATATGCCATCGAAGCAGCATGGTCTCCAAGTTTTGGTCCACGCCCCAATGGTTCTACACCAACAATATCTACTGGTTCTTCCAGAAATGGAATAAACATGCCCGCAGCATTACTTCCACCACCAACACAAGCACAAACAACATCTGGTAACAGTCCTGTCATCTCTTTAAATTGGTCTTTAGCTTCATAGCCAATTACGGATTGAAAATCACGCACCATCATAGGAAATGGATGTGGACCTAGAGCAGATCCTATACAGTAGATAGAATCTTTATAATTTTTAGCATAAGATTCAAATGCAGAATCCACAGCCTCTTTCAAGGTCTTTAATCCGTGCGTTACTGGAACTACCTTGGCACCAAGAATCTTCATTCTAGTAACATTGGGAGCCTGTTTTGCAATATCCACTTCTCCCATATGTATCTCACAATCTAGATGAAAGAAGGCTGCTGCTGTTGCAAGAGCTACACCGTGTTGACCTGCTCCTGTTTCTGCAATCAAACGTTTCTTTCCCATGAATTTTGCCAACAAACCTTCTCCCATACAATGGTTTAACTTATGAGCACCCGTATGGTTTAAGTCTTCTCTCTTTAGATAAATCTGGCAATTCCCAATTTCTCTTGATAATCTCTCACAGTGATATACCGGTGTTGGTCTACCTTGAAATTCTTTACGAATTCTTCTTAATTCGTTAACAAATTGAGAGGAATGGCAGATATTTTGATAAGCCTCATTAATTTCCTCAAAGGCAGGAATCAACTCCTCTGGTAAATACGCTCCACCATAAGGTCCAAAACGCCCATCTTTATCTGGATAATTCTTTAAATATGTTTTAAAATCCATGAACTTCCCTCCATTAGTGTAAAGCATCAACTCTTTACCACTTTACTTTACTGTATTATTACCACATTATACAGCCGTTAGAGCGAACTTGCAACCTTAGATTCTAAAATTCGTCATTTTCTCCCATAGCAATCAGCGTTTCAATAAAGGTAAAATGCTGGTCATTTTCCCACAAGATAAAATGAGCACCAGGATCAACGGCTAACCAATCCTCAATCGCCTTTGAAGGCTTTGAACTATCTCTTTTAATATTAATCTCCGTTTTAGGCTCTTCAAAATAAGAAAATAAGATATTCTCATGCAACCCAATGGATTGATACTTATCTCCGACAAGTAGTCCTTCCTCTGTGATTGCAACATGATGATACACATACGAAAACATGGTCTCTGGCTTTAGATATGCAATTCTACCTCTTCTTAACTCTGGTCTTGTTGCCCTTCTCCAGTCCTCTACTCCTTCTGGAATACAATGCCAGTAGATATGATGCATTCTTACCCAGTCACGAGGTGTTTCTCCTCCGGGCCACTTTGCCAGACAGTCGTGTAATTTACCATACACTTCTTCTGGCGATAATTCTTCACCCATCGATTCATAGTAGGCAAATAACATATTCTCATGGCGATAGAGACAGGCAGTCATAACTTTTTGTTCTTTTATTAGTTTCTTAATATGTTCTTTTGTTTCCTCTAGTCTTTCCTCTAAATTTAGTCCTCCCTCATAGGAAATATGTCCACGGTAATGATAGCGGTAAATCATATCTTTCATAAGCTTTTTATCTTCGATGGAAAGAAAATCCTTCCTTCACACCTATCCTTTCTGTAATTATTGATTATATAGTGTAATAAATCATTAAAACTTTATTTTTCTTATCCCACTCCCTTGTTTAGATTCTTCTCATATGCCAAGGTCAAATAATTGATGAAACTCCATTTTGAGGCTATTATCGGATTTACGAAGCTAATCGAACCTTTGATTGACGTTTGAGTAGCAACTTTTTTAAATATGCTACAGTTCACTCGTCAAATTTATTATGTCATCATTATATCGTTAACTCTAATGAAAAGAAAGTATCTTTATTTCCTTTTGTCTTTCCATTCCTCACCGCTTATCTTTTTTACTACATCACAACGAATATCTACTCGTTATTTAATGGTCTCATGATTGGAAATAATACCGTATCTCTTAAGTTTTCCTGCCCGGTTATCACTTGAAGGAAGCGGTCTATCCCCATACCCCAACCAGAAATCGGTGGCATACCATATTCCATCGCAGTGATATAATCAAAATCCATTGTCATGGCTTCTTCATCACCATTTGCCTTAGCCTTTGCTTGTTCTAATAAACGCTTCTTTTGTTCTACCGGATCTACCAGTTCTGAATACGCATTAATCACTTCTGCACCATTAATAATCAACTGAAAACGATCTGCAATTTCTTTATTATCGTCATTTGCACGGGCTAAAGGGGATAGTGAAGTAGGATGCTCCGTTAAAAAAGTAGGGGAGATAATCTTTGGACGACTGACCTTTTTGTATAGTAAGTCAATAAGATTCCCCTTACTAAGCTGCTCTACTGGAGTTTCTGATTGTAATTCAATTCCTACTTCCCGAATCTTATCTAGCAAACTTTGTGTGTCTTTGTATGAATTGATGTCTATTCCACAGTCTTTTATTAGCAGCTCTCGAAATGTGACAACCTCCCATTCTCCCGAGAAATCGATACTTTCATCACCCACATTTATAATAGCACTTCCAAATACCTTCTTTATTACAGTAGATAGCATAGATTGTAAAAATTCCATATTGTCGATATAATTGTAATATGCGCAATAACCTTCAAGCATTGTGAAGTCTTGAAGATGCGTTGCATCCATACCCTCATTACGAAAACATCTCGCAAATTCGAAAACCTTAGTTATTCCTCCCACAACACAACGCTTTAGATAGGTCTCTGGTGCAATTCTTAAGTATACCTCCAAATCAAGTGCATTATGGTGAGAAATGAACGGACGTGCAGTTGCTCCAGAAGGTTTCTCGATTAGGATTGGTGTCTCAACTTCAAGATATCCGGCATCTTCTAAGTATCTTCTGATTTCCTTAATCATTTGAAACTTGAGTAGGAATCGATTTCTGGTATCCTCATTCATGATCAGATCAAGATACCTCTGCCGATAGCAACTATCTTTGTCAGTAATACCGTGGAATTTTTCTGGTAGTGGTTTAAACGCTTTTCCAAGGAACGTGAGGTTTTTCGCTCGGACTGTTTTTTCTCCCGTCTGCGTAGTGAAAATTTCACCAACCACACCAAGAAAATCGCCGATATCAAAGCCCTGTCGAAAGAACTCATATGCCTTATCGCCAACATCATCTCTTCGTATCGCGATTTGTAATCTTCCATAAATGTCGCTTATGGTAACAAAACAAAGTTTCCCCATCTTTCGAATGGAGAGTATTCTTCCAGCAACAGATACCTCCTTCGTCCCATCTTCTAACTTAATAGCTTCCATTAATTCATGCGTAATAGAAAAACGCTCTGGATAAGGATTTTGTTGTTCCCTCACAAACTCTAACTTTTGTCTTCTAACTTCTTCTAATTCTTGTATCCCCATATAAACTCCTTTCTTATAACAAAGATTATTCCTTCGAGTTGTAAGATTGTTCCTGGTGATTTTAATCCTTCATTTAGAATAAGAAATGTACACTTTGCAAACTCTTCTTGCCATATCAATAAAAGCACGCTTAGCAAACTTTAACCTTGCCATATCAATAAAAACACGCTTAGCAAACTTTACCTTGCCATATCAATAAAAACACGCTTAGCAAACTTTAACCTTGCCATATACAAAAAAAGCACGCTTCGTGGTCTTTACCTTGTCAGTGAACTTTACCTTGTCATAAACAAAAAAAATCCCGCCCTCACAAAAGGACGAGATTAAACATCACGTGTTACCACCTTAATTCACTTATTCTTTACAAAATAAGCCTTTACAAGTACGGATTGTAATCGATACTCTGGTGCTGTAATGGGCACTCCCATCGTAGTCTCAGCATAATTATTTATGCAGTCGGTACGCAGTTCCAAGTCTTTTTTCGGTATTGTAGCTGTGTCTCATTCCACCAAACTGAGACTCTCTGAAACAGTCAAACAATACTTACTCCTCTTTTCATAACCTTTGTCTGTTATAATTTTCCTTATCTTAGCAAAAAATTATTGCATTGTCAATGTTATATTATAATACAAACTCCAATTGACAATCGCATGGTTCTTTTTCTACATGCTCCTTATTATATTCTTCTGCCTCTCTACATCCCATAGCTTTATAAAATGCCTGTGACTCTACAGAAGAATGGGCTGAGATATATAATTTTTTCGCACCATGTTTTTTTGCCCAGTCCGCACAAAGATGAAATAAAAGTCTTCCTATCCCCTTCCCTCTTTGATCTGCGGATGCATGAATACAGGACAAATCCATGTATTCTTTCTTACATCCTAGATAATCATGTTCAACCGAAGCAAACCCTTTTAGGCAATCATCAATAAATACTCCAAATACAACGCCACCCGTCGAAACAGTATTTCTAAGGCAAGATACAAGCGTTTTATACTCTTCTTCTCCCCATTGTTCCAAAAATGCAATCTCTTTTATAACCCATTCGCCTTCTATTTTTCTCCAGCACTTTGTTACTTGTTGATAACGTTCAAAATTTTCAAATAACTTTAGCTCAATTTCCTCTTCTCTAAGTTCTTTCCACACCATATAGCAACCTCCAACCTTGTGCACATACTTAAGTCTTCTATAGTTAAGGTATCTAATTTAAAATCATTTCTTTCATCAAACTCTTATTTCTCAAAACTTTTATCCCTCTCATAATTCCTTCTTACTTATACAATTTATATTCATATCTATAATATTTCCCATCAATTTCTACCGCAATTAAATCCTCATTATTTAAGACTTTATAAATGTTTGTACCCTTTTCTAAATAACTTGCATCGAAATTCCGAAATTTATAACTAGAATTACTCACTTTTTCAGATACAACAAATTTTACTTTACCAAGCTTCTCTCCAACCTCCGATGAATCAATTTCTTCTCTCGGAAATGTATTATTATAATACTTCTTATCGTTTATCTTAATACAATCAACCCAATCAATTCTACTTGGTATCAACGAAAAACGATCAAATCTTAATGGCTTCCATAAGATAACAATGCTAATAACTAAAATTAAGAATACTAACATAATAATGTCTTTACATTTTAAAGAACCTTTTTTCTTTTTTAACATCTAGCGATACCTCCTATCTTAAAGCCCCATCTTCTTGGTAAGATTCAAAATTTACACGATACAATTCAATCAATAACCAAGACTAAAAACAGTACTAACTCCCATATATTTCTTATTTAGTATACCATAAGTTTACAGGAATACAAAGAATTATATGACCTCCACTCGTACTCGGGAAGAGATTTGATACTCCTTGTATTATTTTCTTTGAATAAAACATATACCTATCCCAAATTTCATTGAAAAATAAATATAAATCATTTATAATGTTAGGTAGTTTGTGACAAAATGTCACTAGATTGCACAGAAAAGTTTAGGATGGACAACCTAATTTTATTCATGACAAGAAAATGTTCTCAAAATACACTTTTCTTGATACAAACTTTAAATCGTGTGAATCAATACAAATCACTGAAATAGGAGGAAAGATTATGTCAGAAAATGTATATGACGTACTCTTAGAGCGCGGATTTATTGAGCAAGCGACTCACGAAGCAGAAATAAAAGAGTTACTTGGAAAGGAAAAAGTAACTTTTTATATTGGTTTTGATGCTACAGCAGACAGTTTAACAGCAGGTCATTTCTTAACAGTTATGGCAATGATGCATATGCAACGTGCTGGTCACAGACCAATCGCATTACTTGGTGGCGGTACCACTATGATTGGTGACCCTACCGGAAAATCAGATATGCGTAGTATGATGACACGTGAAACCATCGATCACAATGCGCAGTGCTTTCAAGAGCAGTTATCTAAGTTCATTGATTTTAATAACGACAACGCGATTATTGCAAATAACGCTGATTGGTTATTAAATCTAAACTATGTAGAATTCTTACGTGAAATCGGAGTTCATTTCTCTGTAAACAAAATGCTAACTGCGGAATGTTATAAGCAAAGAATGGAAAAGGGATTAACCTTCTTCGAATTCAACTACATGTTAATGCAATCCTATGACTTCTGGGTGCTTTATAAAAAATACGGCTGTAATTTACAGTTAGGTGGCAATGATCAGTGGTCTAATATTCTTGGTGGTGTAGACTTAATCCGTCGTAAAGAACAAGCACCAGCTTTTGGTTTAACCTTTAAGCTCTTAACTACCAGTGAAGGACTTAAAATGGGTAAGACAATGAAGGGTGCCGTATGGCTAAATCCTGAGAAGACTTCACCTTATGAGTTCTATCAATACTGGAGAAACATTGAAGATGTAAAAGTAGAGGAATGTCTTGGTTTACTAACCTTCCTACCTATGGATGAGGTGCGCCGCCTAGGTGCATTAGAAGGTGCTGAAATTAATCATGCCAAAGAGGTACTTGCTTATGAAATCACTAAGATTGTTCATGGTGAGGAAGAAGCAAAGAAAGCACAGGAAGCTGCTAAGAGTCTGTTTGCAGGCGGTGTTACCAGCGAGCATATGCCAACTACTACCTATCCAGCCACTGCATTTGAAGAAGGCATTGACTTAATTACTATGATGATAGATGCGAAACTCGCTACTTCCCGTTCTGATGCTAGAAGAAATATTGAACAAGGCGGAGTTTCTGTAAATGATGTTAAAGTAACTGATTTTGCACGTAAGTTCACATCGAATGATTTTAACTCCGATGGAGCATTACTTGTAAAGAAAGGTAAAAAAGCTTATCACTTATTCCGTGTGGAATAAAAACTAAAATTGGAGGGGTCTTAAATGCCTTGGTGTCCGGAATGTAAAACAGAATACCGCGAAGGAATTACAGTATGTAGTGATTGCGGTAAAGAACTTGTTGAAAACTTAGAAGAAGTATCCGACTACGTAGTCCTTTGTCCCATCGATAAGGAAGAGGTTGCTAAAAAACTAGTACAGTATTTATCTTACTCTAATTTTGAAAGCTATTATGAATATTCCAATGAGGAGGATTGCTATCCGGTTTATGTTCATGAAAATGAGTTAAAGAAGGCAAAGAAGGCTTTTAACGCTTTCTATACGGTAGAATTAGAATCATTGGAAAAGGATGCAAATAAGAAAACTTTGGACACTGAAGTACCTCTTACTAATCTTTCACAAGAGGTAGAGGAGGACACAGATAATCTTTTAAGCTTCGAGGAAGATTCACCTACGTCTTCCCTTCTACAATCACAACAAGAGGAAGAAGAAAAAGAAAAGATTACCTCTATGATGTATGACGGGGGAGCTTATGAGAAAAAATCAGAGAAGAGTAAGGAGCTTCGTTCCACTGCGATTACATTCTTTGCCTTTGGTATTGGTGGCATCATTCTTGTTATTCTAAATGTAACTGGTATCATAAGTATCATCAATGGAACACTTGCTTATATTGTTATGACTTGTTTATTCCTGGGCTTTATAGCCATCGGAGCCAACTCCGTAACAAGAGCAAAAAAGACCGCGAAAGAAGCAATTGAGGAAGAGGAAAAGACAACTAAAATCAATCGCTACCTAGAAGATAATATAACAGAGCACGTAATTCTCTCTATGAAGGATAAGAATCTTAGTGAGGAAGCAAACTTTATTAAGACAATGGAAGGCATTAAATCCATGGTTATAAGTGAGTTTGGTACCATAGATGCTGCATTTCTTGATTACCTTGTAGAAGAATTTTATAATAATCATTTTGATGAATAACGATTCTTCCTTTAAAAAAGGAGCAATGTTCCATAGCATTCTAAGCTATGGTGCATTGCTTCTTTCTTGTCATAACAGTATTTAAGTCATTCTCCCTAAACCTAGAGAATTATCATTCTTTACTTGTGAGTATCTTATCTATCAAGTCCGTATATGGTCCACATATTTCCTTATAAATTGGCATCACAGCTTCCCTAAATCGTTTGATCTCATCCTCACTTAATTCTGTTATGGTACAACCTGAACTTTCTACAATTCTCTTCGATGTTTTTTCTTGATTTTTCCATAACATCCGTTCATACTCAGCTGATTCTTTGGCACAGGACTTAATAATATCTTGGTCTTGTTCGGATAATTTATTCCACGTTGATAAGGATGCAACCTGAAGTTCAGGAATTCTATTGTGCCCATCTAACGTTATATAATTTGCCACTTTATAATGTTTCATAGATTCATAGGAAGGTAAATTATTCTCAGCACCATCAATTTTTCCAGTTTCCAAAGCAGAATAAACTTCCGAATACGCCATTGGGACTGGTACTGCTCCCAAGCCTTTTAATAAAGCATCCATAAGTTGCGACTCGGCAATTCGGATGCGTAAACCTGCCATATCCTCCAAACGGGTGATCTTTTTATCGGTAGTATAAATATGTCTGGCACCAGCATCGTACCAGGATAATGCTTCCATCTTATAATCTTCCAGACTATCCATAAATTCCTGACCAATGTCACCATCAAGTATTCTCCACATGTCATCCGAGCTGTCATATAGATAAGGAAGTTGTAATACATTGAACATTGGAACTGTTTCACTTAAAGTCATGATAGAAACTCTTGCAAAATCAATTCCACCATATTGAATTTGCTTGATAACAGAAACTTCATCCCCCAATTCTCCTCCAGGATGAACTTTGATCTTAATTCTTCCATTGGTTTTTGCATATACCAATTCAGCGAATTTATATGCGCCTTGCGTCGTTGGATAGTTTTCTACCTGATTTTCTGCATATGTAAACACATATTCTGGAGTGATAGTTGACGCACCTTCTTTTTTCTGGCATAGAAACCATGTAACTCCTAAGACAATTACAATTCCCCCTAAGGCTACAAGGACTTTCTTCCTTTTCATTAAGCAACACACCCATACCTTTCTTAGGAACAAAAAGCAACCTCCGTTTAATCACCAAAACGCCTTCCAGTATTCCAGAGGGCGTTTTGGTTCATAATTCAATTATATGAAGTATCTGGATAACTTTTACATCCATTCTATTCGAGTCAGAAAACCTATGGCTTATCTATTGTGATAAAATTCTCATCAAGGATTAATTACAGATAATACTGCCTCAGAATCCACATTATCTTTGTCAACAATGATTACACCAGTATCCACTTTCTTTTCTTCGACAGCTTTTCCATTGGATAAATCGAGTGCTGCTTTCACACCGTCATATCCCATGAAATACTGACGCTGTACTACAGAAACTGTATTATATTCTCCACTACGAATCATAGTTTCAATCTCTGCAGAGAAATCAAAACCAACCATGGATATATCAGTTCTCTTTGCTTCTGTGATACCGGTAACAAATCCTACGGTAGAACCATTGTTAGGGCCAAAAACTGCCTTTAACTTTGGATAAGTTGTAATGAAATCCTGACAGAAACCTACCGCCTTACTGATATCGCCTTCGTTTACTTTAATATCATCATTTAATACAGACCAGCTTGCTGGAGCATTTGCACTCCAAAACTCGTTAAAACCTTTTACTCGGTCATTGATTGTCTGAGAACCAGAAGCACCAACTTGAACAGCAACCTGAGCTTCTTCTGTTTCAGAGACACCAGCTTTTCTCATTTGTGCAATTAAAGCTTCTGCTGCAGCTTTTCCTGCTTCTACATTATTTGTTAAAAATGCTGCGCTATAGTTATCGCTACTAATTACGGTATCAACTAATACTACTGGTATACCTGAATTATAAGCCTCTGTGATTGGTGCGTCAAGAGAAACGCTATCAAGTGGTGCTATAACGATACCATCTGCTTGAGCTGAAACTGCATTCTGTAATAAGGTTAACTGTCCTTCGATATCTGACTCAAGAGCAGTACCTACTACTACAACGTTACATCCAAGATCCTTGCCGGCTTGCTCTGCGCCTGCCTGTAAAACACTCCAATACTGATTTCCAAGAACTTTAACAATGACATAAATAGTTTTTCCGCTGTTGTCTACCTCGTTTGTTTCCGAGCCTGCCTCTGGTGCTTTTGTTGCAGTTGCTACGTCCTTGTTTCCAGTAGGTTCTGAGGACTTGCCACACCCAGTTAAACTTGCAACCATCAATGCCATTGCCATGAATAATGCTGTTGCCTTTTTCATTGAATAATACCTCCCTTTTTCCCTTCGGTTTATTTTTTCATACCGAAAAATCGTTTTATATTGTCCAGATGACCACTCTTGTTAGCCGTCTGGGATGCTACCGCAATAAGAAGAATAAAACCTACAATCACCTGTTGCCAGAAGGAATTGACACCGTTTAAATTCAACCCATTACGGATAACGCCCATCATAAGTGCACCAATAATTGTATTTAAAATAGTACCTTCTCCACCAGAAATGGCAATACCACCGAGTACGGATGCTGCAATAGCCTCCATCTCATAACCATTACCTGCGGTTGGCTGTGCACTAGAAAGTCTGGAAGCAACTAAGATACCACAAATAGCTGCTGATAAACCAGAGATACAATAAGCAAACATACGTGTTTTTACTGCATTGATACCGGATAATTTTGCTGCCTCAAGGTTAGAGCCACATGCATAAATCTGACGACCAATACGACTTTTTGCTAAAACAATACCAAGGATTACTGCATAAGTTAATGTAATAATTACACTGTATGGAAGACCATTTCCACCAATACGTCCACCACCTAGTATGTAAAACTGATCTCTTACTGCCTCGGATGGAATATCTCTTGCATATAATGGAGCACCATTTACTATAACGTTTGCCATTCCTCGGTAAACCCATTGGGTTGCTAAAGTAGCGACAAAAGGTACCACTCCTAAAATTTCAATAAAAAACCCATTCATAACACCGGTTAACAGCCCCATACCCAAACATAGGACAATACATAACCAAAGTGGAAGTCCTGCTGTTAATAAACTTACCATAATAATTCCAGATAACGCCATGGAAGCACCCGCAGATAAATCGTTTCCACCACATACCAAGCAGAAGGTAAGTCCACATCCAATGATGGTATAGGTTACTATTTGCTGTAGCAGATTCTGTAGATTTCCTACTGCCAAAAATTTATTTGGATTTAATATGGAGAAAACTATAAACAGCATGATTAATATACCTAAGGAGTATATTGCACGCTTTGTAGCAGCACCTAATCTGCTAAATGATGCATATCCTTTTGCTGTGCTTTCTTTTTGTTTTGCGATCATCATCTTTTCTTCATCCTTTCTATCAGTTAGCGGCCGATAAGGTTGGTGCCGGCTTGCCTTCCAGTTTGTTATATCCAGCTGCAAGATATAGAATCTGTTCTTGAGTTGCTGTCTTAGCATCTAGTTCACCATTGATTTCTCCCTGATGTATTACCAATATCCTATCACTCATACCAAGAATCTCTGGTAGTTCTGAAGATATCATAATAATAGCTACCCCTTGATCGCTTAGTTTATTAAATAACTCATATACCTCATATTTTGCACCTACATCAATACCTCTGGTCGGTTCATCTACAATCAATACCTTGACATCATTACAAAGCCACTTCGCTAACACCACTTTTTGCTGATTACCACCGGATAGATTACGGCATAGCTGATGAATCCCCGGGGTTTTGGTACGTAATAACTCAACATATTTCTGTGCATTTTTTTCTCCTGCACGATCATTAATGAACCCAAGATTACTTATCTGCTGCAAGTGTGCCATATTGGTATTGTATTTGATATCGAGCCCAAGAGCTAAACCATCTCTTTTTCTATCCTCGGTAGCATAACCTATCCCATTCTTAATCGCCTGAATAACCGAACGTATTTTTACTTCTTTTCCATCCAGCCACAGTTCCATACTATCTGGACGATCTGCTCCAAAGATACAACGCATCAATTCGGTACGTCCTGCACCTACCAGTCCGGATATCCCAAGAATCTCACCCTTTCTAACAAAGAAGTGATCTGCATTCACTTTTGTACCTCGACGAACGTTTTTCGCCTCTAATACAACGTCTCCAATTGTTCTTTTATGTTTTGGATACTTATCCTCCAGGGAACGACCAACAATCATATTAACTAATTCATCCATGGTAATTTCATTCAGATTTCTAGTTCCTATGTACTGACCATCACGGATAATAGTTACTCTCTCACAGATTCTATTCAGCTCTGCCATACGATGGGATATGTAGACCATTCCAACCCCTTTTGCCTTAAGTCTCTGAATAATCTCGAATAATTGATCGATTTCTCTTTCCGTAAGAGTTGCTGTTGGTTCATCCAGTACCAGAATTTTAGAATTAAAACTGATTGCTTTTGCGATTTCTACCATCTGTTGTTTAGCAACACTTAAATTTCCCACACAGTCATACGTAGAAATATCAATTCCAAGATCATCTAAAATCTTCTTTGCTTCTTGGTGCATCTTTTTATCGTCAATGAACAGTCCCTTTTTATGTGTTCGTCCGATGAAGATATTATCTGCAACGCTTAGATGACCGCACATGTTTAGTTCCTGCATAATAATGCTCACCCCAAGTTCATGGGCTTTGCTGACGGAATCTATGACCACCTTTTCTCCCTCTATGAATATTTCTCCTTCGTCTGCCCGATATACACCAGACAAAATCTTCATCAGTGTGGATTTACCAGCGCCATTTTCACCAACAAGTCCTAACACTTCACCTTTGTATACGTTCATTGATACCTTTTCCAATGCCTTTACTCCAGGGAAGCTTTTACTGATGCCCTCCATGCGAAATAGTTCCTCTGCCATATTCCGTCCTCCTTTCCTTTTGTTGTTCTTTTTCTCTTTTACTAATTTTCTCGGTGATCTTTTGTACAATATTATTATAGTTGTGCAATTTTGTGATTCATAGCGCATAATTTTATCATACTTAGTACATAATTACTTTTCTTCGGGAAATTGCACAAAAAAAATACCACTTCACATTATAGAAATGGTATTTTTGTATTTTATAACTGTTTTAAAAATCGCATTCGATACTCGGTAGGACTTTCTCCTGTGATTCCCCTGAAGACTCTTGCAAAATAATTGGAGTCAGGGTAGCCAACACGTTTCCCGATTTCTTTTACATTAACGTCTGGCTGGTGCAATAATTTTTTTGCTTCCTCTACACGGAATTCTTTCAGATAAGCGGTAAAGTTTTGTCCAAACTGTTGCTTGAACATCTTACAAAAATACGGCTCGGAGTAATTGATTGCTCGCGCTGCATCCTGCATGGTTATTTCTTTTCTATAGTTGTTTCTTATGTAATCCTCTACCATGGAGACTAAAACACTGAGTCTAGTTAGATTTCCTTCTTCTGGCTCTGCATAGGAGCCATCACTCTCATTCTCTATTGTCTGACTGGCCTCCATGAAATAATTTTCTTCTAGTTCTCTCTGCGTATCATTCTCTTTTTCATTCTCACCTTGTTTATGAAATAAATGAAGTGCCTCTTCTACTACTCCTATCAGTTCTCTATCAGAGTATGGTTTTAAGAGATACTCCATGGCACGAACCGCAATTGCTCTTTTAGCATATTCAAATTTGTCATATGCAGTTAAGAAAATGATACAAAATCCCTTCTTTTCCTTTCTCATAATTTCAGCAACTTCAATTCCTTTGATTCCTGGCATCTCAATATCAAGTATTACAACGTGTATCTCTGTACTATGAAAGATTTGTAATGCTTCTCTCCCATTCTCAGCCTCTAATACCTCACAGCTTTCACCAAATTTCTTTTGTAGTGTTTTTTTGAGCACTGTTCGCTCTATGAGTTCATCTTCCGCAATTAATATTCGGTACATAGACTTAACTACTTCCTCCTCCCAAAGCTAACTTTGACTGTGGTGCCGCTGCCCGGCAAACTGTCAACAGTTACCTCTCCCTGTTCATAATAAGCTGAAATTCTTCGATAAATATTACCGAGACCAATTCCAACTCCTCTTCCTCTCTCTTTCATTGATTCCCTTATCTGTTGTAATTTATCCTCCTCCATTCCAGCTCCGGTGTCCTCTACCAATATCGTTATGATTTCACCATCGCTAGTAATCTTAACAGCAACTTTACCTCCATCCTCCTTCGAAGATAAACCATGAATGATTGAATTTTCCACCAACGGCTGAATTAAAAATATTGGCACTTCTATTTCGTTAGCCGAGACTTCACATTGAATATCCCATGTGATGCGCTCTCCAAATCTCATTTTCTGAATATACATATAGTCTCGTAACACCTTAATCTCCTGGTCTAACGGAGTAAATGGCTCCGTAGTCCTAAGACTGTATCGTAACAGATTACTTAACGCAATTAGCATCTCCTCTGATACTGGTGCTTCTTCCATCTGAGCCATACGAGTAATCATATTTAGCGTATTAAATAGAAAATGTGGTTTTAACTGACTTTTAATAAGTTGGAGCTGAGCGAAGGAAAAACGTTGTTCCAAATTGGCTTTTTCCAGTTCTTGCTGGTATAGTTTTTCCTCAACACTTCGTTTTTCTTCCAGTGTACGCACATAATCTTTGGTGGCATGTTTCATTTTATTAAAGGAATAGACCAGTTCCCCTATCTCATCTTGACAGCTCCAAGCTACATCCGGCATGGTAAAATCATTCTTCTCAATTCCCCTCGATACCTTAACTAGTTGAGATAAAGTTTGCAGAATCGCTTTTGTCATAAGTCGAAACAATAAAAACAATCCGACTACTGCCATAAGAGAGATCGCACTTAAAACATATGGCATCCATTTCAATAACGGTATCTGTTCCTCATAATAATTTGCACTGCTGTCTATAACTTCACCAGTGAAACGTTTGGTATACATCTCTAGGTATTCCTGCATCTGATAGGTCTTATATAGCTCCGTAATATAATCCGGATCGTCAAAACCCATGATGATAAACTTATTTCTTTGTTTTTCATATACTTCATAAGAATTCCGTATGTTCCATAAAATCGCGTATCGTTCTTCTCCTATCTGTTCATAGTCATAGTTCATAGTTTCCAAACGATTTTTCATATTCCTACAAGCCATTTGATATAAGGATTCATTCTCTTCCGTACGATTTTGAACGAGGACTGAAAAAGCATCTACTTCTTCTCCCATGGCTTCCTGTAATTTATAACTTGAAAGATTATCATCCATTAATTGCTTGACATTATCCACAAAGACATACATTACTTTGACATTGAGTATTATCGTAATTACCATCATCAATCCTATAACACTGATTATGGTGTACATTTTCTTTTTCATGGATAGCTTGTACCAGTGTTTCATGAACCGCTTTATCATTGTCTACTTTCCCCATTCTAGTTTTCAATCCCTACGGTGAATTTGTTTCTACGAATACCCTATCTAATTTAACTATGTAATCCTATCGTTTCATCGTCCTAAGTGTATCATACGATATTTTATTTTTCAACATATGTGAAATTACATCAAAAAAACTCTACTTTTCTAATAATTTCTATTTTCATTACAAAAATTATAATAAATCAATAACAACTCATACAACACAACCCGTAAACGTCATACGGAACGTATCTCGTCTACGGGTTGTGTTATTGCATATGTCTAAAATATTCGCAATATTTTTTTCACTTATCATGAATTAGGAAAAGATTTCTTCCAGCTCTTCTTTCGTTAGTGTATTGATAAATACTTCTTTTGACTGGATAATAGCATCTGACAATTCCTTTTTCTTTTTCTGTAGCTTAAAGATTTTCTCCTCAATGGTATTCTTAGTAAGCAGCTTAATAACATGTACATTATTCTTCTGTCCGATTCGATATACACGATCAGTTGCCTGCTCTTCCACCGCTGGATTCCACCATGGATCATAATGAATTACGGTATCTGCGCCAACTAAGTTTAGACCAGTACCACCAGCTTTCAAAGAGATTAAGAAGATAGACCCTTCTCCTGCATTAAACCGCTTTACATAGTCATTACGCTCTGAAATTGGGGTACTACCCTCCAGGTAAAAATATGAAATCGAAAGCTTCTTTAATTCCTCCTCCATAATCTTTAACATCGAGGTAAACTGCGAGAATATAAGAATACGATGATCATTTGCCAATGCTTCCTCAATAACTTCTAACAGCAATTCAAGTTTACCGCTTCCACCATCATATTGTTCTAAAAAGGTGGATGGATGACAACAAATTTGACGCAGTCTTGTAAGGGCCGCTAAAATCTTCATCTGACTTTTTTCAATGCCTTTTGTGGCAATCTCACTATAGATATCATTTCTAATTTCTGCTAGATAAGAGACATATACTTTCTTCTGCTCTTCTGTCATCTCAGTTACTATCTTCTCTTCTAATTTATCTGGTAAATCATTTAGTACATCTTTCTTCATACGTCGCAGAACAAAAGGACGAATTCTACGATTTAAATTCTCTAATGCTTCAGTATCTTCTTTTAAAATCTGTTTTTCATATTGATTTACAAACTTTGAATGTGTCATAAGATAACCAGGCATGATAAAATCGAAGATTGACCACAACTCGGATAAGCTATTTTCAATCGGTGTACCAGTTAGTGCAAATCGATGAGAGGAATCTAATAATTTCACAGATTGTGCATTTATGGAAGCAGCGTTTTTAATAAACTGTGCTTCATCTATAATCACTGTATGAAAAGTAATCGCCTGATAATGCTTGATATCTCTTCGTATCAGTGGATATGAGGTTACCAATACATCATAGTCTTTTATTTGTTCGATTCTTTCTTGTCGTTCTGCTGGGGTTCCAGAAACAACTCCCGCTCTTAGGTGAGGAGCAAAGGATTCAAATTCATCCAACCAGTTATAAACCAAAGAAGTAGGGCAGACAATAAGGAATTTTTTATTTCCATTTTTATCTTCTTCCAGAATAGAAGCAATATAAACAATGGATTGTAATGTCTTTCCAAGTCCCATGTCATCTGCTAAGATACCACCAAGGTTATTATCAGACAACGAACGTAACCACTGATAACCTACAGTCTGATAAGGTCTTAGAGTTGCATCAATCTGTTTTGGTACAATATACTCTCGTTTGGCTGGACTTAAAATGGTATCAATAAGTTTCGTAAAGTCCTCATTCTTTTCTACATACAGATTACTGCCATTAAGGGCATCTTCCAAATAAAAGGCTTTATTCTTTGATAACTTAATGGGTTGATTCGTAATGATTTTTGCAGACACATTCAAATCATCTAAGATATTTGACATTTTTGCAATTTGCTCATCCTCAAGATTTATAAAACTACCATCTTTTAAGCGGTAATATTTTTTCTTAAGTTGAAAGGATCGAAAGAGTGCTTTTAACTCCTCTTGTGGGATATCATCCGATTCTAAGTCCATCTCCAGCAAATCGATATCATTGCTAATTCTTAGACCAACCTTGAAGCTGCTACTATTTTTAATTCCTAACTTTTTAAATGAATCTGAATAATAAAGCGAAGCTACCGCTTGTAAGTCATGGATACGACCAGTTAAGAATTCATAGATACTATTATCGTTCTTTAGATGATAGAATGTACTATGCGATTCAAAATCAAGTTGTTCCAGAAGACGCATCACCTCATACTCTTCTTCTTTATTACGAACAATGATAAATTCCTCACTTCTTGGGCTTTCAAAACAGTTAAATTCATAATCCCCATAACGGAACTTAAGTTCCGCCTTAATTCCACCATGATATCGGTCAAGATAAACACATGCCTGCATCGGTAGCGTAAGGTACCTACTTTTTAGACTCTCCGGTATCTCAATATCCATCGTTTCGTGTAATTTCGGTAATACTTCCTCTAAGAAGCGCTGTTTATTGTCTCCTAGAAAAACCAAAGGCTTTTTTTCGCGACCCAAAGTATTATAAAATGGCACATAATTTTTAATAAAACGCTTGTTGGGAGTAAAAATAGACCCATTATAAAAGATTAACTCTCCACCCTCGGATAACGGGATGACGGGCTCTTTCTCTTTATAGTCAAGTAGTATACTGTCTTCATAGACATCTAATTCGTATGCGATATTAGGATTAGCATTGATATGCTTAACGTCCTCATAGATTTTTTGATTTAGCTCTAATCGAAAAGAGCTTGTACCAAGTAATGTAAGTAACTTTAAAAGCATATTTTTTGTTAGAATCATCTGATGCTTTGAGAAAAGTTTTGCATAGGAACTTTTGTCAACTAGCTCCTGTATTTCTAAGATTTCAATTAAAAACTCCATCACTTTTTTGGATGTTCTATCAAACTCACTTTCTCCAGCAATAAATTTAAAATCTTTACCTAAAATGATGTTTTGATTGGTATAATAGTCGTTTAAAAATTTCTTTATCGATTGAACCTTATACATATGATTGTTTCCAGCATGCAACATAAGTAGTGCATTTTGAGAATCTTGGCGTAACATCGTTGGTAAGGTTATGGTTGGAACTATTCTAAAGATTTCACCCTCAGCATGAGTGTCATCTTGATTGGCAAAATAATCAAGAACTTGAAAAGCACGTTTTTCTTCCGGTGTTCTTGGTTCTTCCATTGTTGACTTTTCCTGATACTTTAATAAAAACAACAGCCCTGCTACCACATGCTTGCAGGCTCCTTTTTCTTTCAAATGAGATGGGCAATTACAGGTATAATCAAATGCTCCATCTTCCTTCTCTGTGATGCTAACTTGATAGGTGTAACTACCTTTTACAAGGAATTTATATTGGTTTGTGGATTTTGAGAAAGTCGCATTTGTCACTCGGTTGCTTTTATAATACTGCAGGCCACGGGAATAAACGAGATCACTTGTTGCTAAGTTACGTATCCCTGATCTAGATAATCGCAGCATATTTTCCTTCCTCCTAAGCAATTTGGTATCTTACTATTATACCATGTTTTTAATAGAATTGTACCTCTTTTTGTGAAATAATGTTGAAAGTAGTGTTAGTTTTTTCTTTTTTGTTGATTTTCTTGGAATAATACTTTCAAATTTCTTACAGTCAGTCTATATCAAATTAAAAATAAAATACCGAGACATCCTATCATATCTAAGTTATCATACCCAGTTTAAATAAGAAAATTACAAATAAAGAAAGTAACCCATAGAATCTTAGCTAACATTTGGCTTTCAAAGATTCCATTAAGTTACTCACTCTTTCACAGAAATCTATTTTTTTATCTAATCATTTTTTCTTTCGATTTACTCTTTCCGCTATCGATTCATTCACCTTTTTAAGCACTAAGTTCTTCTGCTCTGGTTAAGGCAGCATCTAAGCTTTCACAGATATTTTCCTCTCCTACCACATCGACAAAACCAGCCTTATGCATAGCTTTTAATGGTTGTTCTAAAACGTGAGAAAATACCATAGTCACATTATTTCTTATGAAATGCTGATGCACTTTTTTTAACGAGTTTAATGCCGTAATATCGATGGCTGGAACGCTACGCATCCGGACAATAACCACTTTGATATCCTCCGTTACTTGACTAGTTAATTGGATTAATTTATCCGATGCTCCAAAAAACATGGGACCAGAAACTTCAAATACCAAAGTATGCTCTGGAACTTCTTTTAAATTTAAAGCATCTGGATCATTATCTTCATCCAGGTTATCGATGTCTCTTAGGTATGTCCAACCTTTCACTTCAGTAACATCAGACATTCGTTTCATAAACAATATACAAGACATTACCATTCCTACTTCAATTGCTAACACCAAATCAAAAGCAAAGGTTAGCACACAAGAAGCGATTAAAACAGCGATGTCACTTCTTGGTGCCTTACGGTAGCTAAGAAATGCTTTCACATTAAACATATTGTAAGAAACTACAATTAATATAGCAGCTAGGACGCACAGAGGTACAAATTGTATGAGTGGCATACAAACCATTAAAAAGAAAAACAGGGTTATTCCATGGAAAATTGCTGCAACAGGTGTTCTACCACCATTCCTTGCATTTGCAATAGATCGTGCCACACCTCCTGTTGCAGGGATACATCCAAGCAGACCTAATATACCATTTGCAACTCCCTCTGCAACTAATTCCATGTTGGCACGGTGCTTGCTATTAATTATGCCATCTGTAACAACAGCGGACAAAAGTGCCTGCATGGCTACTAAGATTGCTATTGTAAATGCAGGTGAGACTAATGCAAAAAGTTCATCCAAAGATACTCTAGTTAAACTTGGTATCGATAAGGTCCTCGGTATCATACCAAGTGTCTTCACATCCAACTTAGCGACATAAGCAATTGATGTTCCAACAATCAATGCAATTAGAGAATTGGGTATTGTTTTGTTTACCTTAGGCCATACAACTAAAATAACGATACATAATAAACCTAGTAAAACAGCACTTACATTAATTGTAGCAAAACTATTAAAATAGGTTGCCCACTTAGCAAAGAAATTGGTAGGCATCTTATCTACAGTAATTCCAAGAAAATCTTTGATTTCTAATGTGAATATTGTTATCGCAATTCCTCCGGTAAAACCTATCGTAATTGGAGCTGGAATGAAACGGATCAACTTCCCAAGTTTAAAAATTCCCATCAATATCAACATCACTCCAGCCATTATGGTGGCTATCATTAAACCATTCATTCCATATCCAGTAATAATGCTTTGTGTAATTATAATAAATGCTCCGGTCGGACCAGTTATTTGTACTCTGCTCCCACCAAGAAGTGCAACAATGATACTAGATATTATTGCTGAATAAATTCCTTTCTCAGCAGAAACACCACTACCGATTGCAAATGCGATGGATAATGGTAGTGCTATAATAGCAACAATAATACCTGCCATCATATCTTTCATGAATTGTTGTTTCGAATAGTTTTTCATAACTGAAAAAATCTTCGGTTTCATTTTCTCCATTCTTCTTTCATCCTTTACTATCTTCCGTATTTGTGTTGTACACAACTTATTAAGTTTAGACCTATTTTCCTAAGTTTTCAAGTAGATATTAGTAAAATACTTATATTTTAAATTCTAACTATAAGCTTTTTACCTTATCCGCAACAACTTTATCGCTTTTTACCAGAACTTAAAGATTTCACGAAGCAGATATGGCAAATCTATCTTCTCTGTAGCTTCTACTGTTGTAATTGGCACTTTCCGAAACAAATTTTGATTAATATAGTAACAAATATCACCGACTTTCACACCTTCTACCGTCGGAGCTGTAATATAATCCCGTAAATTCACTTTGACTGTAACCTCTTCACCTTCTCGAAGTAACAACTTTTCTGTTAAAAAGTCCGTGGAAGATTGTAGGTTTACAGATGTTATCTTACCATTTCGCACTGAAATTTTATCAGGTATCGTTAACTGTTTAGAATTTGGTGTTAATCTTTCATAGAGCGAGTAAACCTCAAAACTATTTAGCCCATATTCCATTAATTTCGTGGTGTCAGCCCATTTGTAGCTCTTATGAGGTGGCCATCCTGAGCCTAATACAGTACTTACTAATGTTTTCCCATCGATATCCACAGCTCCTACAAAGCAATAACCAGCTTTTCCAGTAAATCCTGTTTTAATCCCGATTGCTCCCTTCATCATATATAAAAAACGATTGCGATTATTCACAGAAAACGAGCGTTTATGATTCACTTCATTAAACTGATAAGTAGAAGTACCTACGATTTCACAAAATTCAGGATTCTTAATTGCATAACTAGCAATGAGGGATAAATCTCTTGCTGTAGTATAATGTCCGTCAGCATCTAAGCCATTTGGCGTTTTGAAGGAAGTATGATTGGCTCCTATTTCTTTTGCTTTCTCTGTCATCATGTTACAAAAACTTTCTACGCTTCCTCCCACATGTTCTGCTATCGCTACCGCTGTATCATTATGGCTTTCTAGCATTAAAGAATACAAAAGGTCACGAAGCACATATTGCTCCCCAGTATTGATATTTAATTGGACATCTGGTTGTTTTGCAGCATTGCTAGATACCGTCACTACATCATCCAGATTGGCATATTCAAGAACTACAAGTAATGTCATAATTTTCGTAGTACTTGCCATAGACATCTCTTTATAAGCATCCTTCCCATACAAAACACGCCCGTTCGAAGCATCCATAAGGCATGCGGAAAGGGCGTTAAGTTGTAAGTTAATGCTATTATCATCGATTGCTGGTGGAATATCCTCAGCCTCTGGTAAGGTTAGCTCTTCCTCAGTAACATTCCCTATCATCTGACACCATGGCAAATCCTTAGATTCTATCATTTTCTCTTTTATCAAGTTGAAACTACTGCACACTAAGGCAGTACAAATAAAAAATATTTGAACTGATTTATTCTTTCTTAATTTCTCGTAGTAACTATTCATAGTCAACCTTTATGTACGCTCTTACTTTAAGTTTATTTGCGAACAAGAAGAATATGCATTCTACCAAAGAGTTTTTCTAAAGAATAGTGTACATCGCTTAGAATTCACACCAAACCCGCTGATAAGTGTGCAGCCCTTGGAGAGCTTTTGATTTAGCAATAAAAAAGATGTCTATGTAATCGAAAAGATTTCATAAACATCCAAATGGTTAAATTTCTAATTGTAACTGAATTTCTTCTTCCGCTTCCATCTTAAAATCAGCAACCTTTTCAGGAGTTACTACTGGTAGATCTTCTAACGAAGCAATGCCAAAGTTTCTTAAAAAATCTTCTGTAGTACCAAACAAAATGGGTCTACCCGGTGCATCCATTCGTCCAACTTCACATACTAAATTGTATTCTACGAGCTTATTCACCGCATGATCACTCTTAACCCCACGAATACTTTCAATCTGCTGTTTTGTGATTGGCTGCTTATAAGCGATTATGGATAAGGTTTCAAGTAGTACATCAGTAAGAATATGTTTCTTAGGTACATGAGCTATCTTTACAATTGCTTCATACATCTGTGCTTTTGTACACATCTGAAAGGAATTATCTAACTCGATGATTTTAATTCCTCTCTCTTCCTCCTCATATCGATCCATCATATTGTGAATGATTTTGCGAATCGTATCAACATCATGCTCCAAAGCACTTGCAATTCGGTCTACTTCAACTGCTTCTCCCATTGTAAATAAGATTGCCTCTATCATGGCTTCCAATTTCTTGATTTCCATATGTATCCGGCCTTTCTGTTTATTCTATTGAAAAGTCATCTACTGGCGCAATATCGTTAGCCAGATAATGAATCATAATGTCTTCAAATAATTCATTTTGACATATCTCAATTCGTTGCATTTTCATTAATTCTAATATTCCAAGGAAGGTTACGATAACTTCCATCTTCCCAGTCTGTCGTTCTAACAGCTTTTTAAAACTAAAGGTTCTATGTTCTAAACCATATTGTTGAATCTCTAGAATTTTTTGTGTAAGATTGATTTCCTCATTCTCGATCTTACCAAATTTACTACGGATTGGATCGACCTTATCAATTTGTCGTTTCATAACGGATTGAAAGATGGAATGCAACTTTGCTAAGGTAAGATCTGACAATAACTCTGAAATATTAATCTCCTCTTTATAATCAGCGATCTCATTCGGAATCGTACTTGGCTTAAACATTAAAAGCTGAGCATCCATCTGCTTGTCCTTTAATTCATAGGAAACATACTTATACATCTTATATTCTAATAAGCGTTCCACCAACTCTTGTCTTGGATCAATTGCTTCTTCCTCTTCTTTTGCTTCCACAGGAAGGAGCATCTGAGACTTGATTCGTAGTAACGTTGCAGCCATTACAAGAAACTCACTCATAATCTCTAAGTTTTTTTCTTCCATGGCTTTTATATATTCCATATACTGTTCTGTAATTGTAACAATTGGGATATCATAGATATTCACTTTATTTTTATCAATTAAATGTAAAAGAAGATCCAATGGACCTTCAAATGCTTCCAGTTTTACCGGAATACTCATAAACTCACCTCATAAATATCTCGAATACTGCACTACTCATCGATGTCATAATACCCATCAGTAATAAAAACATCCAAACCATCTTTATGACATAATCACTGCGAAGCAGAGTTACAAACTTCATTGGCTGATTCGCAGCTACCAATAACGCCATATCAGAAGAAATCAAAGGAAATAAGTTCGTTATTAGCATGCCAATACTTATTATAGCATAGCTTGAAAAGAAGTACATTAGAAATTCATAGAAGATAGGATAATTTACAATACTAGTATTAATACCTCCGCTAAACCAGAGAGTTAAATGTGTATTAATGACATAATCAAATTCTATACGAAATCCAAATCTTAAAATTGCAACTACGATAAAAAATTGAACAAGTAACGATAAAAATCCAGTAATTCCAAGCAATTGGTTCCATTTCTTTTCCTTCATACGATAGTAATAAGGTTTTGAAAAACCAATTCCATAGATAGCACAAAAAATCAAACCAATCGGATCCACAAAGTGAACCGGATTGATTCGATTCTCAAATTTTTTATCTTCTTCCTTCCCATATCGATGCTTTAATCGTCGATATAAGATAGCCTTTGGTAATTCATGCAGTACCATTACAATAACACCTGCACATAATGAGGCTACAAGTAACATTAGCTTTTCTTTTAACATTTTCTTATTTCAACACAGAGAAGTTCTGGACGGTTAAACACTCGAACCGGTATCGTGTGTGTTCCTAGACCTCTGGATAAAAACATCACCGTGCGCCCTTTCTTAAAGATTCCTGAATCGTATTTTGGAAATAGTTCATAGCTGGGTGAAATCACTCCACCAAGAAACGGTAGCTTCATAATACCTCCGTGCACATGTCCAGATAATATAAAATCAGCACCATACAAAGCATAGGATTCAAAATAGTCTGGAATATGAGCAAGTAGTATTTCATAGGCATCCTCTTTCGTTTTACCTATCAATGATTCTATCTCATCTACACTAATTTCTACCTTTTGTTTTCCTTTTACAAAAAATCTTAGTGGCAAGGATAATCCTCTAATGATTAGGGTGTCCGAACCTTTTTTTAATGTTAAGGATTCATTATTTAAATAACATACGCCTAGTTTTTTTAGCTTTTCTAAAAAGTTTTGATAAAACTCTTTGTCACATCCTATCGAATGTTCCCATTTCAGTTCATGGTTTCCTGGGGCATAATAAACAGGATATCGCTTTGTAAGCTCACTTAAAAAATGGTATGCGACTTCTATCTTTTTTGGTTTTGCAGTCACAACCAGATCACCTGCAATTAAGATAACATCTGGTTTACTTTCATGGATGGCCTTTAGTAGCCTCGCATTACCCTTTCCATACTGATTATAGTGTAAGTCCGTAATACAGACAAACCTCATATCATGAAAATTATCTGGGACTTTCTTCTGTTCTAACAAATAATTGGTAACTACCATATTTTTGTTTTCTATCCATAAGTATACTACCAAAAGAGCAGCAATAACAACAGCTGCAAAGATATATTGCATAAATTAACTCCTTTTCTTCCTCTTGCACCCTAAAAGTAATGCAAAATAGTCTGCCATTTGGACATTAATAGGCAAAACTATTTTGCATAAGTCCTAATTATTTTATTCATTATATTATGAATTTAAGAGCTAAATTCATAATCGTGATTCACACAAGTCTTCGGCTTGGCAGTCTTATTATATCATGAACTAAGGTTTCCGCCTAGGGCAAACTCTCTAAAAATATTTCTTAACTAATCTTTTAAAATAATCTCCATAGCCAGCCTTATCTACTGAGACCGCTGCTGTAATTGATAACTTTCCAATTTCTTTTCCTTCATAATAATATGTAATTTCACCAATCACATCGGTTAAATTAACCGGTGCTTCTAAGGATTCCAGCATTTTAATCTCTTTTGTAATACTTGCAGGATTCGTTCCTTTCATACAAAGATAGGAGAATTTGGTGTCAAACTTCCCTGAAACAGTTTCCTTAATTCCTTTCTTAACCGCTACTTCCGGTATTTCAAGCCCTTCTCCGTTATCCGTATAGATACTACAATTTGCAAAGCCATAATTTAATAATTTAGCAGCTTCTGCAAAACGAGTTTTCGTATCTGGAGCAGCCATAATAACCGCAATTAAGTCCATTCCTTCTCTTCTTGCTGTTGCTGAGAGGCAATATTTTGCTAATCCAGTGGAACCTGTCTTTAATCCGGTAATTCCCTGATAAGATTTAATCAGCTTATTGGTATTATTCAAACCAAATTCAATCTGCCCACGCTTTGTTGTATGAACAAAGGTATCCATCCATACGGTAGAGTAATTACTTATCTCCGGATGTTTCATGATAAGTTCTCTGCTCATTAAAGCAACATCAAGTGCACTAGTAAAATGGTTGTCGGTATCAAGTCCATAACAATTCACAAAATTTGTATGATTCATCTCAAGCTCTTTTGCTTTTTCATTCATTTTAGCTACAAATGCTTCCTCCGACCCTGCGATAAATTCAGCCATTGCAACAGAGGCATCATTCGCACTCGCAATCGTAATACATTTAATCATCGTATCAACATCCTGAGTCTCAAACGGTTCAAGGAACACCTGAGATCCTCCCATGGAAGCAGCATGCTCGCTGACTGAGACTTGATCTGTCATCTTAATCTGTCCACTGTCTAGTGCATCAAAGATTAATAATAACGTCATTATTTTGGTAATACTTGCTGGACGTAATTCTTTCGCTTCGTTTTTTGCATAAATAATATGCCCTGTGGAGCCTTCCATCAATACAACAGCTTCACTTGTTAAGCTAAGATCGCCTACTATATCTGCTACCTTATCAAGATCATTCTTAATTTGTTCTGCTAGTGGACTTTTAAACTCGACTGCCTCTGTTACAACATTGGTATCGTTTACAGTATCTTTTGTCTTCTCATCTTCCGTATCGTTTGATTTTTCCTTATTCGCAGTCACCGGATTCTCTTTGTTTGTATCAGACGCGAATGCTCCCATACCACTTTGAAAAAAGAACGTAATAACAATAAGGAAAGCAACTGCTTTCTTGTGCCAATGATATTTAATTCCTCTCATAGTAGATTATTCCATTCCAATTAATTACTACTATTTTAGTCCAATTCTTAGATTTTTATGACAAGTAGAGAGCAAGTTTCCTTCTTTCCTTAGATGTTTTCTAATTCCAAATCTTCCTATCTCCCTGTTTCTCCTCTCCTAATATCACTTTTTCTTATCAAACTCGTCTTCCACTCTATCAATAACCGTAACTTTACATTCTATACTTCTCCCTTTTGCTTTTGCTGTAATCGTTGCAGTGCCAGGCGACTTTGCAACAACCCTCCCACGAAAAGATACATCAACTACCGAAGAATTGCTGCTCTCATAAGATTCCCATAGCAGTACCCCCTTTATGTTCAAAAGCTTAGATTCTCCTACCTTTAAGCTTAAGGAAGTATGGTTTAGCTGAATCACACGAACACGACAGCGCAACACCTCACCATCCACTTTAACCTCAATAAAAGCTAATCCAGGCTGATAAGCGGTTACTTTGCCAAGTTTGTTCACAAATGCCACCTTAAAGTCCGTAGAAGAAAATGTCATCCGTTTATTTACCGTTCTTAACCCTAGGCGAAAGCTTTCACCACTTACCATCACTACATCTCTTTCCGTTAAATAAACACCAATTCTAGGTTCATAAAACACGTAACGATAATAAATGGAGGTTCTGGGAAGAATAAATTTATAACATATGGAGAATATGATGAAAACAATTAATAATTGCATAATAATTGGCCAAGGATTTCCTGATGATTTCAAATAAAGCTCCTTTATTAAAAAGGTGGAACAATCAATATCTTTGTTCCACCTTTTCTTATTTATTCTATCATATTCATAATCTGTGCAGTGATGACCTATTATTTTACTACCTGCTATCTTTTTGTTTCTCTATCCTTTTTATTCTTACTCTACGCTTTTTAATGACTCAATCATATCAATCTTCTTAAGTTTAAAATACATAAAAATACAGATTATCAAGGTAAAGATCATTGTAATACCTGCGCTTAAAATTAGGCTCGTTGGTTTCACTAATCGTCCAAACATCACCATATCTACTTCACATGTGATAATAACAAATCGATGAAGGACGATACCTATTACTGCACCAATTACCATTCCTATGAGTGTAAGAAGATTATTTTCCTTCATTACATAAGAATTTACCTCTCCATCGTAGAATCCAAGAACTTTTAAGGAAGCAAGCTCACGTTTACGTTCATTGATATTAATATTGCTTAAGTTGTACAGAACAATAAACGCTAACATACCAGCGCAGATGATTAATACATAGACAATCACATTTAGGCTTGTAAGCATATCATGTATTCTGTTATTGAATGAGTTTGTCGATGAAATTGCCATAATCTCCTTATTTTTCGCTAAGAGATCTCGAAATAGATCTTCTTCAAACTCTGTCTGATTGCTTTGATTTAATAATAAAACTTGATTATAGGATGGTTCTTCCCCATATAACGACTGATATAAGTCCGAGGTCATAAACACATAGTGTCCCATATAATTTTCTGAAATTGCTGTTATTACAGCCTCCTGTTTATGAAAGCTGTCCATCTCAATTGTTATCTTATCTCCTACGGATAGCTCCAATAGTTTTGCAAGCTTTTCTGTGACGATAACCCCATCCTCTTTTAATTCATAGTTAGATTTTGTAGTACGATCACGAAATGTATAAAAGTCATTAAAATTGCTACCACTCTCCACAACCAATAAAGAAGCAGAACGATTCAAACTACCATTCGAAAACTTCATCGATTTATCGAAAGCAAAAGTAGCGTCAAGAATTCTCTCATCCGCAAGCATTCTTGGAAGTAACGTATCTCTTTCTTCCATGGTAATCTTATCTGTTAAAGAAATCGATGCATCTTGATGGAATAACTCTGTATACTGTAATTCTGACATGACAGAAATAGAATCTCTGATACCAAATCCAACAATTAATAGCGCCATACAGCCTGCAATACCTATTGTTGTCATAAAGAAACGTTTTTTATAACGAAATAAATTACGAAGCGTTGACTTCTTTGTAAAATTCAATCGATTCCAAATAAAACCTATCCTCTCTAATAAAATTCTTCTTCCTGCTTTTGGTGCTACTGGACGCATTAGTTGTGCAGGCTCCGCTTTTAAATCCTTCATACATGCCATGAAGGTTGCAAGCATTGTACAAAGCACAGCTAAAGATCCTGCCATGATTGCATAATAAGGGCGATACGGTGTTGAAATTACCGATAAGGAACCATACATAATCCGGTATGCATTAATTACGACATATGGAAATACTTTTTGACCAATCAAGACACCAATAATACTACCACTTACGGTTGCAAAAAGAGCATACTTAATAAATTTACCTGCTATCGCCATCTTGCCATATCCAAGTGCCTTTAATATACCGATTTGGGTACGCTGCTCATCCACCATTCTGGTCATTGTAGTAAGACATACCAAGGCTGCAACAAAGAAAAATATTGCTGGAAAAACCTTTGCGATTGCATCCATACGTTCTGCATCCATCTCAAAAGATACAAAAGACTCGATTGAATCACGATTTAAAACATACCAAGTAGGATGTTCTATTTTAGCAAGTTCTTCTCTTCCCTTTTGGAGTTCCTCTTCATTCGCTGCAATCTCCTCTTTCGCTTTTGCAAATTGTTCCTTTGCAGAAGCACTTTGCTCCTCTAACAAAGCTTGCTGTATATTTAGTTCCTCTTGTGAAGCCTTTAATTTTGCTTCCTCTGGAGCGAATAGTTTTTCTATCTCTTCTTTCGGGTAAGTACCGCTTAATTGGTCTTTCTTATCCTTAAGCTCTTTTTTCATCAAGGTAAGCAAAGTCTTAGCTTCTTCTAAGGAGGATTTTCCTTTTTCGATTTCAGCAAAAGTTTCCTCTTCTTTTTGTTTTAAATCTTTTTTTGCCTTTGTTAACTCCTGCTCCCCTTTTTCTAATTCTTCTCTAGGCTCTTTTGTCACTTCTTCATATCGAAGGATGCCTCGTTCTTCCGTAATCTCTTCTATATTGTCCTGAACGGTTTTTACAAGGTCTTCGTATTTCGTACTATAGGAATTTAACTCCTTGACATCCTTTACCGTTACATAAAGTTCCGTAAACACCTCTTGTTTAAAGTTTTCTTTTGGTAAGATAATGAAGCTACTAATTGACCCATTTCCAAGGGTACCATTTCCTCTTCCAAACGCCATATAACGAGAGTCCGAACAGCTTCCAACAATGGTTAGTTCAGTCTCCTCAAAATCATCTTTTAAATCACCTTCTGGTAAGGATAAGGTGATGGTATCGCCTACTTGATAACCGGTATTATCTAATAATAAGGTATCTACCAAGCATTCGCTATTATTCTCTGGGTAGCGTCCTTCTATTAATTTTGCTTGATTTATCTTATCGTTGAAAGAATATGTCTTAACCACAATGTCAGAGTCCTCTAAACGAACCAAAACATCTTTCGAATATGCCCCCTCCACCATAGATACGCCGTCTATTTTACTTATTGCATCTACGTCATCCTCCGTTATGCCAAGGGTGGACATCACACGTAAATCCATTAAATTGGTTGCATCATAATACTCGTCTGCTGACTGCAACATATCATCTTTACAAGCACGTAAACCCGCAAATATAGCTACTCCTAATGCTACGATTAGCAAAATCGATAAGAATCTAGTCCATGTCTTCTTTAATTCGATTCGAAAATCTTTATGCAGTGCCTTTTTTTTCATAGTACCCCCCATTCCTGTGCACTTATATTTCACATCAAAAGTTTGTGACAGTATAGAACAGCACAAAGCCTTTGGTTAAATCGCTTGTTTTTTCACCTAAAATGAGTAAATGTGGTACTGCAATAGCGAAATCGTAGCACCAATCCACACTCCGTTTACCACTCTATCGTTTCAACATCAACAGGATTTTCTATCTTTTTCATCTCCTTTACCTTACCATTACGAATACTGATAAGACGATCTGCCATTGGAGCAATCGCAGTATTATGGGTAATGACAATCACTGTCATGCCACGCTTTCTGCACATATCCTGTAGTAATTTTAGGATGGATTTTCCTGTATTATAATCTAAGGCACCTGTTGGTTCATCGCATAGCAATAATTTTGGATTTTTAGCGAGTGCTCTAGCAATTGAAACTCTCTGCTGCTCCCCTCCAGATAACTGTGCAGGAAAATTGTTAAGTCGATCGGCAAGTCCAACGTCAGCTAATACATCCTCTGCTTTTAGTGGATCCTTACATATCTGCAACGCAAGTTCTACATTTTCCTTGGCAGTTAAATTTGGTACTAAATTATAAAACTGAAATACGAAACCAATATCATCCCGACGATAGGTTGTTAACTTTTTCTTATTAAATTTGCTTATGTTTTGACCATCTACGATAATATCGCCACTGGTCAGGCTATCCATTCCTCCTAAAATATTAAGTACAGTGGTCTTACCAGCACCACTTGGTCCAACGATTACAACAAACTCTCCTTTTTCTATTTCAAATGAGACTCCATCCGATGCCTTTATCGTGACATCCCCCATCTGGTATGTTTTTTTTACATCCTTTAATTCAACGTAAGCTGACATTCTTATATCTCCTATCTTCTTATCCTCAATCTGCTTTTTTACACTTGATACGTTAGAATACACACAAATATTCTATTCTCACCATACCTTATGATTCCTCATGTTATTTTAAAGAAACTGCGGCGTACCTTATAATAAGATAATCGCCGCAGTTTTCTTTAGAATTTAGTTGCTCCGTCCTTTGTTACTATTCCATGAATATGATTTGGTGCGTTCACTTTTTCACTAGAAATCGTATAAGCTTTTAAGAAGCGTTCCTTTGCTGCGCTTAATTTCTCTTGATCATTTGCGTATAAAGTAGCAATCGGAGTTTTTGTTGTTACCTCATCTCCAATTTTTGCATGTATCTTCATACCTACCATTAAATCGATTTCACTCTCTTTTGTCTCACGACCACCACCAAGGATTAGTGAAGTCATACCGATTTCATCCGTGTGAATATCTGAAACATAACCGTCTTTTGCTGGATAAACAGGTTCTATAAAAGAAGCCTTTGGAAACAGACTTGTATCATAAACCGGGCTAGCATCCCCACCTTGCGCGGTTACAAATTCCGCAAATTTCCTTAAGGCACTACCATCCTTAATCGTATTTAGTAGTAATACCCGAGCCTCTTCTATGGTTTCTACTCTCTTTGCACCTAGTAACATATAAGAAGCCAGTGTTAAACTAGCATCCAGCAAATCTTGGGGACCATGACCTGATAATGTGTCTATCGCTTCAATCACTTCCAGATTATTCCCAACTGCAATTCCTAATGGTTGATTCATATCAGAAATAACGGCATAGGTTGTACGTCCAACACTATTACCGATGTTTACCATAGTTTGTGCTAATTCAAAAGAACCTTCCATTGTCTTCATAAAAGCACCACTTCCAGTTTTTACATCCAATACTATAACATCAGCGCCTGCTGCTATTTTCTTACTCATGATAGAGCTAGAAATCAATGAAATATTATCTACCGTTGCTGTAACATCACGAAGCGCATATATTTTTTTATCCGCTGGTGCTAGATTTGCAGTCTGTCCGATGATTGCTAATTTCATACGATTTACATTATCAACAAATTGCTCCTCAGAAAGAGAAGTTGAAAAACCTTGAAAACTCTCTAGTTTATCGATGGTACCTCCTGTATGACCAAGTCCTCTTCCCGACATCTTAGCTACTGGAACCGATAGTGCAGCGACCATTGGCCCTATTACAAGGGATGTCTTATCTCCAACTCCACCAGTACTGTGCTTATCTACTTTGATTCCTTCTATAGCTGATAAATCAAGCATATCACCACTATGTGCCATTGCCATCGTTAATGCTGCTGTTTCTTCGACATTCATTTCTTTTAAGCAAACTGCCATTAAGAAAGCTGACATTTGATAGTCTGGAATCGTACCATTGGTATAACCAGAAATAATATATTCAATCTCTTCTTTCGTTAATACCTCTCCATTTTTTTTCTTATTGATTAGGTCATACATTCTCATCTTTTCATACCTACCTTTCCAAGCAAGCTTTCTTTTGTAGGCTTTGCTACTATAGTATTATGTTATCTTTCACGACTCTCTACACTCTAAGATTATCGAAATTGTTATAAATCATAAGCTTTTTTGAGTTTTTTACTATTATCAGTATAACCAATAACTTTTACTTACTCAATAGCAATTTAACGATTTTATAATAAACTAAGAATTCTTATAATCCTTTAGTAACTGTAACAAAATATTTATAAATGTAAAATTTAATATCATCCCAAGAGTGTTAAAATAGAATATCATTGACGAATAGTGAAAAAAGCATTAGAATGGTAGCACGTTAATACATTGATTTGTATTTGTGTGACTGTTAAGAAAGGCAAGGTACAAAACATGAGTTTTAATTATGTTAGAAAAGTTATGACCCCGGAAGAGTTAAAAAGCGCATTTCCTATGTCGGAGTACGCAACAAGAATAAAAAAAGAACGCGATTTACAAATAAAAGATGTCTTTACCGGAACTTCCGATAAGTTCCTTGTCATTATTGGACCGTGTTCTGCCGATAATGAGGATGCTGTACTTGATTATCTATATCGCTTAACCAAATTAGCTGATAAGGTATCTGATAAGATAATTATCATCCCAAGAATTTATACCAATAAACCACGAACAACCGGAGAAGGTTATAAAGGTATCAGTCATCAGCCCAATCCAGAAGAAGAACCAAATCTTCAAGAAGGTTTGATTGCAATGCGAAAAATGCATCTGCGTGCGATCAATGAAACTGGACTAACTGCGGCAGATGAGATGTTATATTCCGAAAACTGGCCATATGTCGATGATATGTTATCTTATGTTGCTGTTGGTGCACGTTCTGTTGAGGACCAACAACACCGATTAACAATCAGTGGTATGGATGTTCCTGCCGGTATGAAAAATCCAACCTCTGGTGATTTATCCGTTATGCTAAATTCCTGTATTGCAGCACAGGCTTCTCACACATTCCTCTATCGTACTTGGGAAGTTCAAACAGATGGTAATCCATTAGCGCATACGATCCTTCGTGGAGCTGTAAATAAGCATGGTCAATGTATCCCAAATTATCATTATGAAGACTTAAATCGTTTGCTCATGATGTATAATGAATTACCAAATCTCTTAAATCAAGCAACTATTGTAGATGCAAACCATGCAAATTCAAGCAAGCAATATTATGAACAGCCTAGAATTGTAAAAGAGGTGCTTCATTCCCGTAAGGTAAATGAGCAAATTGCAAAGTTAGTAAAAGGTGTTATGGTAGAAAGCTACATAGAAGAAGGGAACCAAAAAGTTGAAGAGCACATCTATGGAAAGTCCATTACCGATGCTTGTATTGGATGGGATACTACTGAAAAACTAATTTATACCATTGCAGATAACATATAGTCTAGCGAATCGTACCTAAAAATCCTGATATATACTTTAAAAGGGAACAAATAAGTTAATCCAACATAAAGCTATTATGCTTCACCTTAGGATAACTTAGATGTTCCCTTTTCTAATGTTACTAATCGTTTCATAACTATGCACGTGGATGAGTTTTTTGATAGGTTCCAAAAGTTTCACCAACACGTTGCTTCGTATAGTGCTGAGTTGCTGTTATATTGCTGTGTCCCATTAACTCCTTCATGCTGTTTAAATCCGCACCATTTTCTATCATATGAATTGCAAACGAGTTCCGTATCACCTGTGGTGTCAAATCCTCTTCTAACCCTATCAGTTTTCCATAGTATTTCATGATTTTCCACACCCCCTGTCTAGTCATAGGTTCCCCTTGTCTGCCTAGAAATAGGTAAGGACTTTCATTGTTTCCTTGCTTTTCTGATTCTAAATAAGTTTCTAAGGATTCTCTTGCAGCTTGTCCAATTGGTACAACCCTGTTTTTCTTAATCTCCCTCACTGTAACACAACCAAATTTTAGATTAATATCTTCTTTTTTTAACCCTCCGACTTCTGATACCTTCATGCCTGTCGCATACATTAGCTCAAGCATCGCTTTGTCTCGTATTCCCCGTTTGGTTTTACAATCAGGTGCAGATAATAATGCAAGAACTTGTTCTTTGGTAAGATATTTCGGTGGTGCCACTTCAACTTTTGGTGGTTTTATCCTCTCGGTAGGATCACCAATTAACTTACCCTGTTTCATCAGATATAGTAAAAAACTTCGGATTGATACCAGGCTACGATTTACAGTAGCCTTTGATTTCCCTTCTTTTTCTTGTAATAGCAAATAAAAATTTATCTGGGTTTCCGTTATTTTCTTTGACTCATTCACACCATTTTCTTGTAAAAAAGAATTCCATTTTTTCAAATCCGTACGATAGGCACTTAATGTATTCTTCGTGGCATTTTTTATATTCTTTTGATAAATTAAAAAATCTTCAATCTCTTTTTCCACTGTTTCCTCCAAAGTACACATCCAATATTTGATGATAAAGATAACTGATGTTAAAATAATTGTAATGTCTTTTTCACCAGGTAACTTCCAATAAATGCTTCCATACACGTTCCAATTAAAATACATCCAATGAGTATTATAATTAATTTTATGTAATTTTTCAATAATAGTACATTTTGAAGCCCTGTAGTTGTACCATGGTTAGCCTCCATGTAAAGTGTATAACAGTTTTTAATGCTGATTAAAACAACTGGTACAAAGATTAACTCTTGAGGAAATAGATAAGCGAGGTAAAGTAATCCCCCCTTCATTCCATAGTGCATCCATAAAGTCATCATCAGATACCCTACCTGAAACCCTCTACTTAAAAGATACCATCCCACATAAGGCAGACCTAAAAATGTCAAGCTTAGAACCCAAAAGAGAAAAAAAGGCCTTAACTTCGCCGTAAAAATATAGCGAAAGAAATCCCCATAATCGATTTGCATGGACCTAATCGTACTAAAATACCTACTATTTAGGCTGTCCACACTATTTAGTAATAGCCCTGAGCTTACTTTAGAGAAAATACATCCAAAGATAACACTTGCGAAAAAGAGAACCATGGCTATCGTCAACGGTTCTCTTTTCCTTAATCTTAAACTCCATCGTTTCATGCTGACCTCCAAGACATAGATTTCAAGTACTTAATAAAAACTATATGCTTGGACTTTTAGAAACAGACTATAAATTTTTCTTTGCCTTGTAAGCTAGGATTGCTGATATCGTTTTCGCATCTTGAATCGTACCGTCTAATATCATAGCAACCAGTTCCTCTAAGGTATACTCTTCCACCTCAACATATTCATCTTCATCAAGATGCTGCTTTGATGGTGTTAACTCCTCTGTATAATAAATACTAATTAATTCATTACAAAAAGCTACTGTAGTATAAAGATCAATTAGATGCTCCGCTTTTTCAGTACGATATCCCGTCTCCTCTTCCAGTTCTCTCATCGCAGCTAATTTACGATCTTCTCCACGATTTAAGCCACCTGCAGGTATTTCTAACGTATATCGTTCTGGAGCATTACGGTATTGACGAACCATGATAATCTTACCTTCTGAATTCACCGGAACAATCGCAGAAGCTCCTTTATGATCGATATAATCCCACTCTGCTTCTCTTCCGTCTGGTAATTTCATAGTATCGGTATAAACATCAACAATTCTTCCTTTATGCTCTAATCTACGATTTATTCTCTGATAGTCCATAGAATCCTCCAATTTTTCGCATAGTATTTTCCTTTTAGTTTTTTCAAAAATTAATAAGAACAAAACTTAGAATAAAAATGCATGTTATTTCATTATACCAGGGCATGTATAAAGGATTCTATACGATCTAATCCCTTTTCTATCAATTCTATTGAAACTGCATACGACAAACGAATATGGTCATCAAATCCAAAATCTGCACAAGGTATTACCGCTACATTATAATCCTCGATCAAGATAGATGCAAGTCTTGCCACGGATTCTATTTTTTCCCCCTGATAAGATAATGCTAAAACATCACTCACATCGATAAACAGATAAAAGGCTCCCTGTGGTAAATTTGCATGGAGATGAGGTATCTTTTGAACTCTCTCATACATATAAATACGGCGGCGGTCAAATTCCCTTCGCATTCTTTCCACTGTATCTTGTGGTCCTTTCATTGCCTCTAATGCTGCTTTTTGCGCAATCGAATTAGGATTCGATGTTTGGTGGGATTGAATGCTACTCATAAGCTTAGCAATCTCTTTGCTAGAAGCCGTATAACCGATTCTCCATCCAGTCATTGCATAACTTTTCGCTACTCCACTGCAAGTAATCGTCCTTTGATATATCTCTTCTCCCAAACTCGCGATACTGACAAATTCATTATCGCCATATACCAGATTTTCATACATTTCATCTGAAATCACGTAGATGTCTTTTTCAACAACTACCTTTGCTATTTCTTCTAATTCCTCTCTGGTATAAATCATGCCGGTTGGATTGTTGGGTGAATTCAAAATCAAGGCTTTCGTCTCTTCTGTACAGGCATCTTTAATTTGCTTTGCGGTGACTTTATATCCCTGTTCTCTTCCTCCTCTTATGTAGACTGGAACACCATCACTTAGTCGAACAATCTCTGGATAACTTAACCAATAAGGTGCTGGGATGATAACCTCATCCCCTGGATTTAAAATTGCTTCAAATATATTCGTTAGTGAGTGCTTCCCTCCATTACTGACTACAATCTGGGATGGTTCATATGTAATATGATTAACTTTCCTGAATTTATCACAAATCGCCTTTTTCAAATCTGGAATTCCAGAGGCATCCGTGTATTTCGTAAATCCTTCCTGAATGGCTTTGATTGCTGCTTCATTTATATTATCTGGTGTGTTAAAATCAGGCTCTCCTGCACCAAATCCTACCACATCGATTCCTTTTGCCTTTAATTCCTTCGCTTTTGCTGTTATTGCTAGCGTAGAGGACGGTTTCACTGCTTGCGCTTTTCTTGATAATGTTAGTGCCATAGACTTCTCTCCTACGAATCATGATTTTCGTTATACTAAAAACATTGCTTTATTGTATACACGAATTATTTTATACATTATAATGTAGAATTTTCCTGTTTGCAAGTGTTTTATCACTTCTATTTTTCATACTTAGATAATTCGGATTAGATACTTAAGATATTACGGATTAGAAGCTTGAGATATTCAGTTGAGATACTTGAGATATTCTGATTAGTTACTTAAGATATTACGGTTCCGCTTTTTTTGAACTGAATTAGCAAAGATTTGGTCTCTTTTTTTCTAAAAAACAAACCGCTTGAGTGTGATTTTTCAAGCGGTTTATCCTAATATTAAAAAAATTAAATACTAATTCAATGATTTCCTTTCAAACTAAAGATGCTATAAGTATTTCCTTATATTCTTATTTTCTAAATAAACAAAAGAAGACTGAATGCCATGACTGCCATCCCAGCAATTAGTCCATAAATAGCAAGATGATGCTCTCCATACTCTCTTGCAGAAGGAAGTAATTCATCGAGACTAATATATACCATGATACCGGCAACAGAAGCAAAGATAAATCCAAATACAGCATCGTTAAAAAATCTGGATAAGAGTAGATAACCGATTAAAGCACCAACAGGTTCAGATAATCCAGATAAGAAGGATAATTTAAATGCTTTTTTTCTACTTCCTGTTGCATAATAAATTGGTACTGCCACAGCAATTCCTTCTGGAATGTTATGTATCGCAATGGCTAGGGCAATTGGTACTCCTAGACTTGGATCACTAATCGCAGCGGTAAAAGTTGCTAGCCCTTCTGGAAAATTATGAATAGCGATAGCTAAGGCGGTAAATAGCCCCATTCTCATTAAATTGGATTTATGTGCCTCACTTTTTCCGTCCATCTCTTCCACTGTATGTATTTCATGAGGATTTTCAGTTGAAGGTATGAGTTTATCAATTACTGCTATCACTAAGATACCAAAAAAGAATCCACCTACAGTTGCCCAAGTGCCTCCTTTTACCCCCAGAACAGATATTAAAGCATCCTTAGCCTTAACAAGTATTTCTACAAAAGAAACATAGATCATTACACCAGCGGAAAAACCCAAAGCAATTGATAAAAATTTTGTACTTGTTTTTTTAGTTAGTAATGAAAGTGCACTACCAATTCCAGTGGAAAGCCCAGCAAAAAGGGTTAGGAAAAAGGCAAATAGCACACTAGATAAATCCATAGAATTTCTCCTTTCACATATGTAGTATTTATATTTATTATATGTGAGATCTTTTATATTTCAAGTACTTCTATTTAATTTCATAAACTAGTAGCTCCCGTCACTTACCTCTTCACTGTTAAACTTTTGCCTATTAACTGCTATCTTCAAATAGAGAGTAGTATATGCATTCGATCGAAAGATACTAAAAATTATTGTATCATTCTTAACTGAGTGAAATAAGCTGGATAGGTAATAGAGTGATGCTTTTTGTTAGATAATGAAACTAAAATTCAGATTATTCGACATTACAATACACATTAGGACCTCTTATTTCATACGATAATTATGGAAGTTACTTTTTCCCAAATATATCTATATAGGAGTGGAGTTTATGAGTAGTTACAATAATGAGAATTTCAACTATCACCAAAGAAAACAGACGCATGATCATGAAGTACAAGGTAGCGTAATAATAGCAGAGCGAGAAGAAGACCCACATAACCATCGGTTTGCTACTGTTTCTGGGCAAGTTATCAGGGCTGGTAGAGATCATTTTCATCTTGTAAAATTTAGAACTGATTTCTACGAAGATCATTTTCATGAATTCTGTGGAAAAACATCTGGTGCAATTCCTGTGGGTGGGAATCGGCATGTTCATTTTCTAGAATCTGTAACAACAGTAAACGATTGTCACCAGCACAATTTCAGAGTTGCTACCTTAATTGAAAATCCTATTGGTGAAGAATGCTAGGATCCTAATTTCCTAAATGAAACACCATGTCAAAATACGTTAACCTATCGTATGGGACGTGGTGTTTCATAAACAAGAAAAAGCATGCTTCGCGAACTTTTCCTTGTCATGAATAAAAAAATGAGGCTGCTTAAGTGCTTAAACATACTGCATTTAAGCACCTTTCACAACCTCATATTCATTACATTTTTATTTCGCGTAATCTGTAACCCTTGACTCACGAATTACGTTCACTTTGATCATGCCCGGATATTCTAATTCGGACTCAATCTTCTTTGATAAGTCACGAGCGAGTAATACCATATCGTCATCGGTAACCTGATCTGGTACCACCATAACGCGTACTTCTCGTCCTGCTTGAATAGCAAATGACTTATCGACCCCTTTAAAGCCGTTGGTAATATCTTCTAACTGTTTCAAACGGTTAGTATATGTTTCCAATGTTTCTCTACGAGCACCAGGTCTTGCAGCTGAAATTGTATCAGCAGCTTGAACGATACAGGCAATTAAGGACTGGAATTCCACATCGCCGTGATGTGCTTCCACAGCATTGATTACAATTGGAGATTCTTTATATTTTCTACATAAATCAACACCAATCTGAACATGCGTTCCTTCCATTTCATGATCCACTGATTTTCCAATATCGTGCAATAAACCTGCACGCTTTGCTATACGTACATCAACACCGATTTCTCCGGCTAATAAACCGGATAAAATAGCCACTTCGATGGAATGCTTCAATGCATTCTGACCATAGCTTGTTCTAAATTTCATCTTACCTAAAAGTCTAACAAGTTCCGGATGAATGCCATGAACACCAACTTCTAAAGTTGCTGCCTCACCTTCTTCACGAATCATCGTTTCCACTTCTTTTTGAGCTTTTTCTACCATCTCTTCGATTCTTGCTGGATGAATACGTCCATCTACTATTAACTTCTCAAGAGCAATTCTAGCAACCTCTCTTCGAATTGGATCAAAGCCTGAAAGAATGACTGCTTCCGGAGTATCATCAATGATTAAGTCGACACCAGTTAAGGTCTCTAAAGTACGAATATTACGTCCTTCTCTACCAATGATTCTACCCTTCATCTCATCATTTGGAAGCTGAACAACTGATATCGTTGTCTCAGCTACATGGTCTGCAGCACACTTCTGAATTGCAGTAACAACATAATCTTTTGCCTTTTTCTCAGCTTCTTCTTTTGCCCTGCTTTCTAATTCTTTAATTAGTACAGCAGTTTCATGTTTCACTTCATCTTCGACAGTTTTAATAAGATATTCCTTTGCTTGTTCGGAGGTCAGTCCAGAAATCTTCTCTAACTCGGCTACTTGCTTCTGATGGGATTCTTCCACCTCAACACGGAGTCTATCAAGTTCCTGCTCCTTAGCTACGAGTTTCGCTTCCTTCTTTTCCAGTGCTTCCGTTTTTCTGTCAAGTGTTTCTTCCTTCGTTAACACACGTTTTTCATAACGCTGTAACTCAGCTCTACGTTCTTTCGTCTCTCTCTCGAGCTCATTTTTCGTCCTTAATGACTCTTCCTTCGCTTCGAGTAGAGCCTCTCTTTTCTTAGTTTCCGCCGTTTTTAAAGCTTCATCTATGATTTCTCTTGCTTTTTCCTCTGCACTACCAATTTTGCCTTCTACAACTTTTTTGTAGTAACTAATAGCAGATTTCCAAGCAATCAGAGCAACTATGACCGCAGTAATCACACAAGCAATTACTATTTGAACTACTGGCACAGGAGCACCTCCTTTATTTAGTTTTCATTGTACATGTATACAACATATAAATTTTATACTGTTTTTATATTTATGTCAAGTACACATTGGAAAATTTTATGCATTTTGTTGAATATTTTCGCAAAATGTTGAAATTGTTCATATATAAAGCACATTATATTGATTTGAATGAATTAAGACATTTCTAGCCTTCTATCATTTCACCCATATAATAAAAACCTTTGCACTCTGCTAATTTAACATTAACAATACTGCCAATTAACTCTTTCGCTCCCTTAAAATGCACGAGAACATTGTTACTTAGTCTTCCAGTCATTAAACTATTGTCCTGCTCATTTACTTCTTCCACAAGAACTTCTGCAATTTTTCCTTCATCTTCTTTGACAATCTTTGAAGATGTCTCCCCAATTGTTGCTAAAAGGCGCTGGAAACGTTCTTTTGCTACTTCTTCCGGAACCTGGTTTTCCATAGTTGCTGCCGGAGTTCCGCTTCGTTTACTATAGATAAAAGTATATGCACTATCATAACCAACTTTACGTACCACATCTAAAGTTTCCCTAAAATCTTCTTCGGTTTCTCCAGGGAATCCTACAATAATATCCGTAGTTAAAGAGATGTTTGGCATCGCTTTCTTAATACGGTCTACTAAGTTAAGATAGTCCTCCTTCGTATATTTACGATTCATCTTCTTTAAGAGCTCTGTACTTCCTGACTGTACTGGTAAATGAAGATGATTACAGATTTTCTTACTATTTTTCATCACTTCAATTACATCATCTGATAAATCCTTGGGATGTGGAGTCATAAAACGAATACGCTTAAGGCCCTCCACCTGCTCTACCATTTGAAGTAGCTGTGCAAAGGAAACTTGATTCTCGAGTGTCTTTCCATAAGAATTTACATTCTGACCTAAAAGCATAACCTCAACAACTCCCTTTGATACAAGTTGTTTTATCTCTTTAATGATGTCTTCTGGATTTCTGCTACGTTCTCTACCACGTACATAAGGGACGATACAATAGCTACAAAAATTATTGCACCCATACATAATATTGACACCAGCTTTGAACTTATACTTTTGCTCACTAGGAAGTTCTTCGACAATCTTATCTGTTTCTTTCCAAATGTCGATTACCATCTTCTTTGTCGAATGTCTCTCATAGATAAGCTCTGCTAACTTAAAGATATTATGAGTACCGAAGACGATATCAACAAAACGGTAGCTCTTCTTTATTTTCTCAACTACATGAGACTCCTGCATCATACAACCGCAAAGCGCTATTCTCATGTGCGGATTCTTTTTCTTTAAATTTCCTAGAAAACCAATACGACCGTATACTCTAGTGTTCGCATTTTCACGTACAGTACAGGTGTTATAGACAACAAAATCAGCCTCTTCAGAATCTGTTTCCACATATCCAATCGTTTCTAAGATACCAGCTAGCTTCTCTGAGTCTTTGGCATTCATTTGACAACCAAATGTCTGTACATTAAACGTAAGAGGACGTCCTAACTCGTCTGCTGCCTTCTTAACCTCTGCTTTACATAATGCCATGTAATAGTACTGACGCTCTGGTTCCTTCTCTGGAACTAAACCAGACAAGTCAATCAAATCTATATCATTGTTTAAGTTATCTAATTCACTCATTATTATCCTCCATACTAATACCTGTTTCATTCAATATAATATTGTGCTAATGTTGATATCGCACAAATTAAAGTTTTCAATATTCAAAAGTTAGCTAAAATCTACATTCCAATCACTTTTGTTCTATTCTCATGTACCATTGTATTTTACGAGAAATACTCCTTGTTTGCAAGTGGAAATACAAAACATAAAAATTGAACGGAAGAATCATTCACAGTAACATTGCAACTCATGATAAATAAGATCGTGAACATAAAAAACTGAATATTCCTTCCGTAAGCACTTAAGCTACTTGGAATATCCAGTTTCTTTCACAATAACTTAGTAGATCTTAATTCGTAATATCTTTTTTTCTTATGGCCTTATTTGCCCATTGCCGAATACAACATATTTTGTTGAGGTTAAGGCTTCTAAGCCCATAGGGCCTCTGGCGTGGAGCTTTTGTGTACTGATTCCAATTTCTGCACCAAGCCCAAATACTTCACCATCTGTAAATCTTGTGGATGCATTCACATAAACTGCAGCTGCATCTATTTCTTCTAAAAATCTCATTGCATTATTATAGTCAGCTGTGATAATGCTCTCAGAATGACCTGTATTATAATGATTGATGTGAGCAATGGCTTCCTCAAGATTCTTTACCACCTTAACAGAAATCAATGGATCCAAATACTCCGTTGCAAAGTCTTCTTCTGTTGCTGCTTCCATCTGAGGACAGATAGCCCTAGACCTTTCATCTGCATGAAATACAATTTGCTTATCAGTTAATCTTTGATAAATTTGTGGTAAAAACTTTTCTACTATTTTTTCATGAATCACAAGAGATTCACAAGCATTACAAACTCCCATACGCTGAGTTTTTGCATTCTCTATAATATCTAGTGCCATAGTAAAATCTGCTGACTCATCAACATAGATATGGCAATTACCTGTTCCAGTCTCAATTACTGGAACCGTACTATTTTCAATCACTGTCTTTATTAGCCCTGCTCCGCCTCTAGGAATTAGTACATCTATGTACTCATTCAATTTCATTAGCTTTGTAGCAGTTTCTCTACTGGTATCCTCAAGTAACTGAACTGCATTTTCATTAATACCGGTTTCCTTAAGAGCTTCCTTTAGTACTTTTACAATGGAAAGGTTGGAATGAATTGCGTCACTTCCTCCTCTTAGTACAACCGCATTTCCTGCTTTAAAGCAAAGACCAAATGCATCGGAAGTTACATTAGGTCTGGATTCATAAATGATTCCAATAACCCCGATTGATACACGACGTTTTAATATCTGAAGGCCATTAGGTCGAATTTCTGAAGATAGAACTTCACCGATAGGATCTTTTAAGGAAACAACTTGGCGTAATCCATCAGCCATTTGCTCTATACGATTTGAATTCAAACGTAAACGGTCAATTAAGGATTCCTTCATCTGATTCTTCTCCGCATTTTCAATATCAAGCGAATTCGCTGCGAGAATTTCCTTCTGATGTGTAATCAACGCTTTTGCACATGCTAACAATCCTTCATTTTTTTTCGTCTGACCAAGGTGACTTAGCTCACTGGCTGCTGCCTTTGCGTTAGCACCAATCACTAATAAATCCTCCATACTGATACCTCCTTCTAATCTACCTTACATTCCATATTTCCTTATATTATAGTCTACCTTATACTCTAATCTACCTTACATTTTATTTTGCCTTACATTCCATCATTCGTTTCTCTGTAACAATTCTATGCACCGGGATATCAAATTGTTCAGCTTGTAACACATCCTCTACTTGAAAATCATAGGCTAGGGCAACTCGATTAAGATTTTTATTTGGATGATTGATGAAATATCTATCATAATATCCACCACCATATCCAATTCGATTCCCCATTTCATCAAATACTAGACCCGGAACAATCATTATCTGCTTTCGTTCATTCTGCATTTGCCCGGTGATTCTAGGTTCCGGTTCTAGAATGCCTAAAGTTCCAGGTGATAGTTCAGCAATACTATTAATTTGATAAAATTCCATGCATTCTTTATCTATAACTTTTGGTACATACACTCGCTTCCCAGAAAGTAGAGCACTTGTTATTAGTCCGATGGTATCGACTTCATTACCAAAGGATACATAAGTAAATAAGTCCTCAGCCATCATATAATCGGGAAGTCTTAATAATCGTTCAAGAATATCCGAACACTTTACCTGAACCTCTTCCCTTGATAACTGATCTCTTTTGGCTCTATTCTGTTTTCTCAGTGTGTATTTATCTATCATTTTTAATGTTTATCCTTCTTTGCTAAGTCTGTTACCGTTCCATCTGGATTTAATAATGAGATATTGTTAAGCGTTCCACGCATATTTTGACGAATCGCAGCGATATATTCCTGACGAAGTTTTTGTTGTTCCGCCTTTTCTTCTTCTGTCAGTCCTTCTGCTTGTGATTTGTGGTATAACTCATTTATTCTTGCTATTTTTAAATCATCCATATAAATTCTTACTCCTGATTCTTTTCCTTATTTGTTACTGTTTTTATTCATTATACAAATACTATTACTGATTTTAAATTGAAACTTCATTTGCTAATCCTCAATTTTAATTATCTGTCTCTTATATTTTTCGCTATAAACTCTCAATCCCCTAGAACTCCTACTCACCAGCCGGATATTGGTTTGTCGAAAGATAATCTATCATATGAAAATCTTGGTTTTTATGTGCTCTAAATAATGTTCCCACATTCTTTCCTTCCAGTATATGACGGATTACACTTAAATCTTCACCATTTGCTACTACCATATCTGCACCAGCATCTGTTGCAATCCGTGCTGCTGATATTTTAGTACTCATGCCGCCAGTTCCAACATTAGAACCAGCTCCTTTTCCCATCTTTAAGATATTCTCGTCAATCACTTCAACGGTATCAATAAAAGTAGCATCTGGATTACTTCTAGGATCATCACTATATAGCCCATCAATATCGGAGAGAAGAATTAATAAATCAGCGTCAACTAATGCTGCAACGACGGCTGATAGTGTATCATTATCACCGAATTCCACTTCGTCAGTCGTAACTGTATCGTTTTCATTAACAATAGGAACAATACCAAGCTTTAATAGTTCATGAAAGGTACGCTGAGCATTTTCCCTACTATTATCATTGATCATAGTATACTTTGTCATCAGTATCTGGGCTGTTATCTGATTATATTCTGCAAATAACTTCTGGTATACCATCATTAGCCGTGCTTGACCTACCGCCGCACATGCTTGTTTTAGCGCTAATTCATTTGGTTTTTCCATCAATCCAATGGATTTCCTACCAACAGCAATTGCACCAGAGGATACAAGAATTACCTCTTTCCCTTGGTTTGAAAGATCCGTAAGGATACGAACCAATTTTTCCATCTTTGATAAATTAAGGTTGCCGGTCTCCTGATGTGTTAAGGAGGAAGAACCTATTTTGATAACTATTCTCTGCTTGTGCGTTAGCATCTCTCTCATGTTAAACTAATCCCCTTTCTGACAGGGAGCCGTAACTAAGCTTCCTATATAAGTGTGAATACCCTTTTTTCCACACTTTCCTTTAAACTGTGCACAATTTTTGCACCTTTATCGATGTATTTAATCCTCAGAGAGAATTAATAACTCATACTTTTTCCTAACTACCTATGGACGATACTTTGCCGCCAAAGCTTCGTATACTTTTATTCCATCTACTGCGGCTGAGACAATTCCACCTGCATATCCAGCACCTTCTCCACACGGATAGATTCCTTTTCTATTACTTTCTAAAGTCTCATCTCTCATAATTCGTAGTGGGGAAGAGGTTCTCATCTCCACTCCGGACATTATTGCATCTTCGTCAGCAAAGCCAGGAATACTCTTATCAAATGCCTGCACACCTTCAAAAATTGATTCTATCATGTAATCTGGTAAGCACTCTCTTAGATTAGCCAAACTATAATTTCCACGAATATTTGGCTTAATATGACCTATTTTATCACTCTCTTGGTTTCTTAACAAGTCACCAAACCGTTGCACCGGAACTTTCCCCCGTCCGGTCTGATATGCTAACTCTTCATAATACCGCTGAAACTCCATTCCAGCAAGCGGTGTATCCACAGCTCCTGGGATCTTTTTGAAATCTTCTGGTCCAACCGTTACGATAATTGCAGAGTTTGCATTCTCTCCTGCCCTGTCATGATAACTCATCCCATTGACTACCAATCTTCCTTCTTCCGAAGAAGCATTCACGACATAGCCACCAGGGCACATACAAAAGGAATATACCCCTCTTCCATTCTTACACTGATGTGTTACCTTGTAGTCTGCTGCAGAAAGATGAACATACTCAGCACCATATTGATTTTTACTAATCAACTCTTGCTTATGCTCCATTCTGACACCCACAGCAAATGCTTTCTTCTCCATCGTAAGTCCACGACGATATAGCATCTCAAACGTATCCCTCGCACTGTGTCCAAGTGCAAGGATTAAAGCAGAGCATGGAATTTTTTCTATAGAACCTTCTGAACTTATCACACCATCCGTTAGCTTCCTGCGGTTACGTTTTGTTATTTCAATTCCGGTGATAACTCCATTGTCTATCTCTATATCCGTAAGCTTCGTATCAAAGTAAATACTTCCACCACAAGCTTTGATATCTTCACGAATATTTCTTACCACAGTACTTAATACATCCGTACCGATATGAGGTTTATTCTTATACAAAATCTCTTCTGGCGCACCATGCTCCACGAATACTTTTAAAACCTCTCTGATTCGTCCTGTCGTATCCTTCACCATCGTATTTAACTTGCCATCTGAAAATGTACCTGCTCCACCCTCACCAAATTGAACATTCGATTCCGTGTCTAAACAATCCGTAAGCCAGAACTGATCTACTGTTTTGATTCTCTCTTCTACTGCCTCTCCACGTTCTATAAGAATCGGTTGATATCCATTCTTTGCAAGATAATAAGCACAGAAAAGACCTGCGGGTCCACTTCCGACAACAATCGGTCGCTCTTTTAGAACATCGTTTCCCTGGATAGTAAACGTATACTCAGTATCTGTAACCAAAGCTACATTCGCATCCTTTACACGTTTTACTATTTTGTTTTCATCTTTTGCCAAAACGTCAATCGCATATATGTATTTGATTTCCGTTTTCTTTCTTGCGTCAATCGATTGTTTTCTGATAGAGATGGAGTAAACTACCTCGGGTGAAACCCGAAGCTTTTTATACACTGCATCCTTAAGCTCCTGCTCTGTATGATGTATGGAGAGTTTTAATTGGTTAATTCGTATCATATGCTTCCTCCATGTAGCTTTCTTTCCAACTAGAATATTTTTCAGCTATTGCCGTTTTTTTCGCCAATTACTGTTATTTTACATCTTTTATTCTTAAATACTATCTTAGATCTACCTACTTTAGCCTAAATTATTCTAGCTCTCATTTTCCAATATTCTGTCCCGCAACTGCACCTGTCGTCCATGCCCACTGCAAATTGTAACCACCACAGGTACCATCAATGTCAAGAATTTCACCTGTTAAATAAAGTCCTTTTATGATCTTTGACTCCATTGTTTCTGGATTCACTTCCAAGGTGCTTATTCCACCTGCACTCACTTGTGCATTCTCAAAACCGTTGCTTCCTGTAATCGTAATAGGAAAGCTTTTCAAAAGTTTTAGCAGTTTTGTATATTCTTGATTTGAAAGTCTATTTGCAATGTTTTCTGGATTGATTTTAGCTTCTGCCAATAATACGTTGCTTAATTTATTATTCAAAAGTCCAGTGAATAATTCCCCAATGGTTTTATATCCTCCAGACTTCATTCTATCATTCCATAATATTTGAAATTCATTTTCAGTCATATGAGGAAAAAAGTCAAGCAGTAATTGTGTTTTTTTCCCTTGCAACACAGAGGACACCGCATATCGACTCATTTGAAACACTGGGATTCCAGAGATTCCATAGTCTGTAAATAAATATTCTCCAAATTCTTGCGTTACCTTTTTTTGATTGGAGAATAGCTCTCCCTTTGCTTCTATTCTAACACCAGAGACTTGCTTAAAGAATTTGCCCTCTGCTTTTAACTGAACCAAGGCTGGGAATGGCTCGACGATCGTATGTCCAAGTCTTCTCATTATTTTAAGACCACTTCCATCCGACCCTTGCTTTGGTGCAGCTAAACCGCCAGTCGCAACAATTACCTTATTACAGCGATATTCCTTCTTCTCTTCTGTCTTAAGTAAAAACCCCTGTTCCTCTTTTTCTATATTTAGAATATGTTCTTTTAAAAATACTTCCACCTTCAGATTATTAAGCTCCATTGCTAATACATCGGCTACTGCCACTGCTTGCTCAGAATTAGGATAAACATATCCATTTCTAACCTTTGGATAAATACCCAAAGACTGAAAAAAAGCAATGGTTTGCTCCACGTCAAACTGACGTAGTACTGCCATTGCAAATTCAGGATGAGTTCCACGGTAACAATCTGGTGTTTGTACCTGATTTGTATAATTACATTTTCCATTTCCTGTGGCAAGAATCTTCTTACCTAGTCGCTCTCGATGTTCTATTATTGCGATACGTTGGCCCCTTCTCGCTGCAAAGATTGCAGCTACCATTCCAGAGGCCCCTCCACCGATTACTATACAATCGTATCTCATCTATACCTCCATATCTTTGCACTTATGTGCTATGAAAAGTTCTTCATTAAATTTCAGAAACAAGAACTTTAGTACTTTAACTTGAGTAACTTTCTAAGAGAGAGTATAATTCATCTCTTGTTCTAACTTCAATCCCTTTCATTAAATCATTGCGGTCCTTCTCCGGTAGATTTATTGCATCTATTTCCGTTTGGTCATAAACCGTCTTTCGATCACTGTAATATACGATAACTTTACCGTCTCTTACCGCAACATAATATTGGAATTTATGCATATCTGCATTATAACTTTTCCGTATTACAATTTCTTTTGGTGAGAAGGAAAGAAGCTCGTATCCGTATAAACCATCCATTTCTTCGGATATCGGTATTTCCTTCATATACTCACTTAATTTTAAGATGATCTCATTTCGTGTTAATCCGATCAAATCAGCAGTAGGTGCAAGTTCTTCTCTCACAAGAGAATTATCTTTTAGCTGATAAGTTTCTAATATATACTTCGTATTTGGTAAAATAATATCTTGATCTTTACTCGTTGTCGACGTTTCTGGTTCCGGTGTCACCTGTATCTGTTGTTGATTTGAGTATAATAATATTTCTTGTTTCTTATATTCTTCTAGTGATTTCAGTATCTGATGATCCCGCTCCACTGCCTTATCGTTATAATGATTTAATGCTCGCCTGAAACTAATATAATAACACGCTGTAAAAACCGCACATAATCCTACAAAACATAAAAAATATCCAACCACACGCTTCATAGACTTTTCACACTCCTTTGTCTATGAAGTATTGACTGATTTTCTTCAAATATACTGGTTTTTACATCATATGCAGTTTTTTACATAATTTTAGAATACTTCTTCCCGCTGGCATCTCCAATAATTCCTCTTCATCCATGGTTCGAAGTAAAATAATACTAATACCATAAACGATCACCGCAATCACAATGGAAAGTACTACACTAATTGCATTGGAATGCAAGATACGATGGAAAAATTCATAGGAGAAGTAAGCAACAAATCCCATGGTAACGGAAGCTGCAAACGGTAAACCGAATGTCTTCATAACTTCTTGTTTATAATGCAATGCTTTCGCAACTGAAATCCAGTTTAAGATACACACGACGAAAGCAAACGATATATTACCAATGACAAGCCCGTAGGCATCTAACTTCCCTACCATGATTAATAAATAAACAATTGGAATATGAATAACCAATGAAATTGCAGCGTGCTTCACCGGTACCATCATACGGTCAATCCCTTGAAGTACACCATTGGTGATTGTCGATAAAGCAAAAAATACAACTGCTATCGATCCTAAACGTATTAACTCAGCACTTAACTCAACATTGCCATTATCTCCAAACAATAACAATACAATTGGTTTTGCTAGCACAGTTAGCCCAATCGCAGAAGGGAAAGCAATGAGCATATTAAATTTCACAGACATCGCTATCTTTTTATGCAATTCCTTCTGTTCTCCTTTTTGATGTGCCATCGCAAGGGTCGGAACAATTGCAGTACCAAGAGCAGTTGAAATTGCGATTGGCACCGTAGTAAGTAATTTGTATTTCGTAGAATAGATACCGAATATTGCTGCGCTTTGTTCTTTTAAGATTCCACGTTCTCCTGCTAACCAAGTCCACAATTTTGCATCAATAATACCACTTAAATTAAACACTGTTTGACTAATAATAACAGGTAATGCGGTATAAACAATCGCAGTAATCGCTTCCTTATAGCTCTCTTGATGCTCCGCTTTATCTTTCCTACATTTTTTCTTTAAAACTGGATGATATACCTGAAAGATGAATAATAAAAATAGTAATCCAAATACCGCTCCCGCTAATGTTCCTGCCGTTCCGCCAGCAGCACCATAGGCATCAATTTGAACAGAAGCATTGTGCTCCCTCATTAAATAATAAGCTGCAACAATACTTACAATTGCATTGACAATCTGCTCTAATAACTGAGAAATTGCAGTAGGTACCATGGTACGTTTTCCCTGATACAAACCACGAAGTACACCCATGATAGAGAATACAAAAATCGTTGGTGCAAGGACACGAAGTGGAATTGCAATATCCGCTGCATTCTCTCCTCCAATTAAACCAGCCCAAAACGTTGCTCCAAAAAACAATACCGCACTTGCAAATAATCCTACCGAGGTAGATAAGGCCATCGCAGATAAGAAGATACGATAAGAATTCTTATATTCTTTCTTTTGGTCCCTGACAGAAACTAGCTTTGATACTGCTAATGGAATACTGTAGGAAGAAAGTAATAGAGCTAAACTATATAACTCAAAGGACATCGAATAGTATCCCATTCCGGTATCACCAACGATACGGTTTAGGGGTATCCGATACAACATACCAATCAGTCTGGCTAATATGGAGGATACCGCCAAAATGGAGCCTTGTACTAAATATTTATTTTGTTTATTACTCATGAAACTATCCTCCCATGATTTTCTCTAAATTTATTCGTGAATTGATAAGGCTATAGAAACAATAGTCCTATTCTATTACTACATTTGAGATTCGATTATCTGGAAATACAGCGATATACGTGGTACCAGGATTTATCGTTAATTCTTCTCCACTTTGAGTATAATATCTCATAAAACGAGTGCTTTCGTTCTTTTTCCATTGGATTGGTACATAGCTTCCATTGGTGAAATAATATCCTTCACCACTTGCATCTTCAATATCCATCGTTTGATATCCATTTTTATCGATATTCCACTCTTTTACAAATTGTACAATCAAGTTTTTATAAGAAAGTTGTTCGTTTGTATTCGCATCAATATGTTTTTCATCATATTGAAATCTCAAATATTCTTTCGTGCTTTCATCATACGTAAAATATGGCTTAGCTAAGGAAGAAAATGGAAGAGTCACCTTATTGGAAGGGTTTCCGCCTACTAAATCCGTATCTGTTTCATAAAACTGAAAATGTCCTTGATGCCCCTCTTCATAAGTTGTTCGAAGTTTTCCTTTCTCAACAGCCTTTTGAATCCCTTCTAAGGATAAAAATGCATTATGAGGTGCTTTTATACTCTTATCACGGTAAAAGGAATTTGCTCCAATTCCCTCCATACCATTGATGGTATCAATTCCAAGTTTTTTCATCTTTTTAATCGCATAAGAAGTCTGCCCATAGTGAACAAAGATAGCATCATATTCATCTGCAAAGCTGACATAATAATGTCTTGCACTTCTTACACTTCCAATGCGCTCCGCTGTCATTGTCGTCTTATCGATACCTTCAAAGATTCCCATTAATCTTGTAATCCCACCTTCAACAAGTGCTTCATACAAGATGCTAGCATCACCAATCCCGCTCTGTGGATTTGCGACCTTTATATTATTTAGCATTACTGCATAAGGCCTCTGATTCGCAATTTCTTCTTCCACCCAGAGCCCTGTTAATTTACTGATGGCTTGACCTTCTCTACTAACCTCTGGTGTAATGATAGGTGTCGCTGTAGGCTCTAAAGTCACCGTCGGTGTCACAGATGGTAGTACAATTAGCGTATTATCCTTTTTTGATTTCTTGCATCCTGTTGCCAAAATACACAGAAAAAGAAGAATAAGTAGAAATCCTACTCTTTTCTTCTCTCTTCCTTTATTCATACCAGTATGATTCGTCATATCTTCCTCAATTCTGGCGATATTGCGCCTTTTTAATAACGAAGTCTGCGTGCCAGTACAATTGATGAATTGAAATACTTTTCAATCTATTCTCATTTAAGACACGTCTTTGTATACGAAGTTTTGATTTTAATATTTTAACGGCTTAATTTAATACGATCAAGGATTGTTCGTTGTCTTGCTTCCATTATCTCACGCTCTTCTTCCTCCATATGGTCATAACCACATAGATGAAGCATACTATGAGCAATTAAAAATCCCAATTCTCTCTTTTCGCTGTGTCCAAACTCCTTCGCCTGACTCCGAACCTTGTCCACTGATACAATAATATCACCAAGCATTAACTCCCCCGTATCAGGATGAAAACAGTCTTCCTGTTCCCCTTCCACATGGTCAAAATCAGAAGGACTTTTAAATTCAACCATAGGAAAAGATAAAACATCCGTTGGAGCGTCAATCTCTCGATATTCCTTATTAATCTCTCTTATTTCTTCGTTGTCGGTCAGAATTACATTGATTTCAGTTTCATATGGGCATTCTTCATAATCAAGAGCTGCCTCAATGACTTCTTTGATTAATAGTTCTTCCTCAAAGTCAAATTTTACTTCTGTTTCTTTTTCTATGTGAATTGTCATGTTACCCTCCATGTGAATATATAAATAAAATGAAAATTATTTCAATCGTAGTGGTAGCGATACCCCATTGAATTTCATCAACTTTTCTCATTACATTCTATCCTGCGTACTGCATAATATAGAATTCCTTTAATTTATGAAACTCTTTCAAGGAGATTCCACTTTCATCCAAAGTCCCTTTATTCAAACGAATGGAGAAAGTATTTTCAATTACTTTTTCTGCTGTGATGCTTGTCTCACCTGAGTTCTTTAAATACAAGATGGTAGACAATATATTATCGGATAGCATAACAATAGCTGCCTCTTTTGTCTTTGGCAGTTCTACTTTAAAATTATGTTGGCGTATCATATCACTGACTTCTTTAGGCAATTTATACTGTATTGCAAGCTCTTCCCCATTTTTCACATAATCTGCTCCAAGGAGTCGACCTATTTCATGATACAAGCCTCCTACAAATGCTACGTCTTCTTTTGCTCCTATGCATTCCGCTGCCTTTTGTGATAGATAAGCAATTGATTTGGAATGAATATATAATTTTGGAGATTCTTCCTCTAACCGTTTCATTAAAGGGAATCGTAAATTTGCTACTTCTTGTATCGTAAAAGTATTCTTAACTTCTTGCAATCCTGCCTGCTGTAAGAATCCCTCTTCTAATTCTTTAGTATCTAATGCTATGGAACTTAAATCCATGTGAACTTCCCTAGTAGTAGCCTCATTACATTCTTCTAAACTTGTAGCAAACTCTGAATTATTATCAATGAAATGAATCTCTTTTCTTACCTTTTTATTAGAAATATAATTCACTATACTGCCAGATACAAAGCTTAACAAAAGTATCACAAAAACACAAGTATAATAACCAATGTTTTTTTCTGTAAACAACTCATTCAAGCTAAAATCATTCTTTGTTACTAACATGGTAATATATAATGACAACGTTACTAAGACTGCATAAAGAAAAGAAATCCACCTTGTTAAGTATTTTGCTAAGATACAAAGATCCAAAGAAAGTATCAAAGTTATCAGTAATACCTCATATGTAGTATTTCCAGCATAAGTAAACATAGCCATGCCAAAGGATAAAAAAATAGCAAGATTCGTATCAATAAAAAGTGCTAGTATCGCAATTCCCAAAAGCCAAACCGGAAAGTCTAGAATGTCAATTCTATTATTGAAAACTAAAATATTAGGTAGCTTTAGTAAAATAACGCTTCCTACTGTAATCAAATAACAAAAGCTAATGAGCCACCAAGAATATTTTTTTCGTAGTACATCCTTTTGATTTTGATAGAGATAGAATCCTATGATAAAGTTCGCGACGATTGTGTAAATTACATACTTCATCAGTTGAATTAGATTGATTTTTAATAAAACTCCAAATCCAATCGTTAACACTAGGGAGGTAAAAAGCAAGGTTAATGCTGTTAATATCAATCGAAAGGAAGGTACCCTCTCTGTTGTCGTATCTAATTCTTTCGTCCCCATGCTATCCTCCCCTTCTGTACACACCTATCATTTTTTCCTGATTACAACATTCTTTGTACGCTTTTTCTTATCTACCTCAGTTGATTTTACAACGCTCCGATTTTCATTTCTTTTCTCAAATTCATCATATGCTTTTACAATTTTTTGTACTAGTGGATGGCGTACAACATCCTGACTGGTTAAATAAGAAAATCCAATATCATCAATCTTTCCAAGCACTTTCATAGCTACGTCAAGACCGGATGCCTGCCCTGATGGTAAATCCTTTTGTGTCAGGTCACCAGTTATAATAACTTTTGATCCAAATCCAATTCTTGTTAAGAACATTTTCATCTGAGCTGGAGTCGTATTTTGCGCCTCATCTAAGATAATAAAGGCATTATCTAACGTACGTCCTCTCATATAGGCTAATGGAGCTACTTCAATTAAACCTTTTTCCGTATTTCTTAGATAGCTTTCTGGTCCCATAATCTGATACAAGGCATCATACAATGGTCTAAGATAAGGGTCAACTTTACTTTGTAAATCCCCTGGTAAGAATCCTAATTTTTCTCCTGCTTCAATTGCAGGTCTAGTTAAAATAATCTTACTAACCTCATCATTTTTAAATGCATTAATACCCATTGCCATAGCTAGATAAGTCTTACCTGTACCTGCCGGGCCAATACCAAAAACAATCATCTTTTTGCGAATCTGATCTACGTATGCTTTTTGGCCCAAGGTTTTAGGTTTAATTGGTTTTCCATTAATCGTATGGCATATTAAATCTTTATCAATTTCAACTAGCACATCTTCTTTATTCTCAAATCCCAAGGAGAGTGCATAGTTAACATTTTGTTCTGTAATTGTATTTCCTCTTTTGGAAAGTTCCAGTAATTTTAGAAATACACTTTTTGCTTTATTTACACTATCATTATCACCAATGACCTTTAGCTCGTTATTCCTGGTGATTATGGTCACATTTAATGTTCTTTCGATAATTTTTGCATAAGCATCGAATTGACCAAAGATATTCTGTGTATGCTCCATCGGTATATTAATTATTGTCTCCACTATGCTCATCCGTTTCTAACACCCTCCACTCGCTGTCATTGATTGGGCTATAATCCCATGCAGGCTCTTCAACAATGATCTTTCCTGCACTTTTGCATGTACCATTTTCCACTTTAACTTCTACTCTCTGTTCTAAGATTGTAATTCCTTGACTTGTTAATTTTTCCAAGTAACGAAGCAGTCGCTCATTTGCTAATGTAGTCGCTTCTATTTCCGTATAGGTTGCTTCTTCTATATTGTACTCAGAAACAGTGGTTTTCATAAAACTAATTGGAAGATAAAAATTTCGTACTAATTTTAAGGTACTAGCTTCCGTAATTATATCATAATTAGCATAGGAATTTCTAGGCATATGGGAAAAAATTTTCTTACCGAACAAGGAAAAGGAATAACCTGTTTTTTTACGACTCGTATACACCGGATAATTATGTTTTAAAGAAAATGAATCTTCATAATCAAAATAGGTACGTAGCTTAATATCTCCATCCGCTAACACTATTTTATTTTCTACTAAAGTTTCTCCATCTGCAACCACTGGTACAACACCAGAGATTAGGACATCACCTTTCTTTACAACACTACCAAGTTCCACTTTCGGTGTCCCACTTCGTACAATAATATAATTTACAATTCCATCTTTCGTAGCCACCAAATGTGCTGTACGTAACGTCGTTTTTTTTGTTTCTGCGTTTAATTTAGGAATCACTGTTTCTACGATACGAACAATCAGTCTAGTTCCCTTAATCTCTACTGACACCCAACCAATATCCGTAAAATCCCTACGAATATTCTCTTCTATATTCGGGCAATCGATGGAATTAATCTTAACACCACTATATACCCCAGTAGTCTGTAAATACTCCATCAATTGTTCTTCTGTATGCTTATAGCCTCCTTCAATACTGATATCCCAAATATAAAGAGACATGGTATATACCAAAGCGCAAAAAAGTAGTATACCGATATAGTATACTTTGCGTCGAATAACATGTCTTAAAAAGAAAGGAAAACCATGTCGTTCCTTTATGTAGGGCACTGCTTTTGCCTTTCGTACCAAAGGCCTTAACTGACGATAGTCCTTTAAGAGGATATATCCATAGATGACATCTTCATCACCTAATTGTTTTTTATTTTTGTCTAACCCGTAACTTAATCCCCATAAAACAATGCCCTTACCGCTACATAGATTTATCAAATGCTCCGGGGATCCCCCCACCATCATAATATATAAATATCCTCTTATCCAGCAAATCAATCGTTTCAGCAACCAGATCACCAAACCTTTCCTACCGTACTACTTAAGTTTATGCACCTTGTTGGTAATATACGCTATGAATGATGCCAGTTACTTTTAATTCTTCCTTCGTATAATATGTAATCTTTAGATTTTTTCCCTCAATGCATAGATTGCATATTTTCGTAGATATCTTAATCTTCTCTCCTGTATACTCCATAATCTTTTTATGATTTTCTATACTGATAGAGTTTCTTCCATTAATCGTTACAATCGGTGCTCCTGCAATGATATCCGGAGGTAGCATCAAGTTCTGCGATATAATTTCCAGATAGCTAATACGCTCTGCTTTTCGGTCTTTCTCTTTTTGTTTGCATAAATCATAGAATTCTTTATTTGCTTTGCCTTTATATTTATCATGATTTGATTTCACGGGTTTTTCTTTAAAAAACATGCTATACCTCCCAAACAATCAACACATACTTTCACTATAAGATATGAATATGCTGCTTGTTAGTATTCGTTACGTTTGGGACGATTTTGGGTACTCTTTAAGAAAATTAAGCTCTCGTCGGATGGCTCATTGGATATGTATCTCGAGAATGGATAACGGGATGTAACTAGAGGAGTAGATAGGTAGAGCAACGACATGGATACAGTATTGCCATATTATAGATACAGAGGACATATTATCAGCTCTTATAATGCGAGTTGAATTGGAGATTTGAATTTAATATTTCAATTTGGAGATTTTAATATAAAAATTCACATAAAGAAGTTATAATCATCAAAACCGCTCCTAGGAACGGTTTTGATGATTATAACATATTGAAAAACATAAATTAAATTAAGAATCATCTGAATTATATACTTGACCAACTTTGCTTTATATCATTTAGCTTACTATTTTTCAATCACTACTCCATAAGATTTCAAAGAAAACAATACATTTATCTTAATATAACCCAAACGTTTGCGCTACATTTAAAACAAATAATACACCATTTCCTGGTTTCTCTATCTCTAAGCATTCACTGATTGATTCCACAATTGCATCGGTTACACTTTCTTCTGATAGAATAAGTACAATTTCTTTTTCAGGTTCAATATCCATATGGAATAATTTTTGAGTCTCATGTACTCCTGAACCTCTAGCATTGATAACGGTTCCACCCTTAGAACCCGCTTTTTGGGCTGCCTCAATCACTTCTTCTGCTTTGCCTTTTTCAACCACTGTGAATATAGAATTATACATTGTTTTTTCTACACCTACTCTTTCTCTATCTTTATTGTAGATACAGCCTCTCGCACCTATAAAATTAGCAACATCAATAATAAAAGCAATACCATGACGTGGTTTATGAAACTCAAATTCCTTATTGATAATATCAGCCGCATTTCGTATCACTGATTTTTCAGCAATTGTAAGGATGATTTCCTTCCTAATATCATTTATCTCTAAAAACTCTAAGATACGGTTTTTAATTGTTCCATTTCCAAGAAAAACGGTGCAACCTGTGATACCATGTTGCTTTGCAACTTTCATTACTTTTCCTGCATGACCATGATTCACAATCATACAAAGGAGTTCGTAATGTCTATTTAAATTTGCATCATCCATCTGCATTAATTCCTTTCTTTTTTGAATTTATCCGATATAAAATACCCAAGATTTGTAATGCAATTAAAGGTGTTAATGCAACCATTGCAATAACTCCGAATCCATCAATTAATACATCTGCCTGTTCAATCGCATCTGCAGCACCTTGCGTAAAGGCCAATATAAATGTTGCTGTCATTGGACCAGAGGCAACACCACCTGAGTCAAATGCGATACCAACAAATAGTTTAGGGGTAAAAAATGTCATAGCACAAGCTATTATATATCCTGGCAACAAATAATGCCACAACTTTATTTCTGGTGTTAAAATTCGAATAACAGAGAGTGCAACCGCACCACCAACACCGATACATAAGAACAATAACACAGTCTTTCTTTTAACGAAACCACTCGTAACGGTTTCTATCTGACGATTTAATACATATACCGCAGGCTCTGCTAAGATCGTGACTAAACCTAAAACAAATCCTACTATGACAATAATGCTCTTATTCTCTAAAGACGCAAGCTTGTATCCTATCACTGTACCGACTTCCATAAAACCTGCATTTACACCCACCAAGAAAATAACTAACCCTAAAAAGGTATAAATGATTCCTTTAAAAATCTTATGTAGCGATCTTCTTGGTAATTTAAAAGAAATAAATTGAAATACAATAAATATTATTATAATTGGTAGAAGCGCAATCATTACTTCCTTTGCTAATATTGGAAAGATATCTAGAAAAGGACCTAGGAAGCTATTATTAACAACTTCCTCACTAGGAAGGCTTGCAGTTATTTTATCTGTCTTTAATAAAATACTCATAATCATAACGGATAATATAGCTCCGCTAGATGCAATTGCTACCAAGCCGAAACTATCTTTTTCTGATGCTTTACTATCTTTCTTTAAAGCAGAAACACCAATAGCTAAAGCTAATATAAAAGGAACTGTTAATGCTCCAGTAGTCGCACCTGACGCATCAAAAGAGATTGCCAAGAATTCAGCAGAAGTAAAGAATGATAAGCCTAAGATAACCATATATATTGTAATTAAAATCTTATATAACGGAATGTTATATACAATACGTATCAACCCGAGGGCAAGCATAACAGCGATTCCTATGGACACAACGATAAGAATTATCGTTTTTGATATAACACCTGAAGTAACAAACTCTACCTGACCAGCTAATATATGTAGATCCGGTTCCGCTACTGATATAAAAAATCCAAGAAGTATACCAGCTACTGCTACTATCCATATCTTCTTACTTTTTACGATTGTTGGTCCCATTAGAGAGCCTATTGGTGTTATTCCGATATCCACCCCCACTAACAGTACTGCCAATCCTATTATAATAAGCAGCCCTCCTAACAAAAATCTTCCGATTACCATTGGTTCAAGAGGTGTCAATGTGAAATTGAGTAATAATACAATTAGTGTAATTGGTAGAACCGAGAACAATGCCTCCCTCATTTTTTCAACTAGCGCATTCAATAGTCTTTCACTTCCTTTCATGAATTTTGAGCTCATAAATAACAGGTAAGCCTCCTAACAATCCAGTTAAGACTGCTAGGGGGCTTATTATCACCATATGCAAGGCAATTTATGTCTCTATATGCTTATATAAACTATATGAACTCTAATTTAATTTTATCATAATTAGATATACACCGAAAGAAAAAAATAACAAATTCGTGTTAATATTCCGTTAAGAAAAGACAAGTATCCATATAATGGATGCTTAAAGCAAAAAAAATACCCCAGTCGTTAGACTGGGGATTCTTGCACATATTATTTAAACTTACGCTTACGAGCAGCTTCAGACTTTTTCTTACGCTTTACGCTTGGTTTCTCGTAATGTTCTCTCTTACGAATCTCCTGCTGGATTCCGGCCTTCGCACAGTTTCTCTTGAATCTGCGGAGAGCGCTGTCTAAGGATTCGTTCTCTTTTACGATTACATTTGACATAGACTCACACCTAACCTCCCTCCAGTTGTGAATTGTGCTTTTACAACTGTTTGGGTATTTTTTGAATAGCACTACAAAGATTATAAAGGTAGACAGCTTAAATGTCAATACCTTTTTGCTATTATTCCGCAAGTTTTTCAATTATTAGCACCTTGCAGTACCACTTTTACGTTGTTATAATAAGCACTTTTTACGAATTTTGTTCCATTTCGCAGTTTTACTTTAAACTATTAAAATAGCTTTAAACAGAGGACTTTATGGCATTATTTAATCTGACCTTCCACAACAGATACCGCTTTTTCTATTGCAGCATCAATTCCAGCAGGATTCTTACCACCTGCCTGTGCCATATTTGGACGTCCACCGCCGCCACCGCCAACTAAAACAGCAACTTCTTTAATTAAGTTACCAGCATGTGCGCCCTTTGCCATAGCTCCATCAGTAGCCATTGCAATTAGGTTAACTTTATCTCCACTCGCAGAAGCTAAAAGAATAACACATTCCCCTAGTTTTTCTTTTAACTGATCTCCAAGGTTACGAAGTCCGTTCATATCAACATCTGTTACTTTGGAAGCTAAGAGTTTCACACCCTTTACTTCTACAACCTGATTCATTACATCGCCTAAAGAATTATTAGCAAGCTTAGCCTTTAACTTTTCATTTTCAGATAACGCAGCCTTTAACTCTTCTTGTAAGCTTTCAATTCTCTTTATTAAGGAAGATGGCTCAGTTTTTGCTACCTTTGCAGCCTCATGAAGTTCTTCTTCCATTGTTTTATAGTATTCAAATACTGCATTCGATGTAATTGCCTCAATACGACGTACTCCTGCTGCAATACCTGCTTCTGATAAAATCTTAAATACAGTAATAGAACCCGTGTTAGCTACGTGAGTACCTCCACATAATTCCTTACTAAAATCACCCATGCTTACTACACGAACGCTATCGCCATACTTCTCACCAAATAATGCCATCGCGCCACTTTTCTTAGCATCTTCTACGCTCATTACTTCTGTAATAACTGGTACATTCTTTGCGATTTCATCATTTACCATAGCTTCCACTTTTGCAATCTCTTCTTTTGTTAAAGCAGAGAAATGTGTAAAGTCAAAGCGAAGTCTTTCACTTGTCACATAAGATCCAGCCTGCTCTACGTGAGAACCAAGCACATTACGAAGTGCTTTCTGAAGAAGGTGAGTTGCACTATGGTTCTTACCAATTGCTTTTCTTCTCTCAGAATCAATGGTAAGTGTTACTGTCTCACCAATTTTAAAGCTACCCTTGGTTACAGTACCAACATGACCTACCTTACCACCTTTTAGCTTAATGGTATCTTCTACTTCAAATTCAGCATCCTTTGTTGTAATAAGACCAACATCTGCTGTCTGACCACCCATTGTTGCATAGAATGGTGTTTCATCTACTATAATAGTAGCTGTCTGTCCACCTACAACTTCATCGGTTAACTCAGTTTCAGTAGTAAGAACCGTAATCTTAGAAGTGTGGCTTATTCTATCATAACCAACAAAGTTAGAAGTAATTGCAGGATCAATTTCATCATAAATACTTGCATCGGCACCCATGTAGTTTGTCACTGCACGCGCACTTCTAGCTGTTTCACGCTGAACTTGCATTGCTTTCTTAAAGCCTTCTTCATCAATACTAAAGCCTTTTTCCTCTAAGATTTCTTTTGTTAAATCTAATGGAAATCCATAGGTATCATATAATTTAAATGCATCCTCTCCATTTAAAGTCTTAGTCCCATTAGAAACTAATGCTTCTTCCATCTCAGCTAAGATGCTAAGACCTTGGTCAATTGTCTTATTGAATTTCTCTTCCTCTATTGTCAATACCTTAAGGATATATTCCTTCTTCTCTTCTAATTCTGGATACCCGTCTTTTGATTCTGCAATTACAGTCTTACTAAGCTCTGCAAGGAACTTGCCCTCAATACCTAATAATCTGCCATGTCTTGCTGCTCTACGAAGTAAACGACGTAAAACGTATCCTCTTCCTTCGTTGGATGGAATAATACCATCTGAGGTCATAAAAGTTACAGAACGGATATGATCTGTAATTAAGCGGATAGACATATCCTTCTTTGGATCCACTTTATACTCTGCGTTTGCCATCTTACATACATGGTCACGAATTGCTTTCATCGTATCGATATCAAATAATGTATCAACATCCTGAACTACAACTGCTAAACGCTCAAGACCCATTCCAGTATCGATATTTTTATTCTCTAATTCTTCATAGTTGCCATTACCATCGCTATTGAACTGAGTAAATACATTGTTCCATACTTCGATGTAACGGTCACATTCACATCCAACGGTACAATCTGGACTACCACAACCGTATTTTTCACCACGATCATAGTAAATCTCAGAACATGGACCACAAGGACCTGCACCATGCTCCCAGAAATTATCTGCTTTACCCATACGGAAAATTCTTTCTGGAGCTATTCCAACTTCTTTATTCCAGATATCAAATGCTTCATCATCTTCTAAATAAATAGAAGGATATAAACGGTCTCCACTAAGACCAACAACCTCAGTTAAGAATTCCCAGGACCAAGCGATTGCTTCCTGCTTAAAATAATCACCAAAAGAGAAGTTACCAAGCATCTCAAAGAAAGTACCATGTCTTGCCGTTTTACCGATATTTTCGATATCACCAGTACGGATACATTTTTGGCAAGTCGTTACACGCTTTCTTGGTGGAATCTCCTGTCCTGTAAAATAAGGCTTTAACGGTGCCATACCGGAGTTAATTAATAATAAGCTCTTATCGTTTTGTGGTACTAAAGAAAAACTATTCAGCTTTAAATGTCCCTTGCTTTCAAAGAAGTCAAGGTACATCTTTCTTAGCTCATTCACACCATATGCTTTCATGGTTTGTCCTCCTGCTAGTTTCTATCGTTTTTAAGAATCATTTCGTAATGACTACTTTTTATTGTGACTTACCATCACTGTTATGAACCCCAATGATCCTTCATAACATTTTGGTGAGGATACACATTCTTATTTCTTTCGTTATAAAGGTTGTTATTTCAACAACTTCTAAACATACACCAATGATTAATTATAAAGATTATACCGTCTTTTGTCAACTTGAAATCCCCCTGTATATAGGGAATAACCTAATAGTCTATTAAATATTCATGCAATAAAAAAGGCACGATAAGAAATAGCCTGACTATGTCTATCGCAGGGTACTCTCATGTGCCAATTAGACTATATTCTAAAGATTAATTATTTTTCACAGCTACCTGTTTGCTTTTTTCTCATGATCCAATATGCTTTGTACTTGCCCCTTTCTTCTTCTGAAAGATTCGAGTACGCTACATAAGTAATGTTACATGGCAAGAGGCTATGATTACAATGAAGACAATACGCCTTGCTCCGTTTGGATACCAGTCTAAAATTGTAACAGATTGGACAGATGTATACTTTTAACATGGGTATGTCTCCTTTCTAACAATATTAAGTATAATAAAGATGGGATAATTTGTAAACACTTTTAACTCTTATTTCTTACTTCTTTTTTTGTCGATACAAGAATCCCCTCAAAAAGTCAACTTTCTTGCCAACAAAAGTAAACTATGATACAATTCATTGTCCCCCAGCTATGGCAAGTAAAATGCTTGATATGTATCGTCCCACACTCCACAAAAGAAATCGAAAATAATTTTAATAATCATTCCATAAACTCTACCCTGATAAAACGTCTGGCAGATGAATCAAGTGAAATAGAATAAAAAAAAATGCTATATTTTTGCGACTTTATAAAGTCTTTAAAATAAGCACTCCTAATTTATCTCTATTCAATTTCGTTTTAAAATAGCAGCTCGTAGGGGAATCGAACCCCTGTTTCCGCCGTGAGAGGGCGGCGTCTTAACCGCTTGACCAACGAGCCTTACAACATTTTAAATTGTACTATATAATTTTTAAAAAATCAAGTAGTTTTTCAACTTTTTGATTTAACAGCTCGTAGGGGAATCGAACCCCTGTTTCCGCCGTGAGAGGGCGGCGTCTTAACCGCTTGACCAACGAGCCTTGCTACGTTAATTATATTACTACATGGAAACAGAAAATGCAAGTCCTTTTTTTGAATTTTTTGATTTTTTTTAATTTTTTGTACATTATGGTGTCATAATATACAATTTGTGTAAAATACCAAAATATCAACTGCTTTCCTTTATTTTAACATAATAAAATTTTAGAGCACAATACAACATTAGGATGGTATCGTAATGAAGAAGATGTATTAAATGAGATAAAAGAGATTCATAATGCAATAAATCGAGGGGAACTTATGTACAGATTAAAATATAATGCTGATGTAGAAATTAAATTCGCAGGAATTAAATTAAAGGACTCTTGATGCTATTTCGTTTATAACAGAAAGAGAAAACTTTTCTTAGTAGTAATTATACATTGACAAAACACAGAATTCTCTAATCCCTGGTATTTCCCCTTAGAGATAAAAAGAGGGCTCCAATCGTAATGGGAGTCCTCTTTATCTTACTCACCGAAAGCGCCAGATTAGGCGGGATCTATATCAGCCAGAACCATATCAGTCCGATAGATGGTATCGATTCTTTACCATAACAGCTGTAAACCACAGGCAAGCTGCATAAAGTAATGTTCACAGCTCTAAGGCAAGCATATCGATAATCTTATTTTATAGCATAAAATCCATCAAAGAAATCTGATTCGTCATTGGTAAATCCCCCAATAACCCCAAATCCCCCATAAGATCCACTACTGTACCACTGATTTTACATCTTGTTTTAAAATCATCTCTTGAGAGGAATTTTCCATCCTTTACTGCTTCTACTACCTGATCTGCCGCCTTATCTCCAAGTCCATCAATGGTGCTTAACGCTGGCATTAATTTACCATCTATAATCTGAAAATGATGTGCTTTTGCAGTATAGATATCGATTGGAATGAAGTCAAAACCTCTTGCATACATCTCTTGCACTACCTTCATATCTTTTAAGGTATCTTCTTCCTTCTTCGTCAGCTTTTGTGCAGGATCATTTGACCCCATACGTCGCTTATAATCTGCCATATGATACTCCAGCCGTTCCTTACCAAGACACATTAATTCATAGTTAAATGCTGTGGCACGGATACTAAAGTAAGCAGCATAATAAGCAAGCGGATAATATACTTTAAAATAAGCAATACGAAACGCCATCATAACATAAGCACAAGCATGCGCCTTTGGGAACATGTACTTAATTCGTTTACAAGACCAGATATACCAATCCGGTACCCCATTGGCAATCATCGCTTCCTCCATATCCGGAGTAAGCCCTTTTCCTTTACGAACACTTTCCATGATTTTAAATGCTAGTCCATTCTCAACACCCTGACTAATCAGATATGTCATAATATCGTCACGAGTACAAATCGCTGTTGATAGAGTACATTTTCCCTCTGCAATCAAAGTCTGAGTATTATTTAACCATACGTCCGTACCGTGGGATAGACCAGAAATACGAATCATATCAGAAAAGCTCTGAGGTTTCGTATCACGAAGCATCTGCATAACGAAATCAGTTCCAAGCTCTGGAAGACCAAGACTACCAAGGTCACAGCCCCCGATATCATCTGGTTTTATTCCTAAGGCTTCGGTAGACTTAAATAGTGAAATTACTTTCTGATCATCCATACGAATTGTCTTCGCATCTATTCCTGTTAAGTCCTCCAGCATACGAATCATCGTCGGATCGTCGTGCCCGAGAATATCTAGTTTCAGTAAGTTATGGTCAATGGAGTGATAGTCAAAGTGAGTTGTTACCGTCTTCGTTGTCATATCATTTGCTGGACGTTGTACCGGAGTAAACGAATAGATTTCTTCCCCTAATGGTAGAACGATAATACCACCTGGATGCTGTCCTGTTGTTCTTCTTACACCGACGCATCCTTCCACCAGACGATTAATTTCTGCAACTCTCTTATGCACACTCTTCTCTTCATAATACTTCTTAATGTATCCAAATGCCGTCTTATCCGCCAGCGTACCAATCGTACCAGCACGGAAGGTCTGCCCTTTACCAAAAATAACTTCGGTATAATCATGTGCTTTACTCTGATACTCTCCAGAGAAGTTAAGGTCGATATCTGGTTCCTTATCTCCGTTAAATCCAAGGAACGTTTCGAATGGTATATTATGACCGTCTTTCGCTAATGGTTGACCGCAGACCGGACAGTCACGGTCTGGCATATCACAACCTGAACTCGAACCAAACGCTTTTACTTCCTCTGAATCAAAATCAGAGAAATGACAATTTGGACAGTAATAATGAGCAGGAAGCGGATTTACCTCTGTAATACCAGACATTGTCGCTGCGAAAGAAGAACCAACGGAACCACGGGAGCCAACAAGATAACCATCTTCATTCGACTTCCAAACAAGTTTTTGCGCAATGATATACATTACGGCGAAACCATTATTGATAATTGATTTTAACTCATGCTCCAATCGATCCGCTACGATTTTGGGAAGATTAGGACCATACATGGAATGCGCTTTTTCATAGCAGATATTTCGTAGTGTCTTATCGGAATCTTCGATAACAGGTGGACATTTGTCGGGACGTACCGGTGATATTTTTTCAATCATATCACAGATTTTATTTGTATTTGTAATAACAACCTCTTCTGCTTTCTCTTTTCCAAGATAACTAAATTCTTCAAGCATCTCTTCGGTTGTCCTAAAATATAATGGTGCTTGATTATCTGCATCAGAAAATCCTTTGGCCGCCATAATAATACGTCTATAAACCTCATCCTCAGGATTTAGAAAATGTACGTCACAAGTCGCTACTACTGGTTTATTGTATTCCTCCCCTAAGGCTATGATTTTACGATTAATCTCTTTTAACTCCTCTTCTGAGCTAATGTCTATTTTTTCGCTCTCAATCATGAATTGATTGTTACCAAGAGGCTGTATCTCATAATAATCATAGAACTTAGCAAGCCTAATGATTTCTCCTTCGGAAGAGTTTCTTAGAAAGGCTTGGTAAAGTTCACCTGCCTCACACGCAGAGCCAATTAATAAACCTTCTCTATATTTCGTAAGCACCGACTTTGGTATCCTTGGGCGGCGTTGAAAATAATCGATGTGTGAATAGCTAACCATTCGATATAGATTTACTCGTCCAATATCATTTTGACACAGGATGATTGCATGGTAGGTAGGCATCTTCTTAATGACATCTGCAGTAACCTCTTCGGCTTTATTCATCTGGGCTAAAGTTTCTATGCCACGTTCACGAAGCATTTCCAAAAACTTTATATAGATTTCTGCAGTACATTCCGCATCATCTACCGCACGATGGTGATTTTCTAAGGAGATATTGAATTCCTTTGCTACGGTATCCAATTTGAAATTTTTTAAATGTTTTAGCAAGATTCTAGCTAATCCCACCGTATCCACCGATGTTACTTTTATTGGTGAATTTAAAAATTCTGCTTTCTTTGTAATAAAGCCGATATCAAAAGAAGCATTGTGCGCCACTAAATAACAACCCTCACAAAATTTTATAAATTCTGGAAGTATCTCTTCGATGGTTCTTGAACCGATTACCATCTCATCTGTAATGCTCGTTAACTTCTGTATCTCGTATGGAATCGGTACTTCAGGATTAATAAATGTGGAGAATCGATCAACAATGACACCGTTTTGTATTTTTACAGCACCTATTTCAATGATCTTATCTTTTACCGAACTAAAACCAGTAGTCTCAATATCAAAAACTACACAAGTATCTTCCATACTTTGTCCTTGATCTCCCTGTACAATATCCTTCATATCATCTACGACATAGGCTTCCATTCCATAGATAATTTTGAAGTCTTTTGCACGTTGCATCTTCTCTTCATCATCCTTATAGTCTTTTGGGTTAATTGCATGAGAAGCTTCCGGAAAGGCCTGAACAACTCCGTGATCGGTAATCGCAACTGCTTTATGCCCCCATTCGAAGGCAGTTTTAACAAGATCTTTTGGATCTACTACTGCATCCATATCACTCATCATCGTATGAGCATGTAATTCTACACGTTTAATTTCTGAACGGTCAACTCTCTTTTCTATAAAACTAGGTATTTTTTTGATTCCTATTATCGAATTTAGTGTGATCTCACGACTATACGTATCATAAAGTGCCATCCCCTTTATTCGGATGAACATACCTTTTTTTACTTGACTACGAACGTCTTCTATTTCATCAGCTCGAACGAAGATTTTAGCTGAAATTGTATCTGTGAAATCAGTAACATTAAAGGAAAGTAAGAACTTCTCATTTCGCAGCTCTCTTTCTTCGGTAGATAGAATCTTTCCACGGATTACAACTTCTCCGATTTCCTCTTGAATATCCTTAATTGGTATCGAATCTCCTTCAAACGGTCTGCCATAAATAATATCAGGATCATCCGGAAGCTTTTTCTTGTAGCCTTTTGCCTTATCGTAAGCTGTATTTTTCTTTTCCGATGGGGAGAATTTATCTTCTCGTGTTTTCTTTTCTTCCTTCTTCTCAAATGTTTTCGTTTCTGAGTTACTTCCTATACCATCTTTACCAGTAAGATTATGACTTTCATTTGAAGAAGACAACTCGAATGGCACCTCTGCTCGAATCTCATCGTTTACTTCTTGGCTTGTTTCCATCGATACACTCACATTTTGTTTTATGCTCTCTCTTCGTATCTGTGGATAATCCTCTTCTTCTTTTTCTTCCTCTATCAATTCATAAAACTCAAATTGGATCACCGAAGGAATACAAAATCGTTCTTCAAATAATGGCTCTAAAAACATTTTAATTTCTTCTGATTTTTTTTGATTTAAGAAGGTATCCGGAAGCTTTATTATCATTTTATTACCGTCAAAAGAAATCTCTGCCATACGTAGTATGTTATAATTCATAATACTACTGTCATTTAATTCTTCCAAAATACTATCGCAGTGCATATTCCATAAAGATTCTGGATTATATTGCGAAGAAAGTTGATAGTTTTCTATCAACTTCACTCGGCTTTTGGTCGATGAAAAAAGCTGCTTTTGCAGCTTCGCCTCCATCATTTTTATTTGTTTCCTACTAATCAGATGCGTACTCTGTATGTAGATATGAACATTTCCATTATTCTTTGATACCAACGCTTTTAATACGCTGATATCAGAGAATAACTCATACATTTCTTTTTCTACATTCAGTGTATCAAACACTTCAAAAAATAACATAATAACTCCCGTCTACGTGCTATAGCACGCATACAAATAAGGATAACCCTAACAACCATTCAGCGATTTGCGTCTTATTCACTATCCTTATTCTGAATATTAAACTGTTCGTCACTAAGCTATAAACAAGAAAAAGCACGCTTAGCGAACTTTTTCTTGTCATAAACTATATGGGGAATAAGTTAAGCTATTTCCTCTACTTTTTTATTGTGAAGATATAAAGCCAGCCATTTTCCTCCACTTATTTCTATTGAGAATATAAAGCCAAACACTACTTATTCCTATTGATTCTATAAAGCCAACCACTACTTATTCCTATTGATTATATAAAGCTATCCAATTCCTTCTTAAGCTCTTCTAACAGAGATTCCTCAGGCACTGTACGAATAACTTCTCCTTTTTTAATAATGCAACCAACACCTTTGCCGCCTGCTACACCGAGATCCGCTTCTTTTGCCTCTCCCGGTCCATTCACAGCGCATCCCATGACTGCAACCTTAATATCCAAATCATAACTGCTTACTAAATCTTCCACTTGTTTTGCAAGACCAATCAAATCAATTTGAGTACGTCCGCAGGTCGGGCATGATACAACCTCTACACCGCCTTGTCGCAATCCTAATGTCTTTAATATAATCTTTGCTGACCGAACCTCTTCGAGTGGCTGATCTGTCAAGGAAACTCGTATGGTGTCACCAATTCCTTGATTGAGAATTAAACCAAGGCCTATTGCTGATTTGATGTTTCCAGCTACGATAGAACCTGACTCAGTAATACCAACATGCAATGGATAATTTGTCTTTTGAGCAATTAATTCATGCGCTTTTACACACATTAATACATCTGAGGACTTAATGCTAATCACCAAATTATCATAGCCTAGTTTTTCAATGAGATGAACTTTATCCAGCGCACTTTCTACTAAGCCTTCTGCCGTTACATGTCCATACTTTTCTACAATATGTTTTTCTAAGGAACCAGAGTTTACTCCAACACGGATTGGAATATTACGTTCCTTCGCTACATCAATCACTGCCTTTACTCGTTCTATATCTCCAATGTTTCCAGGATTAATACGAATCTTATCTGCACCACTCTCCATGGCAGCAATTGCTAAACGATAATCAAAATGAATGTCCGCAACCAAAGGAATATGAATCTTTTTCTTAATTTCCCTCAGTGCTCCTGCGGCTTCCATCGTTGGAACAGCACAGCGAATGATATCGCAACCTGCTTCCTCAAGTTCTAAGATCTGATTTACCGTTGAGGCAATATCCTCTGTTTTCGTATTTGTCATGGATTGTATTAAGACTGGATTTCCTCCTCCAATCTGACGGTTACCAATTGTAATTACTTTTGTTTTATCGCGATACATAATATCCTCTTTTCTAACTAAGACCTCGAATCACAACTACATTCACATTTCATATTTCCTAAAGAACCTTATCAATGTAAATCTATATAGAATAATTTTGAACCTTACCCTATATCATTAATGCAATTAAAATAACTTATGAAATCATAGTAATAATATTATTTTCTACTCAAATCCTAGAAGAATACATTCTTAATATCATTAAAGAATAAGAATACCATTAATATCATCAAAGCAACAAAACCAAGCATGTGAACAAAGCCTTCTTTTTCTCTGTCTAGTGGCTTTCCACGAACTGCCTCAATGATTAAGAATATCAATCTACCACCATCCAGTGCTGGAATTGGGAGGAGATTCATTACTCCAAGGTTTGCACTTAATAAGAGACAATAATTAAACAAAACTAATATAACATTCTTAATACCTAGGTCTTCTCTCGCTTCCACTACATCTCCAAGTTCACTTACAATTCGTACTGGTCCGCCAATATCATCAGTTCCTACTTTCCCAGTAATTAGTTGTCCAAGACTTTTTATTGTAGTTTCAATCCAGTAACGAACTTCTGCAACGCTATATCGAATGACTCCTAATACCCCTGTTTTCTCATTTTCCATATTATAACTAAATCCTATAAAAAAGTTCTCTGTCATACGAGGTGTTACATCTACTGTATTAGATTTTCCATTGTGTGTATAAGTAATCTTCAGCGGGGATCCATCCAATGGTTGACGTTCCAGATAAGAAGCAAGTTCTGCACTAGTCTTAATCCCTGTACCATTAACCGCTGTTATGATATCACCATTCTTAATACCAGCGTCTTTAAAGGCAGAATTCTTTAACAGAGTAATCTGAGCCTCTCCTTGAGAGTCTGGTACATAAGAAATACCTAGCATATAGCGTTTATCGACTTCCGGAACTAAAGTAGTAGTAAATATTTCACCACTTCTCTTAAACTTAACTGTAATTGGGTCCTGTGACTTAAGCGGACTAAAATAAAAATGACTTGTAATATCCCTTGCAAATACAACATTTGCACCATCAATTTCGGTAATGATGTCTCCAACTTTAAGACCTGCATTGGCACCAGCACTGCCCTCTGGAACATCAACAACACGAGCTGGATCATATCCTACCATCCCTACAACAAATAAGGCAAGGAAAAACGCTAAGATAAAGTTAAATAACGGTCCTGCAAATATCGTTGAGATACGCGCCCAAACACTTTTGTTATTGAACGCTCCTTCATTATCGTTTAGTTCATCCTCTCCAAGCATCATACAAGAGCCACCGATTGGAAAGAGCTTTAACGAATACCTGGTTCCATGATACACTCTGCTAAAAAGACGAGGTCCCATACCTAGGGAAAACTCCGTCACCACAATACCATTCTTCTTTGCCAACAAAAAGTGTCCCAGTTCATGGAACGTTATGATGACTCCGAATATTAATAATGCTACAATTATTTTCATCCAGTAAATTTCCTTTCTTTAGCATGTGAGCTATTATCAAATATGATAATTAGCCTTCACACACTCTCTTTCTATAAAATCATATGTTTCCTGTTCCACATTCAGAATTTCATCTAAGGAAGGTTCCTTCACTATCGACACATTCTCCATTGCTTTTTCTATCAACGCTGTAATCGAAAGGAAAGATATTTCTCGTTTTAAAAATTTTGCAACCGCAAGCTCATTGGCTGCATTAAATACAGTTGGGACACTATGCCCTTCCTTCATCGCTTCATATGCCAAACGTAAGCCGGGCAGGTGATTGATATTTGGCTTTTCAAAAGTTATCTGGCCAATATCAAAAAAATCCAAACGTTTCCCCGGAAGATATCTTCTCTTATCAGGATAATAAAGTGCATACTGTATCGGTAATTTCATATCCGGAGTACCAAGTTGCGCTATAATTCCTCCATCTTCAAACTCTACGGCAGAATGAATGATACTTTGTGGTTGGATTACAACTTCAATTTTATCTAATGGCTCGTGAAATAGCCAGTGTGCTTCCATCACTTCAAGACCTTTATTTACCATAGTCGCTGAATCTATAGTAATTTTTCTGCCCATTTCCCAGTTTGGATGTTTCAGTGCATCTTCCACCTTCACATATTTAAGCTCCTCGAGGGTTTTCCCACGAAATGGTCCACCAGAAGCAGTTAATATAATTCGACTGACACTTGATGATTCATTGCCCTGAAGACATTGAAAGATAGCGGAATGTTCACTATCTACAGGTAATAAATTTACATTATGCTTCTTTACCAAAGGCATTATTAGATGCCCTGCTGTTACTAATGTTTCTTTATTTGCAAAGGCAATATCTTTTCCCTTTAAGATTGCCTCCATTACTGGTTTGATTCCTATCATACCAACAACAGCGCTTACTATAATATCAGCACTATCTTCCGTAGCGCAAGCAATAAGACCTTCCATTCCTGCTTCCACAATAACATCTAAGTCAGAAATCCTGTTCTTTAGTGCTTGTGCTTTCTCCCTATCATATACGCAAACAAGTTTCGGATGGAACTCTCTGATTTGTTCTTCTAATAATGTGATATTAGAAGATGCAGCAAGTGCAGATACTTGCAAGTCCTTATTATTTCGTACCACCTCTAAGGCTTGCGTGCCAATAGAACCGGTAGATCCCAAAACTGATATAATTTTCATAGTAACTCCTAACTATGCACCATAGTGCACATACTTATCAAGATGCTGAAAGTTTTCCATCACATTAGATCCTTAGTGTATAAACCAATACCTATAGAATCTTGCGTTTTATCATTATAACACTTGAAGTAGGTAATATACAATCGGTGCAGTAAAAATAATACTGTCAAATCGGTCCAATATTCCACCATGCCCAGGGATTAAAGTTCCATAATCTTTTACTTCATGGTTACGTTTTATAGCAGAAGCTGCCAAATCACCAATCGTAGATATCACTGCGGAACACCCACCAATAATTGCGAAACTTAATTGAGGATTTTTAATCGAGGTTAGTTCCCCTTTTAAAATGGTTGCAAATAAAAAACCAATCAAAGCGGCTCCGAGAATACCACCAAATAATCCTTCTACCGATTTCTTTGGGCTTAAGACTGGAGCCATCTTATGCTTTCCAATCTTTCTACCTACAAGGTACGCACATGTATCTGCACCCCAAGCTCCAATAAAGATCATCCATACAAGTAGAAAACCATTCTCTAATGTTCTAACCCTGTATATAAAAGATAGCATGATGCCAACGTAGATGAGACCAAAATATACTAAAGTTACCTGGTCTGAATGGAACTTAGGAAATGAGAATACATATACTCCCATTAACACCAATAAGAATCCAATGAGTAAAGGAAAAATTAATTCTGTTTTATTAAAATATACTACCATATAAAAGAGTATACAAAAAACATATCCTGTGAAAGCCAAAATACTCTTATTCATCTTTAGCACTCGGTATAACTCCATCATGCCTATTAATGATATCGCAAGAAGTAATGCAAACAATACTTCTCCACCTATAACCATCGCTGCTACTGTAATCAACATTAAGATACAGGAACTGCGAAATCGTATCAAAAAAGATTGATCCTTCATTATAACCTCTATTCTAGCGCTTTCGCACCTTTTAGTATTGTAAGTACTTTTTATACCTCACTATTTATCTTGTAAAAACTCTTTCCTCAGCCTACTCCACCGTATCTTCGTTCTCTACCATTATAGAACTCTATTGCTTTCATAAGCTCTGCTTTATTAAAATCTGGCCATAAAACATCGGTAAAATAAAACTCAGAATAAGCAAGTTGCCATAATAAAAAGTTAGACAAACGCTGCTCACCACTGGTACGAATCAGTAAATCCGGTGCCGGTATTCCTTTGGTATCTAAATAATTCTCATAAACTTCTGTATTTAAATCCTCAATGGATAATTTTCCATCTCTTACATCCCGTGCTATTTTTCTCGTTGCACGTAAGATTTCATCCTGTCCACCATAATTTAAGGCAACTTGAAAACACAATCCCGTATTGCTCGCACTTACTTCCTCAAGCTTTACAATAGTATCTTGTAAGGATTGTTCTAATCTAGTAATATCACCGATGACATGTACTCTCATATTATTCTTTTTACTTTTACTTAAACACTCAGATAAAAAGTCTTTTAGTAATTTCATTAGAGTATCTATTTCTGATTGTGGTCTTGACCAATTTTCTGTAGAAAAAGCATATACTGTTACATACTTAACACCAAGGTTATATGACTCTCTACATATCTCCTCTACAATTTTACTTCCTTGCTTATGTCCATAATTACGTGGCATCATTCTTTTTTTCGCCCAACGGCCATTCCCATCCATAATGATGGCTATATGATTTGGAATCTTTAAACCTTTTAATTCTGCATTCATTAAACCCTATGCCCGCCTTCCTTCCGATTGCAGCAAACTACTTGCAGCCATCTTGATTTTTTATTTTTGGCATATATGCTCATTCATAAAACCTAACGTTATTTTTGATTTACAATATAAAATAGGACGTATGGACCTTAAAAAGTCTTATACGTCCTATATGATAGCTTATCGAAATCTGTTGCAGATTCCGGGCGCTGATTACACCGTAAATCCGAATATGATTAAACAGTAAGAATCTCTTTCGACTTATCTTCCATTGCTTTGTCAACTTCAGCAACGAATTTATCCGTAATTTTTTGGATTTCATCTTCGATTTGCTTTTGCTCATCTTCAGAGATTTCATTTGCTTTTGCAAGCTTCTTAATTGCGTCATTCGCATCACGACGAACATTACGAATTGCAACTTTAGTATTCTCAGCCTTTTTCTTAACATCCTTAACAAGGTCTTTTCTGCGTTCCTCAGTTAATTCTGGAAAAACAAGACGGATCACTCTTCCATCATTGCTTGGTGTTAACCCAAGGTCAGAAGCTAAAATAGCTTTTTCAATTTCCTTAATTAACTTAGATTCCCATGGCTGAATCTGAATGATTCTCGCTTCAGGAACAGAAACATTTGCTACTGCTTGAATTGCAGATGGTGTTCCATAATAATCTACTCTTAACTTATCAAGTAAATGTGGATTTGCTCTACCAGCTCTAATTCCTACATACTCTTCCTTTAGCGTATCTAAAGACTTCTGCATCTTACCTTCAAAAGGTTTAATTTTTTCATTCATAAAAAAGACCTCCTACTATTTTCAATCCATTGTACCAAAATTTATTCTACTGTCACCACAGTTCCTGTACAATTTCCCTTTACATTATTGACAATACTGTTCTCCTCATTAAGAGAAAATACAAGTAATGACTTCTTATTTTCCATACACATAACAGTAGCTGTTAAATCCATGATTGCCAGTTTTTTATCAAGTAATACCTGATAAGAAACAGTATCGTATTTCTTTGCATTCGGATTTGCTTTTGGATCACTATCATAAACTCCATCCACTGCTCTAGCCATTAAGATGACATCTGTCTCTAATTCGATTGCACGAAGTGCTGTTGCAGTATCTGTTGAAAAATACGGATGACCTGTTCCACCAGCAAGGAAGATAACCTGGTTCTTTTCTAAGCATTCCACTGCTTTATCCTTACTAAACAGCTCTGTCATACTACCACACTGAAATGGTGTAAATACTTTAGTTTCCATACCAACATAGCGGAAAATATCCGATACATAAATACAGTTCATTACCGTTGCAAGCATTCCTATCTGATCAGCTTTCGTACGGTCAATGGTCTCGCTGCTCCGTCCACGCCAGAAGTTTCCTCCTCCGATCACGATTGCCACTTCAATTCCATCGTCAACTAATTGCTTTACCTGCTTTGCCACACCAATACAGGTTGCTTCATCAAAGCCTGTCTTCTTATCCCCAGCAAGCGCTTCCCCACTGAGCTTTAATAATACTCTATTATAGGATTTCATATGATGCTACCTCTCATGTCTTTGTTGCACACATCGATGATTTCGCATGTGATTTTCTACTGTTCCCAAACAGTCACAGCAATTTTACCATATTTGAGAGTAGATTTCTACCCTGTTCTACAGAGAAACCTTATTTTTCTTTAAATACGTCGTCGACATCCATAGAAGCATAAGCTAAGGAAATAAATCCTTCCAAAACAGCACCATTATTCATCTGCATTGATCTAGCTTTCACATTCCCTTTTACTACTGCTGTTGCATCTAGTAGAACTGGTCCATTAATATCAACCTCTCCTTTAACAGCACCTGCAATCTGACCAGAACTAGCAGTTACATCGCCAATCACTACAGTACCCGGTTCTATTTTAATATTTCCTTCACTACTTACACTACCTTCTAATCGTTTGGAATTGATTTCAATCTCAGAAGCAATAGAGTTACCAATGATTCGTCCAGTAATCGATAATTTCCCTTGGCATTCAATATCACCAATTACCGTACCCATTATATCTAAGGAGCAATCTGAGACTATACTACCATTAATCGTTGTACCTTTCGAAATAATCGTAACTGCATCCTTATCATTTGGGGATAACTCTCTCTTAGGTTGCATGGTATTTCCATCTTTCTCCGTCGGTGCTTTTTCTTCTTCATTCAATAACGTGTCCAATAATTCTTCATCAACAACGCTCTCTTCAAAATCTACCATGGTATTCTCTCCATCTCCAGTTTCTTTCAATTCCTTTATTTCTTCCTTTATTTCTTCCTTTATTTCTTCCTTTATTTCTTCCTCTTTTTCTACCTTTATTTCTTCCTCTTTTTCCTTCTCTTTGTCAGAGGATTCACGTTCTACATTTTGTGTTTGCTCATTTTGGTTTTCCATATGTACGCCTAACGGTTCTTCTCCTAATAAAGCAGCTTCTGAATTTAGCAATTCTTCTGTCGCATTCATGATTTCCTGATATATCTCATCTTCCGATAGTTCTAGATTAGATTCCTCTAAGATAAAGTCATTTGACTTCTCTTCTACAGGATCTTCCACTAAGACATCTTCTGTGACAACAGGAGTTTCCTCCTCGATATTTAGCCTATCGAAGATTTCCTCTTGCTTTTCCTTATCCGATTCACTACTAGACTTTTTGCGGTCCTTATTGAAATCTTTAAAGAAACCCATTCTTACACGACCTCCATTATGTTTCTTTCGTTCTCTGCCTTCTTCCGTTTTTTACATTACAGCACAGAATTCTACCAAATACATCTTATTCTATATTAATCAACTTCGAGAAATTTGTAAAGTAGAATCTGAAAAATTGGAGTCCTATCCTAATGAAAGTTCTACAATATACCTCATAAAATTGAGTAAAAATTAGATAATTTCTCACAAAATAACAGGAATAGTATAAATTATCCATTCCTGTTTCTTATTCTACTCTTTTGTTATTAATTGATATCCCTTCTCGTCTCGAGATAAGATTTTTTCGGATATCATATCTCTTCTTAACGTACAAAAATCATCATGATAATCCGCAATGGTAATATTTACTTCTCTCTCCGTATAAAGCTTCCCTGGTTCAAATGCCTTTGCTATCTCTTCTAAAATAATTCGTTCTTTCTTCCTCTGAACAGGAATTGACTTTAATTTTCCATACTCAAAGAAACTTTCAATCACCTTCTTACGATATTGCTCTTCTCGTTTTTCTTGAACTTCTTTCTCACTAGATTCTTCTTTTATAATATCTAGTATTTTTGCGTTTAAGATGTTTTCTTTTAATGAATATATCGTATAATATTGATCTTTCTTAGAATTTACTACACCTGCATCTTCTAATTTTTTTAAATGGAATGATATTGTTGGTGGTGTCAGATTAAGACGCTTGGCCAAAAGCTCCACATACATTGGCTGCTCCGCCAAAGATTTTAGTATCATCAATCTGGATTTATCTGCCAATGATTTGAATAATTTAATTGCATCATTTTCTGTCATATATGCTCCTTTAGAATCCTATCTTCTATTTCTTATTTCTTAATTCTTAATTCTTATTTCTATATTCTTATTTCCTATTTCTATATTCTTATTTCTTATATCTATATTCTTATTTCCTATATTGGCTATTTCTTATTTACTATCCTTATTTCCTATTTTTTATCTACTTCACTATTTCCTTACTAATTTCTTATTTAAATTCTACTGATAATTTCTTTATCCTATATTAAACTCAGCTACCAGATTAATACAGTGCTATAAACTGTTCTTCTAATTCCTTTGCTACCTGTAATTTTAACTCTTCGATCACTATATTTGCAACATCATTATGCCTCTTGGCAAGTTCAAGGCGAGCTATCCAATTCTTTGGAATAGTTTCGAAACGATTTGTAAAGTCAGCTTTTAATCTCAGTAGTTTCTCCTCTTCTGATACAGATAATTTTTCAAGTTGATTCACATGGGCTTTAAATAATACCTCAAATATGTCGCAAATGTTCTCTTTTATTTTTTCATGATCTGCTTCGTCCTTACGATTATCTTTTTTTAAGTTTTCATATTGTTCTGTACATTGTTTCTTTTTATCCTCAATAAATCCACAATATTGTAGTGTTAATTCCTTTATTGTCATTGTAGTTCCTCCTTAAAATATGTTTTCTTTGATTATATCAATATAATTATATTTAGTCAATTTGATTTTATATTCATCTATTTAGTTTTTGTAATAAATTATGTATTAACACCTTTTCTACTAACTTTATTTTCAAATGTATCTTATCAATTTAGTAACCTCTCATAAAAAAAGACAAACAAAAGAACCGAAATTCCTTTATTTGTCCTTAATTTATGGCATCTATGAATCTATACCTTATTACTATTGCTCTTCTTTCGCATCATATTTCCCAACAGAACCCATATATACAACAAATTCATTTTCTTTCTCATTCGACGGATCTGTATCTAATCCTAACAAAGCATCTGCCAATGCTTGATCATACGCGCCAATACCACAAGTACCACAGCCAATTGCCGTACAAGCCAAGTATAAATTTTGTCCTACGTGTCCTATATCGATTAAACAATATTTTTGAGCCTTGTTTGTATAACGCCACTCACTACGATAAGGGATTACGGTCCATACAAAAGTAACTGCGCAGGTTCCCACAAAAGTTTGTCCACAGCACGCCTCTGACACCCTATCCATTTGATTTTCAAGAGAACCTAAGAATTCCAACCTATGTTCAGTCGCTACATAATGATATCTGCCAGGTTCTAGCCCCTCCACATTATTTACAAAGAGATACGTTTCAAATGGATGTCTTGCTCCAGCGGATGGAACCGTACGAAGAGTAGCTTTATTCTTTTTTCCTATGACAGTTTTAACACCTTGTGTTGTCCAAAGCAAAAATGAAAGCTCCTTCAATGTTATCGGTTGCTTATTGTAAAGTCTTCTGCTAGTTCTTTGATTCATAATATCTAAAAAGCTATTGTTGATAACCACATCTTCAAAATCTTTAGGTAAACTAATTGACTTTGCGCTGACATAAGCCTTATCCAACGCTGGTTGTGGTAAACCTTGCTGTTGATCGGATGTTGTCTCTTCATCCAGTGCCGTATATGCTTTCATAACTTCTCTTAAATCAATAATATCCATCTTCTTATCCTAGCAGTTGTCAAAGCGGATATTCGCAATCCGCTTACGCTACTTTCTCATAACTTAATTACTACTTCATGGCAATTAGGTTAAATTCCTGCTTTTCTCCTTTTTAATTTTATGTAGCATCCTTGTTTATTTCATAGTTTTATGCTGTAATGATAAAATCCTTCCTCTGTATGCTTTCGCAGATTCTTCCTTATTATTCTGTGATTTCTATCAGATTTCCATCTGGATCTTTCACAACCGCCTCATAGTAATGATCCCCAGTCACTCTTGGCTCTGACATAATAGAATAACCATCTCCTCTTAATCTTAAGACAAGTTCATCCACTTTTTTACGATTTCCAACAGAAATAGCAATGTGATGTAGACCATTAGCTAACAAATCATTCGATTCTGCTAACTCATCTAACGTCATAAGTTCAATTCTCGTTCCTTCTCCAAAGGATAGAAAATAACTCTCAAATCCTAGGTTTCGCTTGCTTTGGTATTTCTCATTACTTGTCATACCAAAGTAGCTCTCATAAAATGCCCGCAAACGTTCCAAGTCTTTTGTATAAATACCAATATGAGCTAGCATCTAGTTCCACCCTTTCTTTAGACTATTAGAGACTCTCATTTAAAAGCAAACTTTTTTCAGTTATATTGAGAAACTATTTGTATTCTTTCATAAATTAGGTTTCTAATTGAGTAACTTTCCCTCTTATCATCTATTTATACAATAACATAGTCTATAAATGAAATACAATACGAAAAAGTAAGGTAATCTCAAAGTATTGTTATGTTCAACGATACCGCACTCATTTAAATGAAGTCAAATGAATTTGGTTTATTTAGTCTTATATCTAATCTATTAGCCCGTTAATGTCATAAAATGTTAATCTAGCCAATCGACACCGACGCTAAATATAACTTAAAACATATCAAAAATGGACCCTATAAGATAGAGTCAGTTAAATTTGAGGAATATCCTCTTTTTTTAACTGTCTTTCTTATAGGGTCTATTTTACCATAGTCTCTTTTCATTAAATATTCAGTTTAAATTGTGTTTTATCTCGTTTTCTTAGTATTTACTCATATCTAACGTAGTCTACTTCCACATAGCCTCCGCCATTCACTGTATTGTCATGATTACTAAAGACACCATTCTTAACGCCTACCCATCTTCCTGCTTTTGCATGGATGGTAAACGCTTCCTTATATTCCTCTCCATCAAGACTATAAGACATTGTGATTGTCTCCTGAGGAACATGCTTTACTGGAATATCCATTTCCATATTATCTAAATAACCAACGCACTTCACTTCATATTTAAAGAATACAATCTTTTCCTTATCTTTAAAATCGCTTTCTGCTAATGGAATACTTACTTTGTTCTGATCTGCATAGGAAACATCACAATCAAAGTTCTGAACTCCTGTAATTTTCTCGATCGCATAGGAACCATTCTTTTTACTGACTGCCATGGCACTATATTCCATACCTAAGGATACAATACCTGCAGTATCTCCATCCTGTAATCCTGCAAAACTCATCTTAGTGATACAAGAAAATTCAGGTGCTGGCCACTTCTGTAACAGAAGGTTGCGATAATCACAGACCGGACGTAATGGTACAGAAGATACCGCATTCAATTTGATTTTGGAATTGCCTAATTCATACCAACCGTTTTCAGGATTAGCATTCCACTGCCACTGTAAGCCAAGACTACTGCCTTCAAATTCATCCGTAGTATCTGGTTCGCATACTGGATATAGTGGATTGTTTTTCAGCTCATCCTCTGTCTTTCCGATATTCGGTTTCTTATATTCCATGACTGGTTCGCCGTAGTCATTTTCTTCTTTATTTACACCAATGATTGGCCATTCATTCTCCCAATGCATAGGTTGAAGGTGAACGATTCTCCCTGCTGCATAAACATCTTGAAAATGTAAGAACCAATCCTCTCCTGTTACTGTATCCACCCAAGCTCCTTGGTGAGGTCCATTCACAAGAGTATCTCCTTGTCTCATCACAATCTTATGTTCATAAGGGCCAAATACATTCTTGGAGCGAAGAACTAACTGCCAACCCGTCTTTACACCACCTGCTGGTGCAAATATATAATACCAACCATTTTTCTTATACATTTTAGGACCTTCGGCAGTCACATTGCCATTGGTATCACCATCGAAAATTCTAACCTCTTCTCCGATAAGCCCCATACCATCCGGTTGCATTTCAACCATATGAAGAACACTCTTATATCCAATACGACTCTTTGCAACACCTGCAACAAGATATGCTTTTCCATCTTCATCCCAGAAAGGACAAGGATCAATCCAGCCTGCTCCTGGTCTGATATTCACAGGCTCGCTCCATTTTCCAAATGGATCTTTTGTTGTTGTCATGTAGATTCCTTCATCCGGCATTGGGAAACACACATAATAAGTACCTTCATGATATCTGATTGCTGGTGCCCACACACCACATCCATGCATTGGATTTCTGTACCTGAACTCTGGAACTTTATCTAATACATAATTCACAACTTTCCAATTCACGAGATCCTTAGAATGCAGTAAGGGTAACGCTGGCGCATTACAAAAACTCGACGCTATCATAAAATAATCGTCCCCTACTCTAATTGCATCTGGATCAGAATAATCCGCATAAAGGATTGGATTCCTATAGTTACCATTTTCTAAATCTGCTATCCACATAAAAGTCCTCCATAGTTGCTTACGTATAATTAATTTACTCACTATACTATATTACACTATTGTAGTTAAATTTTCTATAGTTGTTGCAAATATTTGATAGAATCATAAAAAATTAGTAGTATTGTACAGTAAAAAAGTTACTTGTCTACACCCTTTAGTAACTGTGAATTATTTTCAGCGAAACTTATATTTGATGTTCTAAATTCTCATAGAACAAAGTGGCTTCGCCACTTAGGCTTATCAAGTCTTATACTTAGAAGCGAAGGTACTTTGTCGCGCCGAACCCATAGGGTGAGTGCGCATCCCTCGGAGAGTTTTTAATAGATAGGAAATTGCGTTGCAATTTCCTATCTATTAAAAAGAGCTTCTGCTACTCACTGTCTACAGGCAGCGAAAAACATAAGCCCTAATATATCTATCTAACTTTTTAAATCCATATATTTTGATACTTTGATATGATGGTCGGATAAATACTTTTTAATTTTATTTCTTGTTTTCGCAGTGCTTCCGCTACCAGAGAGGAAAAATAATTCCACTTCTTTTCCAGACGGTATCAGATCAATTATACTATTAAACGCTGGCGCAGGAAAGCCTGCCCAGATTGGTGCTCCAATCAAGATACGTTCGTATTTCGCAAAATCAATATGAACCTCATCAATCTTAGTACTCCTTTGTTTTCTTGCTTGTACACACCCTTTTAGATAAGCATTCCACTTGGATCTACTCTTTAGTTCTTTTACTTCCACTAAATCAGCATTGTACTTTTTGGCTTGTTTCTCAGCCATCTCTTTTGTATGTCCGGAAAATGAATAAAACATTACAAGTGTCTTTGCATTTGTTTTCATCTTCGAGCCACGCTTCCTTTCATACAGATTCTTATTTTTGATTTTATACACGATAGCCGTTTCTCACCGAACACATTTTCACCAGATATGATGTGCTTATCACTATAACTTAATTATGTATTTCTTGTTACTACGTATTCATTATCTACTAATAAAGCTTCCTTATTATTTAATGGGTAAATGTATTTTAATCTAAGTAGTTAGTATTTACCCATCTAATATGACGGAGACTACCTTCGTAGGCTAAATACACCTCGTAAATCGTCATAATCTGGAATAAATTCATTGTTGCGATAGTTGCCACCTAATATCATACCATAAGTTGTTCATTTTTGATATGGTATAGGAGTACTAACCAGATCTTTGTCATATAAAATTCACATCAGAATGTCGATTAATGAAATTCTGAGGTTGTATTCCCTATACTACCATTATTCTGATGTTATGAATATTACAGGAGCATTTACCAAAGAAGTATATAGAGGTAATAGAGTAGCAAAATAGGACTGGGGTGGCAGATAGGTATTCCGAAGAAAGCGTGTTAGCTTTCGGAGGATTACCTATCTGCCACCCCAGTCCGTCAAATGTTATCAATCACCCTTGATTCGCCCAATCCGCCGGATACGTCACATAAATAAATCTTGCATAATTCGGTACGGAAAACTTAATGGAAGATCCTTTCGGAATTAAAACCAGCTCTCCTGCATTCGCAGTTGCTGTCTTACCATTCATCACAATATTTAAAGTTCCTTCAATCACATAATCTATTTCATCATAATTCAGTGTCCAATCAAACGTAGTTTCTTTCATCTCCATGATACCGCAACCTAACCTTGGACTCTCTTCTAATGAAAACAAGTCTTTTGTATATACAATGTCTCCTGGTTTTCCAGTATTCATTAAGTCATCTTCGGATACGCGAATGGTTGGGACCTTAACAGAAATAACTCCTTCTTTTAATTTATTTCTACTTAAGTCTGCCGTCCCGCTACCAAGTTTCTCCATTAAGATATCACGTATCATGGTCTCAATTGTTGAACGATTTACTTCCATGTGCCTATTCCTTTCGTTATTCACAATGTTCCTGTCTCTTATCTATAAGTCAAAGCGGATATTCGCAATCCGCTTCGCTACTTGATTCGGTTAAAAAATGCTTTTTTCAATAGGCTACTGTAAGTTCATTTTCACTTAAAGAAATCCTATTTCACATTATCATGTTTTAACGTCTTATTCGCAATAAAGATTGCAACAAATAAAGCAGTAATACCACCAACAATCTTACCAACAATCATTGGTAAAATCATCGTAGAATTAAAACCAGCAGTAAATCCAAGGTGATCACCAAAAACAAAGGCAGCGGACACTGCAAATGCTACGTTTAGGATTTTACCACGGTTATCCATGTCCTTCATCATATCAAACATAGGAATACTATTTGCTAAGGAAGCTACCAAACCAGCCGCTGCAACATCATTCATACCAAGTAATTTACCAAGTCCCATTAAAGGTTTTTTAAATACTTTTGTTATTACAAAAACCAGTGGAAAGGCACCCGCAAGAACGATACAAATATCAGCAACAATTGTAAACCCTTCACTAATTGGGGCCATTCCTTTTATGATTGTAATGCCCGTTAACTGCTGTACGATACCAACCGCTAAGCCAAATGTGATTACCGCAACAACCAGCTTTCCAAATATAGTGAAACCTTTGATCATTCCATTTTGAAACTTCCAAAGACCCAGGGCAATTAAGATTGCAATAATAATGATAGGAATTAAGTTTCGAATTACCATCATGATTGGGAAACCAGCAACCAAACCACCAACAAAGGATCCAATAGGAATCGTAATTACACCCGCTAAAACACCAGTTGCTAAAAATCTTCTATCCTCTTCACGAATGATTCCAAGACCAACCGGTATCGTAAACACGATGGTAGGTCCAAGCATCGCACCAACAATTAAACCTCCAAATAATCCTGCTTCTTTAGTTTCTGCCAATGCTTGTGCCAGTGGTGCACCACCCATATCATTTGCTAATATAGTACCTGCAAACATCGCTGGGTCAGCACCCAAAAAGCTAAATACTGGAACAATGACCGGCTTTAAAATATCCGCTAGTACAGGTGCAAGAGCGATAATACCAACCATGGAAATCGCTAAGGATCCAATCGCAAGAATACCTTCTTCGAATTTTTCTCCAAGACCGAATTTATTACCAATAATTCGGTCGATTGCGCCAAGTACCGCAAATACAACCATGATATAAACAATTATCTCATTTACACTCATGAAAACACCTCCTTATCGTTTTAATAAATTCTCAAGGATATCTCGACTTGGAGAAGGAATAATCGCAATATTTTCCCGCTCACCCTCACTTAATAGCTGCTTACATTCTGATATCCCATGTTCGATACTACTTACCGAACCTGTTACTGCAAATACTAGTTTCCCTCCAATAAAAAATGCTAGATAGATTCGTAATATTTTAACATCTGCTGCCTTTAACACGATATCTAAAGCTCTGATACCAGTACATACCTTTCTTGTCTCAACGATACCTACTGCGTCCAATTTTTCAACAGGATCATACCTTGATCGTATCCCTTCAATGATTGCCGGGGATACTGCATGAACTTTAAAACTGTCGAATAATGTTTTTCCAGCGATACTAACCCCATAATCAATCGCAGTATCTACTTCTCCTTCATCTCCTGAAACTATGATAAGAAATTTTCCTGGACAAATTGTTTTAAAATATATAATTTCTACCTCTGCCTTCTTTACGATAGCATCAGCTACATACATTCCCCGGCTGATACTGATAAACTCCAGTGCACCGATGCTTTTATTCATACTTATCTACCACCACAGAATCAACAATTCCTACGATTGCTGCATCTACTGGGGAACCTGATGATGATAGTGCATACCGGGCTGAACCTCCTCGTACTATAAGCACCTGATCTCCTGCTCCTGCACCTACCATATCCGCAGCAACTACTAACCTTGTACTTGGCTTCTCGTAAGCATCTGTAAGCTGTACTACCAGTAGCTTATGTCCATTCAATTTTTCATCTTTTTTGGTTGCCCAAACACTCCCGATTACTTTGCCAAGCTCCAACTTTTTTGCGCCTCCATCAGATTTTAATAAACCTCATTCGATGTGCTCTTGCATAATCTAGAGCACTAGGTGTTACAATACTGCCTTTTTCAATGCATATCACTACTTGCGATTTCACATTTAAATCCATTAAATCTTTTTCTAAAATCAGTTTTTTCTTTAGCTCTATCCGCACTTCCGTTGCTTCGTTAGTTCCCTTCGGAAAATAGGAAATACTTTTATTATCTATTGATTGATTGTGTATTACTGTTTGTTTGATTACTCTTTCACTAGATTGTTTTCGTAGAACTGTTTGATTTACCTGTTTTTCAATCGATGGAAATTCACTTTCTGTCGTAAAGAAAATACCATATTGTTTTAAGCACTCCTCATACTCTAACAACCTACGATAGAATGTTTTATGTGCAGTTGCCTTGTAGGAGCGGTATTCTAGTCCTTCTTCAAGCACGAAGATTGTTTTTCCAAGTAAAAGTGCGTATCGTATCGCTTCTTCCAAATACCCATCTCCACATAATAGAGTAAGATTAGCTAATTGTTTTGCTGTAACAGATGTAATTAAAATTACCTCTGCACAGGAAACCATTGTATGAAGTTCGACTACCTTTTGGTTACCCCCGATATCTGGAGTCAGCAAATTAAATTCTTTTGTGATCGACTCCGAAAGTGGATAAGGCTCGTCTGATAGTACTAACAATGTTTTTTTGTGTGTGCAAGTATTTTCATACTCCGACAGAAGGCGAAGAACTTCAGTTATAACTTCTTCAATAAAATCTTCGTACATATACTCAACTCTTTTCTTATTTCAAGATATACCTTCGATTTTTATTATCTTAGGAATAATTCATAGGTAACAATACTATTTCTAGTGATATACGAATCGTTCATTCCAACTTAAATAATCAAGATATATTCGAAAGAACTTAGCGAACAACCTACTCTTCCACAATAATCATTCCTTTCGTTTCTTTCGTGTAACCACAAGCATTCGCTTCGTCATAGTCAATATGCATTGCGGTACTGAAATTTTTATCAACTCTTATATCAACGTCCTCAAGAATCACTGGACGTTCACCAAAAACCTTAACTTTCACGGAATCACCGTTCGATACATGAAAACGTTTTGCATCCTCTGGTGTCATATGAATATGACGTTTTGCAACGATAAGTCCTTCTTTTAACTCTATCGATGCACCATTTTTAGGATTGGTTATTTTTATTCCAGGTGTACCCTTAATATCACCACTAAGTCTTACCGGAGCCTTAGTCCCAAGGGTTAGTGCATCTGTTAACGATATTTCAACCTGAGATTTGCTTCTCTCTGGCCCTAACACCACAACATTTTGAATTGAGTTTTTCGGACCTGTAATCGTTACCCTTTCTTCACAGGCGAATTGTCCTGGCTGTGATAAATTTTTAATAGGAGTAAGCTGATAACCAGATCCAAATAATGTGTTAACATCTTCTCTGCTTAAATGAACATGTCTGCCGGATGCTTCAACTAGAATAAATAACTGCTCTTTTAGTTCCTTTATCACTGTATCAATAATTGCTTCTATATTAATGTTTGTTTGTGCTAACATACTAGCCTCCATGCTACGACTGTTTTTAGGAGTTACTAAAGGTTCAAGTTTGGTGTTGTCAAATTTTCTGAGTAAAAGATCTATCATTCACTCTTGAAAACTTGCCTCTTAGTAGGCATGAAGTTTGTGCCGAGGACGACGCAGGCACAAACTTCTGTGTGAAAGAAATCGAAG
>ERZ791922.40-NODE-40-length-127082-cov-10.781771_pt1 | contig 127082 bp, 100 predicted proteins | sample MGYA00510134_ERZ791922 | MGnify/ENA primary metagenome ERZ791922 (study PRJEB30046, sample SAMN00792101) | human gut metagenome | study: EMG produced TPA metagenomics assembly of the A metagenome-wide association study of gut microbiota in type 2... | reverse complement strand
AAACTGACCCCCAATTGTTAGATTTTTGGTCTAACAATTGGGGGTCAGCTCATACGCCCCCCCTTTTTTTAAAACTTGTACGATACCCCCACATTCACTTCATGGGTCTTGGCATCGATGTCTCCCTTGAAATCTTTGTACTTGCTGTCGTTGTAGGATACGTTGGCTTCCCAGTTGTCGGTGAAGGCATAGCCAACCCCCAGCTCGTACTGGGTGATGTTGTTGCCGGCGCCGAACTTGGCCCAGCCGGTGGTCTTTTCCGTAATGGGCAGCCGGCCGATGGCCCCGACCTGATACCCACTGTTGTTGTCATGGTAGCCATGCTGTTTCAGCCGGTTCCGCACATAGCCTCCAAAACCATAGAGATAGGGATTGAACTGGTAGACCAGGCTTACCTGATGGGATTGGGCAGACGCATCATGGTCCCCTTCATGGGCTGCATACCGGTAATCCAAACCCAGGTTGTCGGCAATCCCGATGGTGCCGCCCACCCGGTACCGGGTATCCCCGCCGAAGTCCTTGGTTTCTCCGTGCTGTTTCCATTTGAGAGTATTGCCCACCGTGACGTTGGCATCGATCTTTGCAGCGCCAGGAGCAATCTTGGCCAGGGGAGAAGCACAGGCCACGGTCAAAGGCAGCAGGCTCAGCACTGCAGTGGCCATCATCATTTTTTTCATGGGAAATCCCTCCTTCAATGGATTCAAACATTCATCATTCTTTCATTATACACTTTTTCTTTCATTTTCGCAAAAATTCACCGGTTTGTGCCAGTGAGCTTCACCGCAGCGGCAGCAGCAGCCAAGGCCGCCAGGGTGGGCAGCAGCCAGCTCATCCCCAGAGCAAACAGGGGCAGCTGGTGGTAGCAGCCCAGCAAAGCCTGGACCGGACCGGTCTCCTGCAGCCCCTTGGGCAGGGCACTGAGAGCATCCCCAAAAGCCGCCAGCCCCGCCAGCAGCATGGGCCACCGGTACAGCCTCCTATCCTTCCCCAAGAGAGCGGACGCAAAAGAAGCTAGGATCAGGGTGATAGCCATGGGATACAGGAACATGAGGATGGGAACGGCCAGCACGATGATCTGGGTCAGCCCCACATTCCCGATCAGGAAAGAGATCCCGGCGAACAGTACACAGTAGGCTTTATAGCCCAGGCTGCCGGGGAACAGTTCCCGGAAGGTATTGGCGCAGGCGGTGATCAGGCCGATGGCCGTTTTCAGACAGGCAAAAGTCACGATGGCTGCCAGCAGCATGCCCCCCACCGGACCGAAATAAGCATGGGCGATCTGGGCCAGAGCAATCCCCCCGTTGGCGGATACCGCCAGCTGCCCCAGGCTGGACGTACCCAGCCAGGTGATCAGGGTGTAGATCAGGGACATGAGGAACACCACGATGACCCCCACCTTCAGCAGATCCACGGAAATATTCTCCACGTCCCGGACCCCCAGGTCCTTCAGGGTGTTGATCACCACCACGGAAAAGGCCAGCATGGCCAGCACGTCCATGGTGTTATACCCTTCCTTGAACCCGGTGAGGAAGGCGTGTTCCACATAGGCGCCCTGGGGAAAGCTTCCGGCAATGGAGCCCATGGGATGGACCAGAGCCACCGCCACCAGGATGGCCAGGAAAGCCAGGAAAATCGGGTTCAGGAACTTCCCGATGTACACCACCAGCTTGGAAGGCTTCAGGGAAAACAACAGAGCCGCGGCCATGAACAGGAAGGTGAACCCAGCCAGGAAAAGAGTCTGATTCTCCCCCACAAAGGGTACGATCCCGATTTGGTAAGAGACGGTGGCCGTCCGGGGCAGGGCAAAGGCCGGCCCGATGGTCAGATACAGCAGCACCGTAAAGATCCGGGCAAAGACGGGATGCACATTCCCCGCCAGTTCTTCCAGGCTGCCGCTGCCGGAAAGGCCGAAAGCGATCAAGGCCAGGAAGGGCATCAGCACCCCGGTGGAAATGAAGCCAATGTTGGCACTCCAGAAATGGGCGCCGGCCAATTGGCCCATGTGCACTGGAAAAATCAGGTTCCCCGCTCCAAAGAGCATCCCGAACAGCATGGAACCCACAAAAAGATATTCTGCAGAAGTAAGTTTGTGATCCATGGTCCCTCCTTATTTAGCCGTTAGGCCGCCGTCCACAGAGACCACGGCACCGGTCATGAACCCATTGAGGGGGGATAGGATGGCACAAATCATGTGCGCTGCTTCTTCCGGCTTCCCGATCCGGCCCATGGGATACACAGAAGCCATGGATTCCCGGGAATAGCCTCCCTCCGCCAGCTGTTTTTCCACCAGGGGAGTGTCCACATCTCCCGGGCACAGGCAGTTCACCCGGATCCAGGGAGCCAGATCCAGGGCCAAAGATCTGGTGAAGGCCACCACGGCCCCCTTGGAAGCCGCATAGAGACAGCAGCCGTAATTTCCTTCCAGAGCCGCGTCAGAAGCGATGTTCACGATGGAAGGCCCATCCTGGGCAAAAAGATCCAGCAGAGCCTGGGTAAGGAAAATGGTCCCCTTCACATTCACGTCCATCAGCTGCTGATACTCCTCTTCCGTCACGTCCTGGAAGGGCTTTTCCTGGTAGATCCCGGCGCTGTTCACCAGGAAATCCAGTTCCTGATGCTGGGCCTGGAGCTCTGCGGCGATTTTCCGGCAGCCTTCCACGGTACTTACATCTCCCTGAAGATACCGGGCCTCTCCCGGCAGCCCGGCCAGGCTCTCCACCGCCTTTTGGCCCCGTTCCGGATCCCGGCCTACCAGCCACACCGTGGCTCCGTCCTGAGCCAGCAGCCTGGCTGCCGCCAGACCGATGCCCGAAGTTCCCCCGCTGATGATACCCCTTTTCTTCTCCATTCCGTATCCAATCATACTCCCGACTCCCTTCCTGCAGCTCTGGTTACCACACAAGAAAAAAGGAGATACCGTTTCCACGATATCCCCTCTTTGTTTGCGTTTGTTGTTTCTGTGCAGATATCTATCTTACAGTTTCACAACGTTAGCAGCCTGTTCACCACGGTTGCCTTCGACAACGTCGAATTCTACAGCCTGGCCTTCTTCCAGAGTCTTGAAGCCTTCACCCTGGATTGCGGAGAAATGAACGAATACATCGCCGCCATCTTCCCGTTCAATGAAACCATAACCCTTTTCAGCATTAAACCATTTAACTTTGCCAGTCATCTTTACTTGGCCTCCTAAAAATTATTGCGAAAAACGATCCAACTATATGTGATACCTGCGTGAGTTCAACATTCAGTAAGTCCGTTGTTTCTGTGTTCCATTCTAGCATAACCCCTGGACTTTTACAAGCAAAAGAATTGCAACAGTACAGATAACTCAGGGTATTTTCAAAGATTTTCGAGAAAATTGACAAACCAGCTCTTCCTTTTGTTTTTTTGCCAACTGTTTCAGGGCATATTCCCGGCGAAGAGCCGCCTTTTTGTCCGGCAGTTCCTCGTAATAAGCCAGTTCCACCGCCCCGAAAGCCCGGGTGTATTTCGCCCCGGACCCGCTGCGGTGCATGGCCAGACGATGGGCTAGATCATTGGTCCAGCCGGTATAGAGGGCTCCATTGGCACAGCGCACCATATAGACGTAAGCGGTCATTCCTTTACGATTTCTACCTTTTCCATCACCACATCTTCCAGGGGACGGTCGGCGAAATCCGTAGGGGTGGAACCGATCTTATGGACCACATCCATCCCTTCGGTGATTTTCCCGAAGATGGCATGATGGCCGTCCAGCCAGGGGGTGGGCACCAAGGTGATGAAGAACTGGCTGCCCCCGGTATTGGGGCCGGCATTGGCCATGGAGAGGATCCCTTCGCTGCTGTGAGCCAGTCCAGGCCCGAATTCATCGTCGATGGTGTAACCGGGACCGCCCATGCCGGTGCCGGTGGGATCGCCGCCCTGGATCATGAAATCGTCGATGACCCGGTGGAAGATGACCCCGTCATAGAATCCCTTCTCCACCAGTTCCAGGAAGTTCCCTGCAGTCTTGGGGGCTTTGTCCTCAAAGAGTTCCGCTGTAAAATCTCCTAAATTCGTGTGGAAATGCACTTTTCTGTTCATGTTGTTCACCTCGTTGTTGTTATAAAGGGGGAGTGTTGTACATTCTGTGCAACATCCTCTCAAAACTCCCTGATCACCAAATCTGACAGATCCAGTGGGACCCGGCCGCCTTCTCCCTGGGATACGGAAGCCAGAGCTACCAGCTTCCCTTGGGGCTCGATGTAGAAGTTGTCCTTTTGGAGCCGAGCCCAAGCTTCCAGGGATCCCAATTTTTCCTGGATGGCTTCCTGCTGGCTGCTGCCCAGGAAATGGTCCAGGGTCAGCCGGTTCCCCGTATTGAGATCGAATACCATGGCATACTGGAAATCCGTCTTCCGGGCCAGGAGCAGGCTGCTGTCTGCCCCTCCCATCAGGGGAGACACCCAGGCATAGTTCTTCAGCCGGGTCCAGGACGCCAGATTGTTCACCTCTGTCACCGGATAATTCCGGTACAGGACCGGTTTCCCCTGGAATACCAAACTCAGGAGATGGTTCCGGTTGTAGGTCACCCGGCACTGGAGTTCGCTTTCCACCGGTCCGGTGATATGCCGGTACACGGAAATATAATTCCCCAGTTCCTGATTGATCCGGTCTTGGACCTGGGGCGTCACGCCTCCGGTCACTTGGGGATAGGTATTCTGGTATCCATCATGGGTAATCTTCAGGGCTTCCCGTTTCTCTCCCCGGGGAGCCCCGGGTCTTGCAGGCACGGTATACCAGCCAGTGACACCATCCCGGGTAGCCACCTTGGCCCATTCCAGTCCATTGATTTCCCGTTTGCCGAAGATCATGCCCAAAGCGCCGGCAGGAGCCGGACGCAGGATGGTTTCTGGTTTTTCTTCCGGCAGGCTGCGCAGATAGCCGCCGCTGAACAGGACCCGTTCCATCTTATGCTCCCGGGTCACAAATTCCACCCGGGCACCCTGTTCCCCTTCTCCCGGAGCAATGGCCTTAGTCTCCTGGGGAGCCGCCGGTTCCTGTACCGGCAGTGCCCTGGGCTTCTCCTGATGTTTTGGATTCTGACAGCCGCCCAAGGCCAGGGAAACTGTCAGGAAAAGGACCAGACAGACAGGCTTCCAACCCGTCATACCGGATTCTCCCGCAGCCAAGAAGCCGCAGAAAGCAGAGCCTTCTGGCCTTCTCCGGCCGCCTTGTTGATCTGCCAGGGATAACCGGCTGCATCACCGGCCGCAAAGACCCCAGGCACCGAGGTTGCCATTTTCTCATCCACCTGGATGAACCGTCCCTTCAGCGCCAGACCCGGCAAAAGCTTCTCCAGGGGATCGGTTTCCCGCAGCAGGAAAAGTCCGTCCATATCAACCGTTCCTGCTGTAGTCTCCAAGGCTTCCGTTTTTTCTTCCCCCAGGATTTTAAGAGGTCTGCCTTCCATGATCCGGAGATTCCCCGGTTTCTTTTCCGGCAGGGGAAAATCAGCCCAAAGCTTGACTTCTTTCGCCAGTCCGGCCAGGAATTCCACTTCTTCCCAAGCCGATGGCAAATTGGTCACCACCCCGATGGTCCTGCCTTTGTACAGGTATCCATCACAGGTGGCACAGTAACTGACGCCCCGTCCCAGATACGCCTCTTCTCCGTCCAGGGCTTTGCCGTGGGCCGCTCCCGGACACAGGAGGATGCTCCGGGCCTGGTACACATCTCCAGGCGTTGCCAGATAAAAGCTAGCCTTCCCGGGCATGATGCTCAAGACCTTGTGAGGCACTACAGCCGTCCCGGCAGCCCTCATATGGGCAGTAAAGGCATCCATCAGGGCAGCACCGGACTGGTCCGGCAGTCCCAGGTAATTCTTCACCAACGGGCTTTTCCGCAGGGCCAGCCCAAAATCTCCTGTGTCGAACAGCACCGCAGAAAGAGACCGGTTGGCAGCCGTCACCGCCGCACTGCAGCCCGCCGGTCCGCCTCCCACAATAGCAATATCATACAGCATATCGGATCTCCTTTTTTTCTGCCAGGATTATTTGAATTCTGCTACTTTCTCCAGAGGCAGTTTGGGTACATAATAATCACGGTTTTCATCCACATAATAGTCCAGGGATTTTCCTTTTTCTCCGGAGACCAGGTTGCTTTTATGGGCCGGATAACCCAGTGCCAGGACGATATTGACCTCCAGTTCTTCCGGGATTTCCAGCAGAGCAGCTATTTTTTTCCGGTCCACAGCAGCCAGGATGGTGCTCCCTACCCCCTTCTGCCAGGCCGTGATGGCCATGGCATCCAGGGCGATCCCCAGATCGATGTCGCTGATCATGGGCGAGGCATTCCGGGGTTTGGCCACCACCACAAAAGCCACTGGCTGTTCCCCTTCCTTCGGGGTCCCGATTTCTTTCGGCAATGCTGCAGCCCAATGGAGCAGAGGCTGCATGGCTTTGACATTTTCCGGCTGCTCCACAGCCACAAAGCGCAGCCACTGGCTGTTCCGTCCGCAGCTCCGTTTCCGTGCCACGTCCACCAAAGTCCGCAGCAGACCGGGTTCCAGTGGTTTTTGCAAGAAGCGCCGGTAGGTCCGGCAGGAATCATATAATACAGGTAAATCCATCGTAATCACTCCTTATCGATCATTGCACTGAGGCAGCATATCCGTTTTCCCCATCTGCCTGCAGTACCAGTACATGGGGAGCCTGTTCCAGGAAAAGGACCGCCTCCTGCTGCCGGATCTGGAGTGGGCTGTTGAATACATCCACCGGGGAAAAGCCCACCACCGGCAGCTGCCGGATGACGCCCAGGGAATCCTCTCCGATTACAGACACCTCATTCAAGTGAGTTTTCCCGGTCCCCCTGTGGCCGTAACTGAGTATCAGGATATCCTGTTTTCCCGGCCGGAAATCCAGCCGGTACAGGGCATATTCCACTCCTTTCTGAAGGGTACACAGCCCTACTCCGTCCCCCACCTGCCAGCCCAGGACCAGGACTTTTTCCGAGCCGGCAGCACCAGTCAGGCTGGCACTGATCTTCTGGGGCATCCCTTTGCGGAATTCTACCGTCAGGGGAGGCTGCAGCTGTCCGTTGGCGCTGAGGCTGTACCGGGGGGCAAAATACTGGGCTGCTTCCACTGCCGGCCCGCCCATTCCCAGGAATACGGCCAAAAGAGCGATCTCCCAGGCATTTTTCATACATCCACCCCCTGTTTTCCCTGCTCTGCAGGCATTTCTGTATCCTTTTTATTATACCCTACCCAGAAGGAAGAAAACAATTGTCTTTTCTTCACCCCACCAACGACTCCCGCAGAGCTTCCACCCCTTCCTGGATTTTTTCTTCGGCGATCCCGGCAAAGGAAAGGAGGAATTCCGGCGGCCTGCCGGCATCCGTTCCCTGGACAGGGATGATCTTTACGCCCTGATCCATAGCCTTCTCCGCCAGATCACCTGCCGTCCCAGGCAGATTCAAAGCAATGTGGAGATGGAGTCCGGATCCGTAGCTCAAGAGCTGCACCTGGTTCCCAAATACCGTCAGGAGAGCTTCCTGGAGCTTCTGGCTCTTGGTCCGGTACAGGCTCCGCAGTTTGCGGATGTGCCTTGTCAGATGGCCTTCCTCGATGTAAGCCGCCAGGGCCAGCTGCTCCACCGTAGAAGAAGTCTGATTGTACCGGTCGGCGATTGCCCGATAGGCGGGCAGCAGCTTTTCCGGCAGGACCAGATAGCTGATCCGCAGGGACGGGAGCATGGTGCGGGAGAAAGATCCCAGATAGATGATCTGTTCCCGGTTCCCGAAACTGTGGAGAGCCGGAGTGGGCCGATGGAGATAGCGGAATTCTCCGTTGTAGTCATCTTCCAACAGATATACCCGTTCCAGCTGGGTGGCCACGATCAGATTGTTCCTTTCTTTTTCCGTCAGGGCTCTTCCTTTGTACGGATTGGCAGGAGAAATCATCAGGAGCCCCGGCCAATCCGCCTTGGGATCTGCCGGATCAAAAGTGCGGACAGCCCATCCCATCAGCCGGAAAATCTGTTCCGCCTGAGGGAATCCAGGAGGTTCCAATCCCACCACCTTCTGTTCCAGAGGCAGCAAGGGCAGCAGCACCAGCAAAAGGGTCTGGAGACCGGCCCCCACCAGGATCTGTTCCGGTCGGCAAACCACCCCCCGGGAAGCATAACTGTACCGGGCCAGGACCTGCCGCAGTTCCGGCTCTCCCTGGGGATCCCCATACCCTGCAATGGAAGGCGGATCCCGGAGCACGGCATTGAGACAGCGCCGCCAGAGTACGGTGTCGAAAGTGGAGGTATCGATGTAATTATTGGAAAAATTATAACGCACAGCCGGTTTGGCCTTTCCATTCGCAGGGACGGTCTCTGCCCTGGCTTCCTGGGGAACATAGGCCGCCACCTGGTAGCCCCGGTTGGGCAGGTTGTCTACATACCCTTGATCGATGAGGATCTGATAGGCGGCCTCCACCGTGGTCCGGCTCAGTTTCAGATCCCGGGTCAGCTTGCGGATGGAAGGAAGGAAATCCGGAGCGGCCAGATGCTGCAGCCGGATCTCTTCCCGGAAGTAATCGGCCAGCTGCCGGTAAAGCGGTTCCCTCCCCGGCTGTGCTCGAAAATTAAAAGTAGTCAGCACAGAACTGTGCTCCTTTCAGTACCGTTTTTCAGCAAGATTTATGGTCACGGATATTGTAGCATAAAAAAACCGGGGCTGTGAAGAAATGAAATTCTCATTTCTTCACAGCCCCTATTTTTCACGCCTGTTTCGCCATGATTTCCTTGGCTTTCATCAGGCGCACCGTACTGGCTCTTTCGTTTTCGCTGAGCTTCATGGTGATGTACTTGATGCTTTCCTGCATTTCCGGGATCATCACATATTCCAACGCGTTGACCCGCCGGCGGGTCTTTTCGATTTCATCCGCCAGCATGTTGCAGGTCTTTTCCACTTCCGCCAATTCCAAAAGATCCGGCAGGCAGGTGGTCAGTTCGGTCACCGCTGTATCCAGTTCCCCGGTGGTGAACACGAAGGAATAGGGCACCTGGGCCGCATCATCCGCCGTAGCCCCGGTGTAGGTCAGGGTGGGCACATCCACGCTCATCACATTCTTGCTCCCCACTTCGAACTCGGCACTCCGGGCCGGATACAGCAGGGCTTCGTTCATGGTCAAGTACCCCATATGGGCCCGGGCCACCACGAAATGATGGGACACATTCTGGAGGGCCTTTTCCATTTTCAGCCGCAGTTCGTGGTTCCGGCGGATGTAGATCATGAACTGCCGGACCATTTCGTCCCGTTTGTCTTTCAGCAGTTTATGCCCCCGGACGGCAGTGGCAAGCCGGCGTTTCAGCCGGGTCAGCTCCATCCGGGTAGGGTTTACGTTCGTAGCCATGGGTTATTCCCCCTCGCTGCCGTCCGCCGGTTTGTAGTATTTGTCCAGGTATTCATCCCGGATCCGCTTCAGCTCGCTGCGGGGCAGGATCCCCAGCAGCTTCCAGCCCAGATCCAGGGTCTCCTCGATGGACCGGTTGGTCCGGTACCCCTGGGAGACATATTCCTTTTCAAAGGCATCGGCAAATCGGGCATACAGCTTGTCCACCTTGCTGAGAGCCGAATCCCCCAGGATGGTGGCCAGTTCTTTGGCCTGTTTCCCTCGGGAATAAGCCGCGAACAGCTGGTTCATGGTGTCTGCATGGTCTTCCCGGGTCTTGCCCTTGCCCACCCCTTTATCTTTCAGACGGGACAGGGAAGGCAGCACGTCGATGGGCGGCGTCAGCCCCTTCCGGTACAGTTCCCGGGAGAGGATGATCTGCCCCTCGGTGATGTACCCAGTCAGGTCGGGGATGGGATGGGTCTTGTCGTCTTCGGGCATGGACAGGATGGGGATCATGGTGATGGATCCCTTCTTCCCCCGGATCCGGCCAGCCCGTTCGTACATGGTAGCCAAGTCCGTATACAGATACCCAGGATAGCCCCGGCGTCCGGGGACTTCCTTCCGGGCAGCAGATACTTCCCGGAGGGCATCGGCATAGTTGGTGATATCCGTGATGATGACCAGCACATGCATATCCAGTTCAAAGGCCAGATATTCTGCCGCCGTAATGGCCATACGAGGGGTGGCGATCCGTTCTACCGCCGGATCGTTGGCCAGGTTGATGAACATCACCGCCCGGCTCAGCGCCCCGGTCCGGTTGAAGTCCTGCATGAAGAAGTTGGCTTCTTCAAAGGTGATTCCGACCGCAGCGAACACCACGGCGAATTTTTCATCGGTGCCCCGGACTCTGGCCTGTCGGGCGATCTGGGCGGCCAGCTGGGCATGGGGCAGACCGGAACCGGAGAACACCGGCAGTTTCTGTCCCCGGACCAGGGTGTTCAGACCGTCGATGGCGCTGACCCCGGTCTGGATGAATTCGGAAGGATATTCACGGGCTGCCGGATTCATGGGTTCCCCGTTGATGTCCTTGTATTCTTCCGGGATGATGGCCGGCCCGCCGTCAATGGGGCTGCCCATACCGTCGAATACACGGCCCAGCATGGCAGGGGATACCCCCAGCTGGATCCCGTGGCCCAGGAACCGGGCTTTGGCCGTAGCCGGCTGCAGCCCCTGGGAATCTTCGAACAGCTGGACCAGGGCTTTGTCCCCGTCCACGGTGAGTACCTTGCCGTTCCGGGTTTCCCCATTCTGCTGGTGGATTTCCACCAGTTCGTCATAGGTTGCACCTTTTACCTGGTCCACCAGCATCAGAGGGCCCACCACTTCTCGGATGGTTTTGTAGTCCTTACGCATTTTCTTCACCCTCTTCCGTCAGTTCTGCAAAGGCCTGCTCCAGATCCCGGTTCAGCTGGCCGAACTTTTCCTTCCGGTCTTTTTCCGGAATGTATTTGGCACGGCCGATCTGTTCCCGGATAGGCATTTCGATCAGCTTATCCAGCTTCACATGTTTGGTCATGGCATCCAAGGCCTTTTCATACCAGGTGATGATCAATTTCAACATATCGTACTGTTTTTCCAAAGAAGTGTAGGTATCCACTTCATGGAAGGAGTTCTGGTGCAGGAAGTCTTCCCGGATGGACCGGGCACATTCCATGGTGATCCGGTCCTTGAAGCCCAGGGCATCGATTCCGACCAGACGGACGATTTCGTTCAGGTTGGATTCTTCCTGGAGGATTTCCATGGCCGTCCCCACCAGTTTGGACCAGTCGGGAGCCACTTTGGCATCATAGTAGGCACGGAGCCGATCGGAATACAAGGAATAGCTCTGGAGCCAGTCGATGGCCGGGAAATGGCGGGCATAAGCCAGCGCTGAAGACAGACACCAGAACACCTTGACGATCCGCAGGGTAGCCTGGGAAACCGGTTCGGAAATATCCCCGCCAGGAGGGGACACAGCCCCGATGGCGGAAACAGCGCCGATCCGGTCGTCCTGGCCCAGGCATTCCACTTCCCCGGCCCGTTCATAGTATTCCGCCAAACGGGAGGACAAGTATGCCGGGTATCCTTCTTCACCGGGCATTTCTTCGAGACGGGAGGACATTTCCCGGAGGGCTTCTGCCCAGCGGGAAGTGGAGTCAGCCATAATGGCCACCTTATACCCCATATCCCGGTAATATTCTGCAATGGTGATGCCCGTATAGATAGAAGCTTCCCGGGCCGCCACCGGCATATCGGAAGTATTGGCGATCAGCACCGTCCGCTTCATCAGAGGCAGGCCAGTGCGGGGGTCATTCAGGGCCGGGAATTCATTCAGTACGTCGGTCATTTCATTCCCACGTTCTCCACAGCCTACATACACGATGATATCCGCGTCCGCCCATTTGGCCAGCTGGTGCTGGATGACGGTCTTGCCGCTGCCAAAGGGCCCGGGCACGGCCGCCACACCGCCTTTGGCAATGGGGAACAGGGTATCGATGACCCGCTGGCCGGTAACCATGGGTTCTTCCGGAGGCAGCTTGGTCTTGTAAGGACGGGCTACACGGACCGGCCACTGCTGGAGCATGGGATAGGACTCTACCTCCCCCTTGCTGTCTTTCAGTTTATATACCGGATCCAAGATGGTAGCTTCTCCTGCATAGACCCATTCCACAGTACCGCTTTTGCCAGGCGGCACCATGATTTTATGGAGTACAGCAGGAGTTTCCTGGACGGTGCCGATTACGTCGCCGCCGGATACCTGATCTCCCACTTTGGCCACCGGTACGAACTGCCATTTCTTTTCCCGATCCAGACGGGGGACTTCGATGCCACGGCTGATCCGGTCGCCAGCCAGTTCATAGATTTTTTCCAGGGGACGCTGGATCCCGTCGAAGATGCTTTCGATCAGCCCGGGAGCCAGTTCCACGCTCATGGGAGAGCCAGTGGATTCCACCGGTTCCCCCGGCCCCAGGCCAGCAGTCTCTTCGTACACCTGGATAGAAGCTTTATCATCACGAAGCTCGATGACTTCACCGATCAGGCGTTTGTCACTGACGCGGACCATATCATGGAGCTGCACGTCTTTCATACCTTCGGCGACAATCAGCGGGCCGGATACTTTCACGATCTTTCCACTCACGATTGTTCCCTACCCTTCCTTGAATAGAATATCGGCGCCCACTGCTTTTTCCACGTTTTCCCGGACACGCTTCATGCCCAGACCCAGGGATCTGTTCCCGGCAGGGATGGGGATGATAGCGGGAAAGGTAGCGGTAGCATATTCTGCGATCACGGCCTGGGCCTTCTGGGCAGCGGTTTCCGTAATGTAGATCACGGCATAGCCCTCATCGGCCAGGTGGTGGATCCTGCGCTCAATCTGTTCCTGTTCTTCTTCGTAGAATACATCGAACCCTACGGCTTTGAAGATCATCACGGAGCTGGGATCACCGATCACTGCGATTTTCTTTTTATCCATCTTGCTGCCTCCCATGCTTCCTGTGATTATGCATAGACGCTGGGCAGCTGGGGTTCAAACCCGCCCTGGATGGCTCCGAAGATCATCCGCAGGGCTTCTGCCTCGGTTTCCCGGGCTTCCAGATACCCTATGATGGGTCCCAGGGAATGGGTATCCCATCTGGCCCGGCGGAGGATCAGGCTCAGACCCTCTTCCATCCGACGGGAAATGACCCCCAGTTCATTGGTCTGTGCAAATTCGTTGATGGCCTGGACCAGTTCAGCTCCATGGCTCCCCTGGTTCAGCCGGGCTCCCAGCTGTTCCGGAGGCACATCCAGGCTTTCTTCGAACACCTCTTTGGAGATGTCCCCGCAGTCCACCAGTACCAAACGCAGCTGGGCCAGTTCCCAGTGGAGATTCTGAGCCCGGATCAGGCTGATGGTGTTCTGGCAATCCGCCCACAGGGAGAAATACTCCCGGATGAAGCCTTTTTCCTTTTTCCGGTCCAGCACCTCTTTGGCCTGGCGGAACAAGGCTCCGTCCAAAAGTGCGCTGAGCCGGAAGGGATCCGCTTCCCGGGCCAGGTCTCCTTCGATTTCGTTGAGTACCTGGCAGTAGATGGGCGGCAGGTCCTCATAATACTTGGTATGGACCATATCCTTCAGCAGGTTCAGGTCGAAATTGCCTCCCTCCCGAAGGATGTCATCGGCCTGGATTCCCAGCAGCCGGGCCTTCAGCAGGCATTTCAGGTTGTGGGTATCCACCGGCAGCAGGAACAGGCCGGTAAGTTCCGGATCTGGGGTCAGTTCCTGGATCCGTTTCCGGGTCAACTGCATCTGGGCCCGGATGATCAGGTCGATTTCTCCCTGGGCCAGTTCCTGTTCCGTAGCCACATTTTCCCCATAGCCGGTTTCCAGCAGCAGCTTCATGGCTGTCTTGGTACTGTCCGCTTCTGCGATCCGCCGCAGCTGGGCGGCGGTCAGCAGATGGGTGGACAGGACGCTGATCCGGCCCAGGGCATATTCATAACTGGGCTGGGGCATATCACTTCACCTCCGCGCCAAACAGGAGCTCTGCCACGCGGTATTCCTCCCCGGTCCGTACATCTTCCAGCAGGGTTGCGAAGGAGCCGTCATAATCGCAGGTTTCTCCTTCGATGAGTACACCATCGGTGAACCCAGCAGTTCGATCCGACAAGGTCAAAGACCCTTCCCGGCCCTGGTCCTTCAGCTCTTTGTTGAGCTGGGCCAGCAGCCCCTGTTCATACCGAGGACGGTCCTTGGCCGGGACCACCAGCTTTTCATGGCCGATGAGATCCGATCCCAGGACGATCCGCCCGATCAGTTTCTCCCACTGTTCCTGGGGCAGGGCTTCCAGCTGCTCCGCTGCCCGGTCAAAGGCTTCCTGGAGCACTTTCCGCTTGCTGGCCAGGTTCTCTTTCCGGCTCTGCAGTTCGGCAATCAGCTGCAGACGGCCTGCAGCCTCTTTGGCATCCACTTGGGATTTGGCCTGGATCTCCCGGACCTGTTCCTGGGCTTTGGCCAGGATCTGTTCCTTTTCCTTCCGGGCCTTTTCCTGGGCTGCTGCTCCGATGGCTGCCGCGTCCTGCTTCGCTTCTTCTTCTATTTTCTGAATGATTTTATCGCCAGACACGACGGGTCACCCTTTCTTATAATTTGATCCCGTTCACCATGATGAAGGAAATCAGCAGACTCAGTACGGCGTAGGTTTCTACCATGGCCGTCAGGATAATGCCTTTACCAGTTTCTTCCGGCCGTTTGGCGGTCAGGTAAATGCCGGAAGCAGCCACTTTCCCCTGATAGATGGCGGATAGCAGGCCGCCCAGGCCCATGGGCAGAGCAGCAAACAGGTAAGCCAGCCCCTGGAAGGTGGTCAGATCTTTTACATTCCCGTCAATGACCCCCAGGTTCAGGATGATGATGAAGGCGATCAGCAGACCATAGATTCCCTGGGTCCCAGGCAGTGCCTGGAGCACCAGCACGTTACCGAATTTATCCGGATCTTCGCTGACCACGCCGGAAGCGGCCTGCCCGGCAATGGCCACACCGATGGCACTGCCAACCCCTGCCAGACCAGCAGCCGTTGCTGCGCCGCCAAATGCCAGAGCTGTTCCTAAAGTAATCATAATGAAATCCTCCCTTATTTCGTAATATCCGTATACTTGGTCCGGAGTGCCAAGGGCAGGAACGCCCGGCCGCCGGCTTCATAAAACTTGCCGAAGAACTCGATGTACTGCAGACGGCTGCTGTGCACGAAAGCACCCAGCACGTTGATGACGATGTTGAAGTAATGGCCGGCCAAAAGCACCAGGATGGCTGCCACAATGCCCACAGGTCCTGCACTCCAGAGCATCTGAGCCACGGTGTTGATGACCATGGCGATGACCCCGGTGGCCAGCCCCAGCGCAAAGATCCGGGAATAACTCAAGAGATCGCTGAGATACCCACTGATGTTGTACAGCGTCAGGAGCCCGCCGATCAGCCGGCTGATGATCCCTTTCCGGTCACGGCCTCCAAAGAGGACGATGATCCCAGCTCCCAGCCAGGCCAGATATTTGCCAATGGGCCCTGGTACCAGCGCCATCAGGAAGAACCCCAGGAACATGATGAGCCAGCTGATCTGGTCACAGACCGCGCCCATCACATCTCCCTCCCGGAACAGCATCTTTGTCTTGATCAGCATGCCGGTGATCAGGTGGATGGCCCCCAGGCCAAAGCACAGAGCCAGCATCTTCAGCGGTTCATTCATAGGTACGAACAGCAGAGGATGCCATTCCAAACCGAACCAGCCACCGAACATGGCGCCCCAAAGGGTGGTGGAAATACCGCCAAAGAAGATGACCAGGGCCAACTGCCGGGCAAAGCCCGTGGGCTTGAACTTCTTCAAGGCGAAATACAGCATGATGGTCAGCACCAGACCATAGCCTGCATCGGACATCATCATGCCGAAAAAGATGAAGTGGAAAGGAGCCATGATCATGTCCGGATCCACGGAACCTGCTTTGGGCAGGGAGTACAGCTCCACCACGCTTTCGTAAGGTTCCACCAGCCTGCCGTTTTCCAGCACCGTAGGCGGGATTTCTCCTTCTTCCGGGTCTGCAAAGGTCAGCTGATAAGCGTCGGTCACGCCTTGGACCACCTGTTCCACCCGCTGGGCCCGATCTTTCCGGACCCAGCCCTGTACCTTGAAAGCACTGACCGTTTCCACCCCGCCGTTCTGGAGACGGTCATGGGCAGCATTCAGCTGGTCATAGTACAGTTCCACCTGCTGTTTCTGCGGGATGCTCTCTCGGGTTTCCTCTTTCAGCCGGGCGATCCGATTTTCCTTTTCTTCCGCTTCCTGGAGCAGTTCCTTCCGGACATCCGCCGCCAGGCCGCTGCGCTTGGGCAGCACTGCCTCGCTGAAATCATGTTCCTTCAGGAGATGCTTCACATCATTGTCGGCGTCTTCGTAAGCCAGGATCACCATGGCCTGCCCGTCCTGGGTCAGTTCGTACAGGCTCATATCCGCCAAGAGGCCGCTGATGGCCTTCTGGAATTCCGGCAGTTCCTTTTCCGGCAGGAAACCCACATGGCAGCGAGTGGTTTCCGTAAAGCTCAGCTGTTCCAAGGGAATGTCCAATTTCAGCCAAGGGTCCAGGCTTTCCGCCTGGGTCCGGAGAGCTGCCGCCTCACTTTCCAAAGAGGCAATCTTGCTGGCGGTGGTATCCAGTTTTTCCGTCAGCTGCCGGCCTTCTTGGGTCTCTTTCAGGAAATTTCCATAAGAAATGGCTTCTTTCTGGGGAAACAGGGGATTCTTGGCACCGTTCTGGACCAAGAACTGGAGCACCTGGCCGGTTTTATCCAGCTGGGCACTGACCTTTTCTGATCCGGGCAGGGCCTTGCTTCCCGCTTCCGGTTCCAGCATCACACTCCCGTCCTTTTGGAGCGCCAGGAGCAGGGCATCGCGATCAGCTTTCAAGGCATAGAGTGTCAGTTTTTGCATAGGTACTAACATTCGATCACGACCTTCTTCATAATATACTGGACTGCCGCATCCAGATTTTTCCGGGCTTCCGCCGCCTGGGCTTCATCCCGTTTCCGGTTTTCTTCCACCAGGGCGTCCGCTTCCTGTTTTGCCTGGGCTTCTGCCTGGGCAATGGCTGCCGCCGCCTGTTTCCGAGCTTCCGCAATCAGGGCGTCTGCTTCCTTGTGGGCTTCCGCCTGGGCATCCCGGACGGTGTTCCTGGCTTCCAGGGTGGCCTGTTTCTTCAGGTCATCGGCTTTCTGCTCGGCAGCCTTGATATCTTCCAGCATGGACATGTTTTCACCACCTTTGCTCAGGGAAGGTTTTGCCTTCCAAATTTCAATGAAAAGAATAAAATGCAGTAACAATATAGTATTTCAACAAAGACAAAAAAATCCCTGCTGTATACTATAGCCCCATTATACTATACTGTTTCTATTTTTGTAACAAATTCTTTGGATGATTTTAAGAATTTTTCTTGACTTTGTTCCATTATTGAAAAGTTTTGTTGCATTTGATACATTTAACCGAAAATTAAAAAGAGATGCTGACTGTTCAGTCAGCATCTCTTCACTCTTTCCGGTTTTTCTTCACTCTGCCCTCTTCAGCGTTTCCAGCAGATAATCCGTGAACTCTTCCGCCGTGGCTCCGTCTCTGTCGGTGGTGATCACCACTTTCCGTTCCGTCCGGGTGCAGATGTCCAGAGCCTTCACCAGCTTTTCCTTCTTGTCCGCATACCCGATGTGGCTGATCATCTCTCCCATGGCCCGGATCAGGCTGCAGGGGTCTGCGTACTGGGCCCGGTTGTGCTGAACCAGGAAATTCCCCACCCCGTGGATGGCTTCGAACAGGGCGTACTGGTCCCCGATGTTGGAAGAACTGGCAGTGCCCAGGCCTCCCTGGTATTCCGCCGCCACATCCGTCACAATGTCTCCGTACAGGTTGGGCAGCAGGAACACCTCCATCCCTTTGGTGAATTCCGGATCCGTGATTTTGGCGGCCATGGCGTCCACCAGTTCCTCCCGGACGGTGATCCCGGGATATTCCTTTTCCAGGGCATGGGCGGTCTTCAAGAAGTTCCCGTCCACCAGTTTCACGATATTGGCCTTGGTGACCACGGTCACGTTGGTCTTCCCATTGTTCTTAGCGAATTCGAAGGCAGCCCGGCAGATCCGTTCCGCCCCGGGACGGGTCAGTACCTTGAAGTCCACCGCCAGGTCATCATTCACCTGGATGCCCTTGTTCCCCCAGATGTATTCCCCTTCGATGTTTTCCCGGAAGAAGGTCCAGTCGATACCCTTTTCCGGGATCCGTACCGGCCGTACCGCCGCATACAGCTGGAGGGCCCGGCGGAGCAGGCTGTTGGCGCTGACCAGGTTGGGCCAGGGATCTCCCGCCCGGGGCGTCACAAAGGGTCCTTTCACCAGCACATCGCAGGCTTTGCAGGCTTCCAGCACTTCCGCCGGCAGGCTCTCGTTCTTTTGGGCCCGCTCTTCGATGGTCATGCCGGGAATGGTCCGGAATTCCACCTTACCGGAAGCCATTTCTTCTTGCAGCAGATATTTTGCCACCCGCAGGGCCTGTTCCATGATGTAAGGCCCGATCCCGTCCCCGGGCAGGATCCCTACGGTGATGTGAGCCAGCTTCTTGAAGTCCTTCCGGCCGGGGGCCTGTTTCATGGCTTCGATCCGCTTGAAATCTTCCCGGATCAGAGCCCCGAATCTCTCCATGGCCTTCCGGATAGTTTCTTCCCGGACCTGTTCTTCGTAACCCATTTCGTCCATATGTTCCATACTGGTTCCTCCTTTAATCAAAGCCAGCTGTGCTGTCATCCTTCGGCAGTTGGCCGTTGACAGCTGACCGCTGACACGCTTTTTATATCTCCGGCAGCCGTTCCATTTCTCCCAGATGGAGCAGTTTGATGGCCACCTGCCGTCCCCGTCCGGGATAAACATGTTCCAGCAGGCCCTCCGCCTTGTTCAGCAGAGCTTCCTGGGGCAGAGGCTTCCGATAGGACCCGGTGGGATCTTGGATGAACTGTTCCAGCTCCCGTCCGTCCTGCAGCCGGATCTTCACCCGGCAGCTCCAGTGGCCGGGATAAGTTGCGGTCAATTCCGGATCTTCCCGGACGGTGATCCGCTGGATCAGGGCCCGGATGGCCGGATCCTGCACTTTTTCCGGCGTAAACATGCTTTGATCCACTTTGCCGTACAGCAGGCTGCAGGCCAGACCGTAGGGCAGAGAAAATTTGGCGTCCAGGGGCGTCCGGGGATGGAGGCACCCTTCGCTGACCGCGCACTGCTGGTAGCCGATTTTATAGGTTCCCGCCTCCAGCCTTGCCACCTGTCCCAGGATCCGTTCCGCCGCATCTTCGAAAGGCAGCACTCCTTCTCCCAGGATGGCCTTCCGCAGGGACAGGGCCCCGTCGATACCGGCGTGGGCACTGCGGCAGCAGGGATAGGGCTTCATGTCCATATTGAGGATTTCCCAGCGGATCCCCAGCCTTTCCGTGAGCTTTTCCACATGGCCCCCGTCGCTCATGGCCCGGAACAGACCACCGTCTTCTGCTTCCAGGATATGGATGGGGCCCCTCATACCGTACCGGGCCAAAAAAGTGCAGCGGATCCCGGTCATGGCCGCCTGTCCGGGATTCAGTACCTTGGAATTGGTCCCGTCTCCCAGAAAGGCCCACACCCCGGTGGTCTGAGACCCGGCCAGACCCAGGGCACTGGCGGTGCCTTCTCCGTCAAGGCCCAAAAGATGGCTGCAGGCAGCGGCCGCCCCGAAGGTCCCGCAGGTGGACGTGGCATGCCAGCCTCGTTTCCGGTGAGCCGCCACGTCCATGGCCATGCCCACCCGATGAGCCACTTCATATCCGGCCACCAGGGCCGTCAGGAACACTTTTCCCGTGCTGCCCAGCTGCTGTCCCAGGCACCAGGCCGCCGGGATCATGCTGGCGGAAATATGGGTCTTGGAGGCCGGATGCACATCATCCAGTTCCAGGGTATGGGCCAGCATGGCATTGAGCATGGCCCCGTCGGTCACGGGCCATTTTTGTTCCAGAGGCTGTCCCCATAGAGTCACTCCCTGGGTCCGGTTCTGGGGATCCAGTGCCTGGAGGGCCTGTTTCATCTGTTCCACCAGCGGATTCCCCACTGCCCCCATGGCAGCGCTGATCAAATCCAGGGCCCGGCAGACCGCTGCTTTTTGGACCGCTTCCGGCAGCGTATCCCAGGAAAGGCCGGCCGCAAAGCGGGCCAGCCTCCCCAAAGGTGCTGCCAGCACCTTGTTTTCCATTTTCCTGCCTCAGCTTTCTTTGAACAGATTGATCATGGAACCGGCCAGCAGTGTCTTCCGTTCCGTATCGTTGAGGATCTTCAGATCCAGATGGAGGGTCCGGGTACTGCCGTCAATGCCGATCACCGTGGCATCGATCCCTCCCTTGTTTTCCGCCACCACCTGACGGATGTTGGGCAGCCAGAGGAATTCTCCCACTTTCAGGTCGACTTCCGGATCCGGATGGGTGAAGGGCAGCATCCCCCAGTTCACGCAGTTGCTCCGGTACCGTTTGGTGGCATATTCGATGCAGATGTTGGCCAGTCCCCCCAGCACCTTCTGACAGGAAGCGGCATATTCACGGGCGGACCCGTCCCCGGGCCGTTTGGCATAGAGCACGGAACCGATGCCGGTGGTCTCCATCAAGGTATCCAGGTCTTTTTCCACATCCACTCCGGCATTTTTCAAAGGAGCGTAGAAAGCTTCTGCCGTCTTTTTATCCCCAGCCAGACGGGCTTTTTCGTAAGCCTGGGCGGCTTTGGCCCGCCCCACATATTTCGGATCCTTCCGCAGCAGGGTGAATTCGGAAATTTTATAAGGGTTGGACCGATAGGAAGCGGTTTCCCCGGAAGGGATCAATTCGTCAGTTGTGGTCACTTCGTCCCGGATCACCGAAGCTACCTGGAGCAGCAGGTTTTCGGTGAGATGTTCCATAGCCGGCCAGTCCTTGATGAAGGGGCCATAGACGATTTCCACATCCGGCTGGGCTTTGCCGAATCCGTTGTACACCACATTGTCATAGATCTTTTTGTTGAAAGTGAAGGCCGGCAGGGCTTCCGGTTGGAACACGTCCTTGATTTCTTCCGCGGAAGTCAGATACCCACCATTGAAAGCCGTGGCAGCAATGGACTTAGAGTCCATGAGGGCGGCGGAAGCCACCTGGCCCATGTTCGGTTTGGACCCTTCCCGGTTGGGATAGTTCCGGGTGGAATGGCGCAGGACGAAAGCGTTGTTTTCCGGGCAGTCGCTGGCGCCGAAGCAGGGGCCGCAGAAGGCAGTCTTGATCCGGACCCCTTCGGTCATCAAGTCGTTGCTGATACCAGCCCGGTTCAGTTCCGTCAGCACTGGCTGGGAAGCAGGATAGATATTCAGAGGGAACATGCCCAGGCCCCGTTTTTCCGCCTTAGCCACCTGGTCCACATAGGCGATGTTCTCGAAAGAACCGGCGGCGCAGCCGGCAATGGCTGCCTGATCCACCAGGATCCGGCCGTTCTTCTGGATTTTGCTCATCATATCCGGATGGATGTCCGGGTTGTTTTCGAAGACGGTCTTGGCATTGTCTTCCACATACTTCATGTATTTTCTCGGATTGGCGATTACTTCTTTCAGAGGGAATGCGTTGGAAGGATGGTAGGGCAGGGCGATCATGGGCTCCACCGTATCCAGGTCGATGTGGATGAAGCTGTCGTAAAGAGCCTTGTCTTTGGGAGCCAGATGCTTGTAGTCCCCTTCCCGGTCATGGATCCGGTAATCTTCCCGGACCGTATCGTCGGTTTCCCAGATGGAAGTCAGGCAGGCGGATTCCGTGGTCATGGTGTCGATGCCGTTCCGGAAATCCATGGACAGAGAATGGACCCCGGGGCCCACGAATTCCAGGACTTTATTCTTCACAAAGCCGTTCTTGAACACGGCACCGATGAGGGTCAGGGCCACATCCATGGGGCCCACCCAGGCTTTGGGCGCCCCGGTGAGATACACCCCCACCACCTGGGGATATTTCAGTTCATAGGTCTTGTCCAGCATGGCTTTGGCCACTTCCGGCCCCCCTTCCCCGATGGCCAGACAGCCCTGGCTGCCGTACCGGGTGTGGGAATCGGAAACGATGGCCATACTGCCGCCTTTGACGATCATTTCCCGCATATAGGAATGGATCACCGCTTCATGGGGCGGTACGAAGATGCCCCCGTATTTCTTGCAGATGGTTTCCGCATATTTGTGCACATCGGAGTTGATGGTGCCCCCTACGGCGCACAGGCAGTTGTGGCAGTTGGTGAACACCGTGGGCACCGGGAACTTTTTCAGCCCGGAAGCGCAGGCGGTCTGCATGATGCCCACATAGGTGTTGTCATAGACCCCGATGGCATCGAACTTCAGCTGCAGGTTGGCCGGATCTCCGCTGGTGTTGTGGTCTGCGATGATCTGGTACGCAATGGTATTCTTCCGGCCATCTTCCGGATCCCATTCCGGATGGTCCTTGGCCGGTACAAAGGTTTTGCCACCGTCCAGGGCATAATAGGCTTCATTTACACACTGAATCATGATTCTTCTCCTTTTTTCCCTCAGCGGATATATACAAATCCATCCATGATCCGGCGGGCCGTACGGACCACGCCGCCCTGGAGTACTTTTTCTCCGTCCATTTTCATCAGCACATCGGTGACCCCGCTGGAGTGGCCCAGCCGGACACAGTCGCTCTTATGCTCCCCCAGGATGTCGCTGACAATGGTCCCGGGGATCTTGGCAGCCGCCCCGGTGGCCACAGCCACGGTCATGGGATAGGCCTTGTGGAGGGCTCCCACGGAAATGGCCCGGACGCACAGATCCATTTCACTGGCCTTCACCACATTTCCGTCCATGTTTTTGTAATCCTGGGCCGGGCTGACGATGGCCACCTTGGGGGCGGAAGTGGATTCCGTCCGGGCTTTCATGAAGTCATCCACGAAACCGAACTTCTGGGCAGTGATGCCCCGGATCCGCTCGATGTGTTCCATCACGTCCCTGTTCTGGTTCAGCTCCGTCAGTTCCGTGCCGGTGATGCCCAGGTCTTTGGCCTTGATGAAGACCACCGGGTTGGAGCAGTCGATCATGGTCACTTCCGCCGGTCCGTACCCGGGCACGTCGATGGTTTCCTTTTTCAGGCCGGTGGGGAACAGTTTCCCGGTCTTGGCCCCGGCGGGGTCTTCGAAATACATGTCGATCCGGGACCCAGTGCCCAGTACTCCCTGGATCTGGGCATCCCCGTTGACACAAGCTTTCCCTTCCTGGACCCGGACATGCTCTTCGATGACCTTATTTGTGTTTACATTGTAGACCCGGACTCTGGTGATTCCTTCCACCGGTTCCACCAGCCCTTCGTCAATGGCATAAGGTCCTACCGCGGAGGAAATGTTCCCACAGTTGGCGGAATCATCCACCCGGGGAATTACGATATCCACCTGGTAGAAGTGGTAGTCCACATCGATGCCGGGCCGGTCAGACTTGCTGATCACCGCCACTTTGGAAGTGGAGCTTACCGTGCCTCCCATGCCGTCGATCTGCTTCACATCCGGGGTCCCCATCACCTTCAGGAAGATTTCCGGCCACTGTTTTTCATCCGCCGGCAGATCCTCCTTGTGGAAAAAGACCGCCTTGCTGGTGCCGCCCCGCATATATACACAGGGGAATTTCCGCTGTTTCTGATTCATGGTATTTCCTCCTTCTGACCTGTGAGCCATTCTCTGTTCTTGTTGTCTCCAGTATAGCCCTTTCTTTCCATTATGAAAAATGATAGAATATGCTTAAATATCATTCCTATTTGGAATATGAAAGGGAGTCTTTTAGATGGATGAACGGGATATCCAGATTTTCCAGAGCCTTATGGAAACCCGGAACGTGACCAAAACCGCCCAGGCCCTGTACATGACCCAGAGTGCCATTACCAAGCGGCTCCACAAACTGGAAGAGGAACTGGGGGCTCCTCTTTTCCTCCGTTCCGTCAAGGGACTGATCCCGGCGCCTTCTGCCGATGCCATCGGGGAAGAAATGGGCCGGCTCCAGGAATCCCTCCAGCGGCTGAAGACCCTGTCCCAGTATGCCCAGGGCTGGATCGCCGGCCATCTGAAGTTCGGTGTTTCCGTAAATTATGCCCGGTACACCCTGCCTCCCCTCCTGAAGCAGTACATGACCGACTATCCGGAAGTCCGCATCGACGTGACCACCGGCCAGAGCCTGGACCTGTTCACCAAGCTCCAGGAAAACCGGCTGTCCATGGCCGTGCTCCGGGGCCATTTTCCCTGGGCGGGGGAAAGCCTGCTGCTGTCCCAGGAACGGGTCTATGCGGTGACCAGCCGGGCCAACGAGGGCATAGCCCTGTCCCGGCTCCCCTACATCCACCGGCAGTCCGACAAGCCTTTCATGTCCCGGATCCAGCGGTGGAAACTGGAACAGCACATTACAGAAGCCGCCTCCTCCATCCAGGTCAACGACATTTCCACCTGTCTTTCCATGATCACCAGCGGTATCGGGTGGTCCGTGCTGCCGGAAATCTGCCTGAAGGACCGGGAGGACCTGTTGCGCCAGCCTCTCACCTTCCAGGACGGCACCCCCTTCACCCGTTCCACCTTTGCCCTGTACCGGGAAGAATACGCCCAGCTGCCCCAGGTGAAGATTTTTTTGGAGAGACTGAAAGGGGCTGTGAAAAAATAATTTCTCATTTTTCACAGCCCCTTTGGTCGCGGGCCCATGCTCTTCACTCTGCACTCTTCACTCTGCACTGTTTTCCTTTCCTGGCCGTCCCATCCCTCTTCCATTGGCCCGGTAGTTTTTTTCCGCTATAATAGATTCATACTGACACTGTAAAGGAGAGATTTTCCATGGATATACAAGAAACCCTGAACCGGCAGCTGCCTTTGTATGCCCGGGTGCTGGTAAAAAAAGGGATCTGCCTCCAGAAGGACCAGATCCTGGTGATCAACGCCCCGGTGGAAGCCAGCTCCTTCGCCACCTTGCTTACGAAAGAAGCCTACCAGGCCGGTGCTTCCCAGGTGGTGTTCAACTGGTACTGCAATGGGACCACCCGGCTCCGGTACGAATATGAAACCCAGGACAAGTTCGAATCCGTTCCCCACTGGCGCAGTGAATTCAACCTGTACCACTACCGGAAGGGTGCGGCCTTCCTGAGCCTGATCTCCGCCGATCCCTATGCCATGAAGGGCATCGACCGGAACAAGATCATGGCCTGGCAGAAGGCTTTCCACCAGGCGGTAAAGGAGTATTCCGACGGGATGATGGCTTCCAAGACCAACTGGCTGGTGGCTGCCGTCCCCAGTACTGTGTGGGCCAAGTTGCTGTATCCGGAGCTGCCGGAACAGGAAGGAATGGCCCGCCTGTGGATCCAGCTGCTGGATGCAGCCCGGTGCCTGGGAAAAGACCCCCTGGCCGACTGGGACCAGCACTTGGCAGAGCTGAAACAGCGGCGGGAATGGCTGACCGCCCAGCAGTTCGCCGCCCTGGACTATGAAAACAGCCTGGGTACCCATCTCACCGTGGGCCTGCCGGACCATCACCTCTGGCAGGGAGGCGCCGAAAATACGGCCCGGGGCTTTTGGTTCAACGCCAACATCCCCACAGAAGAAGTGTATTCTGCTCCCCAGGCGGACCGGGTGGACGGGGTGGTGTACAGCACCCGGCCTCTGGTGTACAGTGGGAATCTCATCGAAAATTTCCGGTTGACTTTTAAAAACGGAAAAGTGGTGGAAGCCACTGCAGAAAAAGGCGAGGAAATCCTGAAAGACCTGCTGAAAATGGACGAAGGAGCCTGCCGGCTGGGAGAAGTGGCCCTCATCCCCTACCACTCCCCCATTTCTCTCATGGACAAAGTCTTCTACGAAACCTTGCTGGATGAAAATGCCTCCTGCCACCTGGCCCTGGGAGATGCCTATCCCACCTGTGTGGAAAAAGGGGCGGACATGAGCGAGGAAGAACAGAAAAAAGCCGGCCTCAACGATTCCATGATCCACGTGGACTTCATGGTGGGCAGCCCGGATCTTACCATCACCGGGATCCGAAAAGACGGTACACGGGTGCCGGTGTTCGTGGACGGGGATTGGGCGTAAAAAAAGCCGCTGCTTACGCAGCGGTCTTTTTTGTCAGCTGTCAATGGTCAGCGGTCAACGGCCAATGGAAAGGACCTGCAGTGAACAGGTTCTCTTGAATGCTTTTCATTTACTACTTATACTTTAAAAACTTTTTATTTTTACATTTTTATTCAATATAACTCCAGCTTCAGCATTGAGCCCCGCCTTAATGGGCCATTTCCTTCCTGATTGTGTAAAACCAAAGGGGACGCGGCGGGCGAACCTGGCGGGATTCCTCCGTAACCTTTGATTCGCTCCTACGGCAGTTCCAACGGTCCCGGTTTACACATTCATAAAAATTGTCTGCAATTTTATCCTTTGGTTTCCGACTTCAGGCTCCTGGCTCCCGACTAAAGGGGAGCCGCTGCCCAGGCAGCAGCCCCTTTTTACTCCTCCATCCCCCAGGCATACCCGGTCATGGCCATGGATCCCAGGTTGCAGACTTTGTTGAACACCTGGGATTGGTCGGTACCGGCGGCACCCAGGCACACCAGAAGAGGCAGGTAATGGTCCGGGGTGGGTACGGCATACCCTGCATCCGGATGGGAGGCGAAGCCGATCACCTTGTCCGTTTCTCCCTGGAGCACCGCTTCGGTGATATAGTCGTTGAACCGGAGGGTGGCGGCAGAACCGCCTTCATTGTCCCATTCCACTTTCCGGAGGTTGTGGACCACATTGCCGCTGCCCAGGATCAGGTATCCCTGTTCCCGGAGCGGTGCCAACTTCCGGCCCAGTTCGAATTCTTCCTGATAGGAAAGATCCCCGTCCACGGACAGCTGGACCACAGGGATGTCCGCCTTGGGAAACATATGCACCAGCACCGTCCAGGCCCCGTGGTCGATGCCCCAATCGTCATTGACGGCTACGGCAGAGCCCAGCAGTCCTTCCACCTGCCGGGTCAGTTCCCGATCCCCTTTAGCAGGATACTTCACCTGGTACAGTTCCTTGGGGAATCCGTACATGTCATAGACCTGCCGAGGTTCCGGGGCACTCTGGACGAAAGTCCCGTGGGTGTACCAGTGGGCGGATACCATGAGGATGGCCTTGGGTTTGCCGAACTGCTTTTCCACCGCCCGGCCGATCCGATCCATCCCTTCCGTGATCTCATTGTGTTCCAAGGCAATCATGGGACTGCCATGGCCGGAAAACACCACCGGCATGATTTTCTGTTCTCCCATAGTTTATCTCCTTTTATTTCAGATACTGATCAAAGAAATCTCCGATGACCTGGAGCACCTTATCCTGGACCCAATACACGCCTCCATGGGCGGCTCCGGGAATTTCGTACCGTTCCGCCGGCACTCCTTTGGCTTTCAGGGCCTGATACAGCAGGTCCGTCTGGCCCGGGGATACCACTTTGTCCGCTGTCCCGTGCATCAGCAGCATGGGCGCACTGTTTTTCCCGATATAGGCAATGGGGTTGGCTGCTTCCGTGGCTTTGGGATCGGCGCCGACCCCGCCGTCTTTCCCGCCGAATACCGGGCTGCCGTTGATCCACAGGGCTTCTGTGGCACCGGCAGACTGATGGAGTTTCTGGTTTTCCGGGCTGTAGTCCATGCCCACCCGGCTCAGGTCCGACAGACCATAGAGATCCACGGCACAGTTCACCTGGCTGGACTCCTGGAGGTTCTCTCCCTTGTCAAAAGTTCTTGTACCGCTGGTGGCCCCTGCAAAAGCGGACAGATAGCCCCCAGCACTGCCCCCTACGATGCCGATCCGGGTTTTGTCGATGTTCCACTTATCCGCATGGGCCCGGAGATACCGGATGGAAGCCTTCACGTCTTCCAGAGGTTCCGGGAACCGGGCGGTAGGAGCCACCCGATAAGTGATGCTGGCCACCACATAGCCTTTTTCCGCCAGATAGTTCCGCAGCTGGACCCCGTTGTCCCGGTTGGCGTTGATGAAACCGCCTCCGGTCACATAGACGATGGCGGGCATTTTTTCTTTTTTCTGGGGCTGGAGCAGATCCATGGCCATGGGCACATTGGGATAGCCCCGGGTGGGCACCTGTTCATAGACCACGCCGGAAATCTGCTTCACTTCCGTTTTCACCGGAGTCACCTCCAGGGTCTTACTGGCGTAATGCTCCGCCGCCTCCGCTCCGGAAACTCCCGTCATGCCCAGCAGCAACAGGCTGGACAGCACCAGCCACCTCAGTCCTCCCTCGATTTTCATAGAATTTTTTCTCCTTTTTAGACAGCCGTCTGCGAAGCAGACTGAAAAATGTAATTATTTACATACTTATCATTGCAACGAGTGTAGCATGTTTATTGACTCATGTCAATCTTTACACGTTTTCTTTCCAATATGGTATAATCACAAAAGAAAGGAGCGGATTCCATGGCAAAAGGAAACAATCTCCAGTATGTGCTGCTGGGCCTTCTGGCCAAACAAGATCTGACAGGCTACGATATCAAAAAACTCTTTGCACAGGAAGTAGGGGATTTCTGGTGTGCCCGGCACAGCCAGGTGTATCCGGAACTCCGGAAGCTGGAAGAAAGCGGACAGATCACCAGCTATACCGGCACCGTGGGCACCAAGCTCCAGAAAAAATACTACCGCCTGGCCCCTTCCGGCCGCCAGCGGCTTCGGGACTGGCTGACCCAGCCCTTGGGAGACATGATGCCCACCCGGGATGAATTCACCATGAAACTGTACCTGATCCGCAGCCGGAAGGATCCCCAGCTCCGTCAGCTGTTCCAGGAAGACATCCGCCGTCACGAAGAACACCTGGCCCACCTCCGGCTCCGTTGGCAGCTGCTTTTCCCCACCCAAAAATCCCAGGAAAAAGACTGGGGGCATGCCCTGATCCTCCAGGAAGCCATCCAGCGGGAAACCCGGAAACTGGAATGGGAAAAGAAGCAGTTGGCGGAGATTTAACAATTTGTAAATTTTTTTGGTAAACGGTTGAATACCCCGGATTTTCGCGTTAAAATATTGACTCGGTAGTCAAGATGTGCAGAACAATCGAAGAGTTGTACAGGACGTGCCGCCGGCACGTCCTTTTTGTAAGGAGCAAGTATGGAAAAGAAAGAACTGACGGAGAAACTCAAAGGACTGAAGGGGCTGCTGCCTTCCGGACGCCTGGTGGGAGCCGGCTTCTCTTTCCAGTGGAAGGATGAAGAAGGCCATATCCAGGAGTTCCACGCCGGTCCCAAGCTGGTGATCGGCTTTGGCGGAGCCTTCCTAGCCAGCCTCATGGGCCTGGCCGTCTGTGCCGGGCTGCTGTTCAAGGCCTGGGACGAGCAGACGGAACTGGCCAACTATCGGGCAGACTATGGGGTCTATACGGAACGGCTGGCCAAATTGATGGACGACAACGAAAAACTCCAGCGGGAACTGGCCCAGGTGGTCCAAGTGGAAAACGCTGTCCGGCAAAAACTGGCCAAGGACGGCGTGAAGATTGGGGAACAGACCGTAGACCAAAAATCCAAGGAACTGGACAAAAAGGGCCAAGGGGGCTCCACCACTGCGGACCAACTGACTGTACTGGAAGTCCAGGATGAAATCAACTGGAAGAAACTGGCCTATAAAAAAGAAAACCTCACCAACATGCTGCTGGCCCTCTCCGATACTGGCGATGGCACCTATGGCTGGCCGGTGAGCGGCGGAGAAATCAGTTCTTTCTTCGGGCTCCGGGCAGATCCTTTTGGAGGCGGAAGCGATTACCATCCCGGCATCGACATTGCCGTGGACTATGGGACTCCCATCAAGGCTTCGGCAGCCGGAACGGTGGAAGAAGCCCAGTGGAACGGAGGCTATGGCCGATTCGTCAGCATCGACCACGGCAACGGACTCACCACCTGCTACGGCCACATGAGTGCCATCGCCGTCCAACCAGGGCAGACCGTCCGCCGGGGAGATGTAATCGGCTACGCCGGCAGCAGCGGCTACAGCACCGGTCCCCATGTGCATTTCGAAGTGCGCCAGAACGGGAGTCCGGTGAACCCGTTGAATTTTGCAAGACCGATAGGATAAAAAAAGCTGTGAAAAAATGATTTCTCATTTTTTCACAGCTTTTTTATAATAACTTCAGTTTCTTCCCCACCCTCACCATTCTCCTTCCCAGGAAGGGGATCTGGTTCAGTTCTTCTTCCGGCATGGTCTTCAGCACCAGCAGCAGGATCCCGTAAACCGGTACGGCCACCGCCATGCCTCCCAGGATGCTCCAGGCACCCCAATTGGGCACCAGAGCCAGGAAGCCCTGGACCGCAGCCCCCATGGCTGCAGCAGCCAAGGCGGTCTTCCCCAGCTGTTTCAGCTCCAAGGAGAAGCCGGTATATTTTTTAATGAAGAAAAGGTTCAGGATGGCAGCGATTCCGATATCTGCCACGGTGGCCCAGGAGGATCCCACGATGCCCAGGGTAGGAGTCAGGTTCCAGTTCAGGAACACCTTGGAAGCTGCCGCAATGATCATGTTGATCACCGGGATCTTGGTCTTCCCCAGCCCCTGTAGGATGCCGGTACTTACCTGATGGAGACCCAGGAGAAAAATGGCCCAGCTCATGGTCTCGATAGAAGGTCCGGCTTTGGGAGCGTTGTAGATGAGGGCTGCCACCCGGCCTCCCAGCACATGGAGACCGATGCTGCAGGGGATGGTGATCACGGCCGCCACCGAAAAAGCCGTGGCCACTTTTTCCCGGATCCCTTCCGTATCTTCCAGCACCCGGGATTCACTGATGGCCGGCACCAAACTGATGGAAAGGGCCGCCGTCAAAATGGTGGACATATTGATGAGAGGCACCGCCATACCGGTGAGATATCCGAACAGGGTGGTGGCTTCGGACATGGACCAGCCCCCCACCATGAGCCGCCGAGGTACGATCATCATATCCAGATTGGAAACGATGGGCAGCATCAGACTGGACATGGATACGGGCAGGGCCAGGGCAATGAGCCGGCGGATGATCTTTCCAGCAGGTTCCTGTTCCTTTTCCGCCACAGTTCCTTCCCCCTGGGGAAAGAATTTATGCTTCAGCCGGAAATAGAACACCTGGAGGAGCAGCAGCCCGCAAAGCGCACCAGCCCCTGCCCCCATGCTGGCCCCGGCTGCCGCATAAGTCAATCCGTAGGGCATCAGCAGATAGGAAAATGCGATCATGGTGACCACCCGCACCAGCTGTTCCGTGATTTCTGAACAGGCGGTGGGTGTCATGATCTGCCAGCCCTGGAAGTATCCCCGGAAGCTGGACAGGAAGGTTACGAAGAACACTGCCGGAGCCAGGGCAATGATGGAATAATAAGCCCGGGGATCCGGGATGATCCCGGAAGTGACCAGCCATTTGGCCATCACCAGGAGGCACAGGAAAAAAAACAGCCCGGTGCAGAACAGCATCCGCAGGGAGACCCGGAACACCCGCTGGGCTCCGGTATAGTCTTCCTTGGCCACCTTTTCCGCTGTAATGATGGAAATGGCCACCGGGATCCCAGCAGAAGAAACGGTGATGGCCATGAGATAGATGGGGAACCCCATCTGGTACAGGCCGATGCCTTCTCCGCCCATGACCCGGGAGAGGATGACCCAGTTCAGAGCTCCGATGACCTTTACCACGATACTGGAAATGGTCAGGATCAGGGTCCCTTTCAGGAATTTTTTGGTTTTGCTGTTTGCGGGAGTTTGTCCTTGCTGCTCCATGCTATCCATCCTTTATACCGCCAGTGGGAAGGCCGGTCCATGTATCCTTCCTCCCCAACTGCGTTTTTTACTGTAATTGTATTATTTTATCATATTTTGGCAGCTTATGCGCATTTCTCCCTCAGGCTCAGGGAAATAAATGGGCACCGTCCAGCTGGTACACATCTTCCTGTCCCTGGTCTTCTGGACTGTAACGGATCTTGATGAAAACATCCGGACGGGTGCCTGGATGCAGCCATACCCCAAAGGAGGCAAGGGTCTGAGGCCCATCCGGCCGGCTGCCCAGCCGCCAGATGCTGTTGTCCGGTCCTTCTGTCCTGTCCTGGCTGAAGCGCATCAAATCTTTCAATATATATGGTGTCTGCTGGCTTTCCAGCAGTTCTTCGATCCGCCGGTACCGATGCCGGGCCGATACGGTCTCTTTCAAATTCAGCCGCTGGAAGCCCGGGCTCAGATAGAAATTGGTATGGGAAAGGCTCCCATTGCTGACCCGGCGGACGGCCACCTGGTCCCTGTCTCCCACTTCCACCCAAGCCAGTTCAGAAGCATCTGCCAGCAGCAGGAATTTGGGTCCTCCCAAATCCGTACCGCTGGCCAAAGCTTCCTCTACGGTGGCACAGCTGCCCAGGAGTTTTTTCAAGGCTCCCTTACTCCCACCCCCCATGGCCAGCCGTTCCTTCCGGGGGATGCTGCTGGCTGCAGCCGAGAACACCGCCAGGCCTGCTTCATTCACTCCGCCTTTCAGGGCCATTTTATTTTCCGTTCCCCCATAGATCCCGTAATACCGATAAAGGGGTCCCTGGACCATCCGCATTTCCTGGTATTCCGGCCGCCAGTCCCGATTTTTGACAATCAGGCTTCCCCCTCCCAAGACCCGGCTGCCCTGGGCGCCGAACAGGGTACAGCCCCAGGCAGCAGCAGCCGGGAGCCAGATGGCCAGGCAGACCGGAAGGATCCTTCTGCTGAAAAGATGCACCTTTATCCCTTCCCTCCCTAGTTTCTTCCGCCATTGTACCACAGGGTCTCCAAGCTGCCTACTGAAAGTCCCATTCCGGATGCCCAGACCCTTCAAACACCGTTAAAAAAAGTGTACCGAAATCTGCGTCCTCCTGCCCTCCTGCAGTGAATCCCCGCCACGCCGCGTCTTTGTAAGAATCGTCCGAAACACGCATGGGACGGGCTTCCACAGCTGTTTATATACTTCCATCTGGTATTTCTTGGGCAATGTGCTATAATTAAATACACTTTAAGATGAGGTGCATTATGAGTACGTATCGTGTAGGTTTAGACATCGGGTCCACCACGTGCAAAATCGTCGTGCTGGACAATCATTCCCATGTGGTTTTTTCCCGCTACAAGCGCCACCAGGCCAATGTAGCTGGCGTTTTGCGGGAAGAACTGCAGACTTTGCGTTCCCAGATCGGAGCCGCCAGCCTGAAGCTGAAGATCACCGGTTCCGTGGGCATGGGGGTAGCGGAAAAATTCCAGCTTCCGTTTGAACAGGAAGTGATCGCTGCCACCAAATTCGTCAAAGCCAAATATCCAGAAGTGGCTACGCTGATCGACATCGGTGGAGAAGACGCAAAAATCGTGTACATCAAAGCCGATGGAAGCTGCGATCTGCGCATGAACGGCAACTGCGCCGGGGGCACCGGAGCTTTTCTGGACCAGATGGCTGTACTTCTGGGGATCCCCATCGAACAGCTGAACGGCCTGGCTGAAAAAGCCCAGCATGTCCACTATATCGCCTCTCGCTGCGGTGTTTTCGCCAAAACGGATATCCAGAACCTGCTGGCCAAAAATGTCAGCCGGGAAGATATTGCCATTTCCATTTTCCATGCAGTGGCAGTCCAGGTGATTTCCACCCTGAGCCATGGCTGCACCATCGAGCCCAAGATCCTGCTCTGCGGAGGACCTTTGACCTTCATGCCCGCCCTGCGGAAGGCCCTGATGGACTGTCTCCAGATTCCCTATGTGAACTTCATCGTCCCGGAAAACGCCAATCTGATCCCCGCTTATGGGACGGCCCTCAGTGCGGCGGACGCCCCTGCCATTTCCTTCGACAAATTGGTGGAAAAGCTGGAAAACGCCCCTAAAGTCACCGTCCGTTCCGACGATGTGCTGCCGCCGATCTTTACTTCTCCGGAGGACTATGCCGCCTGGAAAAAAGCCAAGGAAGCCGATACCATCCAGCTGACGCCCCTGACGGCGGAAACAGATGCGGTCTACGTGGGCATCGATTCCGGTTCCACCACCACCAAACTGGTGGTCACGGATCCGGAAGACCGGATCCTGTTTACCCATTATGCGCCCAATAACGGCAATCCCATCGGAGCCGTCCAAAATGCTTTTGAAGCTTTCTATGCGGAATGCCTGAAAGTAGGAGCCAATCCCCGGATCCTGGGCAGCTGCTCCACCGGTTACGGGGAAGATCTGATCAAAGCGGCCTTCGATCTGAAGACCGGCATCATTGAAACCATCGCCCATTATCTGGCAGCCCGTAAGATCAATAAGGATGTTTCCTTTATCCTGGACATCGGGGGCCAGGACATGAAAGCCATTTTCGTGGATCATGGGGTCCTGAACCGGATGGAACTGAACGAATCCTGTTCTTCCGGCTGCGGCACCTTCTTGGAAACCTTTGCCAAAGGGCTCAACTACTCTGTCAGCGACTTTGCCAAACTGGCCTGCGAAGCCAAGGAACCCTGTGACCTGGGCACCCGATGCACCGTATTCATGAACTCCAAAGTGAAGCAGAGCCTCCGGGAAGGGGTCACCATCGGGGATATTTCCGCTGGGCTGGCCTATTCCGTCATCAAGAACTGCCTGTACAAGGTGCTGAAGCTCCAGAACACCCATGACTTGGGGACTGACATCGTCCTCCAGGGAGGCACCATGAAAAACGATGCAGTGGTCCGGGCCTTTGAACGGCTCACCGGCACCACGGTCCACCGGAGCAACATCCCGGAAATCATGGGAGCCTACGGCTGTGCCCTCTTTGCCCGGAGCCGGGCGGAAGGTTCCGTGACCCTGGACGAAATGATCCATGTGGCCAATTACACCGACAGCCAGCTCCAGTGCCATGGCTGCGAAAACAACTGCCTGATCAAAAAATACAATTTCAGCAACGGCAGCATCTATTTCTCTGGGAACAAGTGTGAAAAGTTCTTCACCAACAACGGCGAAGACTGCAAACCGGGAGAAAATATCTACGACTACAAATACAAGCTGCTCTTCGACCGTCCGGTAAAAGAAGATGCCCAGCGGGTGATCGGGATTCCCCGCTGTCTGAACATCTATGAGGACTATCCCTTCTGGCATGCCCTCTTCACCGCCTGCGGCCTGAAGGTCCAGCTGTCCGACCCCTCCACCTTCAAGAACTATGAGGGCGGCATCCATGATGTAATGAGCGACAACATCTGCTTCCCGGCCAAGCTGGTCCACGGGCACATCAACAACCTGATCCGGAAACGGGTGAACCGGATCTTCATGCCCTATGTGATCTACGAACACCAGGACGACAAACGGCAGCTGAACAGCTACAACTGCCCGGTGGTCTCCGGCTATTCCGACGTGATCAAAAGCGTCACCAATACAGAGATCCCCATCGATTCCCCGCCCATCAACTTCCAGGATGCCAAACTCCTGAAGCAGCAGATCCGGAAATACCTGAGCTACATCGGGTTCGACCGTTTCACGGCGGACAAGGCCCTGAAAGCAGCGGTCAAAGCCCAGGAAGAATACGGCCGTGCCATCAAGGCAAAGAATGAAGAAATCCTCCAGAAGAGCCGTGCCCATAAACAGCTGACCATCCTGCTGGCGGGCCGGCCCTACCATACGGACCCTCTCATCCAGCACAAGCTCAGTGAATCCATTGCGGCCATGGGCATCAATGTGATCAACGAGGATCTGGTCCGGGACGACAGCACCATCACCATCGATGATTCCTATCTGGTCCGCCAGTGGGCCTACATCAACCGGATTTCCAAGGCCGCCGACTGGGTGGCCCGGCAGGACAACAGCGTCCACTTCATGGAAATGACTTCCTTCGGCTGCGGCCCGGATGCCTTCCTCCAGGACGAAGTCCGGGGCATCCTCCAGCGCCACGGCAAAGCCCTGACCCTGCTGAAGATCGATGATGTGTCCAATATCGGCTCTCTGAAGCTGCGAGTCCGTTCCGTGGTGGAAAGCATCCGGTACAACCGGGATGCCAAATTCGAACCCACACCGTTCGAACAGCCTCCCCGCTTTGAAAAGAGCATGCGGGACTACACCATCCTGGCGCCTTACTTTACGCCGTTCATTTCTCCCCTGATCCCCTCGGTCCTGAAAAACGTAGGGTTCCATGTAGAGACCCTGCCGGAAAGCACTGTCCAAAGTGCGGATCTGGGGCTGAAATTCGCCAACAATGAAGTGTGCTACCCGGCTACGTTGGTGGTGGGGGACTTTATCCGGGCTCTCCAGTCTGGAAAGTATGACCCCAAAAAGACAGCGGTAGCCATTACCCAGACCGGGGGGCAGTGCCGTGCTTCCAACTATTTTGGCCTGATCAAGCATGCCCTGATTGCAGCCGGGTTCAAAGATACCCCTGTCATCTCTCTGGCCACCAGCAAGAACATCCAGAACGACCAGCCGGGCTTTGAACTGAACTGGCTGAAGATCGCCAGGATCACCATTTCCACGGTGCTGTTCTCCGATTGTCTCTCCAAGTTCTTCAATGCCTCTGTGGTCCGGGAAACCGTGAAGGGCAAAGCCGTAGAACTGAAGGACAAATACCTGGAACTGGCCAAAAAGGAAATCGAGGCCAACAATTCCAACGGGCTGCTGAAACTCCTGAAAGAGGCCGCCGCCGAATTCAACGACCTGGCCAAGCCGGATGTGCGGCTGCCCCAGGTGGGGATCGTAGGTGAAATCTACTTGAAGTTCAACGCCTTCGCCCACAAAAACATCACCGGCTGGCTCATGGACCATTCCATCGAAGTGATGCCGCCGCTCCTGACACCTTTCTTCATGCAGGCTTTCGTCAACCGGATCACCAACCGGAAATTCGGCCTGGAACGGCATCATATGCCCAGCCTGATCGTAGATGTACTCTATATGTGGGTCACCAAACAGATCCGGAAATTCAACGAAATCGGAGAACAGTTCCGGTACTTCACCCCCATCGAAGACATCTTCGAACTGGCCAATGACGGCAAGGGCATCATCAACATGGCCGCCCAGTTCGGGGAAGGCTGGCTGCTGCCGGCGGAAGTGGTGAACTTCGCCAAGCACGGCATCGAGAACGTGATCAGCCTCCAGCCCTTCGGCTGCATTGCCAACCACATCATCTCCAAGGGGATCGAAAAGAAGATCAAATCCCTCTATCCTCATATGAACCTGCTGAGCCTGGATTTTGACAGCGGGGTCAGTGATGTGAACGTGACCAACCGGCTGCTGCTGTTTGTGGAAAACATCCGCACCGCAGCGGCTCCCGCACCAGCTAAAAAAGAAAAGAAGAAGGAAAGCTTTTTTGATGAGAACCTGGCAAGACGGGAAATCATGATTTGAAAGAAGGGACTGCTGCCTGCGCAGGCAGCAGTCCCTTCTGCTATTCCCTCAGGCTATGGCACTCGGTTGTTTTTCGGTATTATCCAAATCCCTACACCCATGGTATACTTTTCCCATGAACAATCCATGAATGCTACGGGAGGAAAAGTGACATGAGTGTAAAAAATAGACCGCCGTTCCGGTATGATATCGTTGGCAGCTTCCTGCGTCCAGCTGCCCTGAAAGAAAAACGAGAAGCGTTTGCCGCCGGGAAAATCTCCGCTGCTGATCTGAAAGAGGCGGAAGATGCTGCCATCCAGGATCTGGTAGCCAAAGAAAAAGAAGTAGGCCTCCATGCCGTCACTGATGGAGAATTCCGCCGCCGGTACTGGCATTTGGATTTCCTGACAGAACTGGAAGGGGTCACGGAAATCTCTGCGGAAAATTGGTCCGTCCATTTCAAAGGGGCTCAGCCCAAGGCCCGCACGGCAAAGATCACCGGTCCCATCAGCTTCGGGAACCATCCTTTCCTGGATCATTTCCGTTTCCTGAAAGAGACGGCGGGAGATACCTTGGCCAAGATGACCATTCCCTCCCCCAGCATGCTCCACCTGATCTGCTGCGTCCGGGAAAAACACTACGAACCCATTCCCCAGTACCAGTACCAGGACCAGAACCGGCTGTTCACGGACATCGCCTTGGCCTACCAGCAGGCCATCCGCTCTTTCTATGCCGCCGGCTGCCGGTATCTGCAGCTGGATGACACCAGCTGGGGAGAATTCTGCGACGCCGACAAACGGCAGGCTTATGCAGAACGGGGTTTCGACCTGGATGAACTGGCCAGCCATTATGTGGATATGATCAACCGAGCCCTGGAAGCCAAACCCGATGACATGACCATCACCATGCACATCTGCCGGGGGAACTTCCGTTCCACCTGGTTCTCCAGCGGCGGCTATGGACCTGTGGCAGAAACCCTCTTTGGCCGCTGCCATGTGGACGGATTCTTCCTGGAATACGACAGCGACCGGGCCGGTGGCTTCGAACCTCTGCAGTACATCAAAGACCAGCAGGTAGTCCTGGGCCTGGTGACCTCTAAGACTCCGGAACTGGAAAAAGAAGAAGACATCATCGCCCGGATCCGGGAAGCGGAAAGATATGTTCCCCTGGACCAGCTGTGCCTGAGTCCCCAATGCGGTTTCTCCTCCACAGAAGAAGGGAACCTGCTGACGGAAAAAGAACAGTGGGCCAAGCTCCGGCTGATCCGGTCCATTGCGGAAAAAGTCTGGGAAGATGCATGAAAACAAGGGGCTGTCGCGCAGGCGACAGCCCCTTGTTGAGGTCTCGGGTCTCGAGTCGTGAGTCTCGAGCCGTTGGATAGAACCTGTCTCCATGGCCAGGTTCTTTTGAAGGTGTAGAACCAGTATCGTGCTGGATATAGAAACGAATATCTTATCGTTAGCAGATTAGGGTTTGTACATTCAAAAAATTTGCTTGCAAATTTCTCATTCGGCTCGAGACTCGAGACCCGAGACCGAGCCGCTATGCGGCTCATGAGACCGGGGGGTGTTGCACGTTACGTGCAACACCCCCTTCGTCAGGAGTCGGAAGCCTCAGGGTTCCTTTTTCTCCCGACGGCATTCCACTCCCAGCAGATCTTCGTAAAACCGGATCATAGCTCCTTTGTACAATTCCCCTTCCCCATGCCGGAGGGCCAGCTGGTAAGTCTGCATGGTTCCCTGGAGGGTGGGCAGCGGCACCTGGAACCGGGTGGTCAGTTCCGCCATATGGGCCATGTCCTTATAGGCCCGTTCCAGAGAAAAGCCGTAGGCAAAATCCCCTTCCAGCACCTTGGGGATCAGATGGCAGGAGGCATAGCTGGACCCAGATGCCGTCATCAGGACCTTTCCCAGTTTCTCCGGAGACAGCCCCATTTTCACCCCCAAGGGCATCAGTTCACAAAAAGCGGCCGTACAGATATTCAGGGCACAGTTGTTGATCATCTTGGTCAGCTGCCCGCTGCCGCTTTCTCCCATATACAGGATGGTGCTTCCCACCGCTTCCAGGAGGGGTTTCACCTGCCGGAAGGCCTCTTCCCGTCCTCCCACCATGATGGTCAGTGTCCCGTCCTCTGCTTTGGCTTGGTGCCCGGAAACCGGTGCGTCCAGGTACGCCACACCCCGTTTGCTGCAAAGGCCTGCCAGTTCCCGGGCTTCCAGATAGCCCAAGGTACTGCAGTCCACCAAGACCGTACCCGGCTCCAGGCATTCCAGCAGCCCTTCTTCTCCCAAAAGGACCTGTCTGACCGCCGCTCCATCCGGCAGACAGAGGAAAATGACCGGACTGTCCGCCGCGTCCCGGTTCCGGGTACTGATGGCCGCCCCGGCCTGCTGGAAAGCCAGCAGATGTTCTTTCTTCCTAGCAATGGCCCGGACCTTCAGCCCCTTTTTCAGCAGATTCCGGCACATGCCGCCGCCCATGATGCCCACACCGATAAAGCTGATTTCCATAGCTTCCCTCCATTCCGTTTTCCCTTATCCTTCAACTCTGCAAGCTTGGAAATCCATTATACACCTTTCTTTTCCCTCTTTTGCAGGATTTTTTATGCATTCCTTTTCCTTTGTTTAAGGTTCCTTTATTTTCTCCTCCTATACTGGAACCACCAAACAGGAGGAGGAATGTTCCATGGAATACTGGGAAAATGACAGGACCCCGCTGCTGCGGGTCTACCACAGGCACTGGCCGGCTTTTTTGCTGTTCCTGCTTTGCCTGCTCCTGTTCTTTGCAGCCAACAGCCAGCTGCTGATCACGGACCCGGTAGAATCCAATTACGCCTTGACCGCCAAAGAAATGCTGGCTTCCGGAGACTGGCTCTCTCCCCGGATCTACGGGAACTACTGGTACGATAAACCTTGGATGTTCTACGGCGAGCTGCTGGTGGCCTTCCAGCTCTTCGGGGAGACTTCCTTCGCAGCCCGTTTCTTCCCTGCAGTCTTTGGCACCATCGGGGTCCTCCAGACTTATTGGTTCGCCCAGAAATTGTACAACCGGAACATCGGATTCCTCAGCGGGCTGATCATGGCCACCAGTGTGGAATATTTCTACCTGGCCAAAGCCGTGATCACCGATATGACCCTGTTCGTGGCCATGGATGGAGCCCTGATGCTGTTCTACCTGGCCAAAAGGGAAAACCGGCCCCTTCTTTATTACAGAGCCTATGCCCTGGCCGGCCTGGCCATCCTGACCAAAGGGCCCCTGGGGTTGGTGCTGCCGGGGCTGATCATCCTGGCCTATCTGGCCGGCAACCGAGATTTCCGGACCCTGGCCCATATGAAGCTGTTCCGTGGCCTCATCCTGACCCTGGCCATCGCTGCCCTTTGGTACGTCCCTATGACAGTCCTCCACGGCAGCGCCTTCCTGGATGGGTTCATCGGGGTCCACAATGTGCTCCGGGCTACAGTCTCCGAACATCCTCGGAACAATACCTGGTGGTATTATTTCCTGATTTTCCTCATCGGCTGCTTCCCCTGGAGCCTGAGCCTGCCCTGGCTCTGGAAAAAATACGGCAAGACCCTGATCGCCCGGATCAAAAACCGGACCCTCTGGCAAAGCTTGGATGACCGGCAGCGGTTCCTGTTCCTGTGGGTTTTCCTCACTTGGTTCTTCTTTGAATGCATGGCCACCAAATACCCCACTTACACCTTCCCCTATCTGCCGCCTTTGGCCATCGGTCTGGCCTGTGCCGCCGGCCGGCTGGACCTGCAGTATTGGATCAAGCGGGCCGCCCTGGCCATGGCCCTGCTCTTTACGGTCCTGTCCTATGCCTTGGCCATCCCCCTGTGCCGGCAGGCTTCTGCCTGGGATGTGGCCCAGATGGTCACCTCCCACCATGTGTCCGGTGTCCCGGTGTACGTGTATGGAGGCCGCTATCCGGTTTCCTTCACCTATTACAGCGGTATCCCCGCTCCCCGTCTGGTGACCCGGGAACGGCTGCAGGAAATGCGCCCGGCAGGGATCAGCTGGAATGCCAAGAATATGATGCCCTTCGAAGCCCTGGAAGACCTGCCAGATACAGGAAGGATCATCGTCCTAGTAGACCAGAGCAGCCAGAAGGACTTTCTCCAGACCGTCCCAGGAAACTGGGAAAAACTGGGAGAAGGAGGCCGCTGGACCGTGTGGGGAAGAAACTGAATCTCCTGGAAGCAAAAAGGACTGTCCCTGTTACAGGGCAGTCCCTTTTTTCGGTATGGTGAAACCGGAGGCTTTCAGATCGATGCCTTCATGTTCCAGCAGCCACACTTTCCGGGGCATACCGCCGCCGTATCCGGTCAGGCTTCCGCTGGTCCCCACCACCCGATGGCAGGGAATGATCAAGCTGATGGGATTGTGGCCCACCGCTCCTCCCACGGCCTGTGCCGACATCCGCTCCTTACCCTCCCTCCGGGCCATTTCCCGGGCAATGGCGCCATAGGTCATGGTCTTTCCGTAAGGAATGGTCAGCATGATCCGCCCTACCTGCTGCCGGAAATCACTGCCGGACAGTTCAAGGGGAGGCGTGAAGCCTGGATCTTTCCCCTGGAAATACAGGTCCAGCCAACGCCGGGTTTCCTGGAATACAGGGAGATCCGGCCGTTCTTCCACACCGTCTTCGTTTTTCATCCGGATTTCTTCATACTTCTCTCCCTGGAACCACAGCCCGTTCAGCTTTTCTCCATGGCTGCTCAGGAGGATCGTTCCCAGAGGACTATCTACTTTTGTGATGTACAGCATTTTTTTTCGACTCCTTCCTGTTTTCCCTGCCAGAGGCAGAGGGTGGCATAACTCCGCCAGGGCCTCCAGGCTTCTGCCAATACCCTGCGCTCCTTTTCCGTCCGAGGGGCCAGGACTTTCCGGATGGCCAAATCCGTCACCGGAAAGGCATCCGACCAGCCCAGGGCCCGCATCACCGTATAGTGCGCGGTCCAGGGTCCGATTCCTGGAATTTCCTGCAATTCTTCCGCCACCTGTTCCGGCGGTCCAGCCAGCCAATGGGTATCCTGCCGCTCCGCCAGGAAAGCGGCCAGTCGGACAATGGCCCGGGACCTTTGGCGGATGATGCCCAGCGGCCCCAGCTGCTGTTCCCCCACTGCTTCCTCCCAAAGGAAATCTTCTGCTAGAGGAAAAGCCCGCCGGATCCCTTCCGGGGCCCCTTCGATTTCGGTTCCGTACCGGTCAGCCAGACGCCCGGCCAGCCGGGAAGCCGCCTCTGTACTGATCTGCTGCCCCAAGATGGCCCGGACCCCCATTTCAAAAAGTTCCGGACAGCCGGGAATCCGGATACCTGGAATGAAATCCCGTCCTGTGGTGTCCCGGAACCCTTCAAAGCCCTGGAGGATGCTCTGGGGCTCACAATCCAAGTCAAAGAGACGATGGACCCGGCTCAGGACTTGGGGCAGCACGGGCAGAAGGGAAGCACTGAGCCGCAGTTCCAAACGGTTCCGAGACGGCAGATCCCTGACCTGGAACCAGCCTTTGACCCGTTTTCCTGTTCCCGCAGCCAGTTGGATGCCCCGGCTGTAGATCCCCTTTTGGATCGTTTCGATTCCTGGAAGAAGCCGAGGTTTCCAGAATTCCAGCAGCAGGTCATACCGGAAGGGAGGACGATAGCCCAACGCCATCACAAAACTGTCCTCCTCCTGACTGATCCCTTTCCCTTCCAGCTGTTTCCGCAGAGCCGTGGGAGCCAGCCGGTATCTTTCCCGAAAAGCCTCATTGAACCGCCGGAGACTGCGGAAGCCGGAAGCAAAAGCGATTTCCGTCACCGGCAGCCGGGTATCCGTGAGCAGGCTCTTAGCCAGCAGCAGCCGGCAGGTAGTCAGATATTCCACCGGCCGCACCTGGTAAGCTTCTTCAAAGGTCCTCCGCAAGTGGCGGGGGCTGCATCCCAGGCTTTCTGCCAGGGCGGCCAGGCTGATCCCGCTGCCGCAGGTTTCCCGGAGACAGCGGGCTGCCTGCTGGGCCAGAAAATCATAAGCATCTACCGGAGCACAGCCGGGGGCCAGTTCCGGCCGGCACTGGAGGCAGGGCCGGTAGCCTGCCTTTTCCGCTTCCGCCGCGCTGGCAAAGAATTCACAGTTCTCCAGCTTCGGCTTCCGGGCGTGGCAAACTGGACGGCAGTAGATCCCGGTGGAACGCACCCCTATAAAATATTTTCCGTCAAACCGGGAGTCCCGGGCACAAAAAGCCCGGTACAGCCGTTCTCTGTCCGTATCGTCCATGGTTTTCCCTCCTTTTCTACTTCTATTGTACCAGAAAACAAAGAAAAAACCGGCGGTTTTCGGACATGGAAAAGAGGCTGTTGCAGGCGCAACAGCCCCGTCAATGACTCCCCAAATACCACAGGACGAACTGTTTGGCGATCCGTCCATTCCGGCCGGAATGTTCCATTTCCCAGCGGACGCCCTGGATCCGCAGCTCCTCCGGAGACAGTTTGATACCTTCTTTCTGGAGCTCATGGTCGATGATGGCCAGGTATTCCTGCTGGGTGGGAGCCCCGAAATGGAGGATCAGGCCGAACCGGTCTGACAGAGAGATGGATTCATTGGTGGCATCCTCCCGGTACACTTCCGCTTCCAGCTCGTCACTCCGGTCCGCCCAGGTTTCCTTCAGCAGATGGCGCCGGTTGCTGGTGGCGCACAGCATCACATTGTCCGGCTGGGGAGCAGCTCCGCCGTCAATGGCGGATTTCAGGTATTTGTATTCCTTTTCGTTCTCATCAAAGGACAGATCGTCGAAGAAAAACAGGAACCGGTGGCTGCGGATCCGCCCGGCCCGTTCCATGGCAGCCGCCAGCAGATGGAGCTGATCCCGTTTGATCTGGACCAGCCGCAGCCCTTGGGCACTGAAGAGAGGGATCAGGGCCTTGATGGAAGTGGATTTCCCCGTGCCCCGGCTCCCAGTAGAAAGGACATTGTTGCAGCCCCGCCCTGCCATGAACTGCCGGGTATTGGCCAGGAGCTTCTCCTTCTGTTCCTCATAGCCCAGGATATCCTCCCAGGCCGTGTGGGGAAAATCGGCGATTCCCTGGAAATGTCCCCTGGCATCCAGGCAAAAAGCTTCATACCGGGCCATCTTCCCCCGGCCGTACCGTTTGTAATGCTGGAGCAGGATTTCCGCCTGCCGGGCTGCTTCGGGCGCCGCCAGCAGCTGCTGGGCCAGCTGTTTTTCCAGACCGTCCCGAGGGGCCGGGGAAATAGGTTCATAATGATCGTAGAACCCGTCTCCCAGGACAGAACGGCCGGAAAGGGTCAGGAAGGGACGGATTTTCTCCAAGTCCCGGGTCAGGGCAGACAGGATCCCGCTTCCCACATTTCCCCGGGCTTCCACCATCTGCCCAGCCAGGTTGTTCCCTTCACACAGGAGATGGAAGAAATAGCCCTGCCACAGGTTGCCGGAAAGTCCCAGCTCTTCCGCCTGTTCCAGCAGAGCCTCCCGGGCCCGGGCCAGATACTTCTCCCGTTCCGGATGCTGCTGGGCCCGGCTCAGGTTTTTGATCACCGGATCCCGATGGAGGGACCGGAGCACCGTCAGGGTGGAAAAGACCTGGAAATCTGCTGCCGTTTCCGGAAAGGCCTGTTTCATGGCTGTCCTCCCTCTGTTTCCGGTGCCTCAGCAGCCGGCTCCTGGGGTTCCAGCAGGCTGTCTTTGACGGTCTGGGGGCCTCTCCCCAGCGCAATCTGCCCGGTGGTGGCGATTTCCAAGATGGTGTAATTCTGGAGCATCTGCTGCAGAGCCTGGATATGATCCTGCCGGCCCGTCAGACGCAGGATCAGGGATTCCGGATGTACATCCACGATCTTGGCATGGAAGAGGCTGGCGATATTGGTCAGTTCCTCTCGGATCTGGGGAGTGGGCGCGCTGACCTTGATCATGGTCAGTTCACAGCTGACCAACGGGGCATCATCCAGGTTCACCACCTTGATCACATCGATCAGATGGCTCAGCTGATGGATGGCCTGGTCCAGCTGGAACCGGCTTTCCACCCCTACCACCAGATTGATCCGGCTGATCTCCGGGATTTCCGTATACCCCACATTCAGGCATTCGATGTTGATGTTCCGGCGGGCGATGAGCCCAGCCACATGGGACAGGACCCCCGGCCGATTGTTGACCAGGAGTGCCATATGCTGCCATTTCATAGTTTTTCTCCTTTATCCTTGTTTTGCACGTTCTTCGTTTTGTTCATCCTTCCCGTCCCAGGATCATCTGGTCCAGCCCCTTGCTGCCCGGGACCACAGGATAGACCCGTTCGTCTTCCGGGATGGCGATTTCTAAAAGAGCTGAATCGTCTCCGCCGAACAGGAAATCCAGTCCTGCTTCCAGTTCTTCCGGACGGGAGATGCTCCGGGAAGGGATCCCCATGGCTTCTGCGATTTTTGCCATGGAGGGTTTTCGGATCAGTTCCGTCTGGGAATATCGGCCGCCCCGGAACAGGCCCTGGAGCTGCCGGACCAGACCCAGTTGGCCGTTCTTCAGGACAATGGTCTTCACGTGGATGCCATAGGTGGGCAGGGTGGTGAATTCCTGGCAGTTCATCAGGACACTGCCGTCGCCGGTGATCAGCAGGACCGTTTTGTCCGGTTCTCCCACTTTAGCTCCCAGGGCGGCCGGCAGGCCGAAGCCCATGGTGCCCAGCCCGCCGGAAGTGATGAAATGGCGGGCTTCCCGGGTGGGAAAGAATTGGGCTGCCCACATCTGATGCTGGCCCACATCGGTGACCACAATGGTGTCTTGGGGAGCCCGGGCCGCCGCTTTTTTCAAAGCCGTTTCCGGCGAGATCCCTCCCCTGCAGGCATGGGCCGTACAGGGGACTTCTTCCTTCATGGCTTCACCCTGTTCCCGCCAGGGCGCTGTCTGTTCTTTGCAGGCGGCAGCCAGAGGTTCCGCCAGCTGGGCAAACAGGGGCAGGGATTCCCGCAGATCTCCAGGAACGGCCACCTGGACGGGGATGATCTTGTTGATTTCCCCCGGTTCCACATTGAAGTGGACGATCCGAGCAGCCGGAGCAAATAGGCTGGCCTTAGCAGTAGACCTTTCATCGAACCGGACCCCGAAAGCCAGCAGCAGATCACAGCCGGAAACCGCCATATTAGCCGCATAGCTGCCGTGCATCCCCAGCATGCCCAGATGCTGGGGCAGAGTATCCGGCACGGCGCCTTTTCCCATCAAGGTGGTGACCACCGGGATACCGGTCTTTTCCGCCAGCCGGGTCAGTTCCCCTCCCGTATCCGACAGGACCACCCCGCCTCCGGCCATAATCACCGGTCTGCGGGCCCGGCGCAAGGCTTCCGCAGCCCGCTGCACATCGGCCCGGCGGGGATGCTGGCTGCCCTGGTAGCCCAATAGATGGACTTCTTTGGGGTAGTGGAAATCCAGCCGGGCATCGAACACATCTGTGACGATATCGATGAGCACCGGTCCTGGCCTTCCTGTACGGGCGATATAAAAAGCTTCTTTCAATACCTGGGGCAGGTTCTCCACCTTCCGGACCAGATAATTGTATTTGGTGATGGGGGTGGTGATCCCCGCCGTGTCCGCTTCCTGGAAGGCATCCTGGCCGATCAGGGAAGTGGCCACCTGGCCGCTGATGATTACCAGAGGGATGGAATCCATATTGGCGGTGGCGATCCCGGTGACCATATTGCAGACCCCGGGACCGCTGGTAGCGATGCAGACCCCCACTTTTCCCGTAGCCCGGGCATACCCATCCGCTGCATGGACCGCCCCTTGTTCATGGCCAGTGAGGATATGGGGGAACCCTGTGCGGTAAATGGCATCATACAGGCCCAGGACAGCGCCTCCGGGATACCCGAAGACCACCGGGACCTGTTCTTCTTTCAAACTTGCAAGGATGGCTTCTGCGCCGGTCATTTCCATAAGGTTCCTCCTTTTAGCACTCTGTCCTTTTCAAATGGGCTCTGGTATCGAAGCCCGTATCCTTTTCAAATGGGTCCTGGTATCGTGACCCTAGTCTGTGGAAAGTCGATTTGACAGTGCCGCAGAAATAAAAAATCCGTCCCTGGAAAAGGGACGGAAAGCTCCGCGGTACCACCCTGATTCCCCGGGCATTGCTGCTCCGGGACACTTTGCCACGTACAATCATACGCGCTTCCTGTAACGGGGAATGCCGTCCAGGCCTACTGCCAGTGGGTTCAGCCTGTCTCCTCCGGGACCAGTTTCCTCCTGCCCGGCCTGACAGCTCCCACCATCCGCTGCCTCTCTGCAAAGCCCTTCAGAAGTACTTTTTCCCATCCTGGGATTGGGATTTGAAATTGTGAATTGGGTATATTCTAGCCTTTGCCTGGACGAATGTCAATAAAAGAAAGTATAAAAGTTGCAAAATCGGGAATCTGTTTTTTAAAATGTAAAGGAATATACACTGTATGGATTTAAAATCTTTTGAAACAATGGAACCATACTGGGGCCAGGCAAAAGAAAATGGTATAATACAAAGCAGAAAGACTTTGCAAAGAAAGGAGTGCCTCCGCCCTGGGACCGGAGGCTGGAACCATGATGCGCTGGAAAGACCTTCCCATCCGAAAACGGCTGCTGGCAGCCAACTACCTGATGATCCTGACCCCCGTCCTCTGCTTCATGCTGCTCAGTGTGGGGATTTTCTGGATCTTCGGGATGGAGAACCTGAACCGCAGCAGCGTCTTATCCTTTATCTGGCCGGAAAGCGGCCCCACCCTGTCCATCCAGTTCGAACTGACCCGGCTCCGGGTCCGGTCGGACCATTATGATCCGGACAAACCCCGTCCCCTCCTGCTGGTAAGCGACCACCTGGAGGACCAGGGACTGCGGGTGCTGCTGGAACAGAATGGGCAGCCCTTCTACGTGACAGAAGGACAGCAGCCCGACGAAATCCGCACTTCTACCCTCCAGCAGGTTCCGGAAGGCCGAGGCGGCATCAGCTGGGGGAAAAAGGGCGTTGCCTTCTACTACCATTCCCTCCAGACCGGGGTAGAATGTTATGTGATAGGGGCGGATCCCCTGGTGGAAAGCGATGACCGGTTCTCCATGTATTCCAAGGAACTGTTCAAGGGCAGCTTCATCGGTGCCTTCCTCCTGGTCATGCTGGCAGCGGCCCTGGTGGGACTGGCCCTCAGCCGGCTCATGGCCGTCCAGCTGCTGAAGCCTCTGGGCAAGCTGCGTCAGGTGGCCTCCCAAGTAAGCCGAGGGGACTTAGATACCCCGGTGAAGGCTGACAGCCGGGATGAAATCGGGGACACCCTCCGTGCCTTCGAACTGACCCGTCAAGAGCTGCGCCACGCCCGGGAGAGACGGGAACAGTATGACCGGAGCCGGAAGGAAATGCTGGCGGGAATCGCCCATGACCTGGCTACGCCCCTCACCAAGATCCAGGGCTATGCCTCAGGACTCCAGGACGGGATTGCCGATACGCCGGAAAAACAGCAGCGCTATCTCCAGAAAATCCTAGAAACCACAGAAAGCATGGCCAAACTGAACCAGACCCTTTTCCTCTTTTCCAAGCTGGACCTGGATCAAGTCCCTTTCCAATGGGAAACGGTGGATCTGTGCCGGTATCTGGCAGATTATGTGGAAGAGCAGCGGGACCACTGGGCGCAGAATGGTCTCCAGATTGTTTTGGAAAGTACGCTGGACCGTGCCCCGGTCCGTATGGATCGAGATCAGTTCGCCCGGGTATTGGACAATCTCCTGAGCAACAGCTGGAAATATAAAACAGAAAAAACCGGCAAGGCCTGCTTCCGGCTCACATCATCCGGCCTTGGCCGGGTACGGCTGGAACTGGCGGACAACGGGTCCGGCGTAGCTCCCGACCAGTTGGACCGGATCTTTGAAAGCTTTTACCGGACGGACCGGGCCCGGAGCCATGTGGCAGCCGGCAGCGGACTGGGACTGGCCGTAGTCCGGAAGATCGTAGAAACCATGAAAGGTAAGATTTGGGCCGAGGCCAACGAGCCCCAGGGCCTGAAAATCTGCATGGAATTTTCTTTGGAGGAATCGAACCAATGCAAAAGATCTTGATAGTGGAAGATGACCAGGATATCGCAGAATTGGAACGAGATTACCTGGAAGCCAACGGCTATGGGGTGGAGATCGCCAGTGATGGAAAAGAAGGGATCCGCAAGGCTTTGGAAGCCGATGTGGATCTGGTCCTGCTGGATATCATGCTGCCGGGCCTGGACGGATTCCAGGTCTGCCGGCAGATCCGGGAAAAAAGGAACATCCCCATCCTATTGGTCTCCGCCCGGCAGGAAGATGTGGACAAGATCCGGGGGCTGGGCCTGGGCGCCGATGACTACATCGTGAAGCCTTTCAGCCCAGGAGAATTGGTGGCCCGGGTCAAGGCCCATCTCCACCGGTACCAGCAGCTGACCGGGCAGCATACCGGGAACCAGCTGCTCCAACGGGGAGACCTGTCCATCGATCGGGAGGGCCATCGGGTCTATCTCAAGGGAAAAGAAGTCCCCATGCCCAACAAGGAATTTTCCCTGCTGCTGTTCCTGGCAGAAAATCCCGGGGTGGTTTTCAGCAAGGAAACCCTGTTCGAACGGATCTGGGGAGAAGATTCCCTGGGAGACACCGCCACGGTCTCCGTCCACGTGAACCGGATCCGGGAAAAGATCGAATCCTCCACCACCAAGCCGGAATATATCGAAACGGTGTGGGGTGTGGGCTACCGCTACCGGAAATAGGAAGCAGCGGTTATTACAATCTTTACATTTTTCGTTGTTTGCTTTTCGTTTTGGAACTTTTTTCAAAAATCCTGTTGACATCTGTTCACGCGCCATGTATACTGAGCACATCCTTTTCAAACCAAGTGAACAAGGCAAATCCCATGAAGGGAACGAGTACTTTGCCTCCCGTTTCTCCCAGAGAGCTGACAAGTGGTGGGAGTCAGCAGAAACCGGCAAACGAAAATCCTCCCCCAGGAGCCTGCTGAAAGCCAGTAAGCATGGACGGTATTCCCCCGTTAGACGGAACGCGTATGTTAGTACGTTGCAGAGTGCTTCGCGCCAGCAATGGCCGGAGAACCAGGGTGGTATCGCGGAAATGTTTCCGTCCCTATTTCTATAGGGACGGATTTTTTTATACGAGAAACCCGACTCTGCTGCGTATCCCCCCCATTTTATTTCTATTTTCAAAGGAGATGTTTCCCATGGCAAAAGTATTTTATGACAAGGACGTTAACTGGAGCGTACTGAAAGACAAGACGGTGGCCATCATCGGTTACGGCAGCCAGGGCCATGCCCATGCCCTGAACCTGAAAGAAAGCGGCGTCAATGTGGTGGTCGGCCTGTACAAAGGCAGCAAATCTGCCGCTGTGGCCCGTGCCGCCGGCCTGGAAGTCAAGACCGTTCCGGAAGCCGTTGCAGCCGCCGATGTGACCATGATCCTGATCCCGGATGAAAAACAAGCCGATGTATACAAAGCCGAAATCGCTCCCAACCTGAAGAGCGGCAGTGCCCTGGCTTTTGCCCATGGCTTCAACATCCATTTCAAACAGATCGTCCCTCCCGCTGATGTGGACGTATTCATGGTCGCCCCCAAAGGCCCGGGCCACCTGGTCCGCCGGACTTTCGTGGAAGGCGGTGGCGTGCCTGACGTATTCGCCGTGGAACAGGATGCCACGGGCAAATGCTTCGATCTGGCCCTGGCCTATGCCAGAGGCATCGGCGGCACCCGTGCCGGGGTCATCCAGACCACTTTCCAGGAAGAAACGGAAACCGACCTGTTCGGGGAACAAGCTGTCCTGTGCGGCGGGGTCTGCCAATTGATCACCAACGGGTTCGAAACCCTGTGCGAAGCCGGCTATCAGCCTGAAATCGCTTATTTTGAAACCTTCCATGAAATGAAATTGATCGTGGACCTGATGTACGAAGGCGGCATGGCCAAGATGCGCAAATCCATCTCTGACACCGCTGAATACGGGGACTACACCGCCGGCCCGAAAGTGGTCAGCCAGGATTCCAAGGCTGCTATGAAACAGGTCCTGAAAGACATCCAAGACGGCACTTTCGCCAAAGACTGGCTGCTGGAAAACCGTGCAGGAGGCCGGGCTCACTTCCTGGCTATGCGCCGCCAGCATGCCGAACATCCTATCGAAAAAGTCGGGGAAAAACTGCGCAGCATGATGCCCTGGCTCCATGAAAACGACAAGAACGAGTAATCCAAAAATCCAATTTTAAAGGAGGCAGGGGGAAGCCATGAAAATCACCGGCGCAGAAGCGGTCATAGAAAGTTTACGGAAAGAACAGATCCAGGTCGTCTTCGGATATCCTGGAGGTGCGGTGCTGAGCCTGTATGATGCCCTGTACCGGATGAAATTCCCCCATATCCTCACCGGCCATGAACAGGGAGCCGTCCATGCAGCGGACGGGTATGCCCGGGCTACGGGAAAAGTAGGAGTCTGTTTCGCCACCAGCGGTCCCGGGGTCTGCAATATGGTCACCGGCATCGCCACCGCCAATATGGATTCCATCCCTTTGGTGGTGATCAGCGGTCAGGTAGCCACCCACCTCATTGGCCGGGATTCTTTCCAAGAAGCGGATATTTCCGGCATCACCACTCCCATCACCAAGCACAATTACCTGGTGAAAAAGGTCCAGGATCTGCCCCGGGTGTTGAAAGAAGCTTTCTACATCGCCCGGAGCGGCCGGCCGGGGCCGGTACTGGTGGACGTAGCAAAAGATGTGTTCGACACCTCTTTTGACTATGAATATCCGGAAACGGTTTCCCTCCGGGGCTACCAGCCTCTCCAGGAAGGCCGGGAGGAAGAAGTGGAAGCAGCCCTGGCAGCCCTGCGGCAGGCCCACCGCCCTCTTTTGATGGTGGGAGGCGGAGTGGTCCTGTCCAATACGGCGGCCCCCCTGCGGAAGATCGTCCAGGCAGCCAGCCTGCCGGTGGTCTATACCCTCATGGGCAAAGGTGCCATTCCCGATGCCTGGGAAGAAAACCTGGGCATGGCAGGGATGCACGGCACCTGGACGGCCAACATGGCCATCACCCAGTGTGATCTGCTGCTGACAGTGGGTGCCCGGTTCGACGACCGGGTCACCGGCTCCGTAGCCAATTTCGCTCCCAAAGCCCGGATTGTCCATTTCGACATCGACCAGGTGGAGATCAACAAGATTGTCCATGCAGATCTCAGTGTGAACGGGGATCTGCGCTGGTCCCTGCCGGCTTTCTGGAAGAAGCTGGAAGCCCATCCCATCCCGGCAGTCCAGACCGTCACCTGGCGCCAGGATCTCCAGGAAATGAAAGCCAGCCATCCCTCCGGGACCCGGCCCTCTTCTGCCAAAGGCCTCTCCCCCCAGGTGGTGCTGGAGCAGCTGGCCCGGAAAGCCGGTCCGGAAGCCATCGTGGCCACCGATGTGGGCCAGCACCAGATGTGGGCGGCCCAGTTCTATCCAGTGTCCCAGCCCCATCATTTCATCACTTCCGGCGGGCTTGGCACCATGGGCTACGGCCTGCCTGCCGCCCTGGGAGCCCAGCTGGGAGAACCGGACAAACCGGTGGTCCTTGTGACCGGGGATGGCAGCATCCTGATGAACTGTCAGGAATTTGCCACCCTCCACAAATACGGCATCGCCGTCAAGACCGTGGTCCTGCGGAACAACACCCTGGGCATGGTCCATCAGTGGCAGGGGATGTTCTACAAAGGACACTTTGCGGAATCCGATCTGACAGCCAATCCTTCCATCGCAGGGATTGCCCGGTCCATGGGCGTCCCAGCCTGGACGGTGGAAAAGGAGAACCAGCTGCCAGAAGCCCTGGACCAGCTCTTTGCCCAGGAAGGCCCGGCTCTCCTGGAAGTCACCATTCCCCCGGACGAAAATGTCTATCCCATGGTCCCTGGCGGGAAGAAACTGGATGAAATGGTAGTAACAGGAGGCGACCAACCATGATCCGACAGCATCTGGCCATCCTGGCCGACAACAAGCCCGGGGTCCTGACCCATGTAGCCGGACTCATCAGCCGCCGGGCCATCAATATCGAGTTCATCAATGCCGGCTATACGGAAGAACGGGACGTGACCCGGATCAACATCGTGGTGTCCGTGGAGGACCGGTACGAGCTGGACCAAGCCATCAAGCAGCTGGCCAAGCTCATCGACGTGATCAAGGTGGTGAACCTGGACGACGCGCCTTTTGTCAGCTACGAACTGGCCATGATCAAGGTCAGCGCCCCCACTCCTCAAGTGCGGGAAGAACTGACCAACCTGGCAGAGCTGTTCCATGCCAAAGTGGTGGACGTGCAGAAAAAATCCCTGGTGCTCCGGCTCACCGGCCGGGAGGACCACATCGACGCCCTGCTGGAAGTCCTGGAGGACTACGAAATCATAGAAATCGCCCGGACCGGACAGATTTCCTTGGGACGGGGACTGGTGCCGGTGAAGAAGATGTAAATGAAAAAAAGCTGTTGCATGTGTGAAAATCTCACACATGCAACAGCTTTTTTGTCGCGGGTCGCGACCGGGGGTGGATTCTTCACACCCCCTTTTGCCGCTCCAGCCAGCACCCCTTCTCATGGCTCCAGATGACTCCTACAGCCTGGAGGAGGGAATAGATCACCGTGGTTCCCACGAACTTCATACCCCGTTTCTTCAAGTCCTTAGACAGGGCATCGGACAGAGAGGAATGGGTGAGGCCGGTTTCCCGGAAGGTCTTCCCTTCGGTCCAGTGCCACAGGTACCGGTCAAAGCTTCCCCATTCCTGCCGGATGGCCAGGAACACCCGGGCGTTGGCCACCGCCGCCCGGATCTTCAGCCGGTTCCGGATAATGGCAGGATCCTGCCGGAGTGCTTCTATTTTTTCTTCTGTATAACGGGCAATGATTTCCGGATCGAAGCCGTCAAAGGCCTGCCGGAACCCGTCCCGTTTGTTAAGCACACATTCCCAGGAAAGGCCGGCCTGGAAGGTTTCCAAAAGCAGCATTTCGAACAGTTTCCGGTCCTCATGGACCGGCCGGCCCCATTCCTTATCATGGTATCGGATGTACCGGGGATTGTTGGGGTTGGCCCAGAAGCACCGCTGTTTTCCGTCCGCCCATTGGGTCATAATTTTCATCTCCTTCATCAAAAAAGCTGCCTTTCCAGGCAGCTTTTTCTCCTTCGGCCGCTGACCATTGACAGCTGACGGTCTGTTGCCCACGCAACAGACCCCTTATTTTCTCACCGCTTCCGCCACCAATCGGCCCATCTCCTTCGTGCCCACGGTGGTCAGGCCTTCTCCGGCCAGATCCGGGGTCCGATAACCAGCTTTCATTACGTCGTCCACGGCCTTTTCGATGGCCCGGGCTGCTTCTTCCTGATGGAGGGAATAACGCAGCAGCATGGCGGCGGACAGGATGGTCCCCAGAGGGTTGGCGATGTCCTTCCCGGCTATATCCGGCGCACTGCCGTGGATGGGCTCATAGAGCCCGGTGCCGTCTCCCAGGCTGGCAGAAGGCAGGAGCCCGATACTGCCGGCAATGGTAGAAGCTTCATCAGACAAGATGTCCCCGAAGATATTGTTGGTGAGGATCACGTCGAACTGTTTCGGGTTCAGCACCAGCTGCATGGCGCAGTTGTCCACGTAAAAATGGTTCAGTTCCACATCGGGATACTTGGCATCATGGAGTTCCTCCACGATTTTCCGCCACATCCGAGAAGACCCCAGCACATTGGCCTTATCCACGCTGGTGACTTTCCCTCGGCGCAGCCGGGCAGCTTCAAACGCCTTTACAGCAATCCGTTCCACTTCCGGACGGGTATATTTCTCCACGTCGGAAGCGGTCTCCACCCCGTCCACCAGGGCAGCTTCCTTGTGTTCCCCGAAATAGATGCCCCCGGTCAGTTCCCGGACGATGACCAGATCGGCCCCTTCTGCCCGATCCGTCTTCAACGGAGAGAGATGGGCCATATAAGGCCGTACCTGGACCGGCCGCAGATTGCAGTAGAGTCCCAGAGCCTTCCGGATGCCCAGCAGGCCCTTTTCCGGCCGTTTGGTCACATCTTCGATATGGTCCCACTTGGGGCCGCCCACAGCACCCAGCAGCACTCCGTCAGCCGCTTTGGCGCTGGCAACCGTTTCTTCCGGCAGAGGGGTGCCGAATCGGTCATAGGCACAGCCCCCCATGAGTTTATGATCATAGGAAATATCCAGTCCAAATACTTCCGCGGTTTTCTCCATGACAGCCAGAGCCGCATCGGTGATCTCGGGACCGATGCCGTCTCCCGCCAGTACTGTAATCTTCATCAGTCCTGCGCTCCTTTCACATAATTGACCAGACCGCCGGCTTCCGCGATTTTCCGGACAAAAGCCGGCAGCGGATGGGTCTTGATGGTCAGTCCCTTATTGACCACATGGATCTCCCCTTTGTCGAAATCCACTTCTACCTGGTCGCCAGCCTGGATCTTTTTGGCTTCCTCCCCGATTTCCAGCACCGGCAGGCCGATGTTAATGGCATTCCGATAAAAGATCCGGGCAAAGCTTTCTGCAATGATGCAGGCCACGCCTTTCTGCTGGATCACAATGGGAGCATGTTCCCGGGAAGACCCGCAGCCGAAGTTCCGGCCGGCCACGATGATGTCTCCGGGCTGCACATGGGGGGCAAAGGTGGTGTCGATGTCTTCCATGGCATGTTCACTCAGTTCTTTGAAATCGGAGATGTTCAGGTAGCGGGCAGGAATGATTACATCTGTATCCACATGGTCTCCGTAACGCCATACTTTACTCATTTCAATACCTCCCTGGGATCAGTGATGTGGCCGGTTACCGCACTGGCTGCTGCCGTCAGCGGGCTGGCCAGATAGACTTCGCTGTCCACATGGCCCATACGGCCCCGGAAATTCCGGTTGGTGGTGGAAACGCACCGTTCCCCAGCTGCCAGGATCCCCATGTAGCCGCCCAGGCAGGGGCCGCAGGTGGGGGTGGAAACCGCCGCGCCGGCATCGATGAAGATATCCAGCAGCCCATTGTCCATAGCCCGTTTGTAGATTTCCTGGGTAGCAGGGATGATGATGCAGCGCACCCGGGGATCCACTTTCCGTCCTTTCAGGATCCGGGCGGCAGAAACCAGATCTTCATACCGTCCGTTGGTGCAGGATCCGATCACCACCTGATCAATGGCGATGTCTTTGCCATCTGCCGCCGGATGGGTGTTTTCCGGCAGATGGGGATAGGCCACCACCGGCACCAGTTCATCCAGTGCAATGGTCACGGTCCGGTCATAGACCGCATCTTCATCAGCTTCTACGGCTTCCCAAGGACGGGTGACCCCCCGTTCCTTCAAGTAAGCCCGGGTCTTGTCATCCACCGGGAAGATCCCATTCTTGCCCCCCGCCTCGATGGCCATGTTGCAGATGGTGAACCGGTCCGCCATGGACAGTTCTCCTACCCCTTCCCCGAAGAATTCCAGGGACTGGTACAGGGCCCCATCCACACCGATCATCCCAATCAGGGTCAGGATCACATCCTTGCCGGAGATATAGTCCGATTTCTTCCCGGTGAGCACCACTTTGATGGCCTTGGGGACCTTGAACCAGGTCTGGCCGCTGGCCATGGCAGCCCCCAGGTCCGTCTGGCCCACCCCAGTGGAAAAGGCATTGACGGCTCCGTAGGTACAGGTGTGGGAATCAGCCCCGATCACCAGTTCCCCGGGCGCCACCAGGCCGCTGTCCGGAACCAGAGCATGTTCGATGCCCATCCGGCCCACTTCAAAGTAGTTGGTGATGTTGTGTTTCCGGGCGAAGTCCCGCATATGCTTGCACAGAGTAGCGGATTTGATGTCTTTGGGGGGAGAAAAGTGATCCGGCACCAAAGCAATCTTGTCCTTGTTGAATACAGGACGGCCGATCTTATCGAATTCATCAATGGCCGGAGGCCCGGTAATATCATTGGCCAGGGTCAGATCGACCTGGGAAACCAGCAGTTCCCCTTCTTCCACCTCCGGACGGCCGGCATGGCGGGCCAGGATTTTTTGTGTTCTTGTCATTCCCATAATGTTTGACTCCCCTCTCTTCTTGCACCAAAAAGCCCCTACCTGCTGCAAAGCAGATAGGGGCGAAGGATCGCGGTACCACCCTATGTTGGTTCTCATTCAGTTTAACGCACTGCCGACGGCAGGAACTACTCACGTTCATCCCTGCGGTTCCCGGGTGAGAAGGCTCCCTGGAATTTACTGGCTCGCACCGGCCGCCAGCTCTCTGGAAATCCCTGAGGATCCGCTCCCGTTCATTACCTGTTTTCGTTTGAAATGGTATGGTTTACATTATGCCATTGACGGTTCTTTCTGTCAATAGTTTTTTGTAGCGATTTTTTGAATTCAGTCAAATATTCCAGCCTTGTCATATTGCGGAGAAATAACGATCTTGGCATTCTCGTCCACATAACCCCATTTCTTCTCTTTGGGATCCCGGTAGGCTGCCCGGTCCGCCGTAAGGGGCCCCAGTTCCCGCAGTTCGCTCCGGAAGGGAGCCACCGGATTGCCAGCCTTGTCGATGATGCCTCCCTTTTCCTTTTCCACGGCGGTGGTCCGGTCCTGGAAGAAGCTCTGGGCACTGTCGAACCGGTTGGGGATCACCACTTTGTTGGTTTCATCGATGAAGCCCCATTTTTTATCCGACTGGAAGGCTGCCAATCCTTCACTGAAAGGCAGCAGTCCATCGTAAGCAGCAGGGATCACCACCTGGCCTTTGGCATCCACCATGCCCCAGTGGCCATCATCCCGGATCAGAGCCAGTTTCCCATAGAAAGGAGACACATAGCTGTAAGTAGGAGAGATCACTTCCTGGGCCTGTTTGTTCACATAGCCCCGGTACAGGCTGGAAGGCATCACCGCTCCCGGAGAGATGCCGATACTACCGCCCCAGCCGTGATGGTGGTGGTGATGGTAATAGCCGTAGTCTCCCCAATAGGGACCCCAGCCCGGGCCCACGCCCCAGTAGGGACCGCCCCAGCCCCAGCCGTCTCCCCAGCCCCAGCCGATGGAGATGTAATCCAGGAAGCTGTGGCTGGCCCGGCGGACCCCACTTCCGCCAGTCCGTTTTCCTGGAAGTCCCCTACGAAGGCGTAGGATTTCAGCTTGGCGTACTTTTTGCCCTGGGTATCCATGAGCCAGCCTCCGTCCACCACAGCCACCCCCTGGTGGAAGTCCCCGGCCTTTTTCACGCTCATACTGGGCAGCAGACTGCCGTCTTTATGGATATAGAACCACTGGCTGTCTTTTTTCACAGCAGCCAGCCCTTCACTGAAACTGCGCACTTCTTTGTATTGGGGCTGGATCACCAGTTTCCCCGTCTTGTCTGCAAAGCCCCATTTGCCCTGGACCTTTACAGGAGCCATGCCCTCCTGGAAGGCTCTTGCTTCATCATATTCCCCAGGCAGCTTTTCCCCCTGGAGGGTATAGAAATTCCATTTCTTTTCTGCCACTCCCCCGATGATCCCTTCATTGATATCGGTGATCTTCTTCAGGGTGGGTGCCAGCAGCTGTTTTCCGTCCCGATCATAGAGGCCGTATTTGCCCTTCAGCTGGACCAGGATCACCGGATCTTCCTTGGGATCCCCTACCACGATTTTTTTATAGGCCAGGGGCAGGATTTCCTTGCCCGCCTGGTCGATCACGCCCTGTTTCCCGTCCTTCTCCACCACGGCCACATGATCGGCCGCAAAAGCCGTCTGTCCCAGGGCCAGAGAAAGTCCGAGCAGCAGAGCCATCTGTTTTCTGTCCATGGAAAACACCTCCGTTTCCTGGCCCTATTGTACCATAGAAATCCCTTCGTCAGCAGGGAGGTTTTTCGGCTACGCTGCTCCGGATCAGTCCGCAGAGGGCCACCATAGCCCGGGTCAGATAGGCCCCCTTGCGGCTGGCCAGATACAGGGTCCTTTTCAAAGGCTGCTGGGGGACCTGGTAAAAGACCGACTGGTCCACTTTCTGCAGGGTGTGGAAGGCCAGCCCAGGGATCAGGGTGAACCCATGGTTTTCCAGGACCAGCCGGTGAGCCAATTCCACACTGTCCGTTTCCAAAATGATCCGGGGCTGGAGGTCTTCCTGCCGGAAGAAGTTTTCCGCCATATACCGCAGTCCCCGCCCTGGTTTCAGCAGGATGAAGGGTTGCTGCTGGAGACAGGCCGTTCCTTCCAGCACATTGCCAGTGCCGTACCTCCAGCCAGGCCGCTGCCGGTAGAAAAAAGGAGGGGCCTCCAGATATACCGTGTCCGTCAGCAGCTCTGTATAGGCCAGTTCCGGGTCATCGGGGAAATAGGTCAGGGCCAGGTCCAGCCGTCCCTGGTGGAGCAGAGGATTCAAGTTCCTGATCAAGGTCTCCGTCAGCAGCAGTTCCACCCGAGGGTACAGGGCACGGAACTGCTCCAAGATCACCGGCAGCAGGGTTTCACTGGAGATCCGGGAAAGCCCCAGCCGGATCTGTCCGCTCCGGGAATCCCGGATATCATGGATTTCCTGGAGGGCTTCCCGGTATTCCTCCAACAGTTTCTGGGCCATCCGGGCATAGATCTCCCCGGCTTGGGTCAGATAGACTCCGTTGGGATCCCGTACCAAAAGGGGCATCCCGGCTTCTTTTTCTACTGTTTTGACGATCCGGCTCAGAGAAGGCTGGGAAAGGCCCAGCTGCCTGGCCGCCCCCGTGATATTCCCCTTCTCACAGACCAGCAGGAAGTCCCGCAGGTATTTCTCATGGAACATAAAGTTCCCTCCTTTCTTTGCCATATCATTTTTGCTATAGTCCTATTATACTATTAAGATTTTACACTATGGAACAGATTGTCTATAATAAAAGTATCTTACCGTACAAACAGCCATTTTGTACCGCCGGAAGGAGCCTTTATGATGAAAAGATTCACTGCATTCCTGGCTGCAGCCCTGATCGGATTCCTGCTGCGGCAGCTGGGTATCCCCATTCCCTATATGCTGGGCGGCATCGTCACCGGGTTTGCGGTCCGTTCCTTCCTGGACAATGCCTTCCAATGGCCCCGTTCCTGGAGGGGCCTGATGCTGGGGGTAGCCGGCTACGGCATCGGCAGCAACTGCACTCCTGACACATTTTTCAAGCTGAGCCAGGAAACCCTGGGGATTTTCGGAGCCTGTCTGTTCACCCTTGCCGTATCTGTAGGGGTTGCTGTCCATATGCACCGGCACACTTTTGCCAACCTACTCAGCTCCATCATGGGCTGCCTGCCCGGGGGCCTGACAGCCATGACCGTGCTGATGGACGACTATGAGGAAGCGGATGAAAATGTGGTGGTAGTCTCCCAATGCCTGCGCCTGTTCGTAGTAGAAGTCAGCGTGCCCTTCCTGGCCATCAACTTATTCGGCGGAGAAGTCACCCGCTCGGCAGGAGCCAGCCTATGGTCCACCTCCATGGCCGATTTCCTGAGCCTCTTCCATCCTGGCTGGCTGCTGGTAGTCCCCCTGGTCCTGATCGGCCGGTCCATCGCGAAAGCCATCCATATGCCTACCGGACAGCTGCTGGGCCCCATCATCGTCACTTCTCTGTTCGCTCTCTGGCAGGGCAGTGTGCCCCGAATCCCGGCGCCCGCGATGGCCTTTGCCCAGCTCCACATCGGACTGTACATCGGCACCATGCTGGACCGGGAGAAGCTGCTGAAGACCCGGGAACTGATTCTCAATGTGCTCTTGGGTTCCCTGCTCATGGTAGCTTCCAGTGCTGCCCTGTCCGTTTTTATGTCCCGTCTGTACGGTTTTTCCACCCTCACGGGCTTCCTGGCCCTGGCTCCCGGGGGCATTGCAGAAATGTGCCTCACCGGCATGGAAATGCACCAGGATGTGGCCGTAATCCTCACCTATCAGCTGGTCCGGGTGCTGATGCTGGCCATGGGGGTGCCCTTTGTGATCCGGAGGTTCTTCAAGCCGGACAGCGGAAAAAAGGGGATGTTGCATGTGTGAGATTTTCACACATGCAACAGCTTTCTTTTTTCTTCAGTTTTAAAGTCTTCAATGGAAAATCAAAAAAATATCTCAAATTCCCTAAAATTGAGTACAACAATATAAGCCGTCCATTTTGGCGGCTTTTTTCTTGCCACTTTTTAGTTCTTCAAGTGGGTTAGGCCAGATTTTTCAAGGGAAACAGATATCGGCCCTGTGTCCCGTTCTGGATCTTGTGGTGCAATTTGTTGAAGTTGTGCGCCAGGACACAGATCACGGTCTCTGTAAGCGCGTTCAGATGCCCGGTCCCCAGGAAGCGGCGGAACAGCTGGGTTTCCTTCACATCCGCAAAGGCTCCTTCTGACTGAATCGACCGGTTCATCCTCAGCATTTTTCCCTCTTCCGACGCTATCCGTTCCTTGTCTTCTGCCCGCAGTTCCAGGAAACGTTTTGAAACTTCAAAATGTTTCTCTCTCTGTTCTAGTGGCAGCTTGGAGTTGTTGCCCCGGATGCAGTCCTTCTTGTACGGACATCCTGCACAGTCATGGCACGCATATACCGTTTTTTCAGTTACGTACCCGTTCCGGCTCTTTCCTTTTTTGGTCCCTTGGCATTCCACCCGTTTCCCGTTGGCACAGATATAGCTGTCCGTAACCCTATCATAGGTCATGTTTTCCTGGTTGCCGATGGCATTCTTGAAAGACCGCTTTTTCTCACATTCGTAGGTCTTTGGCTTAATGTAGGAAGCCATGTCGTTTTTCTTGAGATATTCGTAATTTTCTTCGCTTTCGTATCCCGCATCAGCCACTATCTTTCGGTAGTTGGTTCCCAAATGGCTCCGCATATCTTCAAGGAAAGGAATCAGCGTCTTCATAGCAGATTCCGAAAGACGTCTCCGTTTCCAGGAAGAATGCCGGAATCTCCTCCATCATTTTGCCCAGACGCTTGGTGACGCCTTTTTTCCACACAAACTTGTACTTGTTGGCAAAGGACTCGATCTTGGTCCCGTCGATGAACAGCGTATCAGCGGAGAGTTCACCGTGGTACCCCAGATAGCGGTCCATCTCTACCAGGACGTCTTTGGCACAGGCTGCCAGATGGAGGGAACGGAACCGGGCAATGGTGGAGTAGTCCGGGGCTTTCTTCTCATCCAGCAGGAGCCGGCAGTCGATCCGGTTCTGGCAGAAATCCTCGATGGCACGGGAACTGCGTACTCCGTGCATTGCAGCAAAGACAACAAGTTTCAGCATCTGACGAGGGGTCACTTCATTGCTTTCCAAATGAGCGTAGGTGCCATACAGCTTTCTTAAATCCATCCTTTCTACACCATCGTGGACCAGCCAGACCGGATTGTCTTTGGGGATCGAAAATTCAATATCCATGGGCAAATGAAGTTGCAAAACCGTGCCCAATTTTGTATAATCTTTTTGTAAAATTTTTTTCTCTCATACTAAAATTTTACACCACTTTCGGCCTCCTGGAGACCGAAAGTCTTTTTTTTTAGTTTTTTAGGAAACAGTAGGCCAGAGCCAGGCGGGGTACCGCTGAACGACCCTTGAGCGGAGCGTGAAGAAATTTTCGGCTTCGCTCATCCGCTGGGAGCCTCGTTCAAGCGTCAGCGCGTTGGCGGGAAGCGGATTCGAATATCGACCATTAACGTGCAACAACCCCTTTTATCTCTCATCACTGGATCACCACCAGCAGATCCCCGGACTGGATCCGGCTGCCGGCTTTGACCAGCACTTCCTTGACCAGGCCGTCCACCGGCGCCGTCAGGGTGGTTTCCATCTTCATGGCTTCCGTGACCATCAGCGGATCTCCCTGTTTCACTACAGTCCCCGGTTCCACCTGGACCCGGAGCACCGAACCAGACAGGGTGGCTCCCACTTCTCCCGGCACCGTAGGATCTGCCTTCCGGGCCAGGCTGCTGCCTTCCGAAGCCTTGGCATCCCGGACTTTGATTTCCCGGGGCATCCCATTGATTTCGAACTGGACCTCCCGATACCCTTCCGGATCCGGCCGGGTCAGGTAATTCAGCCGGACCAGCACCATTTTTCCATCCATGTGCACCCGGATCTCTTCCCCTGGCTTCATGCCGAAGAAGAACGTGGGCGTATCCAGGATGCTCATGTCCCCGTATTGATGGTACCTCTGCATATAGTCTTTATAGACCTTGGGATACAGGCAGCAGCTGCTGACAGCCTCCGGAGTATCCGGGATGTGCAGTTTCTTCAGATCCTCCCGGAGTTTGTCCAGATCGATGGGCTGGGGCGGCGTCTCCAAGTGAGGTTTGGCACCCCGCAGGATGATTTTCTGGAGCAGTTCCGGGAACCCGCCATAGGGCGTCCCCAATTTTCCGTCAAAGAAATCCACCACGCTCTGGGGAAAGTCCAGGGTATCTCCCCGCTGGTAGATGTCTTCCTCCGTCAGATGGTTCTGGACCATGAACAGGGACATATCCCCCACCACCTTAGAAGAAGGCGTGACTTTGATCACATCCCCGAACAGCTGGTTCACCCGTGCATACATCCGGCAGACTTCCGGCCAGCGGTCTCCCAGTCCCACCGCGGCAGCCTGCTGCTGCAGGTTGGAATACTGTCCGCCCGGCATTTCATGTTGGAACACCGTGGTGTTGGGACAGGTCATCCGGGCATCCACTCCGGCATAATACTTCCGGACCACCTGCCAATACCGGTCGATGGTCTCCAAGGCATCCAGATCCAGCTTCGGCTGCCGGGGCGTATGTTCCAGGGCATAGCACAGCGCCGTCATAGATGGCTGGCTGGTCCCGCCGGACAGGGCACTGGTGGCCACATCCAGGATATCCACCCCGGCTTCCACCGCTTTGGCATAGCTGTACAGGGTACAGCCGCCTCCTTCATGGCTGTGGAGATGGATAGGCAGATCCACTGCGTCCTTCAGGGCCGACACCAGAGCATAGGCCGCTTCCGGCTTCAAAAGCCCTGCCATATCCTTGATGGCGATGATATTGGCCCCGGCATCAGCCAGGGCTTTGGCCAGATCTGTATAATACTGCAGGGAATATTTCTGCCGCCGGTCGTCCAGGATATCCCCCGTATAGCAAATGGTCCCTTCTGCCACTTTCCCCAGCTTGCGGACCGCTTCGATGGAGAAGGTCATATGATCCAGCTGGTTCAAGCAGTCAAAGATCCGGAATACATCCACCCCGTTTTTCGCCGCCAAAGCCAGAAATTCCCGGATCACTTCCGGGGGATAATTGGTATACCCCACCGCATTGGCTCCCCGGGTCAGCATCTGGAACAGGATGTTGGGGGCTGCCTGGCGCATGAGCCGGAGCCGCTGCCAAGGATCTTCATCCAAGAAACGGTAGGCCACATCGAAGGTAGCACCGCCCCAGTTTTCAAAAGCATACAGTTGGGGCACCTTTTGGGCCGTATAATGGATGGCCCCCAGGATATCCCGGGTCCGGATCCGGGTGGCCAGGAGGGACTGGTGGGCATCCCGGTAGGTGGTATCCATCAGCAGCACCTGTTTCTGATCCAGGATCCAGCGGGCAAAAGCGTCCGGTCCCAGTTGATCCAGGAGCTGCTTCGTCCCGGCCGGGCAGGGGCTTCCGTCCGTTTCCAGCCGTACCGGCGGCGGGAATTCCGGTTTGGTATGATGGCCATTCCCCCGATATCCGTTCACCGTCACTTCTCCGATATAGGTCAGCATCCGGGTCCCTCTGTCACTGACTTCCTCGGGATCCACCAGCAGTTCCGGATGCCGGTCAATGTAGTTCACATCACAGGCCCCGGCCTGGAACGCTGGATCCTGGAGCATATTCTTCAGGAAGAAGATATTGGTCTTCACTCCGCTGATCCGGAATTCGTCCAGGCAGCGGAGCATCCGATGGATGGTGGCCAGCGGATCCATAGCATGGGCCGTCACCTTGACCAGCAACGAATCATAATAAGGGGTGATGACCGCTCCCTGATACGCGGTCCCCGCATCCAGACGGATCCCCGGTCCGCCGCCGCTCCGGTAGGCAATGATTTTCCCCGTATCCGGCATGAACTGGTTCTGGGGATCTTCCGTGGTGATCCGGCATTGGATGGCCACCCCGTTGCAGGGGATGTCTCCCTGCCGCCCCGCATGGATCTCCGGATCATCCAAGCCATGTCCCTCGGCGATCAGGATCTGGGCCTTCACGATATCCACATCCGTAATGGCTTCGGTCACCGTGTGTTCTACCTGGACTCGGGGATTGACTTCGATGAAATAAAAATGCTTTTCGTCCTGATCCGCCAGGAATTCTACCGTCCCGGCATTCACATAATGGACATTCTCCATGAGTTTCAGAGCTGCCTGGCAGATGGCCTCCCGCAGTTCCCGAGGCAGGGACCAGGCCGGAGCCATCTCGATGACCTTCTGGTGCCGCCGCTGGATGGAGCAGTCCCGTTCATGGAGATGGACCACATGGCCCTGTTCATCTCCCAAAATCTGGACTTCGATGTGTTTGGGGTTCAGGATGCATTTCTCCACATAGATATCTTCGTCCCCAAAAGCCATCCGAGCCTCAGAACGGGCCCGGTTGTAAGCTTCTTCCAGGTCTTCCATCCGGTCCACATTCCGCATGCCTCGGCCGCCGCCTCCATTGACCGCCTTGATCATCACCGGCAGGCCCACTTCTTCCGCGAAGGCCTTCACTTCCGCAAAACTCTTCACCGCTCCTTTGGTGCCAGGGATCATGGGGATCCCCGCTTTCTCCGCCTGGATCCGGGCATTCACCTTATCCCCGAACATCTCCAGATGTTCCACCCGGGGACCGATGAAGATGATCCCTTCCTCCTCACAGCGGCGGGCCAGCTGGGCATTTTCTGCCAGGAACCCATAGCCTGGATGGATGGCATCCACCTCATGTTCTTTGCAGATCCGGATGATGTCTTCGATATCCAGATAAGCATCCACCGGTTTTTTCCCTTTTCCCACCAGATAGGCTTCATCTGCCCGGCTGCGGTGCAGAGACAGGATATCTTCCTGGGAATAGACGGCAACGGTACGGATGCCCAGTTCATGACAGGCCCGGAAAATCCGGATAGCGATTTCCCCTCGGTTGGGGACCAGGATCTTGTGGATGGCGCGCATAGGAGTTCCTCCTTCTGATTGCAAAGATTGTATAGGGCGAACACTTTACACTTTACGTTTTTTATTATTCGTGTTGCCGTTTTATTGTAGCATATCTTTGGAGGATTGCAATATTTTTATTATATTTAGTATTGATTTATTCTTATATTGTTAATTGTTGTTACGGCCGTTACATTTCAAAAGAAAAAGCTGTAAAAGTCACCGTCAAGCAATGTATGGCAACTTTCACAGCTCTCGTCTCAAATGACATTATCTCACGTTAAACAGTTCTTACATATACAATTGCTCCATGGAAAAACGATGTACCCGCAGATAAAATTTAAGGACATCTTCCAAGGCATATATGGGAACTGGTCCGACCAAATCACAGTCAAGTACGCTAACTCCATATTGGGTAGCTTCACTTTTTATGGTTTCGAAAACGCGGTGGATTGGTGTTTTTTCATAGTTGGTTAAATTCATAGAAACCTGAACAATCCCATCACGGTCTTCCAATGTCAAAGCAATGGCACGAACATACTGATACCCTCCCGTTACCGCACGGACGGCTTTGACGATTTTTTTACCAATATCCAGATTTTTTGTCTGCAAATTTACATTAAAAGCAACCAGTGGGAACCTTACACCGGTTACTGTAGCCCCGCTTTTGGCGTTAAAAGTCTTGGGTCCTTCATCAGGAATCCAGTTTGAATCCTTCATTTTTTCTTCCAAACCTTCATACTGCCCTTTTCTGATTTTCGGAAGACTTTTTCTTTCTTCACTGGTAGCAGCATCTTCATAATAATATACAGGGACTCCAAGATTTCCCATAAATTGGCCGAACTGATGGCAGATTTCCAAAGCTTCCTCTACTGTCACTTCTTTCACCGGAATGAAAGGAACCACATCGACAGCACCTATCCGTGGATGAGCCCCTTTATGCTGGGTCATATCAATCAATTCCACTGCTTTTGCAGACAATCTCTTGGTCGCATCCAATACATTCTGCGGTTCGCCTTTAAACGTAAAGACTGTCCTATTATGGTTCGGGTCAGAAGAAATTTCCATCACATCGATGGGTTCTCCATCCAACATGGCTTCTTTGATTTTTTCAATAATTTCCTGATTTTTTCCCTCACTGAAGTTTACTTCTGCCATTAAGGTTTTCATTGTTATCCTTCCCTCCATCAGTTTTTTACAGCCAGTAAAAATAATTCCAACATGTCATTTCGAAGTGAACCACTGACAGCCCCATCTTTAATCATTGATAAATTGGCTTCAACATTGAGTGCACAATCTTTGATTGCGCTCTGTGAAAGAAAAATAGCACACATTAAATCAGAAAGACAGGCAGGATTTGAATTGCCCTTCAATTTCATTCCCAGTTCCAGGACTTTGGCAGCCAGGCGCCCATTATCTCTGGGCACCTCTGCAGCATGGACGGCGGCAGCTTCTACAGCCTGACGTCTAGCATTTTTTTCCGGTTCAGACCCTTTCGGCATCTTAAAGGCTTCTACAATGCCACAATAGGCCCTATAATCCTCTACGCATCCTTTTTGAAGCAATTGGGACAGCTGATCGCTTTCGGCAGCAATATGTTCATATTCCTCCACAGTCAAATGGACCGGTTTTTTTCTGGACAATTTGGCAACCATAGAAACAATACTGGCTGCCATTGCAGCAGTCAAAGCCGAACCAGCACCGCCCCCTACCGTAGTATCATCTGAATCCAATAATTTGCTAACAATCAAATCCACATTATCCTGCATACTTTACTCCCTCTTTATACACCATTCAAGGATTTGCATTCAGAAGCATATGATTTTCCACTATGACTTCTCCATTCTTGACAACCAGTTCAATGGGATTTTCTCCATATTGATAAACAACATCTTCAAAAGTAGACACATTGAGAAGAAGGACGTCTGCCACTTTTCCCGGCAACAATTGTCCACGGTCAGTCAAAGTCAAGGCTCGAGCAGATCCGAATGTCGCTGCCCGAAAAGCTTCTGCTGGAGTAAATCCATGACGGCGGCAAGCCAGGGTAAGGACAAAGGGCATCGATACACACCAGTTTCCCGGACAGCAGTTGGTAGCCAGGCCAATAGTCATTCCGCAGCTCAACATAGGTCTAGGATTAAAAGGTTTGGGATGATTGACAGCAAAATCGATTGCTGGTAAGACAACACCCACCACTCCAGAATCACGAAGCTTCGGCATTACTTCCTTCGGTGTGTAATTTAAATGTACCGCTGAGGCCATCTTCATATCAGCCGCCAAATCAGATCCCCCGATGTAAGAATAAGCATCCGTATGGATGGTTGGGATCAGTCCATATTGCTGTCCGACAGACAGGATCCTGCGGCTATCTTCTGCAGTAAAATGTCCTTCATCACACCAAACATCATTAAAAGCAGCCATTCTGAACTTGGCAACCTGGGGAATCATTTCATTGCACAAAGAATCAATATACGTTTCTTTATCCATCCGTTCATCCCAGCCATGTCCGCCCAGAAAAGTCGAAACGATATCAATGGGCAGCACAGTTCCCAACAACTTATTGACTTCAAGCATTTTCATTTCGGAAGCCAAAGTGAGTCCATATCCGCTTTTACTTTCCAAAGTGGTTGTTCCATTCAAAATCATTGTACGGACTCTTTTTTCTGTTTGCGCCGCCAATTCCTGCATCGGCAGATCACGCGTCATATGCACGGAAGCATAAATTCCCGTCTCAATCCCCATTTTTTCCAAAGTTTCGGGTCGAGGATCAGTCAGTTTGACCGTATATTCAGCCACTCGTGATCCGCCAAACACTACATGGGTATGACAGTCTACAAATCCGGGAACGATGACTTTTCCGCTTGCATCAATGACTTTAAGGTCAGGAAACGTTTCAATATGGGGATCCATTTCATTTTGTTTCCCCACTTCGCTGATTTTTCCGTTTTGAATAAATAAATACCCGTCTTCAATCAGGCCCACGTCATGATTGCTCGATCCATCCATGGTCAATATCTGTTTTGCGTTTTTAAACAACAGACAGTTGGTAAATTTCATACTACCCTCCTTTTCAAAATAAAGGGAGGAGAAGGACCGCTCAGTTCCTCCTTCCTCCCTTGCTTGCAGTACTTTATGCAATTTTTATTCTGCTAACCGATAAATATCGAAATCAGTTTCTGCAGAACAGCTACAGCCATTAACGGACGTATTCGCCTTCCGGCCCAAAGGTGACTTTGTCAGCAGGTTCCCACCACAGAGGAACTTTGATGCTTTCGCCGCCAGCGATCTTTCCTTTGCCGTTGCAGACATCTTTGGCTGCCTGGTATCCGGCCTGAGCGTGACGTACAACCCCAATACCAGAGTCTGTAGTCATACAGGCAGACAGACGGAATGCAGCTTCATCCGTTCCATCAGCAATCATGGTCACGCCGGTATGGACCGCTTCACCCATGGAATAGTTGGCCTGGATGGCAATCAGGTCACACATAGCCGCACAATCCAGCAGTCCGTTCAGCATCGGCCAGTCAGAGATGTAGTCGCCGCCATCCGGCATATTTTCAGATTCGAAAGTCGGATTTACAATGGATCCGGAATCCAAGTTATCTCTGGAGAAAGCAACCGGCCCTTTGATTTCGCCTTTCTTAATCAGTTCGTTCACTGCAAGGCCGAATCTCTTTCTTTCCCCAAATCCCATGTAGCAAATACGTGCAGGAAGAGCTTCAATAGGAAGGTGTTTCCTGGCCAGATTGATCCAACGTTCAACAAGTTTATCACCCTTGCAGATTTCCAAGGCCAGATCATCCAGTCTTGCCAAATCTTGAGGATCTCCGGACATACAGGTCCAGCGGAACGGCCCACGGCCTTCGCAGAACAACGGTCTAATGTAAGCAGCCACGAAGCCTTCAATCTGCTTGGCTTCTTTTTCGGGCATTCCAGCATCAATACATTCTTTGCGGATACTGGTACCATATTCGAATACTTCAACGCCACGTTTTTTAAGTTCAATCATGGCACGGAGCTGCCGTTTCATAGTTTCTCTTGCATCTTTCAGATATTGTTCCCGATGTTCACCGCGGTACTTATCAGCTTCTTCGCCTGTATATCCTGCCGGGATATAGGAAATGGGATCATGGCACGGACACATTTCAGTGACCACGTCAGGAATATAGTTCTTGCGGAGTGCTTCTTCATAGATATCCGCTGCATTGCCAATAACAGCAATCGAAATAGGATCATCTGCTGCAACATGTTCCTTGGCAATCTTCCAAGCTTCATCCAGCGTCTTGACTTTGATATCCATGTAGTTTTTGGAAATACGCCGATCGATTACACGTTCATCCGCATCGGCCAAAATGACCACTGCGCCATGCATTTTACCTGCCCAAGTCTGATTTCCGCCCATACCGCCAGCTCCGGCTGTCATGAAAATCTTGCCGTGCATATCGTTTTCCCAGCCTTTTTTAAGGACAATGGCGGAAAGGGTTTCAAAAGTCCCTTCGATAACCCCCTGGGTTCCGATATATTCCCAAGGAGCTGCCGTATATTGGGCAAAAATGGTAAGGTTCTTATCCTGCAGATCGTAGAATCTTTCCCAAGTTGCCTTCATAATGTTGGTGGTAGCCATGACGACTCTGGGGGCTAGGGTATGTGTCTTGAATACAGCTACCGGCATACCGGACTGCACAACCAAAGTTTCATCATTTTCCAGATTCTTCAAGGATTCAACAATTGCATAGTAGGATTCCCAGTTTCTTGCACATTTTCCGTTGCCGCCATAAATGATCAACAGCTCGGGAGATTCGGCATTCTCCATATTGTTTTCCAACATACGGAGAATCGTTTCCTGTTTCCAGCCTTTGCAACGCAGGCTTTCCGGTTTGTCAAAACCTCCTCTTTGGGCCTTTACAGAGAACAGAACTTCCGGTTTCCCCGGTTTTGCCGGGAACATGTTTCCACCATTTTGCGTCATAGTACTTTCCTCCATTTCTACTTTTTTTCATTTCTCATGCACGTTTCTTATCACGAGTACGGCTTCATTATATTTTTTTCGTGTCGAGGTTGCGTCGAACTATTCAGGAAAGTTCATCTTTTATTATCGACGCATTGGGTTAAAGACAAATAAAGTAAACTGCGCCTTTTCCATAAAGACAAATTGCGTGGTCAATGCTTTTAATGTATGCTAAAATAATTTTATCTATCCATTTCGTTGATTTTCCTTCTCTGTGAGGTGATTGAAATGTCCATTACGGTAGAAATGCTGGGTAAAGCACAAGTTAAAAAAAATACCAACTTCGTTACATTTCCTTATCGCAAGGCTGAAGGACTATTCTACTATCTGATTGCCCGCCAAACTATAACAAGAGATGAAGCTATTGGGATTTTTTGGACGGACTGTTCTGAAGAAACCGGTCGTAAAAATTTACGGGATGCACTCTATCACATAAAAAAACATCTGGGTAAAAACATCATCCAGATACACGGAAAGAATTCCATTAGTATCAATTTAAGCCTGGTTGCCCATGTTGATTTTCTGGAATTGACGGATGCCCAGCTGCTGCAAGAACCATTTGGCCCCTTTCTGGATTATTTTTATATAAAGGATTGTCCACTGTTCGAAGAATGGGTAGACACCATGAGAAATAAATTGCAGGACCGTTTTCTTACAGTTGCCCGAAAGTACTTGGAAGTGACATCAAAAGATATAAATTCTTCCACCCTCTTTACGATTGGAACCCTGGCCATCGATTATAAACTCTATGATGATGAACTGATCAAAAAGATTTTGGAATGCCTTCTCGATTCTGGCTACTACATGGAGGCTAAAAAGATATATACGCTATACGCAAAAATGCTTGAATGTGAGTATGATGATGAAATCAGTTCAGAACTGACTTCTTTGATTACGGAAAACAACACTCTTAAAATCAATCGCCACAGCAATACCAATAAATTCCAAGTCCCGGCCTTCTTTTTTTATCGTGATAAGGAAATCACAGTCATCAATGATAATTTTCGGAGATTCCTGACAGGTTATCCCTACACATCCCTGTTGATTACAGGAGAAGCCGGTGTTGGGAAATCTGCCCTATTGAATCGTGTAAGCAGTGGGATCGGCCCCGATTCTGCAGTTGTATTGAGATACCAGTGTATCCAAACAGAACTTGAACTCTATTTAAGACCTTGGAATGACTTTTTAGCACAAATTGAAATCTTGATCCGTCAAAATACGGCAAATTCAGTTCCAGCCATCACAGAATTTTCTGCACAAGCAAATATTTTTGCAACCCAGTATGAACAGTATGTAAAGAATGCTTTCTGCATGCTTTATCAGCATTTGGAAGAAAAAAAGAAGATTGTCCTGATTATCGATGACGTACAATGGATGGATTATGCCAGTATGAGATTGCTGGCCAATATTCTTTCCTGGGATAAAGAAAGCCGAATCTTGGCCATCCTAGCCTCCAGGACCGAATTGCCTGCCGAATCTTTAAAGATCAAAAATTCTCTGCTCAGCCGGGATCTTCTGACTGAAATATCCCTTTCCCGTTTTACCTATGAAGAAACAGAAGAAATCATTTCTGCTTATCATCCAAATCTGGGCAAACAAAAAGAAATCGTCGATAAAATTTTTAACAACACCGCCGGCAATGCACTTTTCCTGCTCGAATTATTAAAAGACTATAATCCAGCAAACTCTGTCCAGGAACTGACAAAAAAAACTGTTATCATGATTCAAAATCGACTTTTGGAATTAAGCATTGAAGAACAGCATATCCTCGACACAATCTCCTTATTTCCCCGGTTCGCTACCCTTAAAGACCTTCAGTTATTTGACAAACGCCCGTTAGAATCCATTCTGATGGATATCGAGCACTTATTTACTTGCCAGTTGATCTGCTTTAACAACACTTATTTCAATAATGGCTACAATGGCTACGCATTTTCACATCAGTTGATCAGAGAATACGTATATGGACATCTGCTCCCGGACAAAAAAATTGTAATGCACAGTATAGTTGCTGACAGTTATGAAAAAGACTATCAGCAGACCCACAGCAGCCGGTTGTTTTCCACTTTGATCCACCACTTTAAAGGTGCTAATAACCTATATAAGGCTTACAATTATCAGCTGGAATACTTTTGTAATATCTATACAATCCAAAATGAAATTTATCCATCGACTTTAAGTACAGAAAAATTTTCAGCAAGTCATCCTTTACCTTTGACTTCTGCAGATGCTTTGGTTGCTTTGGCCAAAAAGGTACGTACACTGGATTCTTCCATCCCTAATGCAGATCTCTTAAAAATGAAACTGGAATTCCTGATTGGCCGATACGACCTTTATTCCGGGGCTTTTGAACATGGCTTGAAAAATATACAAAACAGCATCTCCATTGCCAAGCAGCGCAATGATTATGACTATCTTTTAAAAAATTATCTCCAAATGATCTTTCACGGAATCCAAGTCAATAATCTAAAAATGTTCAACGATTATCTCACTCTGAGTGAATCACTGATTGAAACAGGGACTTTCTCCAAAGCAACCATTTACACAATAAAACGTTTGAGAGGTCTCTTCTTCATGAAAAATTATCGCTATGAGGAAGCCGAAAGGATCTTTCTGGAAATCATTAAAATCCTTTCTGACAGTCCAACACAAGATGATTCAACAAATATTGCATTAGCTGCCTGCTCAAATTACATAGGAGAATGCAGACAAATGACAGGCAAAACCGACGAAGCGCTGGATTATTTTTTTAAAGCAATCGAGTATTCTAAAGATGAACCGAATTTTAGTGGTCTGGCTATTTTTTACTGCAATATCGGGCAGCTGTATTATCATTTAGAAGAATATAAAAAAGCCGCCACATATATCGATGCCGCACTTGACTGTATGGAAAAAACAGACGCGCTATGGGGAAAGGCCAGAGTAAATTGCTACAAAGCGTTATTGGAAATCAATAACAAGAATTGGAAAAGTGCCAGATATTATTATAAAAAAGCTTCAGACTTCGCTGAAATTGGACGGAATCCGATTACACTCTCCTTACTGAACCAAGTCCAGACAAAATTCAATCTTTCTGCAAATTGAATCTAATATAAGATTATCGACAATTTCTCGACGCAACTTCGCCGCTTTTTTCATATACTCAAAGAGAAAAATTGAATGTTCTATCCGTTTTAATGAGTGCAGCCATCAATACGCATGTTGTTCACGAGTACAAAACATCCATACACTGGTTGGTCAAAACTCAAAAGACGAATGTGAAATTCATTTTGTGAGAGATTATGGAACGGAGGCGAAATAAATGCTGGCTATCTTAACGAACCCGATAACAATATCCGTTATTGTTATGTGCGTGCTTTGTCTTTTAAAGCTCAATGTAATCCTTTCCCTTCTGGTCGCCGCTCTCATAGGAGGGCTTTCAGCCGGGCAAGGGTTGGATTTTATCATGAAAAATCTTCTTGCCGGTTTCAACAGTAATGCCGAAAACTCCTTAGCCTATCTGTTGCTGGGAACATTTGCAGCAGCTCTGGAATACACAGGCTTGGCTTCCCTCCTGGCGAAAAAAGTTACAAAAGCCGTAAAGGGAAATCGGACTGCGCTCTTGGCAACCTTATGCATCTGCGCTTGTATTTCCGGAACTCTGATCACTGTCCACATTGCGTTCATCCCCATTCTTGTCCCTCCCCTGCTCCATCTGATGAATGAATTGAAAATCGATCGAAGGGCCGCTGCCACAGCCCTTGGATTTGGTCTGAAAGCAATGTATATCACAATCCCTATCGGCTACGGAATTATTTTCCAAAGTATCATCGCCAGCAATATGACTGAAAATGGATGGTCTATTGCTTTGCCAGATGTTTGGAAATACAATTGGATCCTTGGCATTGGGATGATTGCTGGATTGATCATATCCCAATACATTTATCGGAAACCTCGCGAATACAAAGATGTCAGTTTTGAACTAGATCACACCTATGACAATCTGGAGATGGGAAGAGAGCAGTGGGTCTCTATTGCCGCAGTGATTGTTACAATCATCGCCCAACTTTGGACAGGGATGATGCCTTATGGTGCCTTGGCAGGTCTCTTTATCTTAATCGCAGGTGGTGCCATCAAATTAGACAAAACTGATTTTATTACTTCTGAAGGGTTGAAACTCATGGGTATGATTGCCTTTATCATGCTCATTGCGGGAGGATACGCCAATGTAATCAAATCAACGGGTGCAGTAGAGACTCTAATCATGAACACCTTGGCCATACTGGGAACAAACAAGGCTGTCATCGCTTTTGTACTGATTCTCATCGGTTTGATCATCACAATGGGGATTGGGACTTCTTTCGGCACAGTTCCAGTTATTGCTTTACTTTACGTACCCCTCATGAAAGAAACTGGTTTCAGTATTGGTGCCTGCTGCTGTCTCATAGCCTGTGCAGCAGCACTGGGCGATGCTGGATCTCCTGCATCGGATACCACTTTAGGACCAACAGCTGGACTGAATGCGGATGGGCAGCATGACCACATCAGAGATACTTGTATCCCTCAGTTCTTCTGTTATAACATTCCTCTTGCCATTGCCGGATTTATCGGGGCTCTGATTTTTTAATTGAATCATGATTGGAGGTTACAGAACAATGAACACCATCTACTTAGACGGCGAAAATCTTACTATTGAAAATGTTGTTGAAGTTGCACGGAATTTCGCTAAAGTCGATCTTACTCCACAGGCGAAAGAAAAAGTCAAAATTTCAAGGGACACTGTAGAAAAAGCTATCGCTGCAAATAAGCCCATTTATGGCTTGAATACTGGATTTGGCAAATTCGAAAACATTGCCATCAGCAATGATCAGTTGAACGAATTACAGCTTCGGCTTATTTTGGCTGACTGTGTAGGCGTCGGCGACCCGTTTCCCACAGAAGTCGTCAGAGCAATTATGCTCCTTAGAGTCAATGCTTTAGCGAAAGGCTATTCTGGCATCAGACTTTCTACAGTCGAAACTTTAATCAGAATGATCAATGAACATGTCCATCCCATTATCCCTGAAAAAGGCTCTGTGGGGTCAAGTGGAGATCTTTGCCCTCTGGCTCATATGGTCATGCCCCTAATTGGAGATGGTGAAGCAGAATACAATGGCGAAATACTGCCTGGTTCTGAAGCTATGAAAAGAGCTGGAATCGCACCTGTTCACCTTACTTCTAAAGAAGGATTGGCTCTGATCAATGGGACCTGTGCAATGATGGGGGTAGCAGCCATCGCTGTATATGATGCCTATAATATCGTGAAAACAGCGGACATTGTTTCCGCATTGACCTGTGAAGCTCTAACAGGAATTTCGGATCCGTATGATGCCCGTGTCCATGAAGCACGGCCTCACAGTGGACAGATTGATGTGGCTTATAATATGAGGAAACTCCTCACGGGAAGCCGCTTGACAACTCGTCAGGCTGAAAAACGGATGCAGGATGCTTATACTCTTCGCTGCATCCCGCAAATCCATGGTGCCAGCCGTCTAGCACTTGATTATGTACGCAGTGTGATTACAACAGAAATCAATTCTGCCACCGATAATCCGTTGATATTCACGGACAATGGAGATGTTATTTCCGGCGGAAATTTCCATGGTCAACCTGTGGCCATTGCAATGGATACCTTAGGGATTGCCATGGCAGAAATGGCCAACGTCTCTGAACGAAGAATTGAAAGACTTGTCAATCCTGCTCTCAGTAATGGTCTTCCAGCATTCTTAGTTTCCAACGGCGGTTTAAATTGTGGCTTCATGGTTCCCCAGTACTGCGCCGCAGCTCTAGTTTCTGAGAATAAAATATTGGCACATCCTGCCAGTGTCGACTCCATCCCTACCTCGGCCAACCAAGAAGACCATGTCAGCTTCGGAACGATTGCTGCCCGTAAAGCACGACAAATCATTGAACATGCTTTCCATGTTCTCTCGATTGAATTTATCTGTGCAGCCCAAGGAGTTGACCTTCGTGAAAAAGGTGCTTCTCTTTTAGGTACATCTGGGAAGATCAGTTACTCTTATATCAGGGAAAAAGTTCCTTACATGAAAGATGATATTGCCATTTATAGAGATATGGAAAAAGCTTATCAGCTGATTTATCATGGGGGATTGGTAGAAACAATAGAAAAAGAAATTGGAGAATTGCACTAAGCAAAAAACACAACAAGTTTCTGATGCCAAAAAAGGCTGCTGCACAAAACAACTTGTGCAGCAGCCTTTTTTCTTATTCACTCAATCCAAAGCGGCAAAAGCCTGTTTCAGATCATCGATGATATCGTCAATATGTTCGGTCCCGATGGACAGCCGGATAGTAGCCGGGGTGATTCCGGAAGCGGCCAGCTCTTCTTCGTTCATCTGGGAATGTGTAGTGGAAGCCGGGTGGATCACCAGGCTCTTCACATCGGCCACATTGGCCAAGAGGGAGAAGATCTTCAGATGATCGATGAACTTCTGGGCAGCGGCGGCACCGCCTTTGATCTCAAAGGTAAAGATGGAAATCCCGCCGTTGGGGAAGTACTTCTTGTACAGTTCATGATCCGGATGGTTGGGCAGGGAAGGATGGTTCACTTTGGCCACATGGGCATCGTGGGCCAGGAAGTCCACCACTTTCAGGGCATTTTCCACCTGACGTTCCACCCGCAGGGACAAGGTTTCGGTGCCCTGGAGCAGCAGGAAGGCATTGAAGGGAGAAATGGTAGCCCCCGTATCCCGCAGGATCAGGGTCCGGATATAGGTTACATAGGCAGCAGCGCCCACGTCCTTGGCAAAACTGATGCCATGGTAGCTGGGGTTGGGGTCAACCAGCCAAGGGAACCGGCCGGAAGCCACCCAGTCGAACTTGCCGCTGTCCACGATGATGCCGCCCAGGGTGGTACCATGACCGCCGATGAATTTGGTGGCAGAATGGACCACCACGTCAGCGCCGTGTTCAAAAGGACGCAGCAGATAGGGAGTGGCGAAAGTGCTGTCAACCACCAGAGGGATCTTATGCTTATGGGCAATGGCAGCCACTGCATCGATGTCGATCAGGTTGGCATTAGGGTTGCCCACGGATTCAATGTAGATGGCCTGGGTATTTTCCCGTACCGCATCTTCGAAGACCTGTACCCCTTTGGTAGGATCCACAAAAGTGGTTTCGATGCCAAAATCCGGAAAAGTATGTTCGAACAGGTTGTAGGTCCCGCCGTATACGGTAGTGGCGCAGACAATGTGCTGGCCTGCATGGACCAGTGCCTGCATGGCATAGGTCACGGCAGCAGCGCCGCTGGCCGTTGCCAGGGCCGCCACCCCGCCTTCCAGGGCTGCGATCCGTTTTTCAAAGACATCTTCCGTGGGGTTGGTGAGCCGGCCGTAAACGTTGCCTGCATCCTTCAGGGCAAACCGATCAGCGGCATGCTGGCTGTTCCGGAACACATAAGAAGTGGTCTGGTAGATGGGCACTGCCCGGGAATCCGTTGCCGGATCAGCTTGTTCCTGCCCCACATGGAGCTGCAGCGTCTCAAAATGATACTTTTTTTCTTCGCTCATTGTCATTGCCTCCCTAATTCATTCCCGTTTTAATTACCACTGTTTTAGTATGATTTACATTATAGGCACTCAAATTCAGTCTGTCAATAGAATTTGTTTTCTTTTTCCCGCATCAGTCATTCCGTGCCAAGACGCCGACCATGACCATGATGCACAGAGCTCCCAGCATTTCTACCGGTCCCACCTTGTTGCCCATGACCACCACAGAAAAGAAATAAGCGGACAGGGGCTCGAACGCCGCCAGGGCCCCGGTTTCCGCCGGAGGGATGTACTTGGTGCTTTCCAGATACACGTAGTAAGCAACCAGCGTCCCCAGGACGAAGAGGATGCCGAACGCCTCCACCGTATGGAGATCGAAGAGAGCGCCTTCCAAGGAAGGATGATTGAAGATTCCCAACAGCAGAGCATTCCCCAGGCTTCCCCAGCCCAGGATCAGGAAGCAGCTGTATTTTTTCAGCAGGACGGCTGCATAAGCTGTATAGAACGCCATCCCAAAAGCACCCAGGATCCCGTAAAACAGTGCCTCCTGCGAGATGGCCAAGGCCGCCCCTTCTCCCTTGGTGGCAATCAGCGCCGTCCCTACCAAGGCCAGGACCACAGCCACCACTTCCCGCCGGGTAGGCCGTCTCCTTTCCTTGATCAGGTACATGAACAGAAGGATGGCCGGCATGGTGTACTGGAGCACCGTAGCCGTCGCGGCATTGCTGTAATAGATGGATTTGAAAAAAGTGACCTGCATCAGGTACATCCCCAGCAGGACGAATTTCAGGAGCCATTTCCAGTCGTTTTTCAAAGGAGCCAAGAGGTCCTGCTTCTGATACAGGCAGGTGCCCAGGAATACCACACCGGTACAGACCATCCGCCAGAATAGGATAGCCGCCCAGGTAAAGTGCTGGTGCACCATCAGATATTCCACACTATTGCTGCTGCTTCCCCAGAGCCCGGCCCCCAAAAGGACCATGCCCACACCGATTTTCTTCCGCCGTTCCATTGCCCGTCTCCTTTCCGCCCTCCGGCCCCCTCCTTCAGACAGTTCTATTCTACCTTTTTTCCCGGGCTCTGGCCAGCTGGATTTTACCGTTTTCCCCAGCCCTTCCGGATAATGTCCTCCCCGAACCGCTGCTTCAGGGCATCCAGGGTCCGGTTCCGTTTTTGCCGCCGTTCATCGTCCAAGTCCAGGCTTTGGGAACCTGCCGGCACCAGATGGCTGACGCTGACCCCCAGCAGCCGTACCGGCTGGCTCCAGGAAAGCTGCCGGGCCAGCAGGCGGATCTGTTCCATCAGCTCCTCGTCCTGAGACAGAGGCTCCTCCACCGTCCGGCTCCGGGTCAGCAGCTGAAAAGTCCCGGTCTTCACCTTCAGGGTCACGGTGCAGCCGGAAAGGCCGGCGTAGCGCAGCCGCCATCCCACCTGTTGGCACAAGTCCCACAGGGCCCCCAGACAGATTTCCATGCCCACCAGATCCACGGGAAAGGTATTTTCCTTCCCCAGGGATTTCCGCTGCTCATCCGGCACCACCGGCCGACTGTCCAAGCCTTGGGCCCGATTCCGGATCTCTTCCGCATTTTTCCCCAAGAGCGGCCGCAGCAGCCGGGGATCACAGGCAGCCAGCTGTCCGATGGTCCGGATGCCCATTTTTTCCAGTGCAGCCACAGAGCGCTGTCCCAGTCCGAAGATCCGGCCCACTGGCAAGGGTGCGATTGTGGCAGCTGCTTCCTCCGGCCGGATGATTACCATTCCGTCCGGTTTCCGCAGGTCGCTGGCCAGTTTGGCCAGGAATTTGTTGGGAGCCAGCCCCACGGAAGCGGTGAGGCCGGTCCGTTCCCGGATTGCCTGTTTGATTTTCGGTCCCAGGGCATATACATCTCCCGCCAGGGCTTCCATCCCCGTCAGGTCCAAGAAGGCTTCATCAATGGACAAGGGCTCTACCAGGGGAGAAAATTCTTGGAAGATCTTCCGGATCTCCCTGGATACTTCTTGATAGCGGCCATACCGGCCCTGGACATAAATGGCCTGGGGACAGAGCCGGTGGGCCGTGGCCATGGGCATGGCCGAATGGACCCCGAACTTCCGTGCTTCATAGGAGCAGGTGGAAACCACGCCCCGGCCGGAAAGACCTCCCACAATCACCGGTTTTCCCCGGTATTCCGGATGGTCCAGCTGTTCCACAGAAGCAAAAAATGCATCCATATCCACATGCATGATGTAACGTTGGCGGACCATCTTGATGCCTCCTTTTGGAAAAGGGCTGTTGCTTACGCAACAGCCCCCGTCAATGGTCGATTGTCAATGGCCAAAGGAAGCCAGCTCCGCTGGCTTAGAACAGAAACGGCGTCCAGTTGTCCAGGATCCCGTAATGCTCAATGACAGCCTTCAGACCGATCAGCAGCAGCACAAAGCCGCCGGCTTTCTCCGCCCGTTCCTTGCCCCACATGCCAATCACCGATCCGCAGGCACAGCCCAGGAAAGAAAGGCAAAAGGTAATGGTGCCGATTTCCAGTACTGCCGGCAGGATCCGGATATCCAAGAAGGCAAAGCCCACGCCCACTCCCAAGGCATCCAGGCTGGTAGCCACCGCCAGTCCCAGCATAGTCCGGAAGCCAGTGACTTTTTCTTTTTCTTGGTCTTCTCCCGCTTCCTGGATCATGTTCCAGCCAATATAAGAAAGGATCAAGAAAATGATCCAATGGGAATAAGCCTCCGCCACCTTGGCAAAATGGCTGCCCAGCTCGTAGCCGACCAGCGGCATCAGGGCCTGGAACACCCCGAACCAGGCGCCGAAGATCAGCCCGCCTTTGAACCGTTCCCGGCCTTCCATTTTCAGCCCTCCGCAGACAGATACAGCGAAAGCATCCATGGAAAGGGACACTGCCAGCAGGAATAGGGTCAGCGCACTCATTTCCGGATCCCCTGGAGCACGAAATAGGTGAGGAATTTCAGCACCCGCAGTTCCTTTTCGTTATGCCGCTTGTCCTCGCTCATTTTCCCGAATACCGGCAGGGCGGTCTTCAGCATGGCCTTGGTGATGCCGTGCTGGCGGACGCCTCCTTGGAGGATGGATTTTTCGAACCCTTCCAGGACCTGCAGCGACTGCCGTTTCTGAGGCCCTGTCAATTTCCCGTTCCCCAGGATCTGCTTTTTGATGACTTCTTTCTGTTCCAGGAAATCCTGTTTATCCAGGAGCCCATTTTCTTCTGTTGCCATATTTTTCTTTTACTCCCCTTGTTTCCAGGCTGCAGCCAACCCGCTGTCCTGAAAGATTTTATTTTGTTATTTTACCATTTCCGGCAAGGGAAAATCAACGGATGACCCGCAGCGGCTGGGATCCTCCCGTCAAACAGACCGGTCCCTCCGGTCCGATCCGGTAGGTGTTTTCCGTCCCTACCATACCCAGTCCCGGCAGGGCGATCTTGGGTTCCACCGCAAAAACCATGTTCTCCTCCACCCGATCTTTGACGCCGCCGGCGATCACCGGTGTCTCATCCATGCACATACCAATGCTGTGTCCCAGGAAACGGCCCCCGTTCATGAACATCTTTTCATAGTAGGGATCGAAATCAGCCATCACCTTGTCGTAGATTTCTCCCAAAACAGCCCCTGGTTTCAAAAGGGCCAGAGTCTGCTGTTCCAGGTCCAGGCAATAGTTGTAGGCCCGGAGGATTTCCTCTTTGGCCGGATCCCGTTCCAAATCCCCGAAATAATACACCACCGTTTTATCCGTATTGTACCCATCCACCCCACAGGGGATATCCAAGTAAACCAGACGGCCCGGCTTCAGCAGCCGGAAGGCTGAGCCAATGCTCTGGACCGCCACACAGGTACCACTGGTCCCTCCAGGTCCGTCAAAGGCCGTCCGCACCAGCGCGCTCTTCCCAAAAGAAGCCAGACCGATGGCATCTTCTCCTGTGGGCCGATTAGTCCGGGCTACCCCCTGGCTGCCCTTCAGTACCATCCGCAGATACAGCTGGATGGCCAATTCCGCTTCGCTGATCCCCACTTTCAGGAACACCGGAGCTTCTTCCATGAGCACATCGGCATGGATTTGTCCGCTGCGGCTCAAAAGGGCCAGCTCGTAGTCGCTTTTCACGCTCCGGAGGCCGCTGAGCACCGCATCCAAGTTTTTCCGGGTTTCGAAAGGAAAGTATTTCCGGAAGAACCGGAGCCATTCCAGAGAGGTGTGCTTTTCATCCAGATACACTTCTGATGGCAGATCCGCCCCATAGTATTCCGCCGGCTGCCGATAGCTGTGCATCCGGCGGATCCAGCCTTCCGGAAGGAGGCTTTCATTCAGGGCCCGGGCCAGGCTCCTGCGCACCCACAGGATGGCGTCCTGGGGCCGGACTATAAAAGCTCCTTCCTGCATGGTACCGGTAAAATAATACATATCCAATTTATCTGTGATCACGGCCATCTGCCAGCCTGGCTCTTGACGGTCCAGGGCTTCCCGCAGCCGTGTCAGCCGGTTTTCCAGTTCTTCCCGGGGAACCCGGCGCAAGTCTTCACTGATCAGGATATCATGTTCCAAAATAGCCATAGGATGTTCCTCCTGTTGTCTTCTATGATCATGCTCCCCCATCTTACCACGAAAAAGGAGCCGCTGCACGGAAAACGTACAGCAGCTCCTTTTGAGAGTTTCTCATGGGCCGATCCGGAGGGACGGATCAGGACGAAATCAGGCTCGTTGAATTCGTTGTCCTTAGTATAGGACAGATTACGTTTTATGTCAACCTTATTTTATTTTTGGTTTACCTTATCCCAGGCAGCCGGCTCTCAGGCCAGCACCTGTTCCAGGATATCCATGGCCTGGGTCAGTTCCGCCCGGGTAATGGTGAGAGGCGGGTTGAAATACAGTACATCTCCCAAAGGCCGGAGTACCATTCCCCGTTCCAGGGCCTTTTGATAGAAGTGATACCCCAGCCGTTTTTCCGCCGGGAAGGGGGCTTTGGTCTTTTTGTCCGCCACCAGTTCCAGGGCGTGGATCAGGCCGATGTGGCGGATTTCTCCCACCAGGGGATGGTTCCCGAACCGGGCTTCCATTTCTCCAGTGAGCCACCGGGCGGTTTCCCGGGCCCGGGGCAGGATCTGTTCCTGTTCCAGCACATCCAGCACCCCGTGGGCCGCCGCACACCCCAGGGGATTCCCGGCATAGGTGTGGCTGTGGAGGAAGGCCTTGTGCTTGCCGTAATCGTCGTAGAAAGCCTCATAGATCTCCCGGGTGGTCACCGTCAGGGACATGGGCATGTACCCTCCGGTCAGTCCTTTGGACAGGCACATCACATCCGGGGTGATCCCTGCCTGGCCGCAGGCGAACAGGGTACCGGTCCGGCCGAAGCCGGTAGCGATTTCGTCGGCAATCAGCTTCACCTCATAGGCATCGCACAGCGCCCGGAGCTTTTGGAGATAGAGAGCCGGGTACACCCGCATGCCGGCGCTGCCCTGGAGCAGGGGCTCCACAATCATGGCGGCAGTTTCCCGGCCGTGGAGGGCAAAGGCCTCTTCCGCTTTGGCGAAGCATTCACACTGGCAGTGGTCCCGTTCCTTTCCATAGGGGCAGCGGAAACAGTCCGGGGCTTCCACATGGATGTTGTCCATCATCATGGGCTTGTACAGTTTGGCGAACAGATCCATGCTCCCCACGGACAGAGCCCCGATGGTTTCTCCGTGGTACCCTTCCGTCAGGCACATGAACCGCTGTTTTTCCGGATGGCCGGTCTGGGCCCAGTACTGGAAACACAGCTTCAGAGCCGCTTCCACTGCCGCCGATCCGTTGTCGTGGAACTGGAACCGGCACAGCCCTTCCGGCACCAGGGCCTTCAGCCGTTCCGCCAGGGTAATGGCCGGGGCATGGGTGAAATTGGCAAAGATCACATGTTCCAGTTTGTCCAGCTGGTCTTTGATCCGTCCATTGAGCACCGGATTCCGGTGGCCTAGCAGATTGGCCCACCAGGAGCTGACAATGTCCAGATAGGCTTTGCCGTGGATGTCGTAGAGCCAGACTCCCTGGGCATGATCGATGACCATGGGAGGCAGGGTTTCGTAATCTTTCATCTGAGAGCAGGGATGCCAGATCAAATCCAGATCCCGCTGTTCCATTGTTTTTTGTTCCATATCCGTCTCCTTATGCATAGGCTTCCAACAGGCTGTCCAGAGAGCCTTCCAGTTCCCGGTCCCCTTCCTTTACACAGGCCAGTACCGGAATGCCGGTAAGTTCTTCCACCATGATCCGGTTGTCTTCCTGCATCCGGTCTCCCGATTTCCACCGGTTGAACAGGATTCCCCGGACTGGGATGGCCCGGTGCCGGAGATAGTCCACCGTCAGCACCGTACTGTTGATGGTCCCCAGTCCCCCATCCGCCACCAGAAGGCAGCCCAGGTCCAGAGCCTGGATCATGTCCTCCAGCAGCAGGTGGTGATCCTTTTCCCAGCCCAGAGGACACAGGATGCCCCCGCTGCCTTCCATGGTGAGATACTGGTGCCGGTCTTTGGCCTTCCGGAAGGCCTGCCGGATCTTGTCCAGGTCCACCGGATGGTTGTTGATCCGGGCCGCCAGATGAGGAGACACCGCTTCCCGGTACACATAGGTCACCAGATCTTCCAGAGGGTCCGGGATCCCGGCGGTTTCCTTCACCCAGGCCGCATCCCCGGGCACCAGGTTCCCGTTTCCGTCCGGTTCCGCCCCGCTGAGGGCGGCCTTGTAGTAGCTGCCGTCCAGCCCCGCTTCCCGGATCTTCTTCACCAGAAGCCCGGTCACATAGGTCTTCCCCACATCCGTACCCGTTCCCGTAATGAATATCGCTTTACCCATTCCATTCCTCTCCTTACACCCAGATTCCCGCTTTCCGGCACCGAAGCCCTACAAAGGCCGCTCCCAGGCACAGGAGGAAATCCGGCACCACCTGGAGTACCCCGCAGTACCACAGGGCCGCCCAGAAGCCGATGGGGGCCTGGACCAGATAGTTGGAGGACAGCCAGAAATAGCTGATCCCCAGCACATAGACGATGACCATCCCCACCAGGTTGATCCCCAGGAGCCGGGACAGGGTCACCGCAGCAGCTCCCTGCCGGGCCAGCTTCCCGCAGACCCAGGCCTGGATGGTAAACCCCACCAGATACCCAAAGGTGGGCTGGAGCACATAGGAGGGCCCCCCTCCGGAAGCAAACACCGGGATTCCCACAAGGCCCATGACCACATAGGTCCCTACCGCCAGGGCCCCCAGCCGGGCTCCCAGCAGCAGTCCCGCCAGCAGGGTGAACATGAACTGCAGGGTGTACACATCGCTCCCCACCGGGATCCGGATCAGGGCCCCCACTGCCACCAGGGCAATGAACAGCCCGCACAACACCATTTCACGCAAACGCACAGCCTCACCTCCAGAATTTTCAGACTTCCTTACCATACAGGAAGCGGGCTATTTAGTCAACCTAGTATTTTAATATAGTTAACGTAAAAGGGGCTATGAAAAAATGAGAAATTATTTTTTCACATTCCCTTTTTGTCACTGGTCAACGGTCACTGGTCACTGGCCGATGGAAAGAACCCGTGGCTGACGGGTTCTTCCGAATAAAAATAGGAATGTGCCTTTCTTTTAATCCGTTGCTTGTCTTGGTTTCTTCTGGAGAGGCAAGGACAAGCCAAAGGCGCGTCTGAGCCAGCATCATACAATGAAAGGCAGCCGCAGCCCGGCTGCCTTCCTTCGTCCAGTGACTAGTGACAAGAGACCAGTGACCGGGCTGCCAAAAGGCAGCCCCCTACACCTTCTCAAACCGGTACTTCTGCTTCACTTCCGGATACTTCTTATGGTCCACTTCACTGTAGAACATGGCGGCCGGCCTGACATACAGGCCAAAGTCCCCATACAGGGCTTCATACACCATCAAAGGTTCCCGGGTTTCCGAATGGACCGCCGGTCCGATGATCCGGTACAGATACCGGTTGGTCCGTTTTTCCTCTTCCGTCAGCCGTTCCCGCTTGAAATGCCGCACGATATCCCCTGGATGAAAAATACGATTTTCCATTTATCTTCTCCTTTCCCCGCCGATCATGCCGCCCAGCACCAACAGGACCCCAGCCAGCTGCAGTCCAGTGATGGGTTCCTGGAGCAGGAATACGGAAATACACACTGCAACCACCGGATCCACATAACTGAGCAGGGCAGTAGTCTGGGCCGGCACCTGGGTCAGGCTGCCGAAATAGATCCCGTAAGCCAGCCCCGTATGGACGATGCCCAAAAGCATCGTCAGAGCCCACCCAGCCCCATCCATGGTGTGGAAATCCAGCTGCCCCGTCAGCAGACAGTAGAGCAGCAGGAAAAAGGCTGCCGTCCCCAGCTGTACGGAAGTCTGTTCATAAGGGTCCAGCCCGGTGATGGTCTTGCTGATGATGATGATCCCTGCATAAAAGAAGGCTCCTGCCAGGGCACAGAACACCCCAGTGATATCGCCCACGTCTCCGCTGCTGCCCAAGACCCCGGAAACCAGCAGCATGCCACCAACGGTAATGGCGCCGCACACCATTTTCCGCCGCGTGATCTGTTCCCGGAAGACCAGGGGTGCCGCCGCCAGCATGAACACCGGCGCCATATAATAACACAGGGTAGCGATGGCCACCGTGGTATGGTTAAAGGATTCAAAGAAAAACACCCAGTCCAACCCCAAAAGGAGCCCGCTGAGCAGAAGCTTCGGTGCCCGGTCCTTCAATTTATCCCAATGGAAGGGGATATGGCCCGCCCGCATCAGGAACAGCATGGTCAGGCAGCCCAGGGCAGCCCGCAGGAATGCCAGAGGCACGGACCCCAGGGGAATGTACCGGCGCACCAGGCCAATCGTCCCAAAAATGACCAGGGCCAGGAGCATCCGGGAACGGGGAGAAAGAAAAGTAAGATCCATGGAAACGCCATCCTTTGCCGCAAGATTGTGAGTCCTTCTATTATAGCATAACGGAAAGGAGGCGAAAAAACTTCTGCGCCTCCCGTGCAATATGGTTGTACTACCGTTGTTTTAAGGTTGTATATGGTTCCTGTCTTACCGATAAGCCTTCTGATAAATGACCACACATTCTTCCCGGGAGGGAGACCGCCGATCATTCAGGAACAGTCCTTTCATGGCCGTGGAAGCATTTTCCGCCATTTTGGGGAATTCTTCCGGCAAGATTCCATAATCGCTCATCTTCAGTCCGGCTACGCCGCATGCTTCCTGCAATTTTTGCAGAACTTCTAAAAACTCATGCGGTTTTTTGGCATTTTCTTTTCCTAAGAATCTGGCCATTTCTACGAACCGGTCATCACAGATATGCTGTTCCAGCATCCAGCCAAAATACGACAGGGTGATCATCAGCAGCCCGGCCCCATGAGGAAGAGTCTCGTGGTAGGCGCTCATGGCGTGTTCCAAGGAATGTTCACTGGTACAGCCTCCGGTGACCATGGCGTAACCGGACAGGGTGTTGGCAAAAGCCAGCTGGGTCCGGGCCTCCAGGTCCCTGCCATCCACTACGGCACGGGGCAGATACCGGCCTATCGCCCGGATGGCCGTAGACGCCACCATATCGCTGAGGGGGTTGGCCTTCCGGCTCACATAGGTCTCCAAGCTGTGGAACAGGGCATCGAAGCCCTGGTAAGCGGTGAGCCGGGGAGGGACGGTCAACATCAGTTCCGGATCGACGATGGCCAGCCAAGGAAACAGATCCGGCAGCTTCAGGCCAATCTTTTCATGGGTTCCCTGGTTGGTGATCACACTGCAAGCATCCACTTCCGAGCCTGTCCCTGCCGTAGTGGTGATGGCGATCACCGGCAGTGCCCGATGGGCATGCTGTACACCTTTTCCCGTTCCCGCATTAACATAATCCCACAGGCTCCCTTCATTGACAGCCATCAAGGCGATGGCTTTGGCTGCATCCATGACGGACCCGCCTCCCAGGGCCACCACCAGATCCGCTTCCATATCCCGGGCCGCCTGCGTCCCAGCTTCTACCGATGCCAGGGTAGGGTTGGCCTGGATCCGGTCGAACACTTCCGTCACAGCCCCTGCGGCAGCCAGTTCTTTTTCCGTCCGTTCTAGGTAGCCATTGACCCGGGTAGACTTGCCGGAAGAAATCACGATCAGTGCCCGTTTCCCTGGCAGTTCCTGGGCATGGAGCTGCCCCAGCTGACCAGGTCCGAACAGCACCTTGGTAGGAATATCGATTTGAAATGAGTCCATCAGCCTTCCTCCTCACAAAAGATACTTCGAGTATAGCAAAAAAGCCTCTGGGAAGCCAGTCCCATCCTTGCTCAGCCTGCGGCCTTCCTAGCTGCCTGCCGGGCTCCCCAGGCTGTCAGCCCCCCGCAGATATTGCCGCCGGTGATCACCAAGAGGCGCACCAGGGCTTCCTGATCCATCTGCCCGGCCATAAAATAATAGAACATATCGGCTACACTGTGCTCGTACCCACTCATGATGAATACCGTGATACCCACAAAAATGGCCAGGTATTTTCCCAGTGCCAGAGGAAATGTCTTATATCCTTCTACGGCGACGAAAACAAAAATGTTGCAGAAAAAGCCCAAGATGAACAGGCTCAAAAAGGTATCCCCATTTTTTCCTGCCACCAGGACCAAAGCCGCCTGCCGGGCCGCCGGCCCTATCCGGGTCAGGCCCAGCAGACTGGCTGCCAATCCGGCCCCCAGCCAGTTGCCGATCCAGATCAGGGGAAACCGGAACCAGCTCCATAACGGCTGTTCCAGCGCATAACAGACCCGGCCGGTAAACAGATGGAACTGCATCTCACAGATGGTATAAAGCCCTACACAGAACAGCAGCGCCCCCACCAGTTTTTCCGACTGGAGCAGGAACACGGCCCCGCCCAATCCGATGCAGAACCCGGCAGCGATGGCAGAAAGCAGTCCTTGCAAAATTTTCATCACGCACCTCCATGGTCGAAAAGGGATATTTGGCAAGACTATACCATAGAGGGTATCGGGAAATCGTCAAAAAAAGATAAATAAAGAGAGTGTCTATACGTTATCCGCACAAACACTCTCACTCTGTACAAACCTCTTTTCCCAAGAGGGAGTCTTGCTGCCATATAAATGATTTCAGGAGAACACTCTGGCTTTATACTCCCGCAGCTCTTCCCGGAAATCCGGATGAGCAATGCGGATCATCGCTTCTGCTCTTTCCTCTAGGGACAATCCCGTTAAATGAGCCACCCCGTATTCAGTGGCCACATTTTGGATCAAAGCCCTAGGCCCTGAAATAGCACTGCCGGCAGCAATGGCCGGGACGATATTCGAATGACGCACACCTTTCTTGTCCACCCGAGAAGACTCTATACAAATATATCCTGCACCGCCCCGGGACAGGAACGCTCCTTCCAGAAAATCCAGCTGTCCTCCCACGCCGGAAATCTGGCGGGTACCCACGGATTCGGCATTTTCCTGCCCCATCAAATCCAGCTGGATTCCCCCATTGATACTGATATATCGGGAAATCCGCTCCATCACACGGGGATTATGAATGTAATCCAGTTCAGCAGGATAAAAGACCTCTGGACTTTCCTGAAGCCAATCATACAGCTCCTGGGATCCGCTGACTAGATTCCAGGAAGAAAGCCCCGTTTTTTCTTCCTTCCAACGGTTGGTCAGTTTTCCCGCCTTATGGAGCATGAGAAAGGCATCGCTTAGCGTCCCCGTATGACAGCCCAAATCTTCCTGTTCCGATTGCGCTAGAAGCTGGGCAATGGTAAAAGGAATGGCCCCCACTCCCAGAGATAGAACCGCACGATCCGGAATTTCTCGAACTACATTTTTGGCAATCTGCAGATCCGCCTCACTGGGTGCCCGATAACTGGATACGCAAAGTGGCTGATGTTCCCCTTCCACGATATAGTCGGCTTCATCCAAGGAAACACGATGAGAACCATCCACTCCCTGGAGATTGGGCATCTTTTCATTGATTTCAAAAATGACCGTCTTGGCTTTCTGGATGATGGTCTTCCAGCAATAATTTGCCAAGCCAAGGCCGCAATACCCCTGATTATCCGGTTTAGATACTGGAACAATGGCCACATCCACCTGAAGATAATCCCGATACATCTCCGGCAGAAGACGCAGCAGCATGGGAACGAAATGCAGTCTCTTGGCCGTAAACATCTTTCGTTCATAGTTTCCCAGATGCCAGCTGTAATATTGGAAATGCTTCATATCCGGGTCACAGTCGATGGTATGGATGATAGGCCGATAAACCAATCCCCCGCGGATTTTTACATCCTGTAGTTTCTCTTTATGGCGGGCCAGAGCTTCATCCATCAATTCCGGGAATCCGTTTCCAAAGCCAAAATCCACCCAATCTCCTGATTTTATTGCCAATTCCACAGCTTTATCAGGGCTCACGTATTTATGAAGATAGCGCTCCATTGACTCTTCCCCTCCTGTCGCATCCGTCCTTTTTCAGGCGAAAAGCAGCTGCATTGCCCATAGGCATCCCTGCAGCCGCTTCCCGCTATGAGAAAGGAAAGGACTTATTCGGCCCAGATTTCTTCATCCGTAGGGATATACATATCCGGAACACGGTAAGAAACGCGAGTCAGGTTCATCAGATGATAATAAGTAAAGTTTTCACTGATGCTGTTGTTGCCCCAGGTCCCGCAGCCCAGGGTAGTGGTGGGATTCAGCCCGTTATCCATAGCACCCCCAAGGTTGGTGCCGCCCACCTGGTTCACGGCAAAACGGCTGACCGGGATTGCTTCTGCCACAGCTTCAATATGTTCCGGCGTATTGGAATGGATCACCACGCTGTGCCCAATGCCCTCCATTTCCAGATTAGTCTTGGCAATATGGATGGCATCTTCCCATTTGTCATAGGTAAAGAAGGCCAGCACAGGAAAAAGTTTTTCTTTGGCCAGAGGTTCATCCTTCCCATAACCGCGAGTACAGGAAACGATGACTTTGGCATCTTCTGGAATCCCTTGGATACCGGACAGCTGAGCGATTTTTTTCACGCTGGCCCCAGGATATTCCTTGCTCACAGGACCACCGTTGGGGAACGCTGTATCTCTCAGCTTAGCTGCATCTTCCGAATTGCCGATGTAATAAGCACCATGTTTCTTCAGGGCAGCAATCATCTCTTCTTTTTTATCTTCCGGACAGATGACATTCTGTTCACAGGTGCACAATACCCCATTATCAAAAGTCCGTCCTTTGATGACCATGGCGGCTACCTGATCCAAATCCGCATCCCGGTCTACCAGGACCTGGACATTTCCCTGCCCCACGCCGATAGCCGGTTTTCCGGAAGAATAAGCAGCCTTGACAAGCCCAGGACCGCCGGTACAGATGCACAGATCTACCGCACTCATCAGTCCCGCAGAAAGTTCCATACTAGGTTCCGTAATCACCTGGATCAGATTTTTCGGCATTCCCAATGCAGCCAGTGCTTCATTGATTACTTCTACCGTTTTCACACTGGAATGTTTTGCCCGGGGATGCGGACTTACGATCATAGAATTTCCGCATTTCAGGGCACACATTGCATTTTGCATCACATTGATGACGGGATTCGTAGTTGGCGCTACGCACCCAATCACCCCTATGGGCTTGGCCACTTCCACCAGCCCCAGTTCCGGGATCCGTTTGATGATGCCCCGACTTTTTTTGTCTTTCATCCGCCACCAGACACTCTTTGATTTATTGACACATTTGGCAATCTTATCTGCATAGTTCCCCATTTTGGTTTCATCGACTGCCATATGAGCCAACAATTCGGCATTATCATAAACGGCTTTCCCCACTGTCCGCACGGCCTTGTCAACTGTTTCCTGAGGATATGTAGCAAATTCCTGCTGTGCAATGCGAGAAGCTGCAACCATTTTATCTAAATAATCTTTTACTGCCTGTTCCATAATCATATACTCCTTTCCAAATATCCTTTTCCTTAAGGGAACCAATTACTTACTAATTTTTCCATTTAAAAATCAGGTCATCAGACTTATTTTTACAACAATTTCCGGTACAGAGCTTCAATATCCTGAATCGTTGTCTGCCGTGGATTGACCACCACATTGACACTCTTCATGGCATCAATGGCCATCACGCCGATCTTGTCTTCCGTCACACCCACATCAGACAGTTTCTCCGGGATTCCCAGTTCCCGATTCAAATTTCGTAATTCTTCCACCAGCATTTCCGGAATGAAATATTCATCGGCTTTTGCACCTTGAGTAATGCTGTCATAGATTACTCGATATCTTCCTTGATCAGCCAAGGCATTATATTCCACAATCACTGGCATTAAAATGGCATTTGCCACACCATGAGGCACATGGAAAAATCCGCTGACCGGATGACTCATGGCATGGATATTGCCCAACTTCCCCCAGGCAAAGGCCAAACCGGCCAGCATGGACCCAACTAGCATATTGGAAGCTGCCTCTTCATCATCTCGGGAAGCCACATAGCGCCGGATATTCCCACCAATCATCCGCATGGCATGTTCTCCCATGGCATCCGTGAAAGGTGACGATGTCTTCGACACATAGGCTTCCATAGCATGGATGAAGGCGTCGACACCGCAGGCTGCTGCTACCGAACGGGGCACTGTCATGACCAGTTCTGGATCTAAGAGCGCATAGGTAGGACAGATATTGTAACTGATGATTGCCATCTTGAAATGAGTTTTTTCATCCGTAATCACAGAGGAAGCCGTCACTTCACTGCCAGTCCCAGCAGTCGTAGGAATGGCGATCAAAGGAAGGACAGGGCCGGGCACTTTTCCCAATCCGGCATAATCCGTGATCTTCCCCCCATAGGTCACCAGGATGGCTACCGATTTGGCCACATCCATAGGACCGCCGCCTCCTAAGGCCACAATGCTTTTACACCCGGACGCTTTGAATGCTTCCGTCGCTGTTTCCACATTTCCTACCGTAGGATTGACCGATAGATCGATGAATTCCTGACAGGCGATTCCTTTTTCCGCCAAGATTGCTTTCGTCTTATCCACCAGACCCACTTGCTGCAGTCCTTTATCCGCAACCAAAAATACGGAAGCCGCATTCTCTGTTTGTAGGATATCAGGCAGCTGCTTCAGAGCACCCCGCCCGAAGACAACATTTTGCGGAACTTTAAATGTAAAACTTCTCATCAATTTTCCCCCTTCCAAATCATTTAGTCTCATTTATGAGCACGCATAAGCTCAACCAGGAAAGTTGAAAATCCGGGTACATAGGTAACCAGCATCAGTACCACGACCAGCGCAATAAAAAGTGGCCAGACATTCTTTACTTGTTCGTTAAAATTCACTCGTTTATCCAAACCGTCAGCAACAAAGAGGTTAATGCCCAAAGGCGGTGTCACGAGTCCCATAGTTAAGTTCATCACAATAATCACACCGAATTGGATAGGATCCACTCCCAATTTTTTTATCAAAGGATACAGAATCGGTGTATAAATAAATGTAGAAGCAGTGGTTTCCATGAAGCACCCGTTGATCAACAGTATGATATTAATCAACAAAAGGACCAAGGCTTTGCTGTGAGTAATCCCCAAAACCAAGTTGGACAGCTTCATAGGAACCTGCTGAGTAGAAACGATAAAACTGAAGATATTGGCCGTAGCTACGATAAAAAGAATCATCGCAGAAGTTTTTACCGATTCGAAGGATATTTCCATCATATCACTGGGTTTCAGCGCATGATACACCAGCCAAGATACCAGGAACCCATACACACAAGCTACCGCAGCTGCTTCAGTCGGCGTAAAAACTCCTGAATAGATCCCCCCCAGAATAATCACCGGCATTAAAATTGCCCAGATGGCTTTAAAAAATGTTTTGATTACTCGGTCCAGATGGACTCCATCCATTTTACTGCCCCAGCGGTTTTTCCGTGCTTTGACATAGGTCATCAAGCAAAGAGCCAATCCCATAATAATCCCAGGGATTACGCCTGCTGCAAACAGTTCACTGACGGACTGCCCTGTAATCAGCGCATAATTCACAAAGGGGATACTGGGAGGAATGATGCACCCAATAATCCCACCGCAGGCCACCAGAGCAGCAGCAAAACCTGGAGGATACCCATCATTGATCATGGCCGGAATCATGATGCTTCCAATGGCAGCCACCGTAGCCGGAGCCGAACCAGAAATCGCTGCAAAAAACATGCAGGCGATGGTAGCCACAATACCCAGAGAGCCATCGATCCAGCCAAAAAGCTCATAACAAAAGTCAACAATCTGCTTTGAAATCCCACCTTTTCCCATAATGACCCCAGCATATACAAATAGAGGAATAGCCAGGAGAGGAGTAGAATCCAGTGCGGTAATCATCCGCTGGGCTGCGATAAACATCTGTCGGCTATTTCCAGCAACCGCCATAGCCAAAAGAGGGGCGCCTCCAATACAGACGGCAATAGGGACTCCTATAAACAGGAGGACCGCCAAGCCGATGAACAATACGGTAATCATAGCTGCCTTCCTTTCTCAAAAAAACCATTCTTGGCTTGTAAAATCCCTTTCTATTTTTGACTTAAATCAATTCATTCCATTGGAACTCGATAAGCTCGATGTTTAAAAAGCTGCAAAAGAAGTTGTATGATAGAAAGGATACTGGTCAGCGGAACAATTCCATACAGCAAATACATCGGCAAGTGAAGAGCTGGTGATATCTGCCCACTTTGAATAATACGTTCTACCAAAACCAGTCCAAAATACGTACATGCTGCCATAAAAACAATCGTTATAATATAAGTTAATATCCGAGTTGGTATCTTAAGCCATTCTGGAAAAAGTTTTTCCACGAACAATGCCACACGTACATGAGAGTTATACCGCCAGGCTGCAGCAATGCCCAGAAAGGACATATATACGCAGATATACCGTAGGATTTCATCCCCCCAATTAAACGAAAAACCGAATCCATAGCGAAGGACCACATTCAATGTCATAATCACGGCCATGGCCATCATGAGAATACTGGAAATACAGCGGGTAACCGGTACATTATCGATAAAATCAATAATCCTTTTCATGTCAACACCTCTCTCCGTAAAGAGCCGGCGGAAAATCGCTCAATCATCTTTTCCGTCGACTCCTGTTCCGGATGATACCTTAAGATTCTGTAACTGCTTTTTTGAAAGCATCCACGATTTCATCCCCCGCTTTGCTGCGGATCATAGGTTCCACATCTTTTGTAGCTGCCTTGAACTGAGCAGCTTCAGCAGCCGTAGGCGTATAAGTCTTCAGTCCATTCTTCTTTTCCATGATGGACAGGAATTCCTTATCGTTTTGTTCATTCAGGTTTCTTTCATCTTTGATGAATTCCTTCACACATTCCTGGAAGATTTTCTGCTGATCGGGGGAAAGTTTGTTCCAACTTTCTTTGCTGATGGCTACAATATACGGATCATAAATATGGGGCAGCAGGGTCATATATTTTACGACTTCAGCAAATCCCATGGAATAGGTCAGTGCTACACCATTTTCCTGTCCATCCACGGTTCCCTGCTGCAAAGCTGTGTAAAGTTCACCAAAAGCGATGGGAGTTGCAGAAGCGCCCAAATCATTAACGATTTTCATATGCACATCATTTTCCTGGGTCCTGATTTTCAGGCCTGCCATATCAGCTGGCGTGCGGATTTCTCTCTTGGAGTTGGAAAATTGGCGTAAGCTATTTTCTGCCCATCCAAGAAATTTCCATCCTCCTTCTTTTTCAGTCAGAGCACCTAACTTCTGACCAAAGGGACCATCGTAAATTTTCCAACCTTTTTGTCGATTTTCGATCATATAGGGTAAATTGGTTACGTTTACGCTTTTGGAAAAACCAGCGACCACTGCAGAAGAAATAACCCCACAGTCGATGCTGCCCAAGGAAACCCCTTCCATCACTTCCCGTTCCGATCCCAGCTGATTGGCTGGGTAATGGTTAATCAAGATGGTCCCTTTTGATTTCTTCTCTACATTCTTTTTAAAATTTTCACTGGCTTTTCCCAACCGGTCTTCAGGTGAAGAACCATGGGCCCAGGATAACGTGACTACACCTTGTTTTTCTGTTGATGCAGCTTTCTTATCTGATGAATTTCCGCCACAGCCTGCTGTAAAGATTAGTAAACTCATAGAAAGTAACGCCATCGCTATCATGCTTTTCCTTTGCCATGATTTCTTCATTGCCCTTCCCCCTTGATAAAAATAAGTTTTTATTTTTCTCATCACAAATAAAATTATGACGAGGTACTACCATCTCTAAATTGTCTATATTATTTGTTTTTATTTTTCTGTATATTTAGTCTATTATTAATCAGGTCATCAGACCTTTTGTTGACTGTAATACAATCATCTCCCCTTATATCTCTTTTTGTATATAGCTCTTATTCCTTACTCCTTACCGTGAGATATGAGAATCACTCGTTTGGCAGTCGTATCCAGATGTTGCAGCACCGCCTCAGCACAGGCCACCCGATTTCTGGACTTCAAAGCATCCAAGATACGATGATGGGCAATTCTTGCGTCTTCAATGATTTCTTTATGCTCAAACAACTTCCACAGCAATTCGGTTCTCATATTTTCCAATAGCTTGCTGATTTGTGTCAGCATCGGATTTTTCGTCAATTCCAACAGATAAGCGTGGAACTGTTTATCAGCTTCCACGTAATCCCTTTCTGGATGTTTTTCATCAAACACTGTCACCAGCTTATCCAGCACAACAAAATCTTCTTCCGTGACCTTGTCATAAATGGTAAGGATATTTCCCACTTCAATGACTCTCCGCAATTCCAAGAATGGCATTCTGTTTTCCTGACTTGGGAAAAAGCCCAGAAACTCGGAAAAATTTTGGGCACAATGATCAACTACAAAAGTTCCTTCACCCTGACGAGATTCAATGACTCCATAAGCAGCCAGGATTTTCATGCCCTCCCGCAGAGAAGAACGGCCAACGCCCAACTCTTTCGCCATATCAGCTTCTTTTGGCAATCTGTCTCCTACATGCAGTTTCCCGGTTTGCAGGGCCTCCTTCACTGAGTTCACAACAATATCTGTAGCATTTACTCTAAACATATAAACCTCTTTCTGTCCTGATTCGATGCACTGGTAACTTTCTTGGTAGGTCTTGTATGAAATAATTGAATGGCTTCTTTTATTGTTCCGTTCATCAGATATCTGATTGTCTGATGTTTTATGACTTTAGTATAATAAACCAAATTATAGATGTCAACACTTAATTTCCAGAAAATTTAGTATTTATTTTTATTCTATCCCTTTTCTGTATATAAAGATATTTGATATGTCTTACCACACGACAATTTGCAACCCCCTCTGTTTCCTGACCTCTCCGTATGCTATAATAAGTTAATAGATAATTTACACAATAATGCACCGGACAATGGAAGCACCAAGGGGGATGAAAGCATGGTCATGGACAAGGAAGAGATCCAGGCAATATTGGAAAAAGCACTGGCGGAAGGACGGAATGTGTTGTACGAAGGTAAGGTAGCAAGCTACATCCCGGAACTGGCCAAGGCCAACTCTGGGAATCTGGGGGTCTGTCTCATGCGCAAAGACGGCAGTGTGTACTGTGCCGGGGATTATGACATTCCCTTTACCATGCAGAGCATCTCCAAGACATTTTCCCTGATCCTGGCCCTCCAGACTGCCGGCTACGACAAGGTATTCAGCAAGATCGGCATGGAACCCACCGGGGACCGGTTCGACAGCATCCTCCAGCTGGAGTTGAAAGACTGGCGCCCCTTCAACCCTATGATCAATGCGGGGGCCATCGTGACGGCCAGCTGCATCGAGACGCCGGATCCCTACCAGTCCTTCCTGGAGCTGGTCCGGACCTTGTGCGGGAATCCCCGGATCGGACTCAATGAATCGGTGTACCGTTCGGAGAAAAAGACTGGGACCCGGAACCGATCCATCGCCTACCTGCTGAAAAGCGACAATGTGCTGGACGGAGAACCGGAGGAAGTCCTGGATGTGTATTTCCGGATGTGTTCCGTCATGGTGACGGCCCGGGATCTGGCCCACTACGGGATGATCCTGTCCAACCACGGAGTGGACCCCCAGACCGGAAAACAGCTGGTGGATTCCACCATCGTCCGGATCGTCACCACGTTGATGATGCTCTGCGGCATGTACGACGAATCGGGAGAATATGCGGTGAAGATCGGCCTGCCCAGCAAAAGCGGTGTGGGCGGCGGCATCTGTGCCATTGCCCGGCACGGCATCGGCATCGGTACCTTCGGCCCCATGCTGAACAAGAAAGGGAACAGCGTAGGGGGAGAACGGATCCTCCGGGTGCTGTCCGAATCCCTGGGGCTCCATGTATTCGATACGAAGGAATTTTAAAAAGGGGCTGTTGCACGTCCTGTGCAACAGCCCCTGCTTATTTACAGCGTCACGAAATCGGCGCTCTGGATCCCGTCCAGCCCAGCGATCATCTGCAGGGTCGCCTTTTCCACCGGGCTGTCCACGGTCATGATCATCATGGCATTGCCAGTCTTGGGTTTCCGAGCCACCTGCATATTGGCGATGTTCACATGGGCCGCCCCCAAGAGGGTCCCCATCTGGCCGATCATCCCGGGCTTGTCATCGTTCTTGGCCAAAATCATATAGCGTTCCGGCACCAGATCGTAATGATATCCCTGGACTTCCGTGATATGGGGTGTTTCATCCGGTGCCACCATCCCAGCCGCCGTGAACACCTTAGTGCCGCTGTAGAACTTCACAGCCACCCGGTTCAGCCGGTTCTCTCCGTTCATCTTGCCTTCCACCACGGCCACCCCGCGGGTTTCCGCAGCCAGTTCCGCATTGACCATATTGACCCGTTCCTTCAGGATGGGATCGAACAGTCCCTTCAGGATGCTCCGGGTGATCAGGGTCGTCTCCAAGTTGGCGGCCGGTCCTTCATAGACCACTTCCACCTTGTCCACCGGATCCTTTTCCATCTGGTAATACAGTTTGCCCAGGCATTCACCCAGCTGCAGATACCCCAGCATCCCTTCCAGTTCCTGGGGGTGGAGAGCCGGCAGGTTCACCGCGTTGGGCACCATCTGGCCTTTCAGCACGTTCACCACTTCTTGGGCAATGGAGATGCCCACTTTGTCCTGGGCTTCCGCCGTATCGGCTCCCAGATGGGGAGTCAGGACGCACTGGTCCAGGCCGATCAGAGGCGAGATGGGTTTGGGTTCATCCACCAGCACATCCAGGCCGATGCTGGCCACCTGGCCTTCTTTGATGGCGTCCGCCACTGCCTGTTCATTGTAGAGGCCGCCCCGGGCGCAGTTCACCAGCCGGACCCCCTTCTTGCATTTCTTCAGTTCTTCCTTGCCGATCATGTTGATGGTTTCTTCGGTCTTGGGAGTATGGATGGTGATCACATCCGCCTTAGCCAGCAGTTCATCCAGGGTTTCGCATTTTTCCACCCCCAGCCGTTTGAACCGGGCATCGGGGATATAAGGATCATAAGCGATGACCTTCATTTCAAAAGCCTGCATCCGTTTGGTCACCAAGGTGCCGATCCGGCCCAGGCCGATGATGCCCAGGGTCTTGTGGTACAGTTCCACGCCCTTCAGGTTCTTCCTGTCCCACACCCGGCTTTCGATCATCTTCTGGGCCCGTACCGTATTCCGGCAGGAAGCCAGCATCAAGCCGATGGTGTGTTCCGCCGCAGAGATCACATTGGCTTCCGGAGTATTCACCACGATGATCCCCCGTTTGGTGGCCCCTTCGATATCGATGTTGTCCACCCCGTTGCCGGCACGGCCCACCACTTTCAGATTCTTGGCTGCCTTGTAGAATTCTTCATTGACTTTGGTGACGCTGCGGACGATGATGGCATCATAATCCCCTACGATCTTCAGCAATTCTTCCCGGGGGATGTCGAATTTCACATCCACTTCCAGATCCGGCTGGGCTTTCAGCATTTCCACACCTTTGTCCGAAATCCGTTCCACCACGATGACTTTTTTCTTATCCATGCTTTTTCCTCTCCTTGTTTTCCGCCGAAAGGCAAAATAAAAACTCCCGTGCCTGACCCCCTAAACGGGTATGTCAAGGACGGGAGAACCTCTCACGTGGTGCCACCTTATTTCGCTGCAGTGCAGCCTCATTTCCAGGATAACGGCTTGGCCGGATGGGTTGCTGCCCCCATCGTCTCAGGAGTGGATTCCACAAAACCCTCCGCTGCTTCCCACAGCCAGCAGCTCTCTGTCAGAAAAGATCTTGTGTACTTGGTTCCTTCATGGACACTTTCTTCAGTATATCAATTTAGGCAGTTCAAGCACTTGCTTACGATTTTAGTCATTCTCCCCGCTATTGTCAAGAGCTTTCGTAAATTTTTCTGCCCGGTCCAGGTGTTTTTTTAGAATCCTCGTACGGTCTCCCACGGACTCCATAGCGGACTGGGCTTCCGCCAGTTTCTTTTCCGCCCGTTCCACCGCCGTTTCGAAAGCACCCAGGTCCGTATTGATCTGGGCCACCAGACGCCATATCTGGCTGGTCTGTTTCTGGACCACCAGGGTCCGAAAGCCCATCTGGAGGCTGTTCACTACAGCGGCCAGGGTGGTGGGGCCCACCAGGGTCACCCGGTATTTCCGCTGGAGCTCGCTGATGAGGCCGGGCCGGGACACCGCTTCTGCAAAAAGCCCCTCCAGGGGCAGATACAGCAGTCCAAAATCGGTGGAATAGGGTGGCGCGATATATTTATCCCGGATGTCCTTTGCCTCACTTTTCAGCCGGATTTCCAGCTGCTTCAGGGCCAGGGTCTCAGCATCGGCATCTCCCTCTTCCCGAGCCTGGACCAGCCGCTGGTAATCTTCCAGGGGGAATTTGGCATCGATGGGCAGCCACACCGGATTCTCCCCGGTCCGTCCCGGCAGGCGGATGGCAAATTCCACCCGTTCTTGGCTCCGGGGACGGATGGCCACATTGGTCCCGTACTGTTCCGGGGCCAGCATGTCCCCCAGGAGGTTCCCCAGCTGCATTTCTCCCCAGATCCCCCGGTTCTTCACATTGGTCAGGACCTTCTTTAAGTCTCCCACCCCCTGGGCCAGGGACTGCATGGACCCCAGCCCCCGGTTCACCATGGCCAGCCGGTCGCTGACCACGCTCATGGAAAGGGTCACTTTCTGGTCCAGGCTGTCCCGGAGCCGGTCCGCCTCTTCCCGGGCCTGCTGGTTCCGGATTTCTTCCCCGGCCGTCAAGGAACGCTGGAGCTGTACCAGCATTACAATCAAAACAAGGAGGGCGCACAGCACCGCCCCCAGCAAAATGGTTTCCATGACAGTTTCCGCCTTTCGTAAAATTCTTCTTCCATTATAGCAAAAAAGAAGAGTGGCGAACAGGTGTTTTAATAGAGAGAACTGCTGCAGGACAACAGTCCTCTGCCGGCAGTCACTAGTCACCAGTCCGCAGCCGATGGAAGGAATCCGCCGGAGCGGGTTCCTTTGAAGGATTAAAACCGGCGGCCACGGACGGGCGGGCCTGCGGCTCACCCCTACACCGTTGGAGTCGGAGGTTCGGCTGCAACGGTCGGGAAAACGGGATTCCCGGTACCTTCGTTTCTTGGATTTTGTAAGAAAGTCTGACAGCAACGTTGTAGGGGCTTCCCGCAGGGAAGCCCGTCCCGGCCGCCCAGAGGGCATAAATTCAAAAAAGCCCCGCCTTCATAGGAGTCAGGTCTTTTCCTTCGGCTTTTGCTCGCTGACGGGGCTGTTGCTTATACAACAGCCCCTTTACCCCCTCCCTTTTCTGCGTTATAATTAAATTAATCACATAACTAATTATTTTAAGTAAAGAGGGGAGCAATCATGCATAGACGGAATTCAGAAGAAACCATGCAGCGGCTGATGGATGCTGGAGCGGAACTATTCGACAAAAAGGGATACCACAATGTTTCCATTAAGGAGATCGGCCGGCTGGCCGGATGCAACAGTGCCCTGATTTCCTATCATTTCGGCAGCAAACAGGCCCTGTACCAGTCCATCATCGACAGCCAGCTGAAAGTGCTCCACCGATTGGAAGAAGCCATTGAAAAAGAGGATAAACCGCCTCTCCAGCGGCTGAAGCAGTACCTCCACGCCATTTTGAAGAGCCAGTTGGATCCCCACCAGCACATGATCATCCTGTACCAAGAACTGCTCACTCCTTCCGGGCTCCTCAATGACGATTCCTGGCAGCGGCTCACCCGGCTGGGGGATTACATCCAGAGCCTGCTGGTGAAAGGGGTGGCAGCAGGAGAACTCCAGACGCCCCAGCAGGACCACGGATATGAATATGTCGCCTTCATCCTGACGGCCATTACAGAAATGCTGTTCCTGATCAAGGACCGGCCCCTGTCCCTGAACCCGGAAGGCCATCCCGCAGAACAGCTGCTGGACAAATTGATTGGATTCGTACTGGAACCGTTGAAGCCGTGAAAAAAGGGGGTGTTGCACGTTATGTGCAACACCCCGGCCTCATGAGCCGCATAGCGGCTCGGTCTCGAGTCTCGAGACCTCAAAAAGGGGCTGTTGCACATGCAACAGCCTCCTTTTTTTTACGCTTCCATCAGATCCGTCATGCTGTGGAGACTGATGGCTATGGTCGATCCGTTGTGGAGCAGGGCTGTGGTGGCCGGGGGCAGGATGCCCATCACCCCCAGGCCGATCAGGCCTGCATTGAAAGATACCACAAAATCGTAGTTGAAGTTCACCCGCTTCATCAGCAGGGTGCTGATCTGTTTCAGCACCACCAGCTGCCGCAGGTCGTGGGCCGAAATGGTGATATCCGCGATTTCCCGAGCGATATCCGCCCCTTCGGCAATGGCCACACCGGCGTCCGCTTCGGACAGGGCCGGGGAGTCGTTGATCCCGTCTCCCACCATGACCACCCGGTGGCCGCTGGCTTTGGCCTTTTTCACGAACCGGGCCTTGTCTTCCGGCAGCACCTCTGCGTAGAACTTGTCCACGCCGATTTTCGCCGCCACTGCCGCCGCAGTCCGTTCGCTGTCCCCGGTCATCATCACCAGCTGCTTGAAGCCGGCTTTCCGCAGTTCCCGGAGCACTGCCGGTGCTTCCGGCCGGAGAGGATCCTGGATGCAGATGATGGCCACCAGTTTCCCGTCCAGGGCCATATAGATATGGGAATATTCTTCCGGACGGCTTTCGTACAAGGCTTCTTCCCCTGCAGGGATCACACATTTCTCGTCGTCGAAGATGAAATGGCCGGATCCGATCACGATCCGTTTCCCATCCACCCGGGAGGCGATCCCGTGGGCCACGATGTATTCCACTTTGCTGTGCATCTCTTCATGGGTGAGCCCTTCGTCCGCTGCCTGGCGCACTATGGCGTTGGCCACGGAATGGGGGAAATGTTCCTCCAGGCAGGCTGCATACCGGAGCACCGTAGCCCGGTCGTACCCGTTGAAGCAGAGTACGTCAGCCACTTTTGGCTTGGCCAGGGTCAGGGTACCGGTCTTGTCGAAGACGATGGTATCCGCCTGGGCCACCGCTTCCAGGAATTTGCCCCCTTTGACGGTGATCTTGTGGGTGCTGCATTCCCGCATGGCGGACAGTACCGCCAGAGGCATGGAAAGCTTCAGGGCACAGGAGAAATCCACCATCAGGATGGACATGGCCCGGGTCAGGTTCCGGGTCAGCAGATAGGTGAGCAGGGTCCCGCCCAGGCACCAGGGTACCAGACGGTCTGCCAGATGGCTGGCCCGGCTTTCCAGGTTGGACTTGAAGGCTTCGGAATCCTGGATCATCTTCACGATCCGGTCATACCGGTTGCTGCCGGCCCCGCCTTTCACCCGGACGGTGATTTCCCCGTCTTCCACCACGGTGCCGGCGTATACCGTCAGGCCCGGTGTCTTGTGGACGGGCATGGATTCCCCGGTCATGGAGGCCTGGTTCACCATGGCGTCGCCCTTGGCCACTTCCCCATCCAGAGGGATGGTGCTGCCCATCTTCACGCTGACCAGATCCCCGGCCTGCACATCGGACAGGGATACTTCCACTTCCGTGCCATCCACCACTTTCCACACTGTGTCGATGTGGAGGGACATGTTGTCCGCCAGATCATGGACGGATTTCTTATAGGTCCATTCTTCCAGCAGTTCCCCGATCCGCAGCAGCAGCATGACGGAACCGGCGGTGCTGATGTCCTTCTGGAGCATGGCCGCCGTAATGGCCGTGGCATCCAGTACCGGTACATCCAGCCGGCCGTGGCGCAGGGATTTCAGTCCCAGGCGGATGAAGCCCAGGGTATGGTACCAGCCTCTTGCCATCCGGATCGGCAGGGGCAGGAACCACTTGCAGGCAAAATGCCGGGCCAGGAGGGTCAGCAGCCGGTTCCGGTACTGCCGGTTCAGCATCAGAGCTCCGGCTTTTTCCTTGGTGGCTTTCCGCAGTTCCGGATCGTTCATGTTCAGCCGGGCCAGGGCCTGGAGGATCCCTTCCCGGACTTTCCCCAGGTCATCGGGCCGGTACAGGACAGCGATCCCGGCAGCGCCGGAATACAGCTTTACCTTCCGGATCCCGGGGACCCGTTCCAGACCGCCCAGGATGGCCGCACCCTGTTCCAGGCTGAAGGAACGGACCATCCGTCCCTCCTGGGCCAGGCAGCGGACCCGGAGACGGCCGGCTGTTTCATGTTGAATTTGGAATTTCATAAGGCTTCCGCTCCTTTCTCTAAAGAAAAGAGCTTATTTGGCCTGGTCTTCAACAACGGCAGCAGCCGCTTCTTCCTTGGCTTTCTCTGCAGCTTCCGCGTCTTCCAGTTTCTGGTTTTCTTCCTTGGCAGCAGCTACGATATCGTCAGCCTGTGCCTGGAGGGAAGCAGAGCTTTCAGCAGCGCATTTCTGCACTCGCAGGGCCGCAGCGGTAGTCTTGACCAGGGCTTTCTTCACCAGCTTGGATTTGACCACCCGTTCTCCCAGAAGGCCCAGTACAGCGCCTCCAGCAACCAAACCCGTTTTGATCCAATCTTCTCTTTCCATTGTAAAATGGCTCCCTTCTCCGGCTCCATAAATCCTATGGGCCTTCGTAAATTTTCCCCGGAGCATTTCGCCTATTAGGAAGCTGTGTAAACATGAGCATGGCAGAGCGCCCGATCTTTGGGAACGGCCTAATCCACGTCCCCAAAGCCGCATTGAAATCAGATCTCAGATACCTTACTCCAGTATCAACCGGGATAATAAATTATTATAACATGGATAAAAGAAAGATGGGTGAAGATTTTGGGGCGGAATTAGGGTCGGGGGTAAATGGTCCATCATTTGTCGTTCATCGTTGTGGAGGCCGGCTCCGCCCGCCCTGTACAGTCTTGTCCCATAAAAAAGGACCCGTCCCCAAAAAGGGCGGGTCCTTTCCTTCGGCCGCTGGCCGCCGACAATCTCTTACTTCTTTGCACTCAGCTGTTCCACCAGGGCCGACAATTGGTTCAGCCGGTCGTTCATGGCATCCAGCTGGGCATGGACCTTCTGGTTGTCCTGGCGCAGGGTTTCGTTGTCGCTGCGCAGCTGCTGGACCGTCCGCATCAGGGCGATCCGGCTCTGGAACCGGTCCCGCCGCTGGGGATCCAGAGAGAAGGTCACCCCGGCATTCACCATGTTCTCCCCGCCGCCGAAGCTGCCGCCCACATTGAAGCGGACGCTTTCCGTGGGCTGGTAAAAAGCCCCGATAGCCGCCGCATTGGCGCTCCGGTAATGACCGAAACCGGCGGCGAAGTTCAGTTTGTCCTCAGGGTCATATTCCAGAGGATGGAGGGCTGCCAGGGCAGAGGCACCGGCCCCCACCCGGTCCACCCGGCTGTCCAGGCGGGTGATGGCATTGCTGACACCGCTGACCACGCCGCCCAGCTGGCTCACATTCACCGCATCGGTGGGTTTTGTCCCCGCCGCCACATCATGGATCTGCTGGCCGCCCAGGGAGACGTTGCTGTTACTGATTTCCACTGCATGGGTATTCTCCCCGTTGGCCGCGATCTTGATGCCACTTCCGGTTACGGTGGTCCCAGCGGATCCGGCACTGTTATTGACGGTAAGGCCCTCGTTGTTCAGGGTGCTGTTTCCTGCGGTGACGCTGGTCAGCCCCGTCAGCTCCTTGGACAGCTTGATATCCAGTCCGTCCCCATCGGCGTTCTTCACCACTCCGATGTTCCCATCGGTCAGTTTCGCGGTATCCGTCTGGCCTCCGGTAAGCTTCAGGGCTGTCCCCATGGTTACCGTGACCTTATTGTCCGCCCCGTCATCTCCCTGGAAGACCCGGCCGCCGGATACCGCCGCATTGGCTGCATCACTGGCAATACTCTTCACATCACCGATGTTGGCGGCGTTGGTATTGTCGCTGACATCGTGATTGATGATGCCGCTCTTCACATTGGTGATGTTCTTGCTCCCCGCATCGATGCCGGAGCTGTCTATGGTTACGCCTCCGGCCTTGATGGAACCGTCATTTCCTAAATCCACATCCTTGTTCAGGCCGACATTGATGGACTTGCCATCAGAGGAAACAGACGTAGTAATATTACGGTCCCCATGGATACCTACCGTGCCGCCCAGGTCTGCCTTGGCGGCCTTCCCTGCATCATCGGTGAGTCCGAAGCCGCCGCCTTTGGAGGCATCGGTGACACCGGCCACCGCCGCCTGGAGCTGGTCTTCCGTAGCCGCCCGGCCGGATACTGCCGTTCCGTTCCAGGTGGTATTGGACAATCCGGTGATGGTATTGGCCCCGGCCGTGCTGCCGCTGATCTTCAGCCCGCCGTTCAGGGTGATGGAGTCAAGCCCGGTCAGATCTTTGGCCAGTTTGATGTCGAACCCGTCACCGGCTGCATTGGCCACCACGCCCAGATTGGCCCCGTCAGATAGTTTGTCTTTATCTGTTACCCCTCCCGACAGTTTCAAAGTGCTGTTCAGGAGGCGGGTCACGGTGCCGCTGTCCCCGGTAAGGAGCAGACCATCATCCATGGTGGCCGCCTGATGGGTCTTGCCGCTCTGGTCCGTATAGGTGAGCCGGGTCATGATGGGTGTCCCGGCAGCGCCGCCGGAGCTGGGGCTGTCATTTTTCTCTGCATCCAGGCTGGCTGCCCCGTACTGGGCCACCACATCGGCAGAAGCCCCCAGACCGGCCGCATTCCCCTGGCCTTCTCCCGGGTTCACCGTATTCAGGTACAGATGCCCTTCCCCGCTTTCCCCGTAGATACTGGCTGCCGAATCAGTGGTTTTAGCAGTCTGGTTAAAGGTGGTGATGGACATGGCTCCGTTCAGTTCTTTCCCATCGCTTTCGCTGGGACCGGTGATCCGGACGCTGGAAGCGGCCGGGTTGCCGTCGGACCGGATATGGGTCAGGGTGATGCCATTGTCCCCGCTAATGTTCACTTCTGAACTGCCGGAACCCTTGAACTGCATGGTCCCGTCCACACCTTCCGTGGTCACATTGCCGCTGGCATCGGTGACCTGATGGACCCCCACTTCCAGATGATCTTGGAGTTCCACAGAAACATAACTGTTGTTGGCACTGTCATATTTCACCTTGGTGAGGATGTTGGCCTTGCTCCGGTCCCAACCATCCCCGTCACCGCCGCTGGTCACTACCGGGGCATCCCCGAAGATCCGGATGGTGCCGGTCCCCAATTTGGCCGTCACCGTATCCGTACCTGTATTTCCAGAACCTCCGGCGGTGATGCTGTAGGTGCTGTTGGCCAGATTGTCTTTCAGCTGGGTGCTCAGCACATTCAGCTGGTCTTCCGTAGCCGCCCGGCCGGAGACATAATCGGTACCGCTCCAGGTAGTGTTGGTGAGGCCGGTGACATAATCCCCGGTTTCAGCAGACTGGTTCACCTTAGTAGTGGCTGTCTGGTATCCCACTTTGGTCTTGTCCGCCGTCAGGCTGCCCTGGCTCCCCAAGTTGATATCCTTAGCCAGCTGGAGGGCCAAGCTGCCGCTGGTGCCGTCGGCATTCTCTGCTGCCACCACACCGATGTTCCCGGTGATCAGGTTTCCGTTGGCGTCTTTGGCCAGCTTCTCTTGGGCGGCACCGCCAGTGACTGCAAGCGTGCTGCCCAGGGTCACCGCCGCTGTACTGCCGTTGTCATCGCTGAACTTCAGGCCATCGCTCATGGTGGCTACGGTATGGACAGTTGTGCTGTCTTCACCTTCTTTATAGACAAGCCGCTTGTTCCCATTGGTCGTGGTATTGGTCAGGTAGGGTTTCCCGTCCATATACTGGCTTTCCAGGATCAGATTGGAATAGGTTCCGTCGTTGTCGGCTCCATAAAGCAGCAGCTGGCCCTGGACATTATTGCCGCTTTCCCCATACCCTGCTTGGAGGGACCGGACTTCCAGGTCTTTGTCCAGTTCCACATAGAGGGCGTTATTCTTGTTGATCACCTTTACGTTCCGGCCGGAATAGTTACCATCCTCATCGGTGCCCGTCCCCAGGATGGATACGGTGCCTCCCAGATTGGCGTGGAGAGCCGCTGTACTGCCAGTGGTGCTGTCCACAGGGTTGCTATTCCCCACGAAGTTCAGTCCCTTGGTATCAGAACTGTCCGTCACCCCTTTGGCTGCCGCCTGGAGGTCTCCGATGGTAGCCGCATGGTTCAGGGTTTCCCCGGCAGCTTTGGCCAGTTCTGTGCCTCCCAGACCGCTGGCTACATCCACGATCTGGTTGCCACCGTTGTCCAGTCCGGCGGTGGTCAGGGATACTTTTCCTGCGTCCGTGGAACCGGCCTTGGCAATGGTGATCCCCGTGCCAGTTACCGTGGTGTTGTTCCCCGCTGTATCTGTATAGGCGGCGGAAGTCAGCTTCAGATTCTTGCTGAGGGCCAGCTTGATAGCCGTATTGGTGGCATCTGCCGTGGTGGTCAGGTTGTCATCATCTTCTGCGGTGATCTTGATGGTCTTGCCCAAACTCTGCTTCACATCTTGACTGCTGGTGGTACTGTCCGCCACATCCGCCGTAAGGCCAAAGCCCCCGGTGGATTTCGTCCCCTCACTGAGGCTGTCGCTGACCAATTTCAGCTGGTCTTCCGTAGCCGCCCGGCCGCTCACCGGCGTACCGCTCCAAGTGGTGTTGTCCAGCCCGGTGAGGTAATCCCCGGTGGCCGAGCCGCTGGCCTGGTTCCCCAGCACCAGGTCATTCCCCAGGGAAATAGAAGTGAGCCCGGTGAGCTTCTTGGCCAGCTGGAGCTGGAGAGTGCTGCCGGAAGCCGTCACTCCGATATTGCTGCCGGAAGAAAGGTCAGAAGAAGCTGTGGCCCCGCCTGTGACTGTCAGGGTCTTGTCCAAAGCCACAGATCCGGTACCGCTGTCCCCCGCCAGCTGGAGCCCATCATTGAGGGTCGCCAGGGTATAGAGGGTCTGGGAAGCGTCGCTTTCCGTCTGGCCGGCGCTGGCGGCCCAGTACTGGATCCGGGGAGAACCGGCCGCGGTGCTGTCTAGGAATTTGGGTCCCCCATAGTTCTGGACCATGGCAGCGAAATTCCCGCTGGCGTCCCCCATGCGCAGGGAACCATCCGCCCCGTTCATTTTCAGATAAGCCCCGCCCTGGCCGGTGGCCATGACGCTGCCATCCACTCCGGCGGCATCAGCAGTGGTCTTGGAACCGGCGGTGAGACTGGTGGCCGTCAAGTTGTCGTCCAGGAGCACCCGGATATCCCCTTTATCGCTGATGGTGGTGGTGATGTTGTTGGTATTGTAAGTATGGCCGTCCTGTTTGGTCCCACCGTAAATACCGATGGTATCCCCCAGCTGGGCCGTGTGGGTCAGGGATGTGGCACCGTCCGCCAGAGCGCTGGCGGTAAAGGTCAGGCCCTGTTCCAATGCCGTCTTGCTGGCCAGGCCGGAAATGGTGATTTCCTTCCCCACCGTATCCGTAGGACTGGCCACGGTGAGCTTCACATCCCCGTTGGCGTCCACGGAATAAGCTCCATTGGAACCGGAAGCAGAATTTTCCACCAGATGGTAATCCATGTTGGACAGGCTGGACAGATCCACATCCACGCTGGTGCCATTGTTTTTGTTCAGGGTCAGGGTAGCGGCAGTAGATGTAGTTCCATCATCTGCCGTAGTTGCAGTCGTGGAAACACTGCCCCCGGTCACATAGTAATCGTGGAGGCCGGAAATGTTCACCTTATTCTTGTTCCGCATGGTCAGAGAGGCTGTCATGGAACCGGGATTGGCTGTATCATCGGTGACCGACCCATCCGTCACATAGTTGTCGTTGGCCACCGTCCCTTCATTCACGTCATTGATGGCGGCTTTCAGCTGGGCTTCCGTGGCCGCCCGGTTGCCCACGATATTGTCCGCATCCCAGTTGGTGTTGGACAGCCCGGTGATATAGAATCCCGTGCCGCTGTTGGCTCCGCCGCCGGCCTGGCTGCCCATGTAGATGCCCCCCGTATAGGTGCCGTCGGTGCCCTTGGTACCGCCCACCCGGACGGTGGTAAAGTCCACATCGGGCTGGGTGGCGATGGTGATGGTGCTGCCGCTGCCGGTCAGCTGCATATTGTCCCCGGCGGCAAAGTTCAGATTGCTGGCAGGGGTGACTGCTTTCAGGGTGATCCCATCCACCTGGGCATTCCAGCCCGTGTTCACCGTAGAGGAAACGGCTGCCAGTTCATCTTCCGTGGCCGCCCGGCCGCTCACATAGGTGGGGTCCGCAGTGACCCAGGCAGTGTTGGTAAGGCCGGTGAGATAGGTGCCTGCCGCCACGGTTCCATTCTTGTTGTCTGTCAGGGTCCAGGAGCTGTCCGTACCGGAATAATTCCCCAGATGGAGACTCCCGATGGTGCCATATCCATTGCTCCCGTCCAGGAACAGCAGGTTCCCCAAAGACAGGGTCCCGGCCGTGCCGTTGAGTACGGCATAGCTGTTATCCCCTAATGTCAGGGTATCGTTCAGGGCCACTTCATAATCCACGGTGCCATCCGTCTTGGTGGTCTTGGTGACTTTCGTATTGTTCTTGGCGCTGTCCTTGCTCACCGTCACCATCTGGGCGGCGATGGTCTTCACATCGCCGATGTTAGCAGCGTTGTCCGTCGTCCCGTAGACAGCTTTCCCGGCCGTATCCACTCCGCTGGCTCCGCTGGCCACTTTGGTGATCTGCTGGCTGCCGCCGCTGATGCCGCTGGTGGTGAGGCTGGGACCATCGGTGATGGTGAGCCCGGTGCCGTTCAGAGCGGAAGAGCCGGTGGTCAGGGTACCATTGGACCCATCCAAAGTCAGGGCGTTGCTCCCCGTCCCCACGGTGATCTTATCCGCTGTCAGCTGGGTATCCATGGCAATGGTGATGTTCCCGCTGTCATCGATGGAAGTAGTCAGGTTGTCCGTCTTGTAAGTATGGCCGCTCTGGGCATCATGGGCCTTGATGGATACCGTATCCCCCAGGGCCTTGTTCACTACTTTGTAACCCGTAGTATCGCTGGCATCAGCAGTGTTGGTGGTGAAGTTCAGCCCTTTGGCAATGTCCGCCGTATTGGCAGCAATTTTCGTCCGGTTGGTGTCCACCACCGTAGCCACGCTCTGCAGCTGGTCTTCCGTAGCCGCCCGGCCGCTGACGGCTTTGGTGGTCCCCACGGTCCAAGTCTTATTGTCCAGGCCGGTGACAAAATCTCCAGTCTGGGTGGCGTCACTGCCATCGGCCTGGCTGCCCATGACCACGGTCCCGGCGGTGACGGAATTGAGCCCCGTCAGGTCTTTGGCCAGCTGGAGCTTCAGGGCCCCATCACTGGCGGTGACCCCGATGTTGTTCCCAGAAGCCAGATTGGCAGAAGCCCCTTCCCCGCCGGTGACACTCAGGGTACTGTCCAGTTTCACCGTTCCGGTGCCCGCATCCCCGGCCAGTTTCAGTCCATCCTCCAGGGTAGCCACAGCATGGCGGGTAGTGCCGTCCCCATCGATATACTGGAGCCGGTTGATATTGGTGCCGGTGACGTCTGCCGTCCCGTAGCCCACCCCCAGAGAGGTCGCCACATACTGGGTACTGTCAGCACTGGGTCCCACGATTTTCACAGAACCGGCATAACCTTGGACGGAATCCGTAGTAGCCTGACCAGCCGTAACGCTGTCCACCCGGATGTTCTTGTCCAAGCCGATGTTCAGTTTGGTGGTGACGGTCTTCCCGTCATCGGCCGTTTCGCTGACCCCGGTGACCAAGATATTTTCCCCGGAATATTCCGTGGCCGCCTTGGTGCCAGTGCCCTGGACCTGGAGGGTGCCTCCCTGGTTCATGTGGACGGTGATATCCGTATTGTTCCCCTGGAAGTTCATCCCTTCCCGTTCCAGAGACCGCAATTGGGCCACGTTCACTGCATCCGTATCTTCAGACCCGGCAGCCAGATTGGTGATCTGCCGGGAAACGGTGATGGCATTGCCCTCTTCATCGGTGGTCTTGCCTCCCAGGGACACGGCGCCCCCAGTAGAAACCCAGGTAGGAGAAGTATCGGTAGTTTCAGCAAGGTAGCCTTTGACTCCTTCCGCCGTATTGGCCACAGAATGAGCGCCCAGGGCCACGCCCCCTTCCACGCTGGCAATGGAAGCCACGCCAAGAGCTGTACCTTCATCGGCCGTAGCTTGGGCGTTGTAGCCGTAGGCGGAACTCCCGGTCCTGGTGGCTAAAGCCGTAAAGCCCACAGCTACCGCTGCCCCGTTGGCGGTGGAAGAGGAATCTGTATTGGCGGTCCCCGCATTGGCCCCCACCCCCAGGGCCACTGAGTAGTTTCCGCTGGCATTGTTCTGGGTGCCCACAGCTACGGATTCCGTACCGGAAGCCGCAGAATTATACCCTACAGCCAAGGCTCCCAGGCCGCTGGCGGTGGAATTGATGCCCATGGAAACAGCAAAATTGCCGCTGGATTTTGTCCCCACCCCGAAGGCCATGGAGTTAGTCCCAGTGGCCCCGTCATTGTAGTAGTTGGCCAGAGTATTTTCCGCCACCGTCGTTCCGATGCTCAGGAAATGGCGTCCCGCCTGTTCCAGTTCATCTTCCGTAGCCGCCCGGCCGCTCACATAGTCCCCCGGGGTCCAGGTGGTGTTGGAAAGACCGGTGACAAAGGTGCCGCTGGCCGTGCCTGTTGCCGTCTGCAGGGACAGTCCGCCGCTGCTGCTCACCACCGGCTGCTGATAGGAATAATCGAAGGTCTGCTGGCCGATGGTGATGGCTCCTACTTTGGCCGTGCCCGCCGTACCGTCCAGCTGGATGGCATTTTTGCTGGAAGCATCCCCGGTATTCCCGATGGAAACTGTGCCCTTGGTCCCGTCCAAAGTCACCTGGTTGGCGGCATTGCTGCCCAAGGTCACCGTATCATTCAGCTCCACCGTGGTGGTCCGCACATTGGTGCTGGTATCCGTAGAAGAGGTCACAGTGATATTCTTGTCCCCAGTGGCAATGTTCTTGGCTTGGGATACCCGGATGATATCGTTGATGTTAGCCCCATTGGTACCCGTATCGCCTCCGGAAGCCACGTTGGTGATCTGGTTGCCCCCCATGGAGACCTGGCTGCCCGTAAGGATCACATTATTGCTGGCCCCGGTGCTGTCCGTATGGGTGATGGTCAGGCCGCTGGTATCGATTTTTGTATTCCCCACGGTCAGGGAACCGGCGCTGGTGAGATCCACGTTCTGGGCCAGCTGGACCTTCAGGGTGCCGTCAGAAGCGTTGACTCCGATGTTGCCATCGGTGAGTTTGGTGCTGTCCGCTCCCCCCAGGATATCCAGTTCTTCGCTGAGATTCTTGGTAAGAGTGGCGGAAGCATGGTTATCCCCGCCGAATTTCAGATCCGTGGCATAGGTGGTGCCGTTGATGGTGAGGCTCTTCATTTCCGTGGCGGCGGAAGGAGCGGCGGTGGTATTGGCCGTCACTTTGGACCCGGTGGTGAAGACTTGGGACACCGTGGATCCATTGGTGGTGTTGGACAAGGTGACCGTGGTATCCTGACCGCCAGTGCCGCCCCCGCCGGTGACGGTGATGGCCCCATCCACCGCCTGGGCCGTGCCGCTGCCGTTCCGCATGGCCGTGATGGTCAGGCTGGGATTGGCCGTATCGCCGCCCTTAGCCAGATCCACCGACTTGATGTCATTGTGGTACAGAGCCACATCATTATCCTTCAGGGTTTCCAGGTCTTTGTTATAGTCCGATACCCGGTAAGTGCCCATCGTAGCATTGGGGTCCGTTACAGGCGCCGCCCAATAGCTGTAATATTTCCCGTCTTTCATGGCCGTCATGAGAATTTCGTTGTTGGCGCCGTACACCGTTCCTGTATAGACTTCCGACCCGTCATAGGAGGTGAACACCCCCAGTTTGCCCCCGATCACATACAGATGGGAGGTATCCACTGCATGGCCATTGTAGGTGTACTGGTTCAGGGTCCCATTCCACACCAGCTTGGTATTGGCATCGGTGGTGGTCACAAAGCCCAACGGGGACCCGGTGGCGCTGGCAGAACGGTTGTACATATCCGCATAGCCGTCCTTGTAATAGGTACGGGTGGAAGTGTTGGCCTGGGTATGCCCCTCCCAGGAAGGATCGTAGATGATATAGTCCCAGTTCCCAGGCACTTGGGTCCCTCCCCCCTGGCTCAGGCCTTCAAAGGCGCTGGCGGTGACCTGGTTCAGGGTTTCCCCCGCATTGGTAGAGACCCCGGCGGAAGAAACAGCCGAAGTGGCGCTGGACAGGATGTCCGCCGGCTGTTTCCCGCTGCCTGTATAGGCCACATCGAATTTGCTGTCCGTCCGAGACAGGGCGGTGTATTTCTCCGCCGTCCCTTCCGTCAGGGTATACCCATCCCTGACCCAGTACTGGGTCTTGCCATCGGAAAGGGTCACCTTATGGTAAATGGCTCCATTGAAGGTGTTGGTGTCCCGGCCGTTGTCGTTGCCCTTCACATTCCCGTCATTCACGGTGACCCTAAAGGCTACATACTGGTTCTGGGTAGTATCTGCCACGGTGGGTTCTCCGGCAGCTTCCGCCGGCAGCACTTGGCCCCCAAAGGTCAAGAGGCCTAGACACAGGGCCCCGGCCGCCAAATGGGCCGCCGGTCCCAGATGGCAATTTTTTTCCTTTCCAGCCCGTTTGGCCAGCTCCGAAACCACCACATAGCAGTTCCGGACCCGGCTCCAGATGACTTTATAGATTTTATTCATCATTGAATTCCTCCTGACAGCTCAAACTGATTGCTAAAGAACAACCTCTTTTTGTCTTCCTGTTTGACAGGCAAACAGTTATGACAGGAACTTAAAAAGAAAATAAAACTGGTTCCATTATATTGACCTGTCAGTCACTTGTCAATCTTCGTTATTTATTGAGTATATCGTTCCTTGAATGTGTCTCCTTTATTAATTTGTCTTTTGTATATGCTCATTTGTATATGAAAAGGGGCTGTTGCACATGCAACAGCCCCTTTATGACATTCTCTTTACAGCCCTTCGCCCGCCTCAGCCATTGCGGGACGTCCCTCTTCCCTCCGGCAGTCAGCCGATACTTCGAAAGGGATCCGGTTCTCCCGGACCGTCCGTCGGGCAAAAATGGTGAATGCAGTAGTCATGTTCATTCCCACATTGCTGCAGAATGCTTCAAATTCTTTTTTCAGTTCCGCATCCATACGGATATTTACATTTACGGATGCCATTCCCATCAACCCCTCTATACTTGATGTGTTGCATTATACAGCCGTTGCAATGGAATGTCAACAAAGAGGTTCAGCCGTTGGCAGCACCTCCTATCAGCGGTCAGCTGTCAACGGTCAGCGGCCAGGAAATAGGCCCCGGTTTCCTTCCAGGCGCACGAGATGGATCCAGATGCGCGAAAGCGCGGGATTTGGTTCGTGGCATAGTACAAGGGCGTACATGTCACGGACCAAATCCCGCGCTGACAAAGCAGATGGGTCCATATTGTGCGCCTGGGTTATGCGGCAGCCCGTTAATAAGCCGCCACCGTCCCATCCGTCCTCGGCTCCGTGGCCCCTACCAAGGTCCCATCCGGCCGGCGCCAGATGATCTGTCCCCGGCCGAAAGAAGTCCGGTCCTCCTTCACCACGATCTCGTGGCCCCGCTGCCGGAGACCTTCAATGATTTCCGGCCCAGCCTGGGCTTCGATTTCCACTTTTTTCCCCTCGATCCACTGCCACCGGGGAGCATCCAGGGCGGCCTGGGGGTTCATGTGGAAATCCAAGGTATTCAGCAGCACCTGGAGATGACCCTGAGGCTGCATGAAACCGCCCATGACTCCGAAAGGCCCTACGGCCTGCCCGTCTTTGGTCAGGAAACCGGGGATGATGGTGTGATAAGGCTTCTTTCCCGGAGCCAGGCAGTTGTCCATGGCCGGATCCAGGCTGAAATTGTTCCCCCGATCGTTCAGGGCGATGCCGGTCCCAGGGATCACGATGCCGGAGCCAAAGCCCCGGAAATTGCTCTGGATGAAGGAAACCATATTCCCTTCCCCGTCCGCCGCACACAGGTACACAGTGCCGCCGCTGAAAGGCTTGCCCCAGTGGGGGAGGAGGGCCTGTTCTCCGATCAGGCTCCGGCGCTGGTCCGCATAGGCCGGGCTCAGCAGATCTTCCACCCGGGTGTGCATGAACCGGGGATCGGCCACATAGTGCTGGGCATCGGAAAAGGCCAGTTTCATAGCTTCGATCTGTTTGTGCCAGCTGTCCACCGTCTCCCGCTGTTCCAGCTGGAATCCCTGCATGATGTTCAGGGCCATCAGAGCGGTGATCCCGTGGCCATTGGGAGGAATCTCCCAGACATCATAGCCTCGGTAATCCACATGGAGAGGTTCCACCCACTCGGCCTGGTAGGCGGCTAGGTCTTCCTTCCGGAGGCAGCCCCCGGTCTCCCGGCTGAAACGATCCATCCGGTCCGCCAGTTCTCCCCGGTAGAATGCCTCCCCCTCCGTCTGGGCAAGGGTCTCCAAAGTCCGGGCATGGTCCGGCAGAGTGACGGTCTCTCCCACTTCCGGTGCCCGTCCCTTCGGAAAAAAGGTGGCAAACAGGCCGGCAAAAGCTGGATCTTCCCGGTAAGGGGCGAAGGTCCCTTCTGCCGCCTTCCACAATTTCCGGATGGTGGGCGAAACCGGAAAACCCTCCCGAGCGTATTCCAGGGCTGGTTCAAACAGTTTGGCAAAAGGCAGCCGACCGAACCGGCGATGGAGTTCTGCCCAGGCTGCCACCGCTCCCGGCACCGTCACCGGCAGCCAGCCCCGCTGGGGCATCTCCCGGTACCCGGCATCCAGGACTTTCTCCCGGTTCAGGAGACCGGGAGCCGGACCGCTGCCGTTCAGGCCATACAGTTTCCCGCCCGTCCACACCAGGGCAAAAGCATCGCTGCCCAGCCCATTGCTGGTAGGCTCCACCACGATCAGGCAGATGGCTGCTGCCAAGGCCGCATCCACTGCATTCCCCCCTTGGAGCAGCATCCGGAGCCCCGCCTGGGCTGCCAGAGGCTGACCGGTGCACACCATGCCTTTCCGGGCAAAGATGGTCCGCCGCCGGGAAGCATAGGGATACACAGACGCATCAAATTCCATTTCCGCACCTCCTGTTTTTTCAGTAGGCTCCCACCAGGAAGCCGAAATACAAAGGCAGTTCCAGGATCTTTCCCTTCCGGGCCACATTGTCCATCCCCAGCTGGATAGCTTGTTCCACCTGGTATTTTTCCGGCTGCTGGAGCAGTGTCTTCAGGCTCTTGGTATTCCCGGTGGAAGGAGTTGCTTTCACCAGGGTGCTTTTCCCCTCGTGGAGGATGACGAAATCCACTTCCAGTCCGGAATTCTTGTGATAATAATAGAGCTTCCGTCCGCTCTTGCTCAGGAGATCCGCCGCCAGGCTCTCATAGACAGCTCCCTGGCAGCCGGACAGATCCCCCTGGAGGAGCTTCTGCCGGTCTTCCCCGGCGAGCATCGCTGCATACAGCCCCACATCCTTCAAATAGACTTTGAAGATGGAATCGATGGCATGCCGTTCCAAGGGCAGCCCCGGTTCCGTCAGGTTGTAGCTCCGGGTGACGATCCCGGCTTCTTCCAGCCACAGCAGGGCCCCTTCGAACTGGGAGGCCTTGGACCCCTTCTTCAGCTGGGCATACTGGTATTTCTTGTTTTCCTTGTTCAGCTGGAGAGGGACGGCATCCAGCACCGTCTTCAGCTTGGCCCGGGCCCGCTTGTTCACCTGGACGAACAGATTCTCCTCATAATCTTGGAGGATCTTTTGCTGCATCTCCAGGACTTTCTGCAGGTCATGGCTCCGGACGTATTCTTCCACCACGGCCGGCATCCCCCCCACCAGCACATACTGGCGCAGCAGTTCATTCAGCCGCAGATGGAGGGCTTCCGGCACCGGAGTTTCCCGGTCCAGGCTCTGGTGGAGCATATCCAGCACCGGAGTGGTGATCCCGTTGGCCCAGAGGAATTCCTCGAAATCCAGAGGGACCATATTCACCACGGTCTCACAGCCTACGGCAATGGGGACGGGTTCTTTCCCATAGCCCTTGACCCCCAGCAGGGATCCGGCTGCGATCACATCGTACCTTCCGTCCAGTTTAAAGGCTTTCAGGGCAGCTCTGGCTTCCGGGCATTCTTGGATCTCATCCAGTACCAGCACGGTCCGGTAAGGTTCGAAGACCGCTTCCGGCCCTACCAGTGCTGTGATCAGCATCACCAGGTAATTCACATCCAGGGAATCCTGGAAAATGGCAGCATAATCTGGTTTTTCCAGGAAATTCAAGTATACCACATGGGCATATTCCTTCCTGGCAAAATCCAGGATGGAGGTGGTCTTTCCGCAATGGCGGCATCCCTTGACCACCAGGGGATTGTGTTTCGGGACCCGTTTCCAGGTCTGCAGGAACTTTTCGATCTTGCGCTGAAGCATAGGACTCCTCTTTCTTTTCCAATGGGATACGGTTCATGATTTTACTGAGCTCCTTACACTTTACAAGAAATGGGTCCATTTTTCAAGGAACTTTTTAGATTTTTTCCATTTTATTTTTTCAAAGTAAGGCCGATCCGCCCCCTCTTCTCATCCACACTGATGACCTTGACCTGGACCGTCTCTCCCACGCTGACCACGTCCAGGGGATGCTTGATCCGCCGCTCACTCATTTCCGAGATGTGGATCAGGCCGGCGGTCTTGATGCCGATATCCACAAAGGCGCCGAAATCCGTCACGTTCCGCACCGTACCCCGGAGGATCGTCCCCACTTTGATATCCGACAGTTTGACGATGTTCTGCCGGGTCAAAGGAGCCGGCAGGTCCGCCCGGGGATCCCGGCCCGGTGCCACCAATGCATCCAGGATGTCATGGATGGTGGGTTCCCCCGCCCCCAGTTCCCGGGCCAGCCGGGCTTCGTCCGCTTGTTTCCGTTTAGCGGCCAAGAGGGCCAGCTTTCCTTTATCTTTTAAATCGTCCAGAGCAAAGCCCAGCTTCTCCAGCAGTTTCTCGGCCAGGCCATAAGATTCCGGATGGACAGGGGTCGCATCCAGAGGAGATTTCCCGTCCCGGATCCGCAGGAACCCGGCACACTGGGTAAAGGCTGCCGGTCCCAGCCGGGGCACCTTCAGCAGCTGCCGCCTGCCGGTGAAACGGCCGTTGGCGTTCCGATAAGCTACGATATTCCCGGCGGTGGCAGCGGTGATCCCGGCCACATGGCGGAGCAGGGCCGGCGAAGCCGTATTCAGGTCCACGCCCACATGGTTCACCGCCATTTCCACCACCCCGTCCAGGGTCCCTGCCAGCGCCTTCTGATCCACATCATGCTGGTACTGTCCCACTCCGATGGCCTGGGGATCGATCTTCACCAGTTCCGCCAGAGGATCCTGGATCCGCCGGGCCAGGGATACCGCACCCCGGATGGTCACATCGTATTCCGGCAGTTCCTCCTGGGCCAGTTTGGACGCAGAATACACGGAAGCCCCCGCTTCGTTGGTGATCAGGTAATGGACATCCTGCAGATGGTGTTCCTGGATCAGTTGGGCCGCAAACTGTTCCGTTTCATAGGAAGCCGTGCCGTTGCCGATGGACAGCAGGGTCACATGGTGCTTTTGGATCAGGGACAGGAGCAGCTCTTCCGCTTTTTTCTTCTGCCCCTCTCCCTGGGTCACCTGGATCACTCCATGGTCCAGCACCTGGCCGGTGGGATCCACCACCGCCACCTTGCAGCCGGTCCGGTAACCCGGGTCCAAGCCCATCACCGTATGGCCGCCCAGAGGGGCCTGGAGCAGCAGCTGCCGCAGGTTGGCCCCGAACACCTTGATAGCCTGTGCCTCTGCCTGTTCCGTCAGCTGGTTCCGGATTTCCCGTTCCAGGGCCGGGAACAGCAGCCGTTTCCAGCTGTCCGCCAAGGCTTCCTTCAGCTGGTCCGTATAGATGCAGGAACGGCGGAAGACCCGGCGTTCCATCCGGCGGATAGCCGTCTCTTCTTCCCATACCAAATGGACTTTCAGACAGCCTTTCTTTTCTCCCCGGTTGATGGCCAGCACCCGATGGGAAGGCAGGGTCCGCACCGGTTCCCGGTACTCTTTGTACATCAGGAAAGTCTGGGCTTCCGGAGCCTCTTCCACCAGTTCTGTCTGGAGAAATCCATGGTTCCACAGCTGCTCCCGGAGAGTCTGCCGGAGAGCGGCATCTTCTGCCGCCAGTTCTGCCACGATATCCCTGGCTCCAGCCAAGGCTTCTTCCGGCGTTTCCACGCCTTTTTCCGGGTCCACATAGGCCTGGGCAGCAGTCAGGGCATCCCCCTTCTGTTCCCGCTGAAGGAGGAACGCCGCAGCCAAAGGTTCCAGTCCTTTTTCCCGAGCCTGTTGGGCGCGGGTCCGCCGCTTTTGTTTATAGGGCAGGTAATAATCTTCCAGTTCTGTGAGTTTTTCTGCTCCTTCGATAGCCTGGCGCAGTTCCGGGGTTAGTTTCCCCTGTTCGTCGATTTTGGCCAGGATCTCTTCCTGGCGCTTCACCAGATTCCGGAGAGTCCCCAGCCGTTCTTCGATGGTCCGGATCTGTTCATCCAAGAGGGACCCCGTCATCTCCTTCCGGTAGCGGGCGATGAAGGGAACCGTATTCCCTCCATCCAGCAGTTCCACGGTCTTTTCCACCTGCCAGGGCTGGACAGAAAGTTCCCGGGCAATGGCCGGGGCGATGTCAGTTTGTTTCATATTATTGTCCTTTCGTGAAAAGGTGTGCGGCTGTCCAAGCAGCCGCACACGTCATTAGTCTCTGGTCTCTGGTCTCTGGCCAAAGGAGGAAAACCGCACCGCGGTTTTCTGGAAAAAAGACGCAGCCGGAGGCTGCTAACCCACCACCATCCTTACGGATGATCCCCCGCCCTTGAAAAGGGCGGATATAAGGAGGGTGGGCCAGGCACACGAGATGGGTCCAGATGCGCGAAAGGAGGGATTTGGAAGTTGGGCATAATACATAGCCGGTATATGCCCGGCTTCCAAATCCCTCCTGACAAAGCAGATGGGCCCATATCGTGCGCCTGGGTTATGCGTCAGCCTTAAATATGCTTCACCCAGATAGGATACGTGCTCAGCACGATGACGATCACAAGCGTCACATAGTCCCCCAGATGCAGCCGCATGGGCCGGCGGTTCTTATAGGTATTGGGTCCGAAGCCTTTCAGTTCCATGGAAAGGGCCAAGGTATCGGATTTGGCCACGGCCCGCATCACCAGGGGTTTTACCACCGCCAGATAAGCATAGAGCCGTTTGAAGGCATTCCCCCGGTTGGAATAGCCCCGGCAGGACTGGGCATCCAGGGTAATGGCGGAATCCGACAGGAAATCCGGCACAAACCGCAGGGCCGTAGTGAGCATGAAGGCATATTCATAAGGCATATGGAATTTTTCCACCAGGGCCTGGGCGATGTCCTGGATCCGGGTAGAAGCCAGGAGGCACAGGAAAGCAGTGGTCATGACGAACATCCGCAGGCCCCCGGTGAGAGCCACATACAGGGGGGAGCCGAACAGCAGCTGGAGCACCACCATCATGCCGGTGAACACCGTCAAGGTCCCGATGGCGGCCATGGTCATCCGATCCCGCTTGATGTACAGCAGGATCACCAGTTCCAATACCAGCAGCGTGGCCACCGCCGGGATCGGCAGCAGGAACACCCAGGCCGTCACCGCCAGCACCAGGATCAATTTCGTAAAGGCTGTGATTTTCATGCCTTGCCACCTTCTTTCAGCCGCAGCTGACGGCATAAGGCCTCCGGGCTGTCGGCTTCCACATGGAACAGGGCTCCCAGACGGGCCAGGACCGGCTGCCGCAGTCCCCATTCCCCTATAGGCCGCTGCCCGTCGAACAGTTCCGCCGTTTTCCCGTCATAGACCAGCTGGCCGTCATGGAGCACCAGGGCATGGTCCGTATACTTCCGGGCAATCTCCATATCATGGGTGATCAAGATCAACGTCATATGCTTCTCTTTCTGGAGTCGGGCCAGATACGTCATCATATGCTGCTTTTCCTGTTCATCCTGGCCGTTGGTGATTTCGTCCAAGATCAGGGTCCGGGGCTGGAGGGCCAAAGCCACCGCCACTCCCAGCCGCCGTTTCTGGCCAAAAGAGAGTCCCCGAGGATACTGGTCCAGATAGGGGGTCAGCCCCATGGCTTCCACCGCATCCCGCACCTGCCGGTCCAAGGTTTCTTTGGGCATTTTCCGATTCTGGAGCCCATAAGCCACTTCATCGTAGACCGTATCTCCCAAAAGCTGCAGATCCGGATTCTGGAATACGTATCCCACCTTGTCGGCCAGGTCCGCCGGTTCGTAATCCACGATATCCACTCCATCCACCAGCACCTGTCCGCTCCGAGGATGGTTCAGGGCCATGAACAGCCGGCTGAGGGTGGTCTTGCCGCTGCCGTTGCGCCCCAGAAGGGCTGCCGCTTCCCCGTCTTCGATCCGGCAGCTGATGTCCTGGAGCACAGGGATGCCCCGCCGATAGGCAAAGTTCACTGCTTTTGCTTCAATCATGCCTTGCCGCCTCCCTGAAATTTCTGGAGCAGTTCTTTCTCTGCTTCTTCTTCCGTTCTCCAGCTGCCCAACCGCACCTGATACTTTTCTTCCAAGCCTAGCTTCACCAGCCACAGTTCCGGCAGATTCTCCCGCAGGTCTCCCTGGGCAAAGGCAGCTCGGGCCGCTGCTTCGAATCTGCCCTGCACCCGGGCTTCGCCGCCGCTGATCAGCACCAGATCCGTCATATAGGGCAGCAGATAGTTCAGGTCATGTTCTACCACCACCACCGTCATCCGGTGCTGCTGGTAGATCTTGTACAGCAGGGCATACAGAGACCGGGCCCCATCCGGATCCAAGGCAGAAACCGGTTCATCCAAGATCAGTACTTCCGGCCGGCAGGCCAGCACGGAAGCCAGCAGCAGCCGCTGGCGCTGGCCCCCGGACAGTTCATCCAGCTGATAGTTTTCCCGGCCGGGAAGGCCCACATCCGCCAGGGCCTGGCTTACCCGCTTGTCCACTTCTTCCGGAGAGAAGCCGTGGTTCAAGAGGCCGAAGGCGATTTCTTCTCCGGCCGTCAGGGAAACCATCTGGCTTTCGTAATCGTCCATCATGATCCCCACCCGCATGGCGATTTCAGAGATCTTCCGGCCCCGGATGTCTTCTCCCAGGACTTCTACGGAACCATGGTACCGGCCGCCGTAATAATGAGGGACGATTCCCGTCATGGCCTTGCACAAAGTGGTCTTGCCGGCGCCGCTGGGCCCAGCAATGGCGGTGAAGCTGCCTTTCTGGATCTCCAGGTTGATATCCTTCAGCACCAGGTCACTGTTCAGATAGGCAAAATAAAAATCTGTAATCCGGATGGCTGTATCACTCATGGCGTTTTCCCTCCGTGGCAAAGAAAATCTTCCGGACCGGGCCGTACAGCACCTGGGTCACCACTCCGTTCAGGACGCCCACGGTAAGCACCACCGGCAGCATGGCATGGGTCCACACCGTAAGGGGCAGTCCCAGTACCAGCTTCAGGATATAGGTGAACACGCTGCCGCTCACGGAGGTAGCCAAGAAGCCGATGATGAACGGTTTGACCTTCAGCCCTTCCAGATGGGCCAGGGCAAATGCCTTCACCAGGAGGCAGGCCGTCAGGGCTCCGCTCAGTTCACTGGCGATATTTCCCAGAGGAAAAGCGGATTTGGAAGAGGGGATCAAAGTCAGTCCAGCCACGAACCCGATGCCCAAGGCCCGGGTGGGACCGGGTTTGGTCAGGCTGATGGTGATGGAATACATGGCAATGGTCCAGTTGGGGGTCACCCCGCCCACATTGGGGCTGATGGTATGGAGGATGACACCGATGGCCAGCAGCAGCGCCGTCATCGCCACCCAGCGATGGGTATCCCGTGCTGCTTCCACCGTAATCAGATCCGGAATCGGTTTATCCATGATACGATGCTCCTTTGCTGCAATGGATTATAGAATATAGTTTATGGGGCAGCGGGGAGGATGTCAAGGAAAAAGGGGCTGCTGCACGTGTATGTTTTTCACACGTGCAGCAGCCCCTTCTTCATACCATCTGAAAGATCCGCTTTCCCACTTCCAACATTTTCTCCCGCTGGGTTTCCAGTTCCACCAGGACCATTTCGGTTTTCTCCGGCGGCACATCGAAGATTTCCAGTGCCTGGGTCAAGATCAGCCGCTTCAGCTGCTCCCGGGGAAACAGATACCGGAATTCATGGGCCAGGATATACCCGCTCAGGGAAGATCGCACCACCAGTACCCGCTCATAGCATTCCTGGGCCGTAAAATCCCGGGCAAAAGTCAGGTGGGCATAGGAAGCATGCCGGTCCACCAGCATTTCAAAGAGCCGGGGTGTGGTATACATGGTCTTGTAGATGCTGCAGAGTATGGCGCTTGCATCCATGGCCTCCAGAGCGATGGCCAAAGGGATAATGTACTGGTACAGGGCCAGCATCTCCTTGGGATTTTCTTTCAGCAGGATTTCGGAAGGTGCCAGTTCTTTTTCCATCACTTCCTGGGAACGGGTCAGCAGCTGTTCCGTCAGCGCCGCCAGGATCTCGTCTTTGGTCCTGTACCAGTGACGGAGTTCTGTAGGCCCCACCCCGGACACTTCACTGATCCGGCTCAGGGTCGTCCGCTGGTATCCCACTTCCTGCAGCAATTTAGCTGCCGTGCGCAGGATCTGGTTCCGGATGGCCTGATCCTGGGGAGTAGCGTCTACCAACGTTTGTTTTCTGTTTCTGCCCATAAAACCTATGACTCCATTCTTTATCCTATAAATGACCTCTATAATAAAATACTATAGCACGTGACAAAACCTCCATCAATTCTCTGCGAAAAAATTCATCTTTTTCATTTTTTTGCCACAGAGAGCCCTTGAAGCCCCTGTAAACTATCCGCTTTTTAAGGTGACCGGACAGTCAAAAAACCGGAAGGGACTGCTGCCCCTGCAGCAGTCCCTTCCGGTTCCTATCGGAGATCCCGATCCTCTTCCGAGACCTCCCTGCCTCGTTATCCTTCGATAGCGATGTATTTCTTGCTGTCCACCTTCTGGGGTTCCTTCTTAGGAACGCTCAGTTCCAGGATCCCGTTCTCGTACTTGGCTTTCACATCAGCCTCGGTGACACCTTCCCCTACATAGAAGCTCCGGGCGCACTGACCAAAAGTACGTTCACGGCGGATATACTGGCCTTTCTTATCTTTTTCATCCTTGTCCACACCCTTGCTGGCACTAATGGTCAGATAGCCATTTTCCAGCTGTGCATGGATTTCATCCTTCTTGAAGCCCGGCAGATCGATATCCAGTTCGTAGTGGTCGCCCACATCCCGTACATCGGTCTTCATCATATTTCTGGCATGTTTTCCGTACAGAGGATTCCGTGCAGAGAACACATCGTCAAAGTCATTCATCAGATCATCGAACACATTGTCATTGAAAACAGCAGGCAGTAACATAAGCCATTCCTCCATTCAATCTTGGCCTTGAAGGTCAGCTTTTGGAACTACCGAAAGGCTTGGATTCCCGGGGCCCCCTTTGGAGCCCGTCCTACTTTCCAGGTTCCTTGGGAACCCTTCTCAGTGGTCTTTCCTTCGTTCTGGTATTATAATAGCACATGTTGTTAGCACTGTCAAGCGTTGAGTGCTAAAAAGTCAAAGTTTTTTTGACTTTTTAAAAGGAGTGTCGCCCGTACGAAAACCACATACTTGCAACACTCCCTTAAAAATCACAGCTTCACCCTTGCCGGAGATGCAATCAGGAACAGGTTGTGGTTCCCTCCCTCTTTTTCCGGGAACTGTCCGTACATGTCGAAGGTGGAGAAGAAGCGGGCAGCCGGGTAGATGCCATAGCCGTCCTGGTTGTGGTCCGTGGTGTCATAGACCAACTATATAAAGTCAAGCCAATTTTAAAATAAATTTCAGTTGCTATGGA